>Ga0075021_10000521_pt1 | contig 20329 bp, 18 predicted proteins | sample ColStrG_CSR_2012_FD_72749 | JGI IMG/M metagenome (GOLD analysis project Ga0075021, IMG submission 72749) | Freshwater sediment microbial communities in response to fracking from Pennsylvania, USA - Cold Stream Run_MetaG_CSR_2012 | ecosystem: Environmental > Aquatic > Freshwater > Creek >...
CCGCTGGTGAACGTGCCCAAGGTGGTGACATCTACAAGCACGGTGCGAGGCGCGCCCGGCCCATTGTTGTCGCCCGACGCGTTCACCGCGTGATTCGCCACCATGACCACGACGCTGCCGTCGCTATTGATCACCGGTAGAGTTTCCAATTCTGGATCGTCGGTGGCAGCGTAGTGCAGCAATTTCGCTCCCGCCGTTGCAGGAAAAGTCTGTCCCAGCCAGTAATCCACCCAGTAGCTGAGTTGAACCGCGTCGGTGCCGTAATCCACCTCGCCGTACTGCTTATCGGCATCGAAGTCCCAGTGGTAGAGCGCCTGTACCCCGGCCTTGCCCAGTTGCGAAAAAACGTAAGGCCGCCAAGCCGCAAAGAACGGACTCGACCCGCGCAAGTCAGTGACGAACGGCCCCCCGTTGCACGCACTGATGCCTCCGCCCTTATCGAAGTCGGCGTTGACGTTATTCTCCGTCACCCAGACCGGCACCGACGCGAGCGCTGGATTCGTCGCCATCTGCGCGTAGAAAAACTGCACGTCGGACACAAATCCGGGGATTGTCCCGAGCAATTGGGTGTCGCTGTCTTTCTGGTTGCAGGTTGAATAAAAGTGTGTGGCCACCACGTCGACGTGCGCGGTTACGCCGTTGACGAATGTCGGCACCCAGTTCTGCGCCTGTTGGAAGAAGTCGGCCAACTCCAGTGCCGCAAACTTGATCGACGGATCGATGGCATGCATTGCCGGTACGGTCGCGTTGTACAAGTCCGTGTATTGCTGCGGCGTCAGATTGTTATTAATGTTGGGCTCGTTGTAGATGCCCCACCACGTGACCTTGTCGACCGGGTACGCTGGTGAAACATAGGTGTGCCCGTTGGCCATAAATCCACCTGCGTTGTAATAACGGACCAGATTCTGCGAATAACCGGCAAACTGCGCGAATGTCAGATCCAGAAAACTATTCCCGCTGTTATTCCCCGAGTACATGAAGGCGGGGGCTTTCGCGATCTGGAACTCCGGGCTGTGATCGCCCACGCCGAGTACGGGCTGCGTAATCGCATCGAGAGTGGAAAAATCCCAAGCAGCCGAAGTCGTTCCTTCCATCCCCTGCGGCACTCCCTGCGAAATCCCTTGCAGTCGGATGTGCTTCGGTCCGAGAGTACCGAGAGTCGTGGTCGCTGTCGGATTGAGCGCGAAAAACTGAGAATCCCACTCGGCAGGCTGAAAAGATGTGGACATCGCAACGCCGAACGGGCCGTTCTTCGAATTCGAAATCACCGCCGTCGCCCCGATGGTCAGCGACAAGCTTGCATTGCCGGAAGTTGAGCCATCGCTAGCCATGACTGTGAGCGAATACGTCCCTGCCGCCGCCGTGCCCGCGTCGAATGTAACGCTGCCCGTGTTGCCAGAGGCCGGAGACACAATCGTATCGGTCGCCCCGGTCGGCAGGCCAGAGACGGTTAGAGTGACACTGCCCACGTTGCCAGTGCGCGCCAGGGTTACATTCTCGGTCGTAGAGGGTTGACCTTGAAACACCTGCGTCGAACCGCTCGCAAGAGAAACAGTAAGCCCGGGTCCGCCACCCGATCCCATTCCGCTTCCACCACATCCCAGAGCCAGAAGCAGCGGGGCACACACGCCAGCCAACGCTAAATATTTCATAGTACGGAATTGTAACCCGGACTGATTTCCCGCACGATGCCACCCGCACTGGTGTTTTCGAGTTAAGCTTATCGGAACAACGGAAAAGTGGCGAGGTACAGGTATGGAGAATTTCACCGTAACACGAACGTCACCAACATCAGCAGAGGCTAACGACATCGTCCTCAGCGAGACAAGCACTACCCGTCGAATTTTTAGAGCCATATTTGTTCGAAAGCCAGACGAGGCAGAATGGCACGTCAAGGGTTCCTTGATTTGCCAGCGCAAGACTGCCAGCAACACTTGGGGCGACTTGAAGGATCTGAAGCTCTCCGAACTTCGCTCTGGTGAAGGAGTAGCGGTAACCCTCGACAGTGCTCAGACGGCCAACCTCATTGACGGTTTGGACAGTCTGAAGGCAATTGCCGCATCCAGAGGCGTCAGATGGGGAAAGCAGCATTTGATCGTCGCTGATCCCAATCAAGTACTCCAAGTGACAGATATGAATCGGAAACGCGTCATCGAACAATTAATCAATCGGAATTATGGCCAGGACGTATGGGACGCGATTGCGGACACCAACCCAGATCTTGCAACACGACTCTCACATGCCCGAATACAGAGCAACCGACAACTCGCTCTCGACACTTTTCAACAACACCTGTCTAAGCTCGACTGGTCGGAGCCCGACTGGCAGAACTTTTTTTGGGAGCACCAGTGGATTTTCGGATACGGCCTACGCTATCAATTCCTAGGTCTTGAGCAACGTGAGGCCAGCTATGGTGGCGAATCGTACAAAGGGACCGGGAAACAGCGCGGTGAATTTTTCGCTCGAACATCTGGCGAGGAAAGCTTCACAGTTGTCGTTGAAATCAAGAAACCGCAAACGCAAGTTTTCGTGGAACCGGAGCAGAAATATCGAAGCGGCGTACCAAAGTTTTCGCCCGAGTTTATCGGTGGGGTTTCGCAAGCTCAGGTGAACGGCCGAACTTGGGACACTGAGGGGAGCCAGCGTGCTTCCGACCGAGAAATGCTCGAACCGCGCAGAATATTCACCATCGCACCACTCTCAATCTTAGTCATAGGCTCAACAACGCAACTTGGAAAGCAGCATCGGCGACAGTGCTTTGAGCTTTTCCGACGAAATGTTCACAATCCTGAAATTATGACCTTCGACGAATTATTCGCAAGAGCCAAGTACATTGTCGATTCTGGGATAGGGCATGAAACGGAGGGAGCCCCTGAGCGCGAACATGTTCCGTTCGAACCAATTGAAGACGACGACATTCCTTTCTAGGGCAAGTTGGTTTTCTTTTTCATCGGTGATACGTTGGGTCAAATGGAAAATTGGAAGAGGATTCTGCTCAGGTCCGCTGGGTTTGGTGCGGGATTTGCAGCCGTCGCGGCCGCAATCATAGGCGTCGCTGTCTGGTGGACAGAGAGACCCGTGAAGCCAAAACCCTGGAACACTCAAGCCATCACCCCGGCAGGGAAGAACGGATTAGAGATTCAGACCCGGGGCGAAGTCTTCCATCTCCAACCAAAGTGCAACTTCAAGAACAATACGGACAAGGACTATAGAATCGCAGCGGAGTCGGGGACGCTTATGTCAGTAAGCCCGGACAATGACGGGTTGGAAAAGCTTGATGACGTGACCTGGGACCACACCATCATCATTCCTTCTGGACGGACTGTTAATGTGAAGTTCGATATACCCTATAAGCTCAGTGAGTACGGCGAAACGGCGAGCGGTCTCGCCGATATGCACAAGCTAACGGAATTTGCAGATAAGCGCTTGAAGGGGATAAAAGATCTGAGGCTCCTCGACTACTCGGAGCGGTACGAAATAGACTGCCCAAGTTCTTGGATGGATAAATAGGCGGTGGCTTATTCAAGCGTTCTTTGGCTTGAGTGGGGCAGTTCCACACCGCCGTCTAGTGCTTGTTCTTAAATCCCTTACGCCGCTGCTGGCTATACCGTCGTAGCGCTTCCTCAATGATGGGATACGCTTCCACCGCCGGTCGAATCTCGTCCACTTCCACGGCTTTGCCTTCCAGCAGTTTGTAATCCTGGAAAAAGCGTCGCAGCATGAGAGCGCGGTGCGGGGGCATTTCGCTGGCTTCGCGATACGCGTTGAATTCTGGGTCTTCGGTGGCCACTGCAATAATTTTGTGATCCTTCTTGCCCGAGTCGATCATGGTCATCACGCCAATCGCTCGCGAGTGAATTATGGTGAGCGGAACCACCGTTTCCTGGCAGAGCACCAGCACGTCGAGCGGATCGTCATCTTCGGCCAGGGTCTGCGGAATGAATCCGTAGTTGGCCGGATAGTAAACCGCCGAGTACAGAATGCGGTCTAGCTTAATCAGGCCGCTGTCCTTGTCGAGTTCATACTTCACACTCGAGCCAAAGGGAATTTCAATCACGGTATTAAATTCCCGCGGCAGCATGTCGCCGGGTGTAACGTCGTGCCAGGGATGAATCATATTGCGGGATAAACCCTTTCAGATATGTAGGATACCCTCCCATTGTACCTGCTGCAGCTGCCGGGTCGTATGATGTTGGAGATTTCAGAGGGATGGTCGAGTGAATCTCCGAGCCGCGCAGCGCGCGTTAGTTTTTCTGCTTAACGGAACGATCCTCCTCTGTCAGCCGGCGGGGTGGCAAACCGACTCTCCGAAAACCGAAGCACCGAAAACAGGGGAGGTTGCCGCGAAGAAGGCTGGGCGGCCCGTGCGGCCCGGAGTTTATGTCCCTCCGAATGAACAACACCCAGCGGCAGCGTTGCCTATCTGGCGAAAGAGCAATCATGCAGCGTATGTCTCGGTGGGAACGGAACGAGCGTTCATGGGTGCCGCAGCCACACAAGCCTCAGCGTTGGTTGTGACCGACTACGATCCTGAGGTTGTGCGGTTTGCGGAGATTAACCGCGCCCTGCTGGCGGCCAGCCGTAGCCGCGCGGACTATCTGACGCTGAGGTTATCCGCCCCGGCGTCGGTGTGGCAGGAACGAGCTTTGGCGGTGCAAGGCGAGGATCGCAAGACTCTAAACGCCGTGGAATCATGGACTTTCTGGGATCAAGCCGTCCGCAAGAACACGACCGGCTGGTCCGGCGCTTTTGAGCACTTCAACACACCAGCGACGCACCCCGACGATGCTTTCGCGCAGACGAACTACCTTTTCGACGATGTGCTCTACGAGCATCTGCACGGGCTGGCGAAAGACGGGCTGATCTGGGCGCGTGTGCTGGATCTTCGCGACCAGAACGCTATCCACAATCTTTGCCATGACTTACACGCCAAAGGCTGGAAGCTTGGGGTGGTCGATACATCCAATGTCCCTGACGCGTCCGAAGCAGGGTCGACAGCAGCGGGAAACTACGTGAAGTGGCTTTCCGAGTGCGCGGAAGACAGCACGATCTTTCTAAGCACGGAACGGGCGAACCGTCCCGCCGTAACGTATTGGAGCTATTACGCTTTCACCGGGCGCATGGTGAAAAGCAAAGACGCGGCGACGGTTACGCGCATGCTCGATGCCGAGATCGCAAAACTGAAAATCGACTCCGAAACGCAGGCACTGTTGGATGATCGGGATGTTGTGGGGAAGTAGGGTACGGCACATCGTTTCACGCCTATCTCCTGTAACTCATAGAACCTGTTGCCCTGACGGAACTTGACCCCCCCCCCCGCCGGCAGTACAGTTTACGTAGAGCCCAAGGGGGTTCGAGCATGTCTTCACAATCCGCAAAAATCTTAAAATTCGGTTCGGTTATTGCAGTCATTCTGTTGTCGTTGGCCTACCTCGCCTATACGGGCGTGCAGGAAAGTAAAAGCTATTACGTCACCATCAAGGAGTTGAACGGCATGGGCAACGATGCCTTCACCAAGCGTTTGCGCGTGGCTGGGAACGTCCAGCCGGGAACGATTAAGCGCACGGGGTTGCATCTGGAATTTGTCTTGAATGAAGAGGGTCGGACGTTGCCGGTGGTCTATTCCGGAACGGACGCTCCTCCGGATACTTTGAAGGACGATGCGCAAGCCCTGGCGGAAGGCGAGATGGGGCGTGACGGCGTTTTTCATGCCAAGCACTTGCAGGCCAAGTGCGCGTCCAAGTACGCGCCCAAGACTGGCGCGCCGGCGGGCCAGCCGGGGAGTATGACGCAGTCGACCAGCCCGGCGCCATCGGGCGGATCGGGCTTTTGATCGACGCCGAATCTCAAGTGAACTCTCCCTTATCGGCGCTCGCAGCAAGCGCTCCCGCTGTTATTCTCACGGGACTCGTCAAACAATTTGGACGCTTTGCCGCGCTTAGAAACGTGACGGCGGAATTCGCTTCGGGCAAACTCTACGTTGTCCTCGGCGAAAACGGAGCGGGGAAGAGCACCATGCTGCGCGCCATCGCGGGCCTGCTGCAGCCAACGCGCGGCAATGTTCGTGTACTTGGCGCGAAGTCTGTCCGCGAGGTCTGCCATCAGGTGGGCTACATGGCCCACCCGTCGCTGTTGTATGACGAGATGAGTGGCCTCGAGAATCTTCGCTACTCTGGCCGCTTGTACGGGATTGAGGACGACCGTCGCTGCGAGGCTGCCATCACGATGGTCGGGCTCGACCCGGCGCTTATGCGTCCAGTGGGGCAGTATTCGCAAGGAATGCGGCAAAGGATGTCGCTAGCGCGGGCGCTCTTGCACGACCCGAAACTCCTTCTCCTGGACGAACCGTTCTCCAACGTTGACGTCGCGTCCGCTCGTGGCATGGTGCAATTGCTGGGGCGGATGCGCGATGCGGGCAAGACAATTTTTGTCGTGACCCACCAGGCGCGACTGCTGGCGCAAGTGGCGGACGAATTTGTCTGGATGCATTCCGGTACGATTGATAGCCGCGTTCCTACATTGGATCTCGAGGCAGTGCAATGAGCGCGCCAGTTGCGTTGAGCGAAATGCAGGAACGCCAAGCCACCGCCAGTCCAGCGCCGACGACATGGAAGGTCGCGACAGCCAGCCTGTTCAAAGACCTGCGTCTGGAGTGGCGGAGCAAGGACGCCATCAATTCGATGATTTTTTTCGCGTTGTTGGTCGTCGTGATTTTCAGTTTTTCGTTTGATCCGACGGCGGAAGAATCGCGCCAGATTGCGGGTGGTTTGATCTGGGTCGCCTTCCTGTTTGCGACCATCGTCGCCTTGAATCAGACCTGGGCGCGGGAAATAAGAAATCAGGTTCTCGACGCCTACCGCGCCTCGCCAGCCCCGCCAAATGCCCTCTTCATTTCGAAAGCGCTGGGGAATTTCCTGTTCGTGACGGTGCTGGAAGCGGTGATGACGCCGCTGTTCATGATTTTCTATAATCTGAAAATTTTGGGATCGCCCTACCTGTTGCTGCTGGTAGCGCTGCTGGGAACATGGGCGCTGGTGGTGAACGGGACATTCTTCGCGGCGATTTCCTTGCGCACACGCAGCCGCGAAGTGATGCTGCCGTTGATTTTGTTTCCCATCTCCATTCCTGCGCTACTGGCCATGGTGGAAGCGACCAAAATTGTACTAACGGGTGAGTCCGCCGCGAAATTTTGGATTGTGCTCCTGGCCGTCTATGATCTAGTCTTTACTGTAGTTTGCTTGACCCTGTTTGAAACGGTGCTCAACGCAGAATGAAATCCCCCGTTCTTATCGCAGTTGTGGTGGTCGTCGTCGCGCTTTTGGCTTATGGGCTCTATCAGGGTCTGGTGGTTGCGCCGACGGAACAGACCATGGGCGACGTGCAGCGCATCTTCTACTACCACGTGCCCTCGGCTTGGACGGCCTTCCTGCTGTTCTTCACCAATCTCATCGCCTCGGTTTGGTACCTGATTAAACGCACCAGCGCGGCTGACGCCGTGGCAGTCACCACGGCTGAAGTAGGGGTTGTCTTCTGTACCGTCGTTCTGATCACGGGCCCCATTTGGGCGCGCCCCGTGTGGGGAATTTGGTGGACTTGGGATACGCGGCTTACTTCCACCCTGGTGTTGTGGTTGGTCTATGTCAGCTACCTCATGCTGCGCCGTTTTTCGGCAGGAGGTCAAACCCCTGTTCTGGCGGCGACTCTGGCAATTTTTGGTTTCGCTGTGGTGCCGTTCGTATTTCTGTCCATCTGGTTTTTCCGAACGCAGCATCCACAGCCTGTGATTGGCGGCGGCGGATCAATAGATCCCGCTATGTGGCGCGCTGTGCTTTGGAACTGGCTAGCGTTTTCGGCTTTTGCCGGACTGCTGTGCTGGCTTCGCTACAACCTTGAGCGCAAGCAGCGCGATCTGGAAGAGACTCTGGCGCTGGAAGCTTTGATGGAAAACGCGGGAGACCGAAAGTGAATACGATCCCATACCTCTATGCGGCGTATATTGCTACCGGAGTGATTCACGCGGTCTATCTCGTAACTTTGTTCAGCCGCTACCAGAAGCTGAAGCGCGAGATGCAGGATTTGCAGCGGAAGTAGAGACTCGGATCCCGCCAGCGGCATCCGACTCTTCCTCACCCATCCTGGCATGCCAACCTGTCGCCCTTAATTGTGGGTTTGGCGCCATCTAACTTGCGTCGCGCAGGCCTTCAAAGATTCCGCCGCCCGATCGCAGGAATTCGTGTTCCTCAATCAGCGCGCCTACCCCGACGAGTGATGTCGGGCGCGATTCTTCTATCCGCACGACGCGCGCATTGAAACGGATTTGCACGGAATCGGTCAACGTGACGTGCGGAGGAAGCGTGAGGGTAACTTCAAACTCCGTGCCCAGTGGAAGTGGCTGGCTGAGATAGAAAAATACCCCCCGAGCGCTAACATTCTGGGTCTCGGTAAGTAACACGGGCCCCTCGTTCCCCGCGAGCCGGACGGATGCGGGCAGGCGCATGTCAAAGCGGCGCATAGCCCTCCGTTCATCGTGCGTCGCAGTTTCGTTCACCAGAGCGCCGGTTTGGTCTGCATCTTTCTGAGCTTGCCCCGTCTTCAGCATGATAAGAACGCGATCTTTCTGCAATGGTGGCCCGAATCGAACCAGGCGGACACACCCTGCCAGGCGGTTTTGTCTTCAGACGAAGCAGCGCTTCTTGCCAGCATGGCTCCGCCTCGCTCGGATGGCAAGCGCAAAAGTCCCCGAGAACAGAATCGGTAAACCGTCCGGTCTCGTTGCAAGTAGAGTTTTGGGGGAGGAGTTCTGGGGGCCGCGGCCGCTACAGTTCGAGAGAGCAATCACTCTGCCAAGGGCCTTCTCCCGCTGGAATCGAAGGCAACCTGTCTTTCCAACGCTTTGCGAACGTTGCCGCAAACTTGATGGTCGGCTGAGCGAGTGAGCTTCGCAAACTGTTGCGGAAATCTCCCAAATTATCTTCGCGCCAGACAGCTTTCCGGCAGGATTTCCGCATCCAAAAGGCTGGATGGGTGTGGTCAGCCGTTGACGACGGAGAGGCTGAGGGCGATGCGGGTGCGAGGCTGGCTTGACAGGCTAACCCTAAGCTGTTTAAGTAGTTAGTTTGGCTTCGCAGTTTAGATGACAGGTCTGAAACCGTCTCGCGCGATCGCGACGGGGCGTCGCGGCACCATCTTCTGCAACCTCTCCGCTGCTGGCAAAAGCTGGTAAAGGGCTGGTAAGGAACGCTGAAACAAATCTTCGGAGGATCTACCTCGTGACATTGAATGCTCGCCGGATGCGTGGCTGCGCCACGTCCCAGACCACATTGTTAGCCATCGCACTTCTTACTTTCATGGGAGCGGGAGCCCTGTGGTCCGCTTCGGGCAGAATGCCCCGGAAAAAGGCAGTGGAATCGAAGCTCGTAGCGCAGGCTGCCGTTCCTCCGTCGAATGTTCCCGACACCGTCAAGGTGCGTGCCCAGGCTCTGTCCGCCAAGCTGCCGTTGGCCTTTGAGGCGAATCGCGGACAGGCGGACAAATCCGTTGCGTACATGGCGCACGGATCGGGCTATGGACTGTTCCTGACAGCACACGAAGCGGTCTTCTCTCTTCAGGGCTCGTCCAAAGAGGGAGCCACCTCCAGCGCCTCGGTTCGGGTGCAACTTGAAGGTGCATCCTCGCAGCCAAGGATTTCCGGCACTGACCCTCTGCCCGGAAAGAGCAATTACTTTATTGGCAACGACTCCAGCCGCTGGATCCACGACGTGCCGCAGTTTGCTCGTGTGCAATACGGTGCCGTATACCCCGGCGTGGATCTCGTTTACTACGGCCAGCAGGGCCATTTGGAATACGACTTCGTCGTCGCTCCTGGCACCGATCCTCGCCAGATTCGCATGAACGTAGCGGGAGCGGAAAATCTTTCCATCGCGTCCGATGGCAGCCTCCGAGTGGAAACGCCTGTCCGCGAACTGCGCTGGAACAAGCCAGTTGTGTATCAGGAAGTGAATGGCCAGCGCCGCGAAGTCTCCGGACGTTTTGAATTGCTCGCCAAGAATCGCATAGGCTTCGCACTCGGAGCCTATGATCGCAGCCGCGAGATCGTGATCGATCCCAGCCTGGCTTACGCTACGTATTTCGGCGGCAACGGTGCGGAAATTAATCCGCAGGTTGCCGTGGATCCTAACTCCAGCATCTATTTGTCCGGGACGACGACCTCATCGACCAACTTCCCCACCGAAGCGTGTGGAGGAGTAGGCCAGCCAGCCTGTCCCGTACTGAAGGGCGCGACAGCCGTTTTTGTAAGCAAGCTCGATACTTTTGGCACCTCCGTGATTTACACCACGTACTTGAGCGGCACGGGTACCGACTCCAGCGCGGGTCTTGCCGCGGACAGCGGGGGCAATGCCTACGTGACCGGCACCACAACCTCCAGCGACTTTCCGATCACTGCCGCCAACGCGTTCCAGACAACGCCAAAGCAGCCGGGCACCCACGTCTTCCTGACCAAATTGGACCCGAGCGGCGGCCTAACGACTGGGACTCCGCTCTATTCGTCCTATCTTTCCGGCAGCTTCACGGATAGCGCGATGGCTCTAGCGGTGGATAATTCGGGTCACGCCTACGTCCTGGGAAATACGTTTTCGGCCAGCGATTTCCCGACAGCGGGATCGCCTTTCCAACCAACAGCGAACGCCGCAACGCATCTGTTCTTCGTTTCCAAGTTCGATACCACCGCCATCGGCACCGCCAGCCTGCTGTTCTCTTCGTACCTCGGCGGCGGCACACCCGCGACGGGAAACGCGAGTCCTCCGGACGGCGTCCCTGCCTGCACGCTTCCTTGCGGCGGCATCGCGCTGGATACTACCGGTAACGCTTACGTAACGGCAACCACGACTTTCACGAACCTAAACTTCGCCAATGCTTATCAGTCGACGCTCAAAGGCCCCTCCGATGCCTTTGTGGCAAAGATTTCCAGCGCCGGCACCGGGCTCCTGTACCTCACGTACCTCGGCGGCAGCAGCGACGATTCCGGCAACGCGATTGCCGTCGATACCGGTGGGATCGCATACATTACGGGCACGACGACCTCCACCGACCTGGTCCCGCCTTCCAACACGGCGGGCCTGACGCAAGGTTTCCAAAATACGAACAGCGGAACGCACGCCTTTATCGCCAAGCTGAGCAACCCGACCTCCGGAACCGTCGCCCTGACCTACGCTTCGTACCTTGGCGGTTCGGGCGTGGAGCGCGGCCTCGGTATTGCCGTCGATTCCAGCCAGAACGTCTACGTCACAGGTTCCACCACTTCTGCGGATTTCCCGAATCTTCCGGTAAAGCCGCTGTCGAATACATCGTGCGGCTATGCAGGTTTGGCTGCGCAAGGACAAGACGCATTCCTGGTGAAGGCCAGCACAACGACTGTCACGAACCCACCAACCTGCACAACCACCAGCCTTCTGTCTTCAGGGCTTCTCGGCGGCAGCGGCACCGAGCGCGGCACCAGCATCGCGCAGAATATTTCCGGGACGGTCTTGGTGACCGGCGAAACGAACTCCAACAATTTCCCGAAAACCCCGAACGCCCTCCAGAGTGTGCTGGCAGGCCCTCAAGATGCGTTCCTGGCCTCCTACGGTCCCACGACGGACTTGGCTCTGGTTGTAACGGTCCCCAGCACAGGTACCAAGGCGAATCCCGTTGGTGTCGGCAACGCGGAAATCTTTACCTTCACCATTACCAACAAGGGACCGGACGCCAGCAACAATGCGACGGTCGTTATCCCCACGATCCCGACTTCCGCGGGTGTGACAGCCACCACGTTCACCACGACATCCGGTTCCTGCGGGCTCTCCGGCACCACGGAGACTTGCACTTTGGGCAGTTTGCCGCTGAATGCAACAGCCACGATCACCGCTTCCATCACGCCGACTTTGATCACAACCACAAGTCTTTCCATGAATGGAACGGTCTTCCCGGGTACGACAGGCGGAAGCGTTGCGGTCGATCCGAATCCATCCAACAACACGATGCCGTTCGCCGTTACGGTTCCCGTCGACTACTTCACGCTGGACGTGAATCCTAAGTCGGCGTCCGTGGTCGCGGGCCAGTCCCTCACGTTCGTCGCGTCGCTCAGCGCGGTGAGCGCGAACGGCAGCCCTCAGTATCCTTCCAGCATTACACTGGCGTGCACGGGTTTGCCAACCGGCGCCACCTGCGTCTTCAAGCCAAGCCCCGTGCCGAATATTCCGGCGACGAGTCCTGTCGTTACCTCAACTTTGGTGCTCAGCACAACCGCTCCGCCGAAGACCGGTGCAATCTGGAAGGCTCCGAAATTCCTCTATGCCATGTGGTTGCCGATCTCGGGCCTCGCGTTGCTGGGAGCCGGATCGAAGCGGCGCAGGTGGATTTCGGGATTGGCGCTCCTCGCTGTTCTCTCCGCGGTAGGATTGTGGTCCGGGTGCGGCAAGAGTAACTCCACGCCTACCACCGGCGGCACGCAGCCCGGTATTTACACCATCGGAGTCACGGCGACCTCGGGCACGTTCGTCACGCCCTCGCCCACAACGCCGCTGAATCTCACGGTTACCGTAACAGCGCCGTAGTTTCAGATTGTTCTAAATTGGAAAAGGCCAAGCCGCAAGGCTTGGCCTTCTTGTTTTAATCTGTCCGCGCGATGTTTACTTCAGTCCTTCCAGCGCCTGCTCCAAATCTCGCTGCAAGTCCCCCACATCTTCCAACCCGATATTCAGCCGAACCAGGCGGCTCCCATACTCCGGCCGACCGGAAGCGCCTTCCAGGTCGTAGGTCATCACCACGCTGGCAACGCCAGCCCAGCTGTAGCCAATCGAAAACAGCTCCAGCTTGTCGATAAAGCGGTGCACCTGCGCCCGAGTGAGCTGCTTCTGGAACACAATCGAGAACAGCCCCGCCGACCCGGTGAAGTCTCTCTTCCAGAACGCGTGTCCCGGACAGCCGGGAAGCGCCGGGTGCAAAACCAACTCAATCTCTGGACGCTCCGACAGCCAGTGCGCGAGTGTCAGCGCCGACTCTTCGACAGTCTTCAATCGCACAGCCAGCGTCTTCATGCCGCGCAGCGCCAGACTGCAATCGTCGGGAGATGGCACCGCGCCCACGATCTGATGCGTCGACGCAATCCGCCCGTAGGCCTCTTCGTCGCGCACCGTGATGGCTCCCAGCAAGATATCGCTGTGTCCGCCAACATACTTTGTTAGCGCCTGCACACTGATGTCGACGCCGTGCGCGAAGGCATCAAAATAGACGCCGGCCGACCATGTGTTATCCATGATGACGAGTGCGCCAGCGCTGTGAACGCGTTCCGCGATCCCCGGTATGTCCTGCACCTCCATCGTGATGGAGCCCGGACTCTCGCACCAAACCAGCCGCGTGTTCTTCCGCAAGAGAGCCGCGACCGCCTCAGCGCCTTGCTGCGGATCGACGACAGGATAAAACTCTACCTCCACGCCAAACCGCCGCATCACGACCGCACAGAATTTTCGGTTCGGTCCGTAGATATTCTCTGGCAGCAACACATGATCGCCGGCCTTGAGAAATGAGAGATTCGCCAGCGAAACCGCCGCCTGCCCTCCGGGAGTGATGTGAGTCCGGTAACCGCGTTCCAATTCGCAAATATGCGCCGCCAGTTCCAGCGTCGTCGGTGTTCCGTAAACGCCATACGTGTAACCGTCTTTGTAAGGGTTCCAGCTCTCCCGAATCGACGCCGCATCGGGAAACACCACGGTCGATCCGCGGAACACCGGGTCTGAGAGCGATTTGAATCCTTCGGGGGCGTGAGCGTCAGGATGAATGAGCCTCGTCTTCCAACTTTTTGCCATGAGAAACATTGAATCACAGAGAACACAGAGTTTCACGGAGGAAGGCGAAAGGTGAAAAGAAAGATTATTTGAAGCGAGCGCTGCTGATCATTCGGAGAATCGGACCAAGAGACCCTAGCCCGGCACTCTCCTACACGAAAGTAGACACAGGTCCCACGTTTCCTCCGTGAAACTCTGTGTTCTCTGTGATCCAATGTTTTTCATGCTGCCTACTAATCGAATTACGGGAGCAATAATCACAGCCGCTATGAAAGTCCATTCAGCGCTGGGTCCCGGCTTGCTGGAAAGCGCCTATGAGGCCTGCATGCAGTATGAGTTGACGAAGCAAGAATTGCTTGTCGAACGTCAGGTTCCTTGGCCAGTGACTTACGACGGGGTAAGCCTCGATCTGGGTTACCGCGTCGACCTGTTAGTCGAGAAGCAGGTGATTGTCGAACTGAAATGTGTCGAGAAGATACATCCCTTGCATCACTCCCAGATATTGTCGTACCTGAGGCTGAGCGGCAAATCAGTAGGCCTGCTGATCAATTTTCACGAAGCACACCTGCGCGATGGTATCCGCCGCTATGTGAATGGCCGAGAATGGACCAAAGCAGCCTGAAAGAAACAAGGCCAAAAGGTTCCTCTGCGAACCTCTGTGCTAGTGGTTAAGCCCGAGCCGAGAGTTTCCTCTCCGTAGAACCAGTCTCTCCCAGCCCATACTGCCGAATCTTATACAGCAGCGCTTTATAGCTGATCTTCAACAGCGCTGCGGCTTGTTTGCGGTTCCAGTTCGTCTGGTCCAGGGCCCTGGCAATCGCCTCGGCCTCGGCTCCGTCTTTCGCCGTGCGGCCCAGCGACTTCAGTCCGCCCAGGTCTTCCGTCTCGAACTTTCCGTTGAGGTTCGCGCCGCCATCGCTTTTTGGATGCAACTCGCTCACAGCCAACTTCTCGTCGGCGAGAATCAGGTAGCGCTTCACGAAGTTGCTGAGTTCGCGCAGGTTCCCTGGCCACGAATGCGCCAGACACGCTTCCATCAAAGTCGGCGAAAGTGGCAGCGGGGGCCGTCCGTAGCGCTCCGACATCCGCGACATAAAGTGCTTCAGCAGAATCGGAATTTCTTCTTTGCGCTCGCGCAGCGGAGGCAGGTTCAAAGTGAATGCATTCAGACGATAGTACAGATCCTCGCGCAACATCTTGCTGGCGAGCGCGGCTGGAATGTCAATGTTGGTCGCGGCCAGAATGCGCACGTCCACCTTAATCACGGTGCGGCTGCCCAAGCGCGAGAATTGCTGGTCCTGCAGAACATGCAGCAGCTTTGCCTGCAACTGCGGAGGCATTTCGCCAATTTCGTCCAGCAGGATCGTACCGCGATTGCAGAGCTCGAATTTTCCCGGCTTAGGATGGGTTGCGCCGGTGAACGCACCCGCCTCATACCCAAACAACTCGCTCTCCAGCAAATCGCCCGGCACAGCGGCGCAGTTCACTTTCAAAAACGTTCGATGCGCTCGCGGAGATAGCTTATGTACCAGTCGCGCCAGAACCTCTTTACCGGTGCCGCTTTCGCCCAGCATCAAAACCGGAATATCCACGTTCGCCACCAGCGCTGCCTGCGAACGAATCTTCTTCATCGCCGGACTGGCCGCCACAAAAAACACATCGTCGCAAAGCTCTTCCACTTCCCCGGCGTAGGCCATCTTTTTGGGTTCGAGGCATTGCTCGATCACTGCATCCAACTCAGCTTTTTGGAACGGCTTGGTTAAATAATCGCTGGCGCCGAGGCGAATCGCCTGCACCACCTTCCGCGTATCCGTCACGCAGGAAAGCATAATCACTTTCACGCTGGCCTGGATTTGGCGAATCTGTTCCAGCGTCTGCAGGCCATCAATTCCCGGCATCAGCAGATCCAGCAGGATCAGGTCGGGCTCCATGCCGCCCTTCAGGTGCTCGAGGGCTTCTTCCCCGGTGCTCGCTGTCTCCACTGCGTACTCGTCGAGTTCGAGCAGCGTCTTGATGTACCGCAGCATCCCCGGCTCATCGTCCACCAGCAGAATTTTCTTGGCTTGCTTCATTTCGATTGACCTCGGTTCGTATTCCTGTGCGTGTGCTGGTTCGTCTCCAACAAGCTTGCGGGCGTCAACGGAATCAAAAAGCTGAATTTGCACCCCGCGCCGGCGTCGCTTTCCACCCAAACTTTGCCGCCGAATGCGTGGACGAAGCGCCGCACAATGGCCAGACCCAATCCCGTACCTTCCACTTCCGTATTGCCCAGCGGAATGCGGAAAAAATCGTCAAACACTTCGGAATGGAACTCTGCCGAGATCCCCGGCCCAGTGTCCGCGACGCTGACTTTCACGGCGTTGGGAACCGCCAAGGCGCGCTGCCGGCGGTCGTTCGGAAACTTTGAGGGTTGCGTTCCGCGCCGTTCCCATGTGTAGGGGTCGGCATGCAACCAGACTGTGCCGCCTGCCGGTGTGAACTTGCAGGCATTGTCCAGCAGATTCGAAACGATGCGCTGCACCTTCGGAGCATCAAATGGAAACGTCGACACCTTATCGTTAGCCAGAAAGTAAAGCGCGAGGCCTTTTTCCTGAAACCGTGGCGACCACAGACCGCACACTTCCGAAAGTGATGCGTTCAAATCGCCCAACTCGAAATGCATGCGCATCTCGCCTGTTTCCAGCACGGCGTAGGTTAAAAAATCCTGGATAAAACTCTGCAGGCGTTTGCAGCTTACGTCCATGTCTTGCAGGACTTCGTGCTGGCGCGCATTGAGCGAACCGAGCTTTTCTCCTTGTAGAACATTCACGTACCCCGAGATGATCGAAAGCGGAGTCTTCAGATCATGGGCCGCGGAGGCCAGAGAAGTTGTGCAGCGCTGGTAGCGCTCTTGCAAGCGCTCGAACTGCTCCTGCACGTCAGCCATCACCCCATCGGAGCCAACAAAATTGCGGCCCGGAGTGATCTCCGTCCTGAGCTTTTCGCTCGCCGGATCATTCTGAGATACCAAAGCGTTCTTCGGCGTGGGTGTCATGGTTTTTGGGCTTCTGCACGTACGAGGGGAGGAGACAACAAATCCGGCCAATGGGGGTAACCGGATGTCTGGATGTTAGGACGAACCGCTGGGATTGTCAACGCAAATTGTCAGGAAATTCTCCAGAAAAGGAAAAACATTGCACAATTCGAGCCAAGATTCTCCAGAAATCCGTACCTTCGCCCGGTGAAACCACGTCGAAATCCCGTCCACCCCCCCAAAAGTACCCCCGTGACAAACGGTGATAGGGGGGCGATTTCCCGAAATGGCGCAGGAAAATCGTTGATGTTGTGGAAAATTCCATCACGCCTCCCCCTTTTGGCCCATCAGATGCCAAAGGAACAGGTTCGCTTCATATTGGTGGGGGACGAATCATTGATAGACAAGACACTCGGGCTGGAGCGCCGGAAGTGGCATCGGCTTCCACTGGCCCTCCCTGTGTTCCTGCGTAGCGTCGACGGGGCCGGTAAGGAGTCCCTCGAATTCGCTACCGGTCTCAATGTGAGCGCCGGGGGGATGCTGGTGGCGAGTCGCCGAGCCCTTCCTTTGACCGGCCAAGCCCTCCTGGAGATACCCGTGGCACCCTTTGCCTTGCCCTCCAGCGCGTCGAAGGTCTCTCGCAAGCTCCAGGCCCGGATCGTTCGCGTCGTCCACGGCGAGGACTTCCACCTGATCGGCATGCGTTTCCAGCGCCCCCTCCAAGACGGAAGCGGCGGCCGCAAGGCTGGAAAGCCCAAGAAGGCCTCAGCGTCCACCCGCAAGAACGTAACCTCCAAGGTGTGACCTTAAGGCAGAATGTCTCTCCAAGTGGAGATGTGAAAGAGTTTTCCTTCCTTTCCCGTATCAATTTGCTTCGCTAAAACCCCTCTTGCCGCCTAGTCGCAGAGACGAAAAAGAAGGGTCAACTCAATGAAAATAAGACGCTTACATCGAGCCATTCGACGGTGACCAGGAGGCATCTGGCTTTGGCGTGTGATGTGCTCTATTCATGATCGGTACAAGATTATGCGCACATCAGTGACAAATCCGGTCAGTCCGCTGATACAAAGTGTCGGCGATGTTCCCCCTGATTCCGTTGTCTTTGGCCGCACAGACACGATGCGCCAGGTTCGCGAACGCCTTGAGAAGATCGCGGGAGCCAATGTGCCCGTGCTCATCCAGGGTGAGAGCGGGACTGGCAAAGACATCATCGCCCGTATGGTGCACCAGCTATCTCCTTGGCGGACAGGGCCTTACGTAAAAGTAAACTGCCCTGCGATCCCCGGAACGCTGCTCGAAAGCGAGCTCTTCGGTTATGAAAAGGGCGCGTTCACCGGCGCCGTTGGCATGAAGCCGGGCCGCGTTGAAATGGCGCACCGCGGAACGTTGTTCCTGGACGAAATCTCGGAACTCGATCCCGCCTTGCAGTCTAAGCTGCTGCAATTGCTACAAGATGGCCAGTTCTGCCGCATCGGCGCCCAGGAAGACAAAAAGGTTGAAGTGCGCGTGGTTTGCGCCACCAACCGCAAGCTCGAACATGAAATCGAAGTAGGAACCTTTCGCCAGGATTTGTTTTACCGCATCAACGTGGTGAACGTGTATATGCCGCCGCTGCGCGAGCGCCGCGCGGATCTTGAAGAGCTGATTGACTATTTCCTCGAACACTACAACCAGAAGTTCAACTGTCGCGCCAAGCCGCTTTCGCCGGAGATGATGAACACGCTGAAGAATTATCACTTTCCGGGTAACATCCGCGAACTTGAGAACATGATGAAGCGGTACGTCATCCTGGGAACCGAGGAAGCAATCAGCGGGGATATGGTGTCGCGCGAGCCCGACCTGTTTACCTCAGAAATCTCGATTGACGGCCCTATCTCATTGAAAAAACTGACCCGGCAGGCAGTCCAGGAGATGGAGCGCAAGATCATCCTGCGCGTGCTGCAGCACCATCACTGGAATCGCAAGAAGGCTGCCAAGGCGCTGAACATAAGCTACCGCGCTTTGTTGTATAAGATACGGGATGCAGGGCTGCCCTCGAGCCGCAAGACCGTCTTCCCGCCCGAAGTCGCGCAAGAAGGTAGTAGCCCAATTGTGGCGGAGTAGCTGTTTGTCGCAATGCTTTGTCTCTACAGTGCAGACATTTGCATGTCACGGGATTTTAACGTTACCCAAGTAATTGATTCCAAACGAAAATCTCTTTCGCTGGATTAGGTTACCAACGTGCATATGGTAACATGACCTAGCTCGACCTTTGTCCCCCCAAGACGAGGCGAAGCTGGCAAGCAGAAGCAAATCTGGCAAGAAAGAATCACTCGGGAGGCAGCAAAATGCGTAAGTTAGCATTGTTGGCAGCATTGGTTGTCGCGGTACCCATGGCGTCATGGGCGAGCGGCAGCGTGGATTTTAAGAATTTTGGGGGCAAAGCCTACTACGGCAACGGCGTCCTCACGACTCGTGCAATCGGGTCTAACTTCACTCTCGTCAACGGCTTGAACGGGAAAACCTACAAGGGTGCTGGCCTCGGAAAGATGGTCTTCACCACCGGTAAGATGGCGTCTGGCTCACTGACCAAGGGCGGTACGTTTGCGGCGGGCGGATCGTTCACAATCAAGGGTGGCGGACATAACGGCATGCCTGGCGGCGTGTTGTTCTCCGGCAAGTTCTCTGGCCCGACGACTTGGACTGTGACGACTTCAGGTGGCCTCACTCACTACACGCTGACAGGGACCGTGAGCGGAATCTGGGCTGGTAGCGGTAAGACGGTGACTGGCACCGTGACATTGAATTTGGTTGGAACGAAGCTCTGCAAGACCTGCCTGCACTTTGTAGGCGGGACAGTCAACCTTCCGCTGCCTGTACCGGAGCCGGGAACGTTGTCATTGCTTGGAGCAGGGCTTGTAGGCTTGGCTGGGGTTGTGCGTCGACGCACGCTTCACTCCTAAGCCTCTCGGTTATCCTCCTAGAGTTGGTGAAAGAACCCCACTGCCGCAAGGCAGCGGGGTTCTTTTGCTTTGAGGAAACGCCATCTGCCGACCATCGGTTGCCAGTAGGTGCACGGTCTCCGGCGGCGTGATAGTTTGTCTGGCATGGATTCTCAAGCTAGGAAGCGGGTTCAGGTTGTTCTGCTGGTCGCCATGGCACTTGCGGGGCTCCGCGTCGCATACGTCTTCTACGAGCGCCACAGCGACGCCCAGCAGGTGATTGAGCAGGAAAAGCAGCGCCAGCTGCAGCACGATACGCTGCCCGACGCCGACTACTACGTCAGCCTGAAGAAGATCCGCGCTTACGATCTAGCCTCGGCACGCGAGCTGACTAAGGCCCCGGTCTGGGTGCGCACGGGCTATAGCTCGGCCTACTTCCCGTTCAATCCTTCTTCCAAACACGCTGACTTCGGGCACCAGACGGGCATGCTGCTGCCGCTGGAGAAGTTGCAGATCACGGATGTGGTTTTCGATCACGCGCCCACTGCGCCCGGACAGAAACAGATTATGGC
>Ga0075021_10000522_pt1 | contig 20327 bp, 16 predicted proteins | sample ColStrG_CSR_2012_FD_72749 | JGI IMG/M metagenome (GOLD analysis project Ga0075021, IMG submission 72749) | Freshwater sediment microbial communities in response to fracking from Pennsylvania, USA - Cold Stream Run_MetaG_CSR_2012 | ecosystem: Environmental > Aquatic > Freshwater > Creek >...
TGTCGGAAACCGACCTCGACGATTTGCAACGAGAGTATGTGGAGCGGTTTCAACGAGCCGGCTCGAACCTGCTGGCGATCATCAACGATCTACTCGACCTTTCAAAAATAGAATCGGGCCACTTCGAGTTGGAACAAGTGGCGTTCGATTTGGAGGATGTGGCGCAGCGTTCGCTGGATTTGATCGCCCCTAAAGCGCAGGGGAATCGCGTGAATCTGGCGCTACGTATCGCGCCCGATCTGAAAACCGCCGTCATCGGCGATGCCAATCGCTTGCAGCAGATATTGCTCAATTTGCTGGGAAACGCCGCGAAATTCACCGAGAGCGGAGAGATCGTCCTCAACATCGGGCCTCACCCCGACGGGGCCGTAAATCATATTCAGTTTCAAGTGTCCGACACGGGAATCGGGATTCGCGAGGATAAGCTCTCCTCGATCTTCGACGACTTCACCCAGGGCGAGTCGTCCATTAGCCGGCGGTTCGGCGGCACGGGCTTGGGTCTCGGCATCGCCCGGCGGCTGGTCCAAAGAATGGGTGGGGCCTTGAGCGTGCGGAGCGAATTAGGCGCCGGCAGTGCTTTTACCTTTGACGCTTTCTTTCGCGAGGGGCAAGACCGGCGTCTAGACAATCAGCGATTGGGAGGTTTCGACGATTTATTGAACCGCCGTATTCTGATCGTGGACAGCGGCAGCGCGAACCGCCTGATCTACAGTGAATTGTGCTCGGCCTGGGGCATGCGGCCGGAGGTGACCGCTTCCGCCGTGGAGGCCGTCGCTCTGCTCTCCGCATCGCTGAGCGCCGCCGCGCCCTTCTCCGTGATCTTGTTGGATCGGTTTTCCGCCGATCTGGACGCTTTTGAGGCGATTGGGCGGTTACAAAAGATCAGTCCGGCTATTCCCGTGTTTCTGACCACTGCCGAGGACTACCCGGGCGACGCCACCCGGGCCAAGACTTTCGGGTTTACGGGGTATGTGGTGAAACCCATCCGGCGCGCCAGCCTTCTGCGCCTGGTTTCCTCGTCAATCAGAAGCGCGCCCTTAACGCGAACAACTGGAGAGTCCGCGATTTACGGCACTCACTCGAACCAAGGCACGAGCCAGCCCGGGGTGAAGGTTCTGGCAGCGGACGATTCTGAAGATAATCGCTTTCTGATTGAGGCGTACTTGAAGGGAAGCTGCTATGAACTCATATTCGCCACCAACGGCGAAGGGGCCATCGAGCAGTTCAAAGCCCAGCCCTTCGACCTTATTCTCATGGACGTACAGATGCCAGTCCTCGATGGCTTGCGTGCCACTGCGGCGATACGCGACTTGGAGCGGCGCGAAGGACGCCCGCCGATTCCCATCATTGCTCTTACGGCGAATGCGATGGCCGTCGATGTCGAGAGCAGTAAAGCGGCCGGCTGTAATGCACACCTGGCGAAACCCATTTCCAAAGCGGATCTCTTGAAAGCCCTCGGCGAATGGCAAGCGGCTCCGGTTAGGGCGGGATCGTGAGCGCGATAATTTACTGAGGACAGGGGCGAGTTTAGCCGATGGAATAGGAGTATCGGGGTGAGAGGCCACGAACTTTTCAAACACCCCATTTGCAGGCCGAACTAATCATGATTCACCTCAGCATTCGAGCCAAGTGCTTCTGCGTCGCTTTCTCGCCTGTTTTGGCGTTGACGCTCCTCGGCGCCGCCGCTTGGCGCCTCGGCATTCTTCCCGCGGCCATGATTCTGTCGATGTTGGTGGCGGGTGTCACCGCGAGCCTTCTATCGATTGGCATTTCGAATCGAGTCGGCCAAATGATAAGATCTACCGGACTAATTGAGACGGGTATGCCAATCCGGGCATTGGACCGGTCGGCGGATGAATTGGGACAACTCGCGGCCAGTTTGGCGGACGTGAGCGCCCAGGTTGTTAGCCAGAAGGCGGAGGTGATTGAAAACAAAAACCGGATGGAGGCGATTTTTCGGGCCACCAAACATGTCGCCATCGTAGCCGAAGACTTGGCGGGCCAGATCATTCTCTGCAATCCTGGCGCGGAAAAACTTCTTGGATTCGCCGCCGGCGAAATGCTGGGCCGTCCTTTGCAGCAGGTGTTCCATCCTGAGTTCCATATGCAATACGAGCCGGAGTCAAAGAGTGCTTTTCAGCAGGCACGGCGATTGGTGCTAATGGATATCGAGATGCCAAGAATGGATGGGCATGAGACCATTCGCAGGCTCCGCAATTGGGAAAAAGAAAATGAGATCGGCTCAATCCCGGTTGTTGCCATCACTGCGCATACGGACGTGGTGCAGCCCGGTTCCGGAAAATCGCATTGGACTTCCGTTCTTCACAAACCCCTTACGCGCGTGAAACTCCAACAGGAAGTGAGTTTGCAACTCGACAACGCGAAAAAAGAACTTGTGGCCCAGTAAAGGGGCAGCATACTTCCGCCCCTTTGCCGCTAATTTGTTATTGCTTTGCGGTCGCGCAGAAGTGATCGAATGCTTCCGCCAACATCTTGGCAATATGAGAAGCATCGGAGCTCTCAATCTGGAAACGGTGCAACGCAAACACCGGTTTACCGTCGCGAAAAATGGCCATAGACGGCGAAGAAGGCGGAACGCCGGGTAGCAATTCGCGTACTCGCGCCACTGCGTCTATGTCCGCGCCGGCAAAAACCGTCGCCACCGTGTCGGGCCTGTTCGCGTGGTTCAGGGCCATTCCAACCGCCGGACGCGCTTTCCCGGCCGCGCAGCCGCACACGGAATTGGTGACGATCATGACGGTCCCACTTCCGGGCGCCAACAACCGGTTCACATCCTCGGCGCTTTTTGCTTCTTGCACCCCGTATTGCGTCAAATCCTGACGCATGGGGGCAATGAGTTGTTCTGGATAACGCATATTCTTAAATTATCAGGCCCCGCCCCGGCCCGACGTTACCTTTGGTGTCGCCAAATAGCCGGCAATCGTATCCTTCTTCACCGAATTCACCACGATTTCATAGGGCTGGCGCGCCTTCGACGTGTAGAACTGAATCGGCTCGTTGACCGTCCGGTCCTTCTTTTCCACCGTCTTGTCGTCCGCGGTAATCGCAATCGTGAACTTGTTGCGTTTTGGGTCGGCCTTTTTCAGTTCAATGGTCACATCGGCGACGCGCGTGGATTGCTTGCCTTTGTTGATGGTGAATTCGGCGTAGTTCCGCTCGCCCAATTCGCGCAGGGCTTTCAACTCGCCGGCGTTGGTGGCAATCAAGCTGGCGTGGCTGTCCAGTTCGCCGGTGGCGCGCTTCAAGTTTGAAATCGTCTGCTCCAACTGGCTCTTGGTGGCTTGCACATCGGTCTTGACGACCCCGACGTCGGTAGAAACCGATGCGATTTGCGTGGTTGCAGTATCGGCCGTCGCCTTCACCTGCGAAATGTCCTGTTGCTGCTTCGCCTGCTCCGCTGCGACCTTTTCCTGCAGCGAGGCAACCCGCCGTTGCGCATCTACTTTCGCTTGGCCAACGGCCGCATCGGCCTGCCTACGCTGCTCGGCGAGCTGCGATTGCAACCCTTCGACGCTTCGGCGCGACCGCTGCACTTCCTCGTTAGAGTCGATCTTCAGCCGGTCAATGGCCGCGTCGACGTTTCCCGTCAACTTCGTCATGTCGGCCTTGGTTTCGCTGCGGACTTTCTCGAGCTGCAAGAACTGAAAAATGCTCGACGCTCCCAGCAACACCAGCGCTCCTATCAGCAAAGGCGTTTTCCAGTTCGGACCGGATGGCGGCGGGATGATGTATGTCGGCTGTTGTGGGCTACCCATATTGTCTTTTTCCTCAGTAAGGATTTTAGATCGGTTCACCTATTATATAGATGCCCGGGTGGACGTACCACTTATTCCTTTGATTCCCTTGGACCGGTTGGCGTTTCAGCGCTAAAGTTTAGGAACTCCTGTTTTGGTACTCCCGGCTCAAAACAGCGCCGGCAACGAGCCTCGTAAGAGCCGTCCGCACCCACCATAATCAGCTCGTTCGATCCCATCAGCCGCTGCGTATGCTTGGCCGGGGCCCCGCAACGCATGCAGATCGCCAGCGTTTTGGTGATGGATTCCGCCACTGCCAGCAAATCCGGCATCGGTATAAACGGCCTGCCCATAAAGTCCGTATCGAGTCCCGCAACAATCACTTGCTTGCCGCCGTCGGCCAGTTGATTGGCCACCGCCACGAGTTCCGGCCCGAAGAAATTCGATTCATCCACCCCCACTACTTGCGTTCGCCAATCCAGCTTCGCCAGAATCTCGGCTGCGCTGTTGACCGGCTCGGAACGCATCCGTACGTCGGCATGCGTGACGATTTCGGAGAGCGAATACCGGTCGTCAATGGCGGGTTTGAATACCTGCACGCGCTTCCGGGCAATCACCGCGCGCCGCAAGCGCCGTATCAATTCCTCGCTCTTGCCGGAGAACATCGGGCCGCAAATCGCTTCAATCCACCCTGTATTCGGAACGATCAGTTCCAACCCTAAACGCTCTCCCGTTTGCGGTTCACGCGTAGGGCGTTCATGTCCTGTGTTGGCTCGCCGTCGCACTCCACCGCCAGGGTGGTCACGAGCGGGTCCGGTGCGTCCATCGGCAATCCCATAAACCGCACGCGAAACTCCTCCTGTTGGAATTTCACCGCCTTGCCGCTCGGATACATTTTCGCGGCAATCACTTTTTGTTGCAGCCCGCCCAAAGATAAAGTTTCGCCCGGCCAGAAATAAGCGTGTACGTACAACGTGTTCCCTTGCCGCGTAAATTGCGCAAACTCCGAGCGCCTCGCTTGGCATTTGTCGGCTTTATGGATCAGCTCGCCGTGGTTGTCCATCCACTTCCCGACCTTCGTCAAAATCTCCACCGATTCCGGCGGGATTGAGCCGTCCGCCTTGGGTCCGATGTTCAGCAGATAATTCCCCTGATCGCGCGTACAAGTCAACAGATTGCGCACAATCGTCTTCGCCGATTTCCAGTTATCGTCGGCGCGATGATAGCCCCAACTGTCGTTCATCGTCATGCACGCTTCCCACGGCGCGGCCGACGCCTGTATTCGTTGTTCGGGCGTGGTGAAATCTTCGGGAATGCCGGAACGGTTATTGATCAGGATCTCGGGCTGCAATCCCCGCACCATCTTGTTCATCTTTTCCGATTCCCAGCCCTCTGCGGTAAGCGGCCAGTTGACGTCATACCAAAGCACGGCGGGCTTGCCGTAGTTCGTGCATAGTTCACGCACTTGGCCATGAATGTAGTCAACGAACCGCCGCCGCGCCGCTTCGTCCGTTTTGCAACGTGCGCCGTCGGGATGATGCCAATCCATCAACGAATAGTAGAAGCCATAACGCAACCCTTCCGCCTGTGCCGCTTCCACGTATTCCGCCACGAGGTCGCGCCCCGCTGCCTGCTTGGGCGCGCAGTAATCCGTCAGCTTCGTGTCGAAGTGGCAGAAACCCTCATGGTGCTTCGTGGTCATCACCATATACTTCATGCCCGCCGTTTTAGCAAGTTTGGCCCAAGCGCGCGCCGCATGCGGCTTGGGATTGAACTGCTTGGCCAACTGCTGGTACTCGGCCACCGGAATGCCTTCTTGTTCCATGGCCCATTCGTGCCGGCCGAGCAAGCTGTACAGCCCAAAGTGGACAAACATGCCGAAGCGCGCCTCATGCCACCATTCGAGCCGCTTGGCGCGATCTTCGACGGTGGAGGTGCGCGGACCTGTGTCGGCGGCATTTTCTTGTGCTACGCCGCTGCCGGCAGCGGCTGCCAGGAGGCTAGCGGCTTGCAGCCAGCCCCGCCTCGACAACTCATGTGGATTCACCATTGAATTATATGTAATCATTTTTTTACCACTCTTGTTCTCCCAACGCCGTATCCAACCCGAACTTCTCGACCACGCCCCAGCGGAGGACGCGCGCCTAAACCTCGCCGATATTGTGCGCCTGAACGCGCGCTTTGGGGGGCACGCCGTCATCCGCAAAGCTTTGGCCCGGGCGGTAAACGGGGATTCGGCTTTCACGCTGCTCGATGTGGGCGCTGCCTCCGGTGATACTGCCGAGCTGATCGCGAAACTCTATCCCGCCGCTCAGGTCACCAGCCTCGATCTCAATTTCGTCAATCTCGCGGACGCTCCCCATCCGAAACTCCAAGCCGACGCCTTCGACTTGCCATTCAAGACCGCCAGCTTCGACTACGTTTTCTGTTCGCTCTTCCTGCATCACTTTGAAGATCCGCGGGTTGCCGCCCTGCTTGCCGGCTTCTACCGCGTGGCCCGCCGCGCCGTTATTGTTTCCGACCTTGAACGGCACGTCTTGTCTTATCTCTTTTTGCCCGCTACCAAGCTCTTTCTCGGTTGGACACACATGACTGTGCATGACGGCATGATTTCCGTCCGCGCGGGTTTCCGCGCCTGTGAGCTTCGGCAGCTTGCCAAAAATGCAGGCATGCACAACGCCCAAATCGAAGTTCACCGGCCGGCGTTCCGCATCTCTATCGTGGCGGCGAAAGAGCCGCTGCAGTTATATCAAGATGTAATTCCAAAGAGCTAGAGATTATGTACACCACAAGCTTGCGCAAGGTTGGTGGTTCCATCATGCTGGCCGTTCCGCCGGCCATCTTGGATCTGCTACGTCTTCAAGCCGGTTCGTCGGTGGGTCTCGTTGTCGAGGGAGACCGTTTGGTTGTGGAATCGAAGGCTAAACCTTGCTATTGCCTTGATGAGCTTCTCGCGCAATGCGATCCGGACGCTCCCCTGACGGAGGAGGATCGCGCTTGGATCGACCTTCCCTCCGTTGGACGCGAGATTTGAGACGCGGGGATATTTATCGTGTCTCGGCTGGACCCGACCTCGGGGATACGAGCAGCAAGGGACTCGGCCTGTGTTGGTTATTTCGCCCGACCGGTTTAACGCGTTGACTCGAGTGCCCATCATTGTGCCAATAACTTCGGGCGGAGATTTCACTCGAACTGCTGGATTCGCTGTCTCGCTCGTAAATCAAGGTACTCGGACAGCCGGAGCTATTCGTTGCGACGAGCCTCGACCGATTGATCTGGTGGTGCGCGGCGCTCGTCGGCTGGAGCGCGTTCCTGACTCGGTGATAGGTGAAGTGCTAGCCAGACTCTCCACTATCTTTTCCTGAGTGTGAGAGCGTGGCCGGCGCGCAAACTCCTTGCCGATCCAGACTTCCCACCCTCTGCTAGATTACTGACATGGCCACCGTCCAGTTCATCAAGGCACTGGGCGCGAAGGATGTGGCTTCGCTGGTCATCGTTGCCGTCGTCACGCTGCGCTGGATACCGCGCGCGGCGCGGGCGGGGTGGCCGTCCGTAACGCTTTGGTGTCTGGCGGCCTTGTTGTTTTTCCTGCCGCTCACCCTGGTGGTGCGCGAACTGTCGACGCGCTTTCCGGAACAGGGCGGCCTCTATGTCTGGGTGAACCGGGCCTTCGGGCCTCGCCATTCGTTTTTCTGCGCGTGGTGTTTGTGGCTCAACCAGGTTTTCTATTTTCCGAGTTACCTGCTGTTCGCGCTGGCTAACTTTTTCGTGCTGGCGGGACCGCATTCGGCTGGCCTTGCCCGGAACCGCGCTTTAACGGCGGCGTTTGTTTTGGCGGGTCTTTGGGCGCTGACGCTTCTCAATATTCGCGGCTTTGAAGTGGCGAAGTGGATGCAAGACTTCGGCGCGCTGGCCATCTGGGTGCCGGTAGCGCTGCTCTTTGCGGCGGCCGCTTTCACCCTGGCGCACGGGGTGGCCGGCACGCCGTTCCATTTTCGAGACCTGCTGCCGCACGATCACGCCTTCGCGGCGTTCGCCTTGTGGTCGAGCCTGTGCTTCGCCTTTTCGGGCTTTGAGGTCGCGGGATTTGTCGGCCAAGAGATCCGCCATCCTGCGCGTTCTGTGCCTTTGGGGTTGACGTTGGCGGGCATCGCGATTCTGCTTTTGTACTTAGGCGGGTCGGGCGCGATTTTGCTGGTTACGCCGGCCGCCCAAATTGACGAACGCACCGGTATTGGCGATGCGATTGAAGCAGCGTTACATTCCCCCTATGCCGGTAATTTTGTGGCGCTGTTGATGGCGGTGGCCACCATTGCCGCGACCAGTTCCTGGATGGCCGGAGCGGCGCGCGTACCCTATGCGGCCGCCGTGGAAGGGCGGCTCCCGGCAACTCTCATGAAACTGCACCTCAAATACCGCACACCGCATATCGCGTTGGTTGTGCAGTGCGTGTTCGCGTCACTGACGCTGCTGGTAAGTCTGTTCTTGAATTTGGACAACAAGAGCACCACGGTGGAAGAAGCCTATGATGTGCTGGTGAATCTGTCTATTCTGATCTACTTTGTGCCCTACGTTTACTTGTTCTTGAGTCCGCTAGTATTGGTGGGAGCTGCGCGGCGTTGGCGAGTGGTGGCGGCGGCCGGTACCCTGACTACCCTTGCTTCGATCGTATTGCTGTTTATTCCGCCCACCGGGACGAACAGCGTGTTTACATTCGAGACCAATATGGTGCTGCAATCGGGCGCGGTATTTGCTGCGGGACTTGTGATTGAGCGGTTTTATAAGCGCGGCCAACTCCGCCTGGCAGCCTAAAAATAGGGATTGCCGCTGGACCGGCTCTTGCGCGGCGCGGCGGCGGCTTTCTTTTTGACCGCCTTCTTCGGCACCGCCTTTCGGCGCGTCACGCCTAACGACCGCTCTAAAATCTCCTCCAGCAGCTTCTTCTCCGCCGGGGTCAACATCTTTGTGAACTTATCCGGCCTCTTGCTCACCACCTGCTGCAACTCGGCAATCCAACGCAGCGAATCGCCGGCCGGGTGATCGCCCATTTCGCCCACCAGCTTGAGCGCCGCTTCAAAATCGGGAATGGTACGGTAACAATTCAAAGCTTCTTTCAGATTGCCGGCAAGTTGGTGGCACTCGGCCGCTCTGCGGAAATCGCTCAGTCCCTCGTGACACGCCGCTTCCACGGCTGGCTGGCGCTCCGGCAGTTCGCGCAACACGGCCAGTGCGCCGGCAAATTGCTTATCTTTGACCAGCAATTGAATGGCGCGCTTCATTAAGCGCTGCTTGCGGGCTTCGCGATCCGGCAAATCCAACGCTTCATAGAACGCCGGCAATAGCTTCACCAGGATTTCGGCGTTGTGCCCGTTGAAAACCGCCGCTTCCAGTTCTTCGGCCCATGCCTGCGACTTGGCGGTAATCTCAAGGCGCAGCCACGGCTCAACCTGTTCTTTTTGGACGGGCAGGGTGCGCGCCAATTCAACCAACGCGTGGAGCCGGTTCTCGGGAGTAGCTCGATGAAGGCGACCGATGGCATCCAGCAGACCGGCCAAGCCATACCGTCGCGCGCTCAACGCCGCGCGGTGCGCTTCGTTGAACAAGTCGGGCCTGCCCAATTCTGCGGGTAACCGCGTATTGCGGAGACCCAGAATGAAGCACACTTCGGCCAGTGTCAGAAAGGCCGACTGGCGCGCCGCTTGATCGGTAACCGCAGCCAGCGACCCGGCGCGCCCAAGCAGTGTCGTCGCTTGCTGCGCCCGCGACCAAGCCATCTCCGGCTTCACGTCCAGATATTGCCGGGCGTCCGTTTGGCAGCGTTGCACGCGCTCTTCGGTATCCAAATCGTCTTCCGCCAGGCTCTTTAACAAGGCTGCCGGCACGCAAGATGCCACGCCATCCTCGCTGCCATTGAGGAAGGAGGTGCTTTGCCGCACCACTTGGTCTGTGGGATTCACATCCAGCCAAATCAGCCGTTCCGATGGGCGGCTCAGCGCGACACGTAGTTGATCGATGGCCAGGCGTTTCTTCAGCCATTCCACGTCCGATTCGGATCGCTGCCGCTCTTCTCCTTTGATAATCCGCTCCAAATGACGCCCGGCATCCAGCACGCAGACAGAGTTGAAATCGAGACCCTTGGCTTCGGAAACTGTGAGAACCGCCGTGCGCGTCGCTTCGGGAACAAAAGAAGGCGCGGTCTCTTCGAAGCTGATCAAGGCAAGACCCTCGGTCGCCGCAAGCGCGCTCAGCAGTTCGTTCAGATCCGGCCCAGGGTTGGCCGTGCAATAGAGAATCTGATCCGTGGCGTCATCTTCAATTTCGGTCTGCCCGGAGCCGCTCGGCCGCTCCTGCTTTTGCAGATGGGAGTACAGATCCCACACTCGCTGGCCTAGCTCCGCAATACGCCTGGGACTGCGGAGGTTGGCAGCCAGTTTGTACTCAGTGGGAGTGGCCAGTTGTGAGTGCAGTAGATCGCTGAGCCAACCCCACTCGAAGTCAGTGGGGCGCACCGTTTGGGATTCGTCCCCCGAGAGCAGCAGAGGAGCATGGACGCGGCGTTGGCGGTTGATGGTTGCGTTGAGTTCGACGATCAGCAGAGCTTCGATGGGCGTGAGATCCTGGCACTCATCGACGGCAACACACTCCGCCGCGAGCAGGCTGGGCTCGACATTCGCGGGGCTGCGCAGCCGCTCGACAGCGCGCCACGCCAGCGCCAACTCCGGAAAATAGCGTTCCGCGAGGCTACGGGGATCGAGCTTTTCGAGGCGGGCGGCGGCTTCGAGCGCGGCGTTCACCGCCGCTGTGCCTAGATAGCGCGTGCGCCGCTCGCGGTAGGTCTTCTCCGCGACGCACGGCTGCTTGCAGGCGGCGAACCGCCCAATGGCGACGGGCAGGGCGTCGCCAATGTAATGCGCGTACAGTTCGTCGTACAGAGCGGGCTGGATGTTTGTCCAAGGGCCCAGGGTTCGCGAATAGGCCGAGAGATCGCGCAAGAAGGCGCGCTTGGCTTGCGGCTCTGTGAAGGTAGCTGCCTCAGACCCGAGCACCTGCCGGACCAAGCCCGAAAGCGTCACAACGTGAAAATGTTTTTCGGCGGAACAGAAGCGGTCGAAGTAACCGCGCGCGAGAGCAGCCAGATTTCGCGAATAGGTGACGTAGAGGATACTCTGCGCGCCGCAAGAATCCACGGCGTGTAACAGAGCCGTCGTTTTGCCGGAACCGGGATGGCCCTTCAGCAAGCGAACCGCTTGGCGTGCGGCGGCAAAACGCGCCTGCGGCTGAGTAAAGGGCAGGGGAGTGTATTCTTCGCGCCTGAGGTCGCGCACTGTCACCGGCATGTAGTGACTCTCAAAGCCGTGCGGCGTCAAGAACGAATGATCGTCATGATGGCGAATATCGCGCAGAAAGAGCGAATCTTCAGGCGTGCCGGAAAATTCGCCCGATTCTTTCAGAGGAAGCGCGTTTTTGGGCGCCCACCAGGCATAATAATGGCTGCCATGCCCGCCGCCGAGCCGCGATCGCCGCCAACCGCGATTCAAGCCTTTGGTGGATTTGTAGTGCAGACGTTGCGCGTCGACTGCCAGGCGTTGCAGCAGGAAAGCGGCACGTCGGCCGATTGCATCGCGGCCATGCTCGGCCAGCTTCTCCAAAAACTCTTGATGACAGAAGAGCGGGTTCGCCGGCTTGGCCGTTTCGAATGTCTCGTTCAGCAAATGAAGCTGAGCTTTGGTGCCCACAAGTTATACCCGCTCACACCTGCGATGCATGTACGTGCTCTTCGACGTGCTCCTGCGTCTTTGTCTCCGGCAGATTTCCCACCGCGTCAAACCGCAATTCAAACGGCTGCGCGGAAACAGCCTTCACGTTGCTGTATGCCGAGGGCAAAAGATTCTCGCTGACCGTCATTTGCACCAGTTCCAGGGTATTGCGAATGCGGCAATAGGTCACCTCCGAAAGGTCGGTCTTGCCCACCGTAGGCGCAATGGCGGCGAGCGCTTCGCGGTCGCTTGGATAGTGAATCGGGATGCGGATGCAAGCGGGTGTGGAAGCAGTCAGCGAATTGATATAGGTGGGCTTCCAATCGACATCGTTCACCAGGCGGTCATGCACCACATCCGCCATGCCTAGGCCGACCGCGCTGTGATAGGTAAGCGCGCTCAGGCCGCGCGCGTAAACGCGATGCACGCTGGGGATATCCGGCCACGGATTGTACTGCCCGTTCACACCGCGATTGATTACCTTGGTATCCATGCCCGCCCCACTGATGTTCTTGCCGATTTCATCGACGATCAGAATGTCGATCTCCGGCGCCGGCAGCTTTGCCATCCAGGACTTGACCTCCCGCAGGATAGTTTCTTCCTGCGCCACCATGCCCGCCAAACCTTGCGCCGTGCTCACGGCGGTTAGGCCGGCGGTTTCGTGAAACGCGCCTTCCTGAATCGCCAGGCCGCCCAAAACCTTGCCGCTGGCGAAGACGCTCGCGCCCACGCTGCGAATCATCTTCTCCAGCCCCATGCGGTAGGCGAATGTGTGATATTTCTGCGCTCCGGCAAACTTCCCTAAACCGATGGCCATCATCTTGAAGAGCCCGCTCTCTATGGTGCCCGCGAAATCGGTATGCCACTTCACGCGCGCGATGAGAAACACGCCATCGGCATCGTAGGCATTCTTATCCATGAAGGTTTCTATGCCTTCCGGCGTTTTTCCTAGCGGCACGACATCGAGCGAACTCATGACAGGCACGCCCATGGTGGCTTCGTGAACGCCGTAGTGAGCCAGGACATCGGATTGCCCTTCGGCGGTGGCCGCGCCATGGCTGCCCATGGCCGGGATGATGAACGGTTGCGCGCCTCGCCCTTTCCAGAAATCCACGACCGCCTTAGTGATGCGCGCAATATTCGAAATGCCGCGGCTACCCACGCCGATGGCGATGCGCGCCCCCTTGGGCACGCGCTTGACGATATCGGATTGCGCAAGCTCCTGGCGGATGTGCTCGTCTATATTTGCGATGGCTCGGTTGGGAAAAGACTGCTCTGCGAGGACGAACCTGGGAAAGTTCATTCCTCCAGCATACTTCCGAAGCTATGTTGTTTTCGCTTCGCCGCTGTCCCAGCTTTTCTCAAGCATCATGGCGTACTCGCCCGAAGCGTAAAGATCGAAGGTATACTCTTCGGGCTTCGGCCGATCGAAAACCCAATCGCGCAGCCGTTGCTCATACCATTGATCCAGGTAGCGATGATAGCGGCGCAAGAATTCAGGGGAGAAGTCTTCCGCCTTGGGAATTTCCTGAAAAATCGCATGTAGTCCGATGGAACGGCGGAACAGCGCGCAGAAATCCAGCACGCCCCAGCCTTCGAGTTTCAAGCGCACGTGCGCCGGGATGTGTTGCACCAGTAACACTGCAAAAGTCTCAGGCCGGATATTGCGCCCTTCCCCCATCGCCGATGCGTTCACCGTCTCCACGCACTGCTCCGTCCAGCGCGAAACGTCCTTCCCGATGTAGTAGAGCATCCGCAATTCAGCGTAGCGGCCTCGCAGCAGTTGCTGGTCTAGATCGTTCGCCGGCGTTTCATCGCGCGGCAGAAAGCCTTGCAACGCCAAACTGGCGCGCGAGCTTTCCATCAAAACGGAAGTATCTTCGGGGCTCGAAAACGGATGCAAAATCAGCGGAGGAAGGCGAAAATTTCTTGGGCCGGCGTTGGTCATTTATCTACTCGCACTCGGTCAACACTGTGGCGCGGCCAACGATTTTCTCGCCCCCGCAATCTCTCTATCGGCAGCAACTGCCCAGTCGCTAATGACTTGGCCTATTCTCTCGCTCACTCGGAAAATTCTTGCCCTTACTGCTTCCCTACTTTTGGTATAGTTACCTCACAACACGTTTCACCGGCCGCCGCCGAAAACTCTTTCGGCCTGCTCAATTCGAACTCAATCAACGGGTCTAACCGGTCCCAGGGCAGGGCGCCGGTTTCCATGCGTCCGTTCACGAAAAACGTCGGCGTCTGCTGCACCTGCAAGAGGCGCGCGAGCTGAACGCTTTTGTCGATCTCAACGGCCGGCGCGTGGCTATCCAGGCAACTCGCCACCTTGCTCTCGTCCAGCTTTTGATCCTTGGCAACAGCCAGTGTTTTATCGCGGAGATTGGCTGCGTTCACTTCCTTCTGGTGTTCGAAAATCCAATCGTGAAAAGCCCAGAACGCTTCGGATTTCTGCTCGCCCAGGCAGTGCGAGCTTTCCGCCGCCGCGCGCGCCCAGGGGTGAATGGCGCTCAGCGGAAAATCTTTGAAAATGACGTGAACCTTGCCGCCGTATTTCTTGGGCAGTTCAGCGCGCATGGTTTTGGCGAATTGGCTGCAATAGGGACACTCAAAGTCGCTAAACACCACCACGCTGACCGGCGCACTCGCTGGGCCGAAAGAATAGCCGTCGCTGGGGAGCCGCTTTAGATTTTCGGCGAAGGGCGGCTGATGCAAATCCCAAACCACGCCGTTGATGATGCTTTGCCCATCGGCCGTAATGTAGTAATTGCGGTCGAGCCTATTTTCGCCGCTCGTCAAATGAACCGCTACCTGGAAATAGCCGGGGATCGCGGTCGGCTTGGGATCGTCAACCTCGAACTTAACGCTGGCAACATAGCCTTCCGCATACCGCAGGAAGCTCTCCCACTTGGCTTTATCGATTTTGGGCGTCGCAGGTTCCGCGCCGGGCAAACCCCAGGCAACGGCAAGGGCCAAGGCAAAGCCGACGGCACGGAAGATTGGCATGATTTCGTCCCAGTTTACACGTTTCAGAGCCTTGTTACCGTGGCTCTTATACTAATGTTTGTCGCTATCCCGCCGTTACTTGCCCTTGGCCACCTCCGCGCTCGCGGTTTCCGGTTTCTATCTTTACAACTTGAGCGGCGTGGGACTATTGGGTCCCGATGAGCCGCGCTATGCGGCTATTGGCCAAGCGATGGCGCGCAGCGGTGACCTGGTAACGCCCTATTTATGGGGAGTTCCATGGTTTGAGAAACCCCCGCTGTTGTATTGGATGAGCGCGGCATTCGCCTGGCTCGGCAACTGGCCGGAACTGGCGGCGCGCTTGCCGGTAGTGTTGCTGAGTCTGGCTTTCCTGGCCCTGGCTTCTTGGTTGCTGGTGCGCGAATTCGGCGCGGAAGCGGCGGCGGTCTCGGTCAGCTTGCTAGCCACTTGCGCCGGCTGGATGGCCTTTAGCAACCTCGCTCTTACCGATCTGCCTATGGCCGCGTTCTTCTCGCTGGCTGTGCTGCTGGCGTTGCCCTTGCTGCGTGACGATCCCAGGCCGCCCCGCGTGCCGGCGCGCTTTCTGGCGATTGGCGCTTGCTTGGGTCTGGCGGCTCTCGCCAAAGGCTTGGTGCCGCTGGCGCTGGCCGCGCCCATGGCTTGGTTTTTGCGCCGCTGGTGGCGTTCGTGGTGGTGGGCAGCGGTGGCTTTTCTGGCGGTGGCCGGTCCTTGGTACGCCACTATCTCTCTTCGCCACGGCACGCGCTTCCTGAACGAATTTTTCTTCAAACACCACTTGGCGCGGCTGTATTCAAACTCCTTGCAACACGTCCAGCCTTGGTACTACTATTTGCCGGTGCTGATAGCCGCGCTTTTCCCCTGGACGCCTTTGTTCGCCGTCTTCTTTCGCCGGAGCGCGCCCTGGGATCAACGCCGCAGCCTGCTTCTGGCAACCGCCTTATGCGGATTCCTCCTCTTCAGTCTCTCCCTCAACAAACTGCCCGGTTATCTGCTGCCGCTCTTGCCCTCGCTGTTTGTGTTGCTCGGCGCGGAATTTGAGCGCCGCCCGTTTGCCGAACTGAGCAAGAACTGGTTCATACCCTGCGCCCTGCTCATTTCGCTCATTCCGCTCATCGCCAAAGGCTTGCCTGATGCGCTTGCCGCCGGAAAAATCGGCGCATTTCATATGGGACACCTCGCCCCTACCGAGTTTTTCTACGTGGCCGCGCCGCTGGCCGCCCTTTTATTGGGCCGCCGTTCTTGGCTGAGCGTTTTGCTGGTTCTGTGCGTGGCGGCCGGCGGGATTCTGCTGAAAGCCACCGCCTACCGCTACCTGGACGAGCGCGTCTCGGCCCGCGGCTTATGGCGCGAGGTGCAACAGCGCCAAGTTTCGGTTTGCGATGCCGGCATCAACCGCGATTGGGCTTACGGCTTGAGCTTTTATCGTGGGAGCGAACTGCCGCCGTGCGCTAGCGGCGGCGTTTACGATGTTAAATTGCATGCCAACGGTCGTGCGCGGCCGTTGCTTCATAAGGAGTAGCGTACAAGCTAAATCAGCCTAGGCATATACTCGACGTTGCGGCGTCTTAGGTAGCGCGGATCATGACTTGAACGTTTGGAGGTACGCGCGGAAACCCGTGTTACCATTGGCCAAAGATTTTCGTGGCTGGCAATTTCGGCCCAGCGCCAGAACGTTCCATGACAAATGCAAGCTTCAGCGGCCCTGGGGTCACGGCTTCAGGCTTGGCTCCGCGCTTACCTTCCCGCATTCCGTCGCTGGACGGAATGCGGGCGATCTCCATCCTGGCGGTATTGTTGGGTCACCTCATTACCACGCATGGTTTTCCTGCGCGGCTCGGAATCGTCGGTCATTTCAGCAATCTTGGAGTGCGTTGTTTTTTTGTCATATCTGGATTCCTGATCACAACGCTGTTGTTAAAGGAATTGGACCAAACCGGCCGGATCTCGCTAAAGCAGTTCTATATTCGCCGTTCCATCCGAATTTTACCGGCGAATTTCTTCTACGTTGCCGTTATAGTCGCTCTGTCGCTGGCGGGAATCGTCACCCTTGGCAAGGGAGACATCCTTCATGCTTTGACGTACACGATGAACTATCACCCGGAACGCGGGTGGTACCTGAATCATCTGTGGTCCTTGTCCGTAGAAGAACAGTTTTATCTGTTGTGGCCGGGTATTCTGATTTGGGCGACGGCTCGAAAAGCGTTCCGGGTAACGGGCGTCGTGGTCCTTTTGACGCCGCTTGTCCGGCTGTTGCTATGGCAAGCCGGGGTCGGACCTAGTGGCATCATGCGTCAGTTCGAGGCTGTCTGCGATACGCTGGCGATGGGCTGTCTGTTGGCCGGAACCCATAACCGCTTGAGCGCGGATGCGCGCTACATGCGATTACTTTCCTCGCGATTCTTTCTGGCCGTGCCAGGGCTGGCGCTTGCGTTATCGAGCGCTACATTTTGGATCAATCCCGGATTATTCTATGTCGCCGGTCAATCGCTCGCCAACGTCGGAATCGCGTTGTTCATGGATCGTTGCATCCGGTTCCCGAATCTGCCGGCCGGACGCCTTCTGAACTCGCGCCCGGTTGTTTTTGTCGGCGTAATTAGCTATTCGTTATACCTTTGGCAAGAACCATTTCTCAATCCATTTTCAGTGGCGTGGATCCACTCATTTCCTTACAACCTAATCTTTACGGTCTGTGCCACGCTCGTATCGTATTACGGGATCGAAAAGCCGTTTTTGAGGTTGAAGCCGCGGAACCCAGCGGATGTTCGTCTGCCTCAGGTACAAAGTTAGGTGGTGGTCGAACTGACCGGCTTGCGCAGGATTCCGGCCGGAGCACGGAGTGGCCGTGGGTCGCGCCTTCTCCGACCGCTCCTGCTTCCACGGAAAAACTTATTGGCTCGAGTTACTTCTTAGCTCGGAATCTGTGGGCCACGCCCGCCGTTACCAGGCCTGCACCGAGCAGCGCGTAGGATGCCGGTTCGGGAGTCGCGCTGCCAGGGGTCGTGGGGCACTTCGGCGTGCTGGGATCCTTCGGGCATTCAATCACCGGCGTCACTGGAGTCGGGCAGATCACTGGAGCGGGCGTACACTTGGCCAACACCGGCAAATCGGCCTTGGGCAACACCGGCAGATCGCATTTGATAGTGGAAACAGTGGGAATTTGCAGCGTCGGCGAATCGCACTTGATCGGCGTGGGATTGGCAACCACCACCGGGCTGCAGAGTACGTTGTCGCTCAGCACGCCGTTGCCGAGGCTCAGCTTCGATGAAGAGGAGGCGGACAAAATCGCGCCCGTGATAAGAAAAGAAAGAATGAATTTCATATGTGTGTTCTCCGTGGTTTTTGTTTGCCGCGGAAGCTTTTGTGTTTGTCTTCCGTCTTGCATGATTTGAGGTTACGGGGAAAAACGTTCCGTGCATATTGCTCTCCGCGTTGTAAGGGGTTTGTCGTCTTGGGGCCGTTTTATGCTGGTTTCACGCCAATTTGCTAACGTAGTGCCGAAACCGTGGGCACCGCATAGGGGCGCGTAGCTCTCAACCGGAACAGGAACAGACTCGACTAAATGACTGATTTGAGAAAACTCGGAAACAGCGATTTGCTTATCACCCCGCTGGGTGTGGGCGCGTGGGCCATGGGCGGCGCGGGATGGAAATTTTCTTGGGGCGACCAGGACGATGCCGATTCGGTGGGCGCGATTCGCGCGGCCATCGATGCCGGATTCAATTGGATCGACACGGCCGCGGTCTACGGCCTAGGGCATTCGGAAGAAGTTGTGGGCGAAGCGCTGCGCGGCCTTAGCAAGAAACCGCTGGTCTTCACCAAGTGCGAACGCAACTGGGATGAGAACCGGCAGATTTTCCCCTGCCTCAAAGGCGCCGCCATTCGCCAAGAGTGCGAGAACAGCTTGCGCCGCCTGGGCGTGGACGCGATCGATTTGTATCAGATCCACTGGCCCGATCCCGAAGCCGATATTGAAGAAGGCTGGACAGAGATGGCTCGTCTCAAAGAAGAAGGGAAGGTCCGCTGGATTGGCGTTTCGAACTTTAACGTTGAGCAAATAAAGCGCGCGCTGAAAATTGCGCCCATTACCTCGCTGCAGCCACCTTACTCTCTTTTAGTTCGCAAGATTGAGGCGGAAATTTTGCGCTTTGTGAAGGAGCATGGCATTGGCGTGCTTTGCTATTCACCCATGCGCGCCGGCTTGCTGACCGGCAAGATGACGCGGGAACGCGCGCTGAGTTTGCCGGAGAACGACTGGCGCAGCCGGGATGCGGATTTCCAGGAGCCAAAACTGACCAGCAACCTGGCACTGGTGGACCTGCTGCGCCAGATCGGCGCGCCGCATGGCAAAGCTCCTGGCGAGGTGGCGCTGGCCTGGGTTCTGAATCATCCGGCGGTGACTGCGGCGATAGTGGGATTGCGGAAGGCGGATCAGGTGAACGGAACGGCAGGTGCGCTGGAATTTCGCTTGAGTGCGGTTGAGGCGGGGCGGCTGGAGAGTTTTCTCAAAGCAACGTAAAAGAGGAAAGCCGGCCGGTTTGAAGCCGGCCGGCTTATCAAGTTTTAGAACGACAAATGGAATCCGGCTTCGCCCGAAAAGCTGTGCGCCACAATCACGCCACTGGGTGTGATAAAGCCCAGCGGCTGTTGGAACTGTCCGCTCTTGATGTTGCCTTGATAGTTGCTGCCGAAGTTTGCCCGGTTTGTCAGATCGAACGCCTGGAATATGAAATCGATCTTGGTACGCTCTTTGATCTTGAACGACTTGCTGAAGCGGGCATCAAGTTGGAAGAATGGTTGGCCGCGCAGGTAGTTGTAGGAAGCCATGGTGCAGTTTCCCGCCGTTAAGCACGCCGTTAGCTGCGAGGCGGTATAGTTCTTCGTAGCGAGGTAGTTGTTGGCATTGCTGTTGAGTAGGAAAGCGTGAGTGGCGCCCTGGCCGCCGCCAAACCCGAAAACGTCGGAGATTCCTTGCGTCATATTGTAGGGGCGAGCGGAGCCAACTTGCATAATCGGCGCCACGAGAATGCCCCAAGGTAATTCAATCGTGCCGCTGGCTACGAAATGGTGCCGTTCGTCGGTGGGTACCGGGCCGAAATCCTGCCTGCCAAAAATGTTGGTGAGAACACTCGGCCGGTCGCTGTAGTCTGCCGCTGCGCCGTTGTAGCCGACACCCTTCGACAGCGTGTAGGTCAAGTTCGCTTGCAGGTGATGAGTCAGGTGGCGGCGATATGTCAGATTCAAGCCGTCGTAACGGTCGCGCTGGATGGATTGCGCATCGGTGATGCGGCCAATCTTCACTTGTCCCGCCGCCACGGTCAGCGCGTCGGTAAAGCGCACGCCATTGATTTTGGGATTGATCACTACGTTCTTCATGTCGTGCAGACCCAACACATGGACATAATCGGCTTCAATCACGGAATCCGGTGTGACACTCCAGCTATAGCCGATGTTAAATTGCTCCGAGACAGGGTTGCGGTAGTTCGGATCGACAATGTTGGCGGTATCGCCGGCGTTGGCTTGGGTAGGCGGCGTGGGCGTGGGCGGTAGCGGGTCGAGGCCGAAGCGAAACTGCGAAAGCAGTTTGCCGGTACCCGGTACCACATCGGCAGTCTTGTCGGTCGGGCCGTTGCTGTTGTAGGAGACCTGAGTAAATAGCGTGGGATTGGCTTGCTGCAGCATGAAGAGCGGGATGTTCTGGAACGTTTGGCCATAGTAAAGACCGAAGCCGCCTCGCAAAACGTGTTTGCCCGCCCCGGTGAGATCGTAAGCAAAACCCGACGCGCGGGCTGAAGTCTTTAGTGTCGTCGTG
>Ga0075021_10000524_pt1 | contig 20295 bp, 18 predicted proteins | sample ColStrG_CSR_2012_FD_72749 | JGI IMG/M metagenome (GOLD analysis project Ga0075021, IMG submission 72749) | Freshwater sediment microbial communities in response to fracking from Pennsylvania, USA - Cold Stream Run_MetaG_CSR_2012 | ecosystem: Environmental > Aquatic > Freshwater > Creek >...
AGAGCCGTTGGTTTTTTCGGGTTCGGTGGTCCGCCGAGTTGCCCCGCCAGACTGATCACCCGGCCTACTTCGGACTGGCCAAGTTTTAATTTGGGCCAACCCTTTCGACCGTCGACGTTGACGAAGTTAAATGCATTGACGGTAAATGTCAACGCCGCTTTTAGGTGCAAGCACGATTTTTTGTCCTGTGCAAATTCAAAATTGTAGTTTGTTGAAGCAATGATGCTTATGAGTTTTGCCGATTGTGAAATCCGCGTTTTCCACAAACTATTCCACAACGCGCAATCCACGTTGCAAGGGAACGGAATAAACAACTTGACGCCAGAATCGTTCTGAAGCATGTTGAGAAGAGCAAAGCGGCAGGATGTCGAATCTCGTAGCCTACGTGGATGGCGGTTCTCTGGGAAATCCGGGGCCGTCGGGTATTGGCGTAGTAATCGAGGGTTGCGCCGGCGGCACGATCCGGATCGCCAAGTGGATCGGGCGTCAGGATAACAATGTCGCCGAATATGTAGCCCTGCTTGAGGCCCTGCAGTACGCCGTGGCGCTCAAGGCCAGGACGCTGCATGTGTATTCCGACTCCCAGGTAATCGTCAGGCAGATGCGCGGCGAGTACGATTGCCGCAGCCCGCGCCTCTATTCCTTGCACTGGATCTGCCGCAAACTGACCCGCTCTCTGAAGTTTTCCATCACCCACGTCCCTCGCGAGCGCAACATGGAGGCCAACGGCCTGGCAAATTCCGCCGTCCGCCAGCAACTCGGTATCCCACTCCGAGCCACATAGGGACGGGCGCCCTACTCCGCTCGTCGTGCTCACAAACTTGCAGGTTCGCAGCGCCCTCTGCTAACTTTCCCCTTCCTCATGCCTGAAACTGCCACATTATTGGTGTGCTGTCCGGACCAGAAGGGCCTGGTTTCTGGAATCTCCGGCTTCATCTTCCGGCATGGCGGCAACATCTTGCAGTCGGATCAATACACTGACGTTGAAGCCGGCATTTTCCTGGCCCGCTTCGAGTTCCACCGCGACGGATTCCAGATTCCCCGGGATGAGATCGCTGATCGCTTTCGCCCGCTGGCCCAGGAATTCGCAATGAAGTTTGAAATCCACTTCAGCGAACGTGTTCCGAAAATCGCGCTATTCGCCTCGCGCTTGCCGCATTGTCTGGAAGACCTCCTGCAACGCCAGTTAGCCGGAGAATTCAAAGCCGAGATTGCTCTCGTCATCAGCAACCATGAAGATGCCCGCCTGATCGCCAATCGGTATAACGCGCCGTTCCTGCATTTTCCAATTACCACGGAGAACAAGAAGCAGCAGGAAGCTGAAGAATTGCGCGAACTGAAGTCGAGGGGAGTTGAGCTGATTGTGCTGGCCCGTTACATGCAGGTTCTGACCGAAGATTTCATCGCCGCCTATCCCGATCGCATTATCAATATTCACCATTCTTTTCTGCCCGCCTTTTTGGGTGCCAAGCCCTATCATCAGGCCTCGCTGCGCGGGGTAAAGCTGATTGGGGCCACGGGGCATTACGTGACCATGAATCTGGACGAGGGTCCGATCATCGAGCAGGAAGTGGTCCGCGTGTCTCATCGCGATTCGATCGATGACATGATCCGAAAAGGGCGGGATCTGGAGCGGAATGTGCTCGGTCGCGCGGTGCGCCTGCATCTGGCTCATCGGGTCCTGACTTACGGGAACAAGACCGTAGTGTTCGACTAAGTGATAACTCACAGGCGATTCCTTCCCGTGTCTTGCAAGAGCTAATACGTCCCCAAAGTTCACATCTCGAACCCCGGACGGCCGGCGCGAATACGCCGCGAAAAGTCGGGGGCCTCATTGGCCGTCCGCGCCACGGGATTGATGTACGCTCGCTTCATCAGTTCTGGAAAAGGGAGGTCGCCCGCGAAATTTCCGTGTGCATAGAGAATTTCCGGCCCGCGGCCGTTGAGAAGAATCCACCAGTCGTGCAGCGAACTCCCGGCGGGAAGCTGTCCGGTGGCGGCCATCTGGGTGAAGATGTTGGTCGTACAGTTGTCGGTGGCCGCGTTGTACCACTGAGGATGCTGCCGCAATTCGTTGGCGCGCTGGAGATACTCGAGGAAGAGCCGCCGCGACCAATCCGGGCCCGCGGTCGTGTGAAACAGGTAGACGTCTTCCCCAGTTCGATAATTGGTGCGCAGCCGGACCAGGTCGCGCTCATCGGCCAGAACGTACAGCAGTTCGTACTGCCGGAAAAAACCGCGTATCGCGGAATAGCCTTCGCCGACCTCATTCCGTGTTTCGATGGACGCCGCAACATGATCATTGTCGCCAAACTGGAAACTTACGATAGGATGCGCGATCCACGGCGAACCCCAGTAAGTGACGAACAGGTCGATGCCGCGAAGTTGACTCAGGAAAACAGTTTTGGTCAGCCATGCGCAGGTGTAATCGAGTTCCGTGCGATAGTCGCAGTTGCGAAAATTATGAATGGTCACCCGGTCGCCGTCGATTTCAGCCCACGGGGTTTGAGCGTCGTCAGCTTGCCAGTTGCGATTGTTGGAGGGTTTGAGCGAAAGCCAGCACGCCAGAACAACTAAAAATCCCGCCAGACAGACAGCCATCCGAGGCTGACGTCGCCTCGCAAGCAAGACCAAAACTCCCATGACGACGAGATAGGTGACCGGCGTCAGGATGCGCAACTGTGGGAAGGAAAGATCGAAGTACAGCGCCGCCGTCGCCCAAAGCGACGCCACGGCCAGCAGCAACCAGGCGAAACCGACCCCGAACCGGCGGAGATACCGTTTCCACCAGACAGAGTCGTGGCCGTCCATCAATATGCCATCATCGGACTGACCTGAATTTTGGTTGCCCCCCAGGGATTCGAACCCCGATAAGCAGATCCAGAATCTGCTGTCCTACCATTGAACGAGGGGGCAACTCTTGGTGAGATGGTGGAAAAACGTTCCGCCTTGATTCTATGGGCACGGGCGTTTGTGGTCAACACGGTCAGAACGTGATGTGTCCACATGGAAACGTGCAGCCCTTTCCGGCTGCGCGGCAGTAGTTTCACCTTCAGCTATTGACACACTCCATGCACCAGCCCTGATGTGGCCATGAGCACGTCGCATCAGCCCAGACTGGCATCCAGGCTTTTCTATTTTTGAGGGCCTACATTTTTCCTATTGTCGTAGTGTTGATGTCGTGAGCCGTCTTCTCTATGCTTGAGAGCGTTCTCTGCGCTTCGTTGTAGTTGCTCCCGCCCACGACGTCTTTCAGGTTCTCGGCCGTTACCTCTTCGCTCGCTGTCTTCTCAACATCATCTTGGTTTTTGATGTCTTCGCTCATTGTTTTTGCTCCTCTTCTGTCCGTCCTTGGCCCGGACGAAATATACTCCTGCCCCCCGATGAAGGCAATTCTAGAGCTATTCTCGCAAGTGAGCCGGGATAGATTCAGCTAGTACCAAAATCTTTAATCGCAAAGGACGTGAAGGAAACTCGCAAAGCTCGCGGAGAACTGTGCCACCACTGAGTCCGAATCAGTCTGAGTGAATACACGAAGGTACATAGGCCCGCCTGAAACCCTCAGGCATACGACCGTCTCCCGGTTACAATCTGGCTATGCGGTGGGGAAAGTTCATCCTGATGGCCTGGGGAATGGCTGGGGTTGCTTTCTGTACCGAACAGCCATCAAACCTGCCGATCTTGCCTTGTGCGGAAGGCTCTCCCGGAGCCGTCTCCTGCAATCCTTCGAAGAAGGAACTTAAAGAAGCGGACGACGCATACGCAAAGGGAGTGCGACTGCAGCGGGGAAAACGGTTGGATGAAGCTTTCGATCAATACGAGACCGCCGCCCGGCTCGCCCCCAAAAATTTCGAATATCTGACGGCGCGGGAAATGGCCCGGCAACAGATCGTCTTCGATCACCTGGAGCGTGGCAATGCCGAGATGCTCAAGGGACGCCAGATCGAGGCTTTGGCCGAGTTCCGCAGTGCGTTGCACCTGGATCCACAAAATGAATTTGCCCAACAACGCCTGCGGGATGCCCTGGGCGAATGGGCACCGAAATCGACGGCCGTGCCGCAGCCCCTGGAAGACTCGGTCGAACTGCGAGCAGCGCCCAACCCGGTTCGGGCTGACATTCACTATCGTGGCGACGGCCGTGGGCTGCTGACCCAGGTCGCTGCGGCATTCGGAATCACCGCCACCTTTGACGATTCGGTGGCTTCCCGTTCCGTTCGTTTCGATCTGGGTCAGGCGGATTTCTACACGGCGATGGCAACTGCTTGCCAGATGACCCACACGTTCTGGACGCCGCTGGGTGACAAGCAGATTCTGCTGGCCGCCGAATCGGCACAAAACCATCGGCAGTTCGACCGCATGGCATTGCGCACCTTCTATCTCCCCGGTGCGTCGTCTCCGCAGGAGCTGACCGACGTGGTGAACCTGCTGCGCAATCTTTTCGAGGTGCGGCTGGTGAATCCCCAACCCCAGAGCAGCACAATCATAGTGCGGGCGCCGCGCGACATTCTCGACGCCGCGACACGGATCCTGGACGGGCTCGGGGATGCGCGCCCGCAGGTCATGCTGGACGTGCATGTCTACGAAATCACTCACAGCCTGACCCGCAACATGGGATTGCACATTCCTAATAACTTCCAGTTGTTCAACATTCCGGTGGGCGCGCTGGCCGCGCTGGGAGGTCAGAACATCCAAAGCCTGATCAACCAGCTCATCTCCGGGGGCGGCATCAACCAGGCTAACTCGCAGGCTCTTTCCGGGCTTCTGGCGCAACTCCAGGGTCAGCAGAACTCAATCTTCAGCCAGCCGCTGGCAACTTTCGGCAACGGTCTGACACTGAGCGGTTTGAGTCTGGGGACGGCGGGAGGGACGCTATCGTTGAATGAGAGCAACGTGAAAACGCTGGAGCATGCCACGTTGCGCGTGGCCCAGGGTAATGACGCAACCTTTCGAGTGGGCAGCAAGTTTCCCATCCTGAACGCCAGTTTCGCGCCCATTTTCAATACGCCGGCGATTGCCTCGGTAATCCAGAACAATACATTCCAGAGCCCCTTCCCTTCCTTCAACTACGAAGATATTGGTCTGTCGGTGAAAGCAAAACCCCTGGTAAACGGGAACTCGGACGTGAACCTGCAACTCGAAATACAGTTCCGCACATTGACCGGGCAGTCGATCAACGGGGTTCCGGTGATTTCGAACCGCGAGTACAAAGGCAGCATTACCCTCATGAACGGGGAACCGGCAGTTGTGGCGGGGTCGGTTTCAAACAGCGAGACACGCAGTCTGACCGGCATTCCCGGACTCGGAGCCGTGCCTGGACTGAATCAGGTGATGACCAGCAATAGCAAGCAGGTTGACGAAGACGAGTTGCTGCTGGTAATCACGCCGCGAGTCATCAGCCGCAATCAGAACGAGAACGCTGAAGTTTGGATGATGAAGTAGGAAGTTCTCATCCTGAGTGGAGGGGACGCTTCGCCAAGGCGAAGCACCCGCGGAGGGAAGGACCATGGATTGTTGACGCCGCCCGCGAAATGCATACGTCCTTCGGGCGCGGCTCCTTGGTAAACGAAGGAACCGCTTCCTCAGGATGACAATGGTGGGTGGGGTAGCAAGCTTCTATTTCACGCCCTTGGCCGCGAATTCTGTCAGGCCTTTCAATACGTCGTACGGCAACCCGCCCACGTTGCTGATTTTCCTTCCATTGATGAACAACGTCGGCGTCCCGTTCACTTCGAGGGATGCGCCCAAGGCGACCGACCGCTGGACCCGTCCAGTCGTTTCGGGCTTGGCGGCACAGGCGGCCGTCTCTGCGCCTTTCACGCCGGCCTGGTCGGCCAGCGCGGTCAGCTTCTCATCGGCGTTGGCTGCAGTGACGTCTTTTTGCGCGTCGTAGACGCTCGAGATAAATTTCCAGGCCGCATCGTTCGATCCACGTCCGATGCAGTCCGCGTAGTTCGCAGCCTTGGCCGCCCAATCGTGCGAGGCCAGCGGAAAATTCTGAAACACCAGGCGTGCGTTTTTCTCTTCCGACATCAGTTTGTCGATGGTCGGTTGCGCATCTTTACAATGTGGGCATTGCAGGTCGCTGAACTCAACAATCGTTACCGGAGCATCTGCCGGTCCGCGTGACGGGCCGTCTATCTTCTTGCTCAATTCCTCCTGGGCCGCAGTGAAGGGATGCGCTCCGAAAGGAATGATGTCGCCGACCACGGCATGATGCCCATCGGACGTGACATAGAGCCGGTTGTTCTGCTGCCCCTGCGCGTTGCTGAGCACGACCATCACCTCGGCGAGTCCCTGGGCCTCAGTGGGCCGAATCGCCACGATCTTCCATGACACCGAGGGATCGTAACCAAACATCTGCTTCATGAAGGCGTTGACAGTTTCCTCCGACGGCAAGCGGGTGCTGAAAGTGGGAACCGGCGGACTCGAATCTTTCGATTTATCGCCCGATCGAGCGCTGGACTGGGCAATCCCAAACGAGGCCAGCAGGAAGACAACGGAGCAGCAGAGCAAAAAACGGCGCATAGTTCCTTTCCTGTAAGTAGATTCTTTTTAACCGTCGCAGCCGATGCATTCAACAATCACTTAACCCGTCATACGCCGGTTTTGGCGGCGATGGGGAGACGCCGGCCGGTGCCGAACGCTTTTGGTGAAATTTTCAGTCCGGGAGCGGCTTGCTGGCGCTTGTATTCCGCGCGATCGACCATGCGAATTACCCGCTGCACCAGCGCCAGATCAAAGCCGCGATCGGCGGCAATCTGCTCCGCCGCGTGCGAGTCCTCGACATAGTCCTCCAGGATCGCATCTAGAATCTCGTAGGGTGGCAGCGTGTCACTGTCCTTCTGATCGGGGCGCAGTTCCGCCGATGGCGGCTTCTCCAGGCTGGCCAGCGGGATCACCGCGCGTCGCGAATTCACGTAGCGGCTCAGGCGATAGACCAGCGTCTTGGGAACGTCGGAGATCACCGCCAGCCCTCCCACCATGTCCCCGTAAAGCGTGCAGTATCCCACCCCCAGCTCACTCTTGTTGCCGGTGCTGAGCACGATCGCGCCAAACTTGTTGGAGAGCGCCATCAGCAACGCCCCCCGGTTCCGCGCCTGGATGTTTTCTTCGGTCGCATCTTCCTTGCATCCTGCGAAAACATTTTGCAGCACCTGGCGATAGCTCCGGAAAATCTCGGTAATCGAAAGCAGCTCAAAGCGAATGCCGAGATTGTGAGCAAGCGTGCGCGCGTCTTCAATCGAACCGGACGATGAATACGGTCCCGGCATGCCCACGCCGATTACATTTTCCGGTCCCACCGCGTCGGCGGCGATGCATGCGGTCAATGCCGAGTCGATGCCTCCGCTCAATCCGATAATCACCTTGCGGAAATTGCACTTGCGCACGTAGTCGCGAGTCCCCAGAACCAGCGCGGCATACGCGCTGGCCTCTTCGCCCTGCATCTGCTCGTGGATTTCTCCCGTCAGGCGGTCGGAATCAAAGTAGACCAGATCCTCCTCGAACGACTTGCCCTGCGCGATCACCTCTCCCGCACAATTCAACACCAGGCTGGAACCGTCGAAGACCAGGCTGTCGTTGCCGCCCACCTGATTCACCAGCGCGACCGGCACCCGGTCCTGACGGGCGATGGTGGCCAGCATCTCGCGGCGGAATTCGCGCTTGCCGATCCAGAACGGAGAGGCGGAAATGTTCAGCACGAAGTTGCCGCCGGCCTGCACCAGGGCTTCCACGGGATCCACGGTGTACAGGCGCTTGGGCCAGAAATGCTTGTCGTTCCATGCGTCCTCGCAGATGGTAAGCGCCATCTGTTTGCCGCAAAAAGGAAACAGGGCCTGACTCTTGGCAGGAGCGAAATTGCGCATCTCGTCAAAGACGTCGTAGGTCGGCAAAAGCATCTTCGACTGCAGGAAGGCAATGCTGCCGTCTCGCAGCAAGGCGGCGGAATTCATGACCGACTTCCCGGTCTCGGCAAGGGCCGGGGTCACCAGCCCGCAGATGACGGCAATGCCGCGAGTCTCCGCGGCAATCTGTTCGGCAGTCTCGCGATTGCGCGCCACAAACGAGGGCCGCTCGACCAGATCGCGGGGCGGGTATCCGCACACCGACAGCTCAGGAAACAAAATCAGGCCAGCCCCGGCCGCGCGCGCCTGATGCGCGAAGCTGATGATCTTGGCGGCATTCCCGGAGAAATCTCCCACCGTCGGATTAATTTGTCCCAATGCGATCTTCACACTTCCAGTGTAAAGCGGGAGTGCTAATGCAGCCAAGTCAGGGCGGTGGTGTGGCCTATCTACGCGGCATTTCAGACTGCAGATTGCAGATTGAAAACCGCCGAAGCATGATCTTCAATCTGAAATCTGAAATCACGAATCTCAAATTAGTTCGGCGGGGGGGCCGGGCCATCCTGACCAAGCGGGTCCGGAGGTGCCAAGGGCGCGGGCGCTCTTCCTGCAGCAGGAGAAGTAGGATCGGCATCTTCGCCGGGCCGGCGCAGCGACGGCGCATTAGGCGGACGCACCTGAGGCTCGGAGCCTTTGGCCACGGTGGGTCGTTCCAGGTCCACTTCCTTGTCGGTGCGAATGACTTTTTCGCCGTTCACCTTCATGATCTCGAGCCGAACCACCTCATCACCTGCGAGCCGCACGAAGTCCACGTCCTGCGGTGGATCGCCGTAGATCCATTCTTCATATTCGGTCTCGCCATCTTTTTCGCGGACTTTCTTGCCCGGCCGACCCTTGGATGCAATGACCATCTCGCGATTCATGCCCACCAGCACCTGGTGACTCTTGATGGCATCCCTGAGCTTGGGCGGCAGAGTGTCGAGGTAGGCTTCCACCGCGGACTTGGCATTGAAATCAAATACCGGACGCAGCAAATCCTTCAACTGCTGCGGCTCCAGTTCGGGCACGTAACCGTTAAATACCAGATCCACATACGATCCGCGGGGGTTCGCATTGGCATCGCTGGGCCCAACCGTGGTCATGCCCCCGCCCCCGCCAAACTGGATGTGTTGGTACCACTTCTCTTTCTTGACCGGACCGCCGTTGATCTCAAAATGGATACGATCGTTCTTCACTAGTATCTGGCTGATGCGGGCCTGGTCGCCGGGCTTGGCTGCGGGTCCCCACATGGAAAGCATCCGCTGCAAATCCTCACCGCTGGGCGTCAGTTGCCCGTCTTGTTTCAAAGTCAGGCCGGTTTTGCCCATGGGAAAGGGGGAACGGATGTAGACCAGCTCGGCATTGAAGGCACGAATCAGATCCATGCGGGTTTGTTTAGAAATATGAGCGGGAGAGGTCTTCTGATCGTCGGCACTCACCAGGGCCACGCAGAAAAGCAGGATGGGCAGCAAAACGGCAACGCAGCGTGGCTTCATACGACACCCCGAGCCTGTGATTGCCTTGATTATAGCGCGATTTCCGCGTAGAAGAGGATCGATTGTCGGAGGCAACGCCCCATGGCACGCATCGCAGGTACTGATCCCCGTCAACACACCTTTCTTTCAGGTATTTTTATCCGGATCGTCTATGCCCTGACCAGACGCAAGGTCGGGCGAGTCGTGATGCCGGTCAAGATTGCTGCGCATCACCCAGGAATCCTATGGGGCTACGGGCAGATGGAGCAGTCGCTGTTCAGCAGCCGGCGTGTAGACGACAGTCTGAAGAGCCTCGCGACCCTTCGGGTTGCGACGCTGGTGGGGTGCCCGTTTTGAATCGATATCGGGTCTGCGGTCAGCAGACAGGGCGGCATTGCAGCGGAGAAACTTCTGGAGCTGGCAAACTACCAGACTAGCCAGATGTACAGCGATGTGGAGAAGCTCGTCCTGCAATATGCAGACGCCATGACCCGAACGCCTGTGGAGGTATCGGACGAACTTTTTGCTAAACTGCACTCCCGCTTCGGTGACGCGGGAATGGTAGAGCTGACAGCGACCATTGCCTGGGAGAATTACCGCGCCCGATTTGATCACGCCTTCGGGATCGAGTCGGAGAACTTCACCGAAGGCGCCGTTTGCGCGTTGCCGGTCGGCAGTATCCAAAATTCATGAATCACCAAGGACACAAAGTTGCACGAAGCGCCAAATCCTAAGGTTTCCTTCGTGTAGCTTCGTGTCCTTGGTGGTGAAATTAGGACACTCCCCCTCAGGCCGGAGTCTTGAACCGCAACTATTGCAGAAGCACTTTCTGCTTCAAGTCCTCGGCGGCTTGCAGTACATTCTCCGGCTTCCCCAGATCGCGCCAGTAATATTCGTCGGCGCGAAAGCCGAGGATTTTCTCTCCTTGCTGAGAGAGCCCCTGCTGAGCCAGCCGAAGATAAGAAGCGAGGATGGAAAAAACACCCTCTTCGCTTATCATCTCCAGAAATCGTGGAGAAATTACGTGGATTCCCGAGAAAGCCAGGCCTTGCGCCTGCTGTGCTGCCCCCACCCATTCACATTTCCCGTCGCGCCCGGATCGCCGGCCGCAAAGCTGAAGCTCGGTATTGAAAAGAAGGTACCGCGAAGTCTCCCGGTCTTGTACCGCCAGCGTTGCCAGAGCATGAGCCTGTACGTGAAACTCCACCATGCGGTGGAGATCGATGGTGCTGATGACATCCACGTTGTGCAAAATGAAGGGCTCCTCAGAATTGCCGGACCCTTCGCGAAAAAACCAGGCCGCGTTTTTCAGACCGCCACCGGTGTCAAGCAGGACCGGCTCACATGAGATTTCCAACCGCATGCCAAAGTTATCGTGGGCTTTCAGATACTCCACAACCATATCGGCAAAGTGGTGCACGTTGATGATGGCCTCATTGATCCCAAACGACCGCAAGCGAGCCAGGGTGATCTCCAGCATGGTGCGGCCCGCGACCTCTACCAGTGCTTTGGGGCGATCGTCGGTGAGTGGCCGCAACCGTGTACCGAGGCCGGCCGCCAGAACCATCGCTTTCATTGGCCCAGTTTCTCCAACTCGCGATGGTGTACGACGACCTCTACGCCATTCCGGCCGCGCAGACGCTTGGCCAATTGCTCTGCCAGGTAAACAGAGCGATGCTGTCCACCGGTGCAGCCGAAGGACACCATCAGATTCTTGAAGCCGCGCCGCTGATACTCACCCACGCTGGCATCCACCAGCGACAGGACGCTGGCCAGAAACTGGTGCACGCTTTCCTGCTGGTTCAGGTACTCAATCACCGGCGCGTCTCGGCCGGTGAGCGCCTTGAAGCGTTCTTCACGCCCGGGATTGGGAAGGCTGCGGCCATCGAAGACGAAACCGCCGCCGTTCCCAGTTTCGTCCTTCGGCCAGCCCCGGTGAAACGAAAAACTGAAAATCCGCACTGTCAGGTTCTCCCCGGAAGAGGCCAGGCTCAGTAGTTTCTCCGATCCCAGCATGCTGTTGAAGGCATCCAACAGGGTGGGCAGCGCTACGGGAAGCTCAACATTGTGGAGCAGCCAGCGCAGGTTGGTCAGCGCGTACGGCACGCTCTGCAGAAAATGGGCTTTGCGCTCATAAAAACCGCGAAAGCCGTAAGCTCCCAATGCTTGCATGATGCGGACGTAGACGTACGCGTAGTAGTACTGCATGAACGCGTCGCGCTCGAGTTTGACAAAGCCCGCCAGAGATTCGAGGTATTGATCGAGCAACTGCTGGCGTAACTCCGGCGGCAGGTCGGCCTTGGCGTCGTATAGAAGAGATGCGACGTCGTATTGCAGTGCGCCCTTGCGGCCGCCCTGGTAATCCACAAAAAACGGCTGGCCATCACGCAACATGATGTTGCGGGATTGGAAATCGCGATAGAGAAAGTAATCACGCTTGGCGCTCAACAGAAACTTTGCCAGGCGGCCGAAATCATCTTCTAGGGCTTGTTCGTTGAAGGGAATACCGGCAAGCCGGAGAAAATAATATTTGAAGTAATTCAAATCCCAGGTGATGGACTGGCGATCGAAGCTGGGGCGGGGATAGCAGATTTTGTAATCTAGATCGTGCCCGGCTTCGATTTGAAAGCGCGGCAGTACCGCTACAACCTTGCGATACGCTGCGACCACCTCGGGAGCAATGTTTTTGCCGGAACGATTTTTCGAGAGAAACTCGAACAGCGTGGTGTCTCCGAGGTCCTCTTCGAGGTAGGCTCCCTGGTTCAAATCTTCGGCGTAGATTTCCGGTACCGGCAAACCGTGCCGGCGAAAATGTCTGGAAAATTCGATGAACGCGGCATTCTCTTCGCGCACGCCATACAAAATGCCAATGGCGGTGCGAGTGTCGCCGGTCAACCGGATAATGCTGCGCCCCGAACCACCCAGCTGGCCCTGAAGGCGCTGCACGTGCTCGACGGGCACACTGAAATGCTGCTCAAAGAGTTGTTGGAGAACGTCCATGAATTGTGCCGGGATTCCGTCACACAAAGATACCATCGCCCCGGCTGGACCTGAGTCGTAAACCGGAGCGCACTCCGCATCCGTCGGTTACTTGTGTAATCGGGAGGTCGGAACAACACTCTTCATTGGAACTTATCGATCAGCATCAACTCGCTGGTCTCGGGTTTGCTCCCGCAAAAAAGGATCGACTTCTCATCCGGCGAGACACTCAGCCCCACATACCCCTCGGGGAGATGCGAAGTCACAGTGCTGATCTGGCCGGCGTTGTTGAGGAACTTCAGGGTAGTGGTGTCGGCGCGAAAGTAGATTCCGTCCTTGACTACATCAAAGCTGTGCAAGTGGACCGACGGAATGACCTGGGTTTCTTCTCCGCCCGCGAGTGGGACCTTCCACAGGCTGGTGTCGGCTGCTTCGGTCTTGGTGTAGTAGAGCCACTTGCCGTCGACGGACTCCCGAGAAGCGAATCCACCTCCGCGAGTGAGTTGCACCGGCGTGCCCCCTTCTCGCGGAATCTTCCAGAGCTGAGTCGAGCCGCCGGAATTCGAAGAGAAATAAATCCAGCGGCCATCCTTGGACCACCCGGGAAAGAAGTGATTGGCATCGCCCGACGTAACCTGCCGCAGGCCGGTGCCGTCCGCTCCGATCGCAAAAATCTGCGACCTGTCATTAACTCGCGAGTAGAGAGCGAGTTCTTTCCCGTCCGGCGACCAAGTGGGAAGGCCGGTGTATTCCCCGCCGATCGTGGTGAGCTGCATGCATTCCTCGCCCGCGCTGTTGCAGGTCCATACTTCCAGGTTGCCGCCGCGCGCGGATTCAAACGCGATCCTTTTGCCGTCCGGAGAATAACGCGGAGCAAAGTCGCTTCTGGTGGACGAGATGAGCGCCGCCGGCGGTTCCGGAGCTTTGCCGCGCGATGGAATCTGCAAGCGCCAGATATCTTCGCCCCCTCCGGACTCGCGAGAGAAGGCCAGGCGGGGGGAACGGCGAGCGGTAGTGGGCCAACGCCCGGTGCCCACCTGGAGCTCTATGGGTGTGCTGCCAGAACGCAGCGGCAGCCTCACCAGCCAGTCTTCACCGTCTTCTTTGTTAGCTCCCAAGATCAGTTCGTTGCCTTGAGGATTCCATGCAAGCCCAGTCAGCCGTCCCCGGTTCTCGGGGTGTTTTGGTTCGCCTTGCGGCGCAAGGTTAGAGCTGAGAGCAACCGTGTAGAGGTCTTCGATCCATCCGCCCAGGTGGGAGCAGCGGCAAAAAGCCAGGGTTCGCCCATCCGGAGAGAGCCCGGCACAAGAGTCTCCCAGCGTTCCCGCGGGTGGAAACGTGAGCTGGCGTTTCTCTCCCACCTGGACCGGAAACACAAACAGAGCCACGGGCTTGTCCGGGGCGATGCGGTCGGGCGACACCAGGGAGCGGCTGTCGGGAGTCCAGCTCAAGTACGGGCCGGGCATCCACTCAATGTCCGGGACAAAGATATCGGTCAACTTTCGCTCCGGCCCTCCAAGGGCCGGAATCAGCATGACGCTAAAGTGACCGCTTCCTTCATCTCTCATGAAGGCGATTTCGCCACCGTCAGGCGACCAGGCGGCCGCGAGGTCGTCTTTTGAATCTTTTGTAAGTTGCAGCGGTGGGCCCGGACCGATTGCCTTCACATAGATATGCAATTTTTGTTGCGTGGGGCCGTTCCAGGAAAATGCCACTTGAGCGCCGTCCGGAGAGAGCGAGGGCTGTATCTCAATCCCGGGATAGGTAGTGATAGGAACGGCGTCAAATTTCGACTGCACCGGGCCTTGCTCGCGCATTCGCCAGAAAATTCCGGCTGCAAGCAGGACTATTAATCCCAGCACAACCAGACCCCAAATCAGAATCGGCTTCCGCTTTCCCGGCCTCTCGGGAGACGAGGGCAGGACGAGCCGTCCTGAATCGGATTCTTCTTTCAACTCCCTCAGCGAAATTGCCAGGTCGGCCATACTCCGCAATCTGCGCTCGGGACTCTTCCGCAGACATCTGGTGATCAGACGCTCCAGCTCAAACGGAACCGCAGGCACGACGTTATGAAGTGGCTTGGGCTCGTCATGAAGGATGGCCGACACCGTAGCCATGCGCGATTCGCGGCGAAATGGATTAATGCCGGCGATCATCTCGTACAGGATGATGCCGAACGAAAAAATGTCGGAGCGAACGTCCAACGGCATTCCTTCGGCTTGTTCAGGCGAAAGATAGGGCACCGTGCCGACCAGAATGCCCTGGCCACTCCAGCCTTTCCCCTCCGTCCCCGCCGTCATGGTGGAACCGGATAGGTTCGCGGAAGGCTCGATAAGTTTCGCCAGACCGAAGTCGAGCACCTTGGCATTACCGTTCTCGGCGATCATGATGTTCGTCGGCTTCAGATCGCGATGCACAATGCCCGCAGAATGCGCGACGGCCATGGCATCGGCAATCTGCGCTCCGTACTTCAGCGCCTCCGACAGTCGCACGCCTCGGCGTCCGATCAGGTCTTCCAGCGTTTTTCCGCTGACGTATTCCATCGCGATATAGGGCACGCCGCCCCATTCACCAACGTCGTAAATGTGGATGATATTGGGATGGTTCAGGGCAGAGGCCGCTTTGGCTTCGTGGACCAGGCGAGGCAGGCCAGCAGCACCGGCCGCCTCCGCGGGAAGCACCTTGATGGCGACGAAGCGATCCAGGTGGGTGTCACGCGCTTTCCAGACGACGCCCATGCCACCTTCGCCGAGTTGTTCGACGAGCTGGTAGTGGGCGATGGCCGCGGGAATGATACGGTCGGTCATGCGGCAGCCTTCGGAAAAGTGAACGAGATTGTAACGCAAATCCTGCCGATTGGTAGCCTGGGTCCCACACGGTCTCGATATATTCCTAGCTGGACGACACCCTCAGCCCGTTCCGCGCCACCTGCAGGGGGAGTACGCGGCCTCCATTGTCCCCGATAGCCGTGGCTACCCGGCTGGCGGCGCCTTTTTCTACCAGGAAGATCACGCAGCCTCCGCCGCCCGCGCCGCAGGCTTTGGCCGCCCGGCCGCCGTGCCTTGCGGCCACGCTGATCAGCTTGTCGATGAGCGGGGTGGTGATTCCGGGGGCATTGGTGCGGCGCAATTTCCATTCTTCGCGCAGCAGGCGGGCGACTTCCTCCCAGTCGGCGTCGACCAATGCCTGATGCATGGCGCGCGCAATGGCAACGATGCGCTCGAAGTTGCGGAATACGCGCTTGTCACCATTGATATGTGCCTTGAAGACTTCCCAGTTGTTGATTCCGGACTGCCGCGGCGCGCCGGTGTAGGCCAGGACGAAGCGTTCCTCGATCTCTTCCGGCATCACGGTCACGCCTTCACGGTGAATGCCGTCGGCGTCGAGATGAATCGCGCTGACTCCTCCATAGAGCGCCGGATAGTAATCCTGACACCCCGTGGGTACGTGGATAATCTGCGCTTCGACGTTCTGGGCGATGACGCGCATCTGCTCCAGCGTGAGGTTGCGGTCGGTAAAGCGAGCCAGGGCAGCGGTGCTGGCGATCATGAGGGCGGACGATCCGGAAATACCGGCGCCGGCCGGCGACTCGGAGTCGGTCTCCATGAGCAAGCCTTCCTTGGGGGCGAAAAATTGCAGCAGCCGCGCAGCCAGGGGAAGACGAAAGCGGCTCGCGGTGCGCAGGGCCTCGAAGCTGGAGAACTCCTCTTCCCGCCGGGTATCGAGCGAGCGCAAGTGGATGCGCTTTCCTTTCTGCGGAGTGATGCGGCAGGTGGTGAGAATGTTGACCGCGAAATTAACCGTGATCGCGCCGGGATGAAACAGGTACAGCGGCCACAAGTCGATGGTCCCGCCGGCCAGGTCGGCCCGGCAGGGCGCCTGGGCCACAATCCTGCCTGCAGGATCCGCGTAGTTGGTTATTGGCATGCAGTGTTTTTACCACGAGACGAACGGCAAAGAAGCTAGCATTTGGGGGACGTGTCGCGCCGCTTCGGGCGCGCCAAAACCCGGCCTTCCAATGTAGGGGCGAGCGTCCCCGCTCGCCAGCGCGAAGGCCAGGCCAGACGGGCGAGGACGCCCGTCGCTACATCGCTAACGCACGACCAACACTTCGCGGACATTGTCCCGCGCGAGGAAAAACTTGATGGACCCAAAGTCGCGGAAGAGATTCTCTATATGCCGGTTGTTGAACACCCGTTGCAGCCGGAACTTGCTCGCGGTTGTGCGCGGCGAGCCTTTTTTCGCGTCACCGCGGCCGTCAATATGCTGCATCTCCAGGGTGTCCCCGCCTACGATGTGATAGCGGTAGCAAGGCGCATCCGGTCCCGCTTCCTGGGTGTGAAAGAACGCCAGCAGTGCGCCTCCCGGCTTCATCAACGACCAGAGTCGTCCGACCACTGGCTTCACCAGGCTTTCGTCCAGATAGTCAGCCAGGTTCCAGCACAGCACGATATCGAACTGGGCCCCGGGAAACACCAGGTTTTCCTCCAGGAAACGCTTGCTATCCAAAGTGGGTTTCCCGGCTTCATCTTTAGTGGCAAGGGATGGATCGGTAGAAGACACCAGCAGATCTTCGCTGTAGATCTTGTGCCCACGTTCGGTGCAATAACGGATGTTGGCCGGAGAGGTGGATCCCAGATCAAGGACGCACAGCATCTCTTCCGCGTCGAGTGACTTCACCAGTTCGGCCAAACCGCTGGAGCGGCGCGTGAGCCGCTGCGATGCCGAACTACCTGCGGGATTTTGCGTAGCGCTGTCGGATGAATTGCGAAAAAGTTTCATTGAAGCTTTATGCGGCTGAAGCCCTTGCCGACCGCCTCGCATCCGCTCCGTTCCCTACGTCGTCGGAGAACCGGGTGAATGAGACTACTTCCCTTCGACCGCGGCTTTTGCCACGGTGGAACCGCCGCCCGCGGAGCCCGAACCGGCCACGGCGGATGAGCTGCCCGGCTTCGCATCTGTCTTCGACATCTCTTTCTGGATATCCACCTTGCCCTTGAAGTACGCCCCTTCTTCGATGGCGACTCGTTGTGTGACGATATCGCCTACCGCGATGGCGGACTTGGTCAGCTCGGCGCGCTCGCTGGCGCGAATATTGCCCTCGAGCTTGCCTTGCACGATTACGCCCTTGGCATTCACGTTGGCGCGTACCTGACCGTGCGGGCCAATAATTAACTTATTACCGGAGAGTTCGATGCTGCCCTCCACCTGGCCATCTACGTACAGGTCCTCGCTGCCGGAGAGTTCTCCTTTGATGATGACGGACTTGCCAATGTGCGCAAACTCAACCGTCTTCGGCGTCTCCATATTTCGGCCTCCTCGGGCATATTTCCCACTTGAAACTGGCGCGGGGCTTGCAGGTAATCTGTGACCTGCCAGGGACGGAAGACTGATAAAAACACGCGCCCCAACAGTCGCGAATGCTATTTTGCTCTTGCTCGAACTATATCTTACGGCGACCACCGGGGCAACCTGACAAACACGGAAGCGGCTGCGAAACCGTGGCTTTCGCGGTTCCGGCGCGGCCCGCTCGGGGCCAATAAGACAACATGGCATTGCCATTTTTCGTCTAATCTAGCTGGGTGTGGGCTCATTCTTTATGAAACTGATCCCATTTCGGGTCATTTCTCTAATATGCACGGCCTTGGTGTTCAGCGCCGCTGCCGGAAGTGTTGCGGAGGGCCCTCCTGCGGTATCGCCCATCGACTTGGTCAGGCGTGCCGTCGCGAACGAAATGAAGTCCGATGACCAGCCGGTGAAGTACATGTTCCGGCAGCGCAAGGAAACGCCCAGCGGCACGCAAACCCGACTCATGGTAGAGACTCGCGACGCCCTCGCCGGCCTGCTCGTCGCCTATAACGATCAGCCGCTCAACCAGCAACAGCTTCAGGGTGAATTTGACCGGCTTGAGCGCTTCCTGCGTGATCCGGACGAGCTGGCTCGCAAACGAAGACAGGAAAAGGAAAATTCCGAACGGGTGAAAAGCATCCTGAGGGCGCTGCCAGACGCTTTCCTCTATGAATACGACGGAAGCGAAACAGGCAAGCCCGGGGTCGGGGAACCGGGGAGCAAACTGGTCCGGCTCAAATTCCGTCCCAATCCCAGGTACGACCCGCCGACCCGCGTCGAGCAGGTCCTCACCGGCATGGAGGGGGCGGTGCTGATCGACCCGCAAAAAGAGCATATCGCGGCTATCGACGGCACGCTCGCTAAAGACGTCAGCTTCGGGTGGGGCATCCTCGGCCATCTCGACCGGGGGGGGCACTTTCTTGTGAACCAGACCAGCATCGGCGACAACAACTGGGCAATCGCGCGCATGGACCTGGCTTTCACCGGCAAGCTGCTTCTGTTCAAGAGCCTCAATTTCAAGTCTACCGAGGTCTATAGCGATTTCCGTTCCGTGCCCCCAGACTTAACTTTTGCCCAGGGAGTGGAACTGCTGAAGAAACAGGAAGCCACGGTGGCGGTGACTCGGAACGGAAGCGGCAAGTAATCCGCAACGAAAGCCATCAATCCCCTGCACCGGCCAGTCCTCCATAAACATCTACATAGCACTCGGAGTGGGCCGCCAGCTTCAATCGGTCCTCTCAACCCCAGAATCTGATATGAGAGAATTTTGAGGAGAAACGCCGATGTCTCTGATTCTGACTGCCATATTCGTCGCGGTGCTGTGTCTGTTGATCGCAATCTGGATCAAGCGTGTAAGAGCACAAAATGAGATGAAGGAGCACAGCATCACGCCGGAAGACCTCCATTCGCTGTTGGCCTCGGATCAAGAGATTCTTGTTTTTGACGTTCGCCAGCCGCTCGACTTGCTGGCTGACTCTGAAATCATCGTGGGCGCAACCAGGATTCCCCCCAAAGACCTGCTGGAGAATCCATCGCTCATCCCGAAAGAGAAGGACTCGGTGGTTTACTGCACCTGCCCCAGCGATAAGACCAGTCGGCTCGTCTCAGAGCAAGCGCTCGCCCAACACTTCATGCGGATCAAATTCCTCAAAGGTGGACTCGCGGGGTGGAAAGCAAAGGGCTATCCGGTCGAGCGGTACGAAACGCCTTTCCGGCTCGACACTCGAACCTAGCTTCGTGCTAGAGGGGCTTCTGGGGAAGGCTTTCGGATTTAAACTGGTACGCTGCCTTACTTCAGCGATCCGGCTGCGATCGTCTCCTTGCGCACCGTGAGCTTCTCGATCAGGTCTTCGCGAATCCGGTATCCGGTCCCGGGCTCGTCGCTGACTGTGATTGTTCCCCTGGCGCTGACTTGCACTTCAGGTTCGATGATGTCTTCCTTCCAGTAGCGTTTCGAGGCTGAAACATCCCCGGGAAGGCGGAAATTCTGCAGCGTAGAAAGGGCGATATTGTGGGCGCGGCCAATCCCCGATTCGAGCATGCCGCCGCACCAGACCGGAACATTGTTGTCCTGGCAGACGTCGTGGACCTTCCTGGCTTCGCTGAATCCGCCCACTCGTCCAACCTTGACGTTAACGATGCGGCAGGCCTTGGTTTCAACCGCGGCTGCCGCGTCACGGGCATGGCGGATGGACTCGTCCAGGCAGATCGCAGTCTGCAGTTCACGTTGCAGGCGGGCGTGGTAATAGATGTCGTCATTCCACAGCGGCTGTTCGATCATCAGGAGTTTGAAGCGATCGAACTTGCGCAGGTGCTCGACCTCATCGAGGGCATAAGCGGAGTTGGCATCGCAACTCAGCAGAATGTCGGGCCAGCGCGATCGAATCCGTTCCAGCACATTCAGGTCCCATCCCGGCTTTACTTTCACCTTGATACGGCGATAGCCCGCCGCCAGCTCGCCTTCCACCTTGTCGAGCAGCTGTTCGACGGAATCCTGTATCCCGATCGAAACTCCGCACTGAATCTCGCGTGTCGTTCCTCCCAACAGCTTCCAAAGGGGTTGGTTTTTTTGCCGGGCCTCGGTGTCCCAAAGCGCGTTTTCAATAGCA
>Ga0075021_10000525_pt1 | contig 20286 bp, 11 predicted proteins | sample ColStrG_CSR_2012_FD_72749 | JGI IMG/M metagenome (GOLD analysis project Ga0075021, IMG submission 72749) | Freshwater sediment microbial communities in response to fracking from Pennsylvania, USA - Cold Stream Run_MetaG_CSR_2012 | ecosystem: Environmental > Aquatic > Freshwater > Creek >...
GTGTAGGCGGTCGGATGTGTCCACCCAGGCAGCGGCGGTGGCGCGGATTTATAGCTGCCCACGGCCGCCTTTGCCAAATCTTGCGGGGCAAACAGTATCGCCAACAGCGCCACAACCAACACGCCCAAAAGACCTATTTTTTTTCGAACCATAAATCTATTCGCTCCTCACGAGTGCGGCCGGATCATTTCCGCTGACATCCTGTGTGACGACGACGGCCAACGTTGACGGCAGATGGCGAGCCAGTCGTCAGTCAAACAACATCGTGGCATAACATCTGTCTTAGAACCTTTCCTAACACGTTGCGCTGTGCGATGGATAGCATGTCAGGTTCTCCAACAGGTATGGTTGTCTCCGAACTGTGGGCTACCAGCGTTTCTGCTAGATAGCGCGAGCCACAGTGACTGACTCGATGAGTATGTCCTGATCGGAAAAATTCTTGCCGCACTTACTCCTCACGGGGCGAAGAGGATACACGAATGTGTCGCTCGCACCCCGTCGCAACCGATACGGTTATGGGCAACGCTTCGTCGTAGGTCATGCGCCGTTTGCCCTACGCAATCGTTTCCTCGTTATATATAGCGTTTTGAAGTCATAGGACTGAATTTTGCGACCAAAAGCGCTGTGACCACCGTCTCATCGAATTTGAAGATTCACTGCTGCCGCAACATCGTCGCATATTCCATACACATGGGTAAATTGCACGTATGCGGAACAGTGCGTCAGCGACCACCTACATATTGGCTCGGACGCCATGCCGTGCATGACTTCGCAAGCAAGCCACACGGCAGCGACGCGCCACAATCTGTCGTGCCGATGTCGTGCCGATGTCGTGCCCATGGCGATTGGTAGAGCGGATGGGAGGACAACGATCTGTGATCGGCCGATAAATGGTTCGAAAGTCCACGTCGTGCGGCGCATATCCGTCGGATGCAAAGCACTTTGGAATCTCATAGGATGCCGAATAAAAATAGTCTGCACAGGCTATGTGATGCGCTCCCCCCTGCGCTCGATAAGAGCCTAAAGCTAAGCAACATCGGTTTTGATACGCGATTTTGTGAGGGTCAGGTGAGTTTAGAGATGGGTTCTAAACACAAATCACGCTGCCGAAACCCACTCTGGATAGTCACTGCAAGCCAACATCGAGTAACCGCTCCGGATGCAGCCTGACGAGCAAGTTCCCCCACTGTCATTGGTATTCCGCCCGATGCTCGACGCATCCTCGACATCAGGTGTGGACCACTTCCCGTCGGCCTTTCGTCACGCTTACCGGATCTTCATGACATCGGGATCGGTTTCGTGCGTGGCTACTGGGCCGATATTTGCCGTCTATCGCACGAGAACAGTCCCATTTCTTTCAGCTGAAGATACGCCCGCGCCGGGCATCCCTCGACATGGGGTATTGGTCCTCACTCGGGCTCGGTGAGCAGCGCTTGCCACAAACGGTGATATGCTTTGCCAGGTGGCTGACTGCACTTCGATGCGTCACGCGTGGTTAACGCCGGCGTCAGAACACATGAATCGATGCGGCTCCTATTTGCACCGCTCTAGTACTGCAATGGCTGGCGTTAGCCCGCCTAGGTTTACCCGAAACGACTCGCGCTGGGACCACTGTGGCACTGCGCTGATAGCCCCCGCAAGTAACTTGACCTCGGCCGTGATAACGACAAAACGTGTGCCAGCTTTGGCGACACGCGCTGCCTCGCGCAACACAGCGGGATAAAGCGTCTGGTTGATCGTGTGTGAGCCGACATGCAGTCCAAAGGGTAAATCGGCTGTGATCGCATCGACGCTGCTATCCGGCAGAGGTAGTGTTGTCGCATTCCACGCCTGTAACTCTATCGATGGACCGCCAGTCACATTCGCCGAATTGCGTGCCGCACAGGCAAGCGCGCTTGCGTCGATATCACAGCCAACCAGCCGAGCCGCTTTACCTACGAGCGCGCGCTCAATCAATAGCGTGCCAGAGCCGCAACATGGGTTGAGATGCACATCGTTTGGCATCGGATGGGTGAGTTCGGCCATGACATGCGCGACGGTCGCTTGCAAGGCACCCTCGATCAAGCACACGCGCCAATCCCGCGTAGCCAGGGGCTTTGGGCTGATACGGACAAGGGCATCCCAGCCCTCCTCATCCCCATTGGCTTGTTTAGCTATTCTCGCCACTCTGGGCTGAGCGCTATGTCTAAGGGGTGCGGGGAGAAGACGCACCAGTAATTCGCCCGACTCGTGTGTTTCGGCCAATCCCGTGTGCCGGGCCATGGCTTGAGCCAGCCGTCGCATCACCGGCGAGTGAACGCCAGCCGCACCGAGCATGAAGGTATGAAAGGCAGCGCGTGGTGCGGCAGCCATGGCTGCGTCGATCTGTGCCAGTAACTTGCGCAAAAGTTGATCGCCAAGTAAAGCCTTCGGCCGCGGCACATCAAAATGCTGAGCGAGATAGACCGACAGCACTGTGCGTAAATGGTTCAGCCGATTCAATTGACCGGCATACGCGAACTTGACGACGCCGCGCGTGACCCCGGTCACATGCCCGCCAAACCGGCGAATCTCAGCGCTTGCAAACGTCTCGAGCCCGTCGATGACATCGGCCACATAGGTGTGGGATTCGGGCGCGAACTGATAAAGACGGGGGGACATCGACAACAAAACTCCCGGAGTCAACATCGAATCGTCTGTTGACTTCGGGCGTCAAGCGGGCAACGGGACTTGAACCCGTGATCTTCTGCTTGGAAGGCAGACGCTGTACCAACTCAGCTATACCCGCGTGGGTACGATTATAGATGACGGGTGCTTGCAAACATAACAACCCATCGCCGACGGGAGGCGAGGATGGGCCGTGTTTAGGGCAACCCACTAGCCTACCTTGTTGGGGCACCTGTTTCCAAGCGAGTCGACCCGCACACGTCCGGCGCTTAAAATGTTAGCCATGTCAATGCGCGGGAGAGCAAGACACAGATGAACACTCTGGTCTGCACATGCGCTACAGGCAGCCGTCGAGAAGCCGAGACTGTCAGTGACGCAGTTGCGCTCATGGGGCCAGAATGGGTGATATTGACCGGGCTGAATCCATGAGATCAAGTAGGCACATATCGATCTGGCCGGATCGAGCAATGCTGAAAGGGCGATGCACGTCCTTTGACGCGTCTTCCGAAAATCATGGATACGCCTGAAATGCACGCAAGCACGGCCGAACTCACCCGTTGGCTGGACACCTTCGCCCACGATACGCCCACTGTGATCGTGCCCATCTTTGATACTTACGACGACGTGATCGCCTGCATCCAAAGTCTGCGGTGTCACACGCCAGCCAATGTGCCGATTTTGGCTATAGGCGATGCCCTCGCCGATGAGCGCATTTCCCAGGCACTACGGGCTATCGACGACCAGGACCAGCGATTTGTCTACTTCAAACTGTTTGCCAATAGCGGCCTGGTTGGAAGTGCGAATTTCGCATTCGAACGAGTCAAGCCACGCGACGTGGTGCTGGTGCACAGCGATGTGATCGTGCCAGCGCGATGGCTGGAACGGCTTCGTGCAGCCGCCTACAGCCAAAGCATTGTCGCCACAGCCACGCCGTTTACGAATCATGGGTCGATACTCTCCGTGCCGGATATCGATCAGCCTTCGAGCGAATTGCCGGTTGGCATGACGCTTGACCAGGTCGACAACCGTGTACGCCAAACGTCACTCCGCTTACGGCCGGTTTTGCCTAGTTGTATCGGCTATTGCGTGTATATCAAGCGGCTTGCGCTGGACGCGGTGGGTCTGTTTGACGAGGCATTCGCGCCGGGTTATGGAGCGGACGAGGACTTTTCACAGCGGTGTGTGCGCAGCGGCCTGCTCAATGCGGCGTGTGATGATTTGTTCGTATATCACAAAGGCTCACGATCCTTTGGCTCTGACCCAGCACAAAAAACGAAGGGGCGCAGTAACCAGAGCGCGCAGGCGACCATGATCGATCAGCGCTACCCGTGGTATACACCTTGGCGGCTAAACTCGACCACGAACGACGGCCAGCCGCTTTTGCGCGCACTTGCGCGGGCCCGGGCGGCTCTGGTGGGCTATCGGGTTGCGATCGATGCGACCAGTGTGACCACAAATGCTGCGGGCACGCAAGTCGTGGCGCTCGAGCTGACGCATGCCATCACACGTTGGCTTGACGCGCATCGCGCTGAAGCGCCCTGTCCTATCTATATTACTGTGCTGTTGAATGACGCGCTGCCAGAAGGGCAGTTTCTTGAGTTAAGTGCCAGTCTGAATGTTGTGCGTCTTTCACAAACCCATAACGACCCCAGCCTGCGCTTCGATCTGATCCATCGCCCCTTTCAAGTCACAACGCAACGTGATCTGAAAATGCTGGAAACGCTAGGGCGCCGCTGTATCGTGTCTCAACTCGATTGCATCGCCTATACCAATCCGAGCTACATGCACGACGCCAAGGGTTGGCTCGAATACAGGCGGGTCAATGAAGTAGCCCTGGCAACGGCTGACGGTGTGATCTTCATAAGTGAAGAGGGCCGGCGCGAAGCCGAGCAACTAGGCTTGCAAATTCCAACCGAACGGACACGCATCATCTACGTGGGCGTCGATCATCGGCTGCATAGTGTGCCTGTAAAACCCCCAACTGTCCCGGAAACGGAGGGGACCGGAGCACAGGCACACGGCATCCGTCCACCCTACATACTGGTGTTAGGCACAAACTTTGCACACAAAAATCGGGTCTTTGCGTTGCGCTTAGCACAAGCACTCGTTCGCAAATACCGCTGGGAGGGCAGTCTGGTATTTGCGGGACCGGCGATGACAATCGGAAACGCAGAGGCGGACGAAATCTCGATTGAGACAAACGCAACCGAATTGCACGATCGCGTCGTGCGATTGCGCGCACGTGATGAGACCTTCAAAACGGACTTGATCAAAGAGGCTGCGCTGGTGCTATATCCGTCCCTGCGTGAAGGCTTCGGCATGGTGCCGTTTGAGGCAGCACGGCTGGGGACGCCTGCGCTTACACTGCGAATCGCTTCAATGCCAGAAGTTCTCGGCGACCGCGTCGGGTATATCGAATCACTGGATGCGACGGAAGCTGCAGACGTCGCCTGGATCCTCATGACGGACGCAAATCAGTCCCGCGCACAAGTTGAGGCCATCCAAGCTCAGGCTGATCGCTTCACCTGGGACCAAGTCGCCGAAGACACCGTGCACTTCTACGATCACATCCTCTCACAGGCCAAGCGTGTGCCTTCGGTGCTGAGAAGGGCTGCAGATCTAAATGAAAGTCTACAAGAGCGTTCATGGTTGGAGCGTGCGCGCGTGGCGGTGCGCGCGCTTGTCACGCAAGGCTGGCCGGGGCTGAGGGGCACGATTGATGAGTATGTGAATTGGCGGAAAGGGCAGTTTTGACCCACGTCTCTTGTCAAATAGTGTCAAATCGACGCCGTGAACTAGCGACCAGCCTGGCAGGCTGTGCTCGTGCCACTGTCGATGCTTGCGTTTGTGCAACTTGCTTTTAGGCCCGATCGTTGGCTCGTTGCGTAGATTTGGTGTGCCCTGGGCGTTTCAAGCGCCTCTCTATCGCTGGTCAAAATTGCGATCAAAGGGGTAGTTGTCTCGACATCCCGAAATGAGCCGTCGCGGCACAGACTGTGAAAATCTGGTAAGAGTCAGCACTGCGCCAACCGAGGTCGCACGTGCAATAAGCCATTCTGTTGCCAACGTAACGTCACGAAACACTGCGCGTTTATTGCGACCCCTGTGCGAATCGTGAGGGCACGCGCCAAGGTGAGACGAGCGGTTCAAGACACAAGGCTTGGTGCCTATGTGTAGCGCGGCGCGGCATGTGTCGCAGCGCATCCAGCCGGCCCCCAAGATGGCTCCAATCACCGCGCGTCAAGCCGGCATACATCACCGCGGCCAGATCGTAAAACGCGATCACGGGCCAATCGCGCAGTCGAGCATTCTTTGCCGCCAGCCATAGCTTGTTGCGGCCAAGCAAACGGTTCTTAAACGGCGAATTGTTGCCACTGGTAGCGCTGGTGTGGTGCAAGACGCGGGCTGTGGGCACATATACACAGCGCCAACCGACCCGTTGCGCCCGCCAGGCCAGATCAACGTCTTCAAGATAGGCAAAAAAGCGTTCATCGAACAGACCGATTTGGTCGAGCATGGCGCGGCGATACAGGCAGGCCCCGCCCGATGCGCCAAACACCTGACAAGCATCTTGTGCCTCGCACGCGTCATGGCCGCCCAAGCGATCCCACGCAATTGCCGCGCGATCCATGCTGATGCCGGCGCTTTGCACGACGAGTGGCCGGTCAGCGTAGAGCATGAGGCTCGCAGCCGACCCCAGAGGCGATTGCTGTCGAGCGACTGGCGATGATGGATCTGGTGGATCCGGTAGCGTTGGACCGTCGTTGGCCGTCAATTTGGTCACAAGTGCCTCTAACCAGCCTGGCTCAGCTTCGGTGTCATCGTTTAAGAGCGCGACAAACGGTGCAGTGCTGGTGCGCATGCCCTGATTGCACGCCACGGCAAAGCCGGCATTCGTCTCATTGCGAATTACGCGTATATCAGGCTGTGTTGCGAGCCACTCACGCGTGCCGTCTGAGCTGCCGTCGTCCACGACGATGACCTCGAAATTGCGATAGGTCTGCGCATGTAGCGCCCGCAGACATGCGGGCAACCACCCCCGCCCCCGCAAGGTAGGAATGATGACCGATACGAAAGCGGTGGCGGATGACATGACGACTTTGGTGCCTTGTGGGCAAGGCTTCATTTGGCTGGACGCACACGGTGCTCAGACGGGCAGTGTCCAAGGGTGTCATTGGCACTGACCGAACATTTTGCGGAAAGGCAAAACACCACGCTTTACCTCAGCCCGAGTTCATCACGGTGTTAACGTCAACATGTCTTCGGCCACACCGTCTACGTCTTTGCGCGTCCAGGCCAGTGGCACATTCTCCCCCTGTAACCACAGCGGGATCATATCGTCATAATGTTGATGCAGGGTGTGACCGCTCTGACCCGTGGTGTGGATGCCCAGCGAATGGCTCCAGTCACTCAAGTCAAACACCTCGCGCCAGCTTGGCCCCCAGTTCACAACGTATTCGGCGTTCGTGCCGGTAGCGTTCACTAGGCCCGAGCTGCCCGCAGCCGGGAATGGCCCGCGGTTAAATATTTGCTCAATCGGCTGGATGCCGCTTTTGCCCAGCGTTTGGTTCGGGAACACGACCGTATGTAACTTGCTCCATTGCCAGCCATTTACATCGTTACCCAGCCGTGTCTGTAGCTTGGCCGTCGTCGTCTTTAGCGCTTGCACGATGACCTGATCGCGGGTCTCCTTGGCTGGCGTGTTGGTGTTATCCCACCACTTGCTGTTGGGATCGGCCAGGATAGTGCGCAAAGCAATCTGGGTGTGAGTGCCTGTGCCAACGATGTCTTTGGCGAGGTCACCCACCTTGTCGTCAAAGGCGGCATGGGCCAGTTCCCGCCAGAATACCTCAAAGACCGTGCATCCAATCGAATCGGCCGTGCATTTGCCATCCCAGGCCTTTATCTGCCTGAGCGCTTCGCTAAGCGCCTGGTTGTCGGCGCTGGTCACGTTGATGCCTTGCAGATAGGGGATCACCTCGGTCGAGAAGATCGAGAACGAATCGAACTGCATCGCCCGCACATCCTCGACGCTGATCTTTTGCTTAGCGCTCGTGATCATTTGCTCGATGCGCTTGGCGCGATAGCCATAGTCCCAATTCGTGCTTAGAAGGTAGGGATATGTCTTGACATCGACCACGGCGTTATTCGCGGTGACGATATAGCCCTCGGGTGGGTTGAAAACGTGCGGCAATTGGTCAAATGGCACCGCGTCCACCCAGTCGTATTCACCTGTCCAGCCAGGCACCGGGGCCCGGCCGTCGCCCTTGGCCCGGATTGGGATATTGCCCGGCATCTGGTAGCCGATGTTGCCGTCCACATCCGCATATACAAAGTTCTGGGCGGGTGTGTCCCAATTGCGCAGCGCATCGCGGAACTGGTCCCAGTTCTGCGCTTTATCAAGCGCCAGCACGGCCTTGAACAACAGGCCTGGCCTAAGCGCCGTCCAACTCAACGCCATCGGTTGGCGATCCTTCAGCTCGGGCATGGCGTCATTCATGATGGGCCCGTGGCGTGAGGTGCGCACGGTGATCGTGACGGGCGCCGCACCGGCCACTCGGATCACCTCTTCGCGCACTTGGGCTGGCTCGAACTTGCCCTTGTATTCAAACTCACCGGCGTTTTGTGGGTTTGGTTTTTCGATAAATAAGTCCTGTGTATCTACCTCGGCATTGGTGACGCCCCACCCGATACGGGTGTTATGGCCGATGATCACGCCCGGGCTGCCAGGAAATGTCACGCCGACGATGTCATACGGGCAGGCGGCGCTGACCACGCGGCAGTGCAGGCCATTCATATACCAGATGGAAGGCATCTGGATGCTCAGGTGCGGATCGTTGGCCAGGATTGGTTTACCCGTGGCGGTGCGTGAGCCAGCGATGACCCAGTTGTTGCTCCCGATCGCCGGATCGTGCTCGAGGCCGATAGCGCGTTGCACCGCCTTATTAAGCGCATACAGCGCCGATGCGCTTGCTAGGGACGGCGAGGCCGATGCGGGTGACTGGGAGAGTGGCGAAATCGTGAACTTATCTGCCATATCTGTCTGGCCTGGCGTGCGGGCAGTCGCCGCTCGCACGATCACCGGCATATCGGACGGATAAGGTGGGAGCATCAGGTTGGCGAGATCGGCGCCACCACGCTCGGTCAAAATCATCCGCCCTAGCTCGGCGTCCATGTTGCCAGCCAGGTTGAAGCTCATCGCCTTGCCCCAGGTCAGCGTGTTCACAAGCGTCCATGGCTCCGGCGTCCATTTGCGTCCGATCAGACCCAGGACTTTGAATTCAAAGCTCAGCCGATCCGCATTTGGCAGCGCATACGCATTGACACCATCGGCATAGGCTTGCAGGATCACGCGTGTGTCCGGGTCAAGCGAGGTCGCTTCCTGCTCGGCGGTATGCGCCCAGCCCACAGTGCGGATGAACTTGTCTTGACTCAGGGCGCTGGCTCCGAACAATTCGGAAATACGACCCTGACCGATTCGCCGCCAAAACTCCATCTGAAAGAAACGGTCTTGCGCCTGCACGAAGCCTTGGGCGCGAAACAAATCAGCCGGTGTATCAGCATAAATATGGGGCACACCAAATTTGTCCCGAATGACCTCAACGTTACCGCTCAGGCCAGCGAGTTTGAGCGTGCCGCCCGTCTGCGGGAACGACTGGCGGGCAAACGTGAACAGCGCGCCACCGGCGGCGACCATTGTGATCAGGGCAATAACGACGAGGCTGATGAGGATTCGAGCCAGGATTTTCATATAACTGTCAAGGCGTAGCGAAAACCGCGACCGGCACGTTCCCAACTTTCGCACAAATCGGTGATCTTGGCGAGCGAGGTGTACCCTCTCTGACGCCCGTATTTCATACCCATGACCGATAGATACATATAGAATAGATACGCATAGATACAAAAGTGGAGTCTACAGCCTTGGACATGGACCCGATTTCGTTATAACACAGCGGCAAGTGTGTGTCTTAGACATGCGCCCGAGAAAAACGGGCTGATTCGCTCTGGCGCGCGATTTAGTGCAGCCTGGCCCGACCGGCGTGGTGGTCTGACCAAACCGGTCGAACATCACCGTGTACCGAGCAGCTGCATCCGGCCAGGTGATCGTCTTTGGGTCACTGGATGCGGCCCAGGCTACCCACGCTGACCCAATTTGCCCTTTGACACCGAAGAAGCGCCAAGCACGTTTAGTTGTCATTTATGACCGCAGACGATCATAATTGATGGTCAGAGGTATCGGGTACATCCCAGTCGCCTGAGCGATATGCCCTTGCGGAACCAAAAGACTGACCTGGCGCTGATCTTCACCCAACTGCGGGGCGCTAGATGGGCCTGATGGCCCACCAGCATAGACCAACTCCGGCACCCGCATGCTGAGGCTCAAGACCGGCATAAAGCCGCGCATGAGCATGACAATGTTGGGTGGGGTAGCGCAAAACGATTGCGGTCGTGTGGCCGTCTGATCTGTCATCAATACCTGGGCCTGCTACAGCGCCTTTTTGCTGTATGTAAACTTTACAGTGTTATTGCGCGCTTGCTCCCTTCATGATCCGGGTACGGTAGGCACGTATGTGCTCAAAAACCAGGTGGGTGCGCTACCCCAGCCATGTGAGAGTGCCTTCGCGTAATTGTGATCGGCATCTAGCGTCTCCCACCAGGTAGTGGCACCACGGTCGAGCATATACCCGTAATAAGCTTTGATGAGATCGATGCCGTCTTGCACATGACCCGTGTCGCCAAGCGCCATAAGTACCCAATACATGCCATATGGCTGCACGCTCCAATTTGACTGACCCTTTGACAACTCAAGCAAGGCCTTCACGACGCTTGTCTTGTTATCATCCGGCACAATGCCGTAAGCGAGCGGCCAGGCCTGGGCAAACACGGTAGGCGTCAGCGCTTGTCTGCCTACAAGGATTGTCCCGTAGCGCCCTTGATCCGGCAGATAGAATTTGGCATTGATCGAATTGCGCAGCGCTCGAGCGTGTGTGGCCCAGTCCGTCTCGTTTGCGACGTCATTCATCTTATGCGCCAGGATGCTTGCATCCTGGAGTGTGCCGTAATACATGGCGTTTAGCGGCGCGGACTGACCAAGCGACAAGTGACCATACGGGCTGTAGTAGGCCGACCAATCGATCAGGGCCGAAATGGTTACCATCTGAGTTGGCACCGGTACTGGTATGTCGAGAAGTTCAGTGCCCGGATTCTGAAAGCCCTTGAGATGCTGCATAAACGCTTTCACAGCCGGGTAGCACTCATTCAGGACACTCATATCGCCCGTCCTGGAAACGTAGCGCTGAACACCCTGGACCCACAGCATGCCGTAGTCGAGCAGGTCGCCGGTATTTGATCCATTGGATGTCATGGCTGGGCTGATCTGGTTCCTAAACTGCTCAGACATGAATAATAGCCCGCGCCTCATTAACTGATTGTCTTTGAAGGTGACTTCGTTGACGGCGTCATCGACCGTAGCATCGCCCCACCATTGACCGCGCTCGCGCCATGGATCAGCATAGGCATCCCGCATATTAAGCATGACCGTGTCCCGGCCTACCCGCCATATCTTGTTCAGTTGCGGATCACCAAAGTTCGCATCCACAGCCAGGTCGACCGGATAGTGCTCTTCTATAACACGCACGCCGCTCATCTGCACCGGTCCTGTGCCCCAGACCGCGATCAGCACATAACGCCCAGCCCGGGCGTCTATAGTTGAAATGTGTCTGTCGGTCCCATCCAAAACCCACGAGTCAGTCTGGTTCCATTGCGGGTTCAGCGATCCGGGATAGGGGAGCGGGTAGAAGCCTTGCCATACGCGTTCATCCCAACCGATGTCAATGACGGTGCCAGTGCCCCCGCTAACGGTTGTGTTGAGTCGGCCATAGACCACCCGCCCCAAGTCGAGCACGGCATAGCTGTCTGGCTGAGTGAAATTGAGATTAAGGGTGTAGTCACTTGTCCCAGCTGGAGTCAGAGCTGCAGGTGTGGCCTGGACGATGCCAGGTGCCGGTAGCGGTTGGCTTAACAACAGACGCCGGCCGGCGTGGGTGCCTTGTGAAATGTTCGTGCTCACCAGGTTGTTGCCGTTAAAGCTGGCGAGCACCGGCCAGCCACCGGCCGGCACATTGCGAAACGTGACCATATGCCGCCCAGGCGCAAGTGTGACTGCCGCTTGGCGGATATCGCAGTGCCAATCGCTGACGCTGATCCAAGCCGGTGCCAAACCAGTCGCACCATCGGTGCTGGCGAGGATAGGCGCTGCGGCTTGTGATGCGCAGGTTGCGCCAACCTGCGATGCCGATGCTTCTGTTTGCACGAGCGCCTGGGTTGTTGGGTTCGCCAGCGTGTGCAAAGTCAGTTGTCCGCCGTAAGGCGCATCAACCGTGATTGTCTGTCCGGGTTGCAATTCGGTCAGCGTAAAGCCAGACGCGAGCTTGCCGCTTGAACTCACGCTAAAGGTCATCGGTGAATATGCTAAGAGTGGAATGCTTCGAGGCTGGACGTGGGCTGATGATGCATGTTGGGTGACAGCATAAGCCCAAGCGGAGTCATCGAAGCCAACGTTCATCCAATGCGCGGGCAAGCTGCGTAAATCTAGCAGTTCTGTGCGGCCGATAAGGGGTAACGACTGAGGCGGATATACCGGTGAGGCGTTTGCGTTCCACGCGGGTGAGCGCAATGCCTTCCAGTTCGTCCCCGTTTGTTCCAGTTGTCCTTGCAAAGGTCCACCGTAGAGCTGGGCTTGCAAGATCGGCCGCTCCGACTCAGAGCGGCGGCTATCCGGTGACCATTGCACAAGTGCAGCTAGAACGTGTTGCCCCGAAGCGAGCGTTGAAGTGATAGCGAATTCATCGTATTCATGCGTGTTCTTTGAAAACCGCGCAGGCCCACGGCCGATATAGATACCGTCCAGCCACAGTTCATAGCGGGTATCTGCGAATACTTGTGCCTTTAGACCGGTTCGGTCCATTGTCGTGGTGAAGCTGTGACGGAAAAGCGCTACTTCATACGCTTGCACTGGCGCTGTGTCGTCCCAGATAGCCGGGACATACTTGAACCGGTCATCGTCACTGATAAGCGGCAAGTACAGCGCATTTAATGAATAGGGGTGACGCACGCGTGAAGTGATATTGCCCTCTGGCGCTGTTGGTGCTAATCGCGCCGGGAAAATCAGCAGGGTGAGCATCGCGCCCACCATACCGAATGCAAGTTTGAAAAAGGTCTTCACGGCAGTGCAGTGTGCAGAGATTGTAGCAACATGACCGGGCAGAACGCAGCACCCACGCGATATCATGTGCGCATGTCACCATCGACTTTACACCCGATTCAGTTTGGCTGGGTGTTGCCACCCGGTTACAACAAGACGAAAGACTATTTCTCACCCGACCAGCGCAGCGAGTGGGGCAAACATGAAATGTGGATGGCCGCCGGTCCCCAAGGCCGGGACGGGCAAACGCGCTGGGACGCCAGCGTCCGGGGTGTGCTGAGCACCATCAGCGGTCAATGGGACAGCGCATGGATGACCGACCACCTGCAGTGGGAAGACGACGATTGCTTGGAGGCCCTAACCACGCTCGCCTATTATGCGGCGCTGACGCCGCAACTGCGCTGGGGGACGATGGTGCTCGGTCAGGGCTACCGCAACCCGGCGCTCACAGCCAAGATGGCCAGCACCATCCAGTATCTGACGGGCGGCAACCTCATCTTGGGTATCGGTGCGGGTTGGAAAGAAGACGAACACCGGGCTTACGGTTACGGCTATCCATCACCCGGCCAGCGCATCGCCCGGCTCGAAGACACGATCAACATCTTCAAGGCCATGTGGTCACAGCCGAAGAGCAGCTATGACGGCCCATACTATTCGATCAAAGACGCGATCAATCGACCGCAAACGCCACGCCCGCCGGTGTTGATGATCGGCGGCGGTGGGGAAAAGAAGACATTGCCGCTGGCTGCCCGTCACGCCGATTGGTGGAATGGGGGTGGCTCGGCGGACGAGTATGCGCACAAGGTCGAGATTCTCAAACACGAGTGCGGGACAAGCGACCGCGACTTCGGCACCTTGCGCCTCACCTGGTATGGCGGCGTGACCAGTGGCCGCACCGCCGAGGAAGTCCAGCGGCGCGTGCGCGACGACTTTATGCGCAACCGGGGCATGTGGGGCACGCCTGACGCATTGGCCACGAAGATAGAGGCGCTCGTGAAACTGGGGGTGAGCTACTTCATGTTTGACTCGCGCGGCATCCCGGAGCCAGGTGAACTGGAGCTCTTGATTGCGGTGAGTAAGCGCTTTGTATGACGCTTACGGTGTCAGTAGGGGGAATAGGGGAAATGATGGGATGTTGATTTTTGCTGTGAAAGGCTCAGCGTTGTGAAAGTGTTATGAACGTGCTAAAAGCCTATCCCGTGCTTTTGCGGGCCTATTGGCAGCAGGCGCTCGAATACCGTGTCCAGGCCCTGATGTGGGCACTGGCGGGGTCCTACCCATTGGTCATGATGGCGGTGTGGCTGAATCTGGCGCAGGGGCACACCATCGGTGGTTATGGCCCCTCGCAGTTCATCGGCTACTACTTGGCTGTCGTGTGGATTCGCCGCATCACCCACGTCGCGATTATCAACGACATTGAAGAGCGGGTGCGCACAGGCGCACTTTCGCCCTATTTGCTGCGGCCGCTTGACATTGGGCACATGATCTTGACCAATGTCCTCGCGGTGCGGTTCTTGAACGCGCTATTGGTCGGAGTGATTGTCGGGAGTGTTCTCCTGCTCGTCCCCGGACAACAATGGGTGCTGACGCCAGCGCGCATCCTGGCGTTTTGTCTGATCGTTCCGATTGGCCTCTTGTTCGAATTCTTCCTGCAGTATCTGGTGGGCACATTCGCGTTCTGGACGACGCAGGTGTATCGCATCTTCGATGTATTCTTCTTTGTGAAATCGCTGTTGGGCGGGTTTGTCGTGCCGCTGACATTGTTGCCGCCCGCGGTCCAGACCATCGCCAAATGGTTGCCGTTTCAGGCGAGTATCGCGCTACCGGCCGAAATTCTGATAGGCAAAGCGACACCGGAGCGCGTGGTCACGGGTGCATTGGTGTCACTGGCCTGGCTCGCGGCGCTCGGGGCCACTACGCGCTGGTTTTGGCGGCGCGGCCTGCGGAGTTATGGTGCGGTTGGGGCGTAGCGCAAACCGTGGCGGCGAGCTGTTTTTGGGCGGGAGACAGTGGCTTCTAGGCCAGCCAGCGACTTTAGGCACAAGGACATGAAATACGTCCGGCTACTCGCGCTTTTCATCCGCACCAGCATCATGACCGGCTTGGAATACCGGGCCAACTTCGCCGGGGCGCTGGTCATGACCGTTGTAGAGGTGCTGTGGTCCGCCGCGTCGGTGTTGCTGTTTTACACCTTTACCGACTCGCTGGGTGGCTGGTCATTCAACGAATCACTGGTCGTGGTCGGGCTGCTCTTCATCGCGTTTGGCTTTCTGGATGCGGTGATTTGGCAGAACATCGTCATGCTCAGCCAGCATATCCGGTTCGGCACCTTGGACTTCATTTTGACCAAGCCGGTCAACTCCCAATTTCATGCGACGTTGCAATACTATCACGTCGACCGTGTCGCTTCGATCCTGGGGGGTATCTTCCTGATCGTCTATGGTCTAACGCAGCTGCATGCGTCGCCCACTGCCGGACAGATGGCCTTATTTGCACTATTGGTCATCGGTGCTTTATTGCTCGTCTACTCGGCGCTGGTCATGCTTGGCACGCTGGCGTTCTGGGTGGTGCAGGTTGAGAGCTTTGGTGAGGTGGTGTATGGGTTGCTAGAAATCGGCCGCTTCCCGAACACAGCTCTGCCCGAACCGGTGCGCACGATCATGACATTTGTCATCCCAATCGCCTTTGTGACGACGGTGCCCGCTGAGGTCATCCTTGGCCGCATCACGCCGCAGTTCGTGTTCTACGGTTGGGTGTTTGCGCTGGCCGCATTTGCCGCGTGCACACGCTTTTGGCGATTTGCCCTGAGCAACTACAGCAGCGCGAGTTCATGAGGGTGGTTGTGGCTCTGAGGGTGTGTCTGCGCGCTTGTAGCGGTGCCCCAGGCTGGTGGGTGCCGATAGGCCCGACAAGTTTTGGCCGATCCCGCAGCTGACGGGCTCCCAAAACACGCATCACGCTTCTAGCGTCAAAGCGTCGGCCAGATACGATGCGCGCCATCTAACCCGGGCAAGTGCCACCCGCTAAAATCATGCTCATTCAAAATCTTACGGCCGCTTACCGGACCATCCCACTCCCACTCTCGGTGCACTTTTCACTAGGGCGTGCTGGATCAGGGGCGCTATTCAAAAAATGATCGACGTCAACGAACTCCGCAAAGGCACTGCCTTCGAACTGGACAACGACCTATTCACCGTGCTTGACTATTGGCACAATAAACCTGGCCGCGGCAGCGCCACCGTGCGCGTCAAGGTGCGCAACTTGCGTTCCGGGGCGATCATGGACAAGACCTTTACCAGTGGTGACCGTGTCAACGATATAAGCGTGGATAACAGCAATGTGCAGTATCTCTACCACGACGGTGACTTTTACCACTTCATGGATACCGGCAGCTATGAGCAGTTTACACTCGACGAGAAATTGCTCGAAGATGTGTTGCCTTATCTGAAGGAAAACACCGAAGTGCGGCTAAAGCGCCACAACGACGAGCCGCTTGGGATCGATATCCCGGTGACCGTTGATCTCGTCGTGGCAAACGCACCGTTTGGCTTGACCGGCGACACAGCGGCCGGTGGCGGCACCAAGATTGTGACCATGGAGACCGGCCTGAAGGTGACGACGCCGCTGTTTGTCAACACAGGCGATACCTTGCGTATCGACACGCGCACCGGCACCTACATCACGCGCGTGTGAGGTGCCGTGCTCGAAAAGTGGACGCTAGACGATAGGCTGGCGGCGCGCCGCCTACGCCCCTTACTTGGCAGTAACTCGCTTACGCATTGGGGCTGATCGCGTCCGGCGGTTCGGGTTCGGGCGGAGGCACCGGCGTCGGTTCTGGTGCTGGGCCGGGTTCGGGCGGCGGTTCAGGCACCGGACTAGGTCCGGGTGTCGGTTCGGGTGTTGGCGCTGGTGCCGGTGGCGGCGTAGGCACAGGCTCGGGTTGGCCCTCTGGTTCCTTGCCCGCCTTTGGTTCCTTGTCCTCTTTATCCTTACCCTTGCGCTTGCCCTCGAGCTTGTCGTTGATATCGCGTAAGGCCGCCTCGACTTTGGCGTGTAGCGTGCCTTCAGGGAACTTGCCATCCTCGCCACGCACCCCAGCTGGCATGCCAAACATCACCTCGATCAAATCGTCGATATGGTCGACGGTGATGACACGGAAGGTGCCCGCGCCAATGGCCTCAACGACATTCTCGCGCAGCATCAGATCATCCGCGTTAGCCGAGGGGATGATGACGCCTTGGGTGCCGTCAAGCCCACGCTCAAAACAGGTATCGAAGAAACCTTCGATCTTTACGTTCGCCCCGCCAATGGGCCGCACATAGCCAAACTGGTCGAGGGTGCCCGTCAACCCCAGGTTTTGTGGGATCGGCACGTTTGTCACCGCCGACAGCACCGCGATCAGGAGTGCGCACGATGCGCTATCCCCCTCATGATTGCCATAGCTTTGCTCAAATACCAAATTGGCTGAAATCGTCAGTACCTGCTCATGCGAATACAACCCGCTAAGATAGCTGTCGATAATCGCGATGCCTTTGTTGTGAGTGCTATCGGTAAAGTTCACGCTGCGGTCGATATCGCTGATGCCGCTGCGTGATACGTAGCTGCGGGCGGTGATACGGCTGGGTTTGCCAAACTCATACTCGCCCATGTCTATCACCGACAAGCCGTTGATCTGACCGACAGCCATGCCACTGATTTGCACAAAGTAGCCACCGCGCTTCATCCACTCGCGCGTGTCCTCCTCATAGCGGTCCTGGCGGGCGTGCCGCTCGGTTAGGGCCGTGCGCACATCGCCGGCTGTGACGGCCCTGCGTCCGGCCCGTTTGGCCCAGAAAGCCGCCTCGCGCGCGACGTCGGCGATGACGCTAAAGCGGGTCGATAGCTTCTTCTGGTCGTCGGCTTCGCGCGAGCCATGTTCGACCAAGGCGGCCACGCCCGATGGCTCAAATGGCATCAATTTCTCATCCTCCATGCGGTTACGCAGGAAGAGTGCATAACACTGCTCATTCTCGAGCGTGCGATCCATCTTGGTGCCAAACTCGGCTTTGACCTTGAACAGCGTGCGGAAATCCTCGTCTCGGCTGCCGGCCCAATACTCACCACCCGTGCCGTGCAGGATAACCTTCACATTGAGCGGCACGGACTGCGGATCAAGGGTCGGGCCGCTCGCGATCTGCGACTGCGCGTTTGGTTCCTCGATCGTCACGCTATTCTTCATCAGGCTGCGCTTTAGAGCTGCCCAGGCCTCGTCTTCGCTAAATACGTCGCGGGCGCGGAGCAGCAGATAGCCGCCGTTGGCGCGGTGCAAAGCCCCAGGCCGCAGGAGCATGTGGTCGATCATGTTGGCTGCCGGGCTTGTCGCAAGCACGAGCGCGCGATCGACGCGGCCGATCAAGTTGTAATACGTCGGGTAGTCCTCGATGATGACCGGCGCGCCACAGGTGTCGCAGTTATTGACGAACACATTCACCCGAAAGCGGTTGAAGAATACCCGACTTGCCGCCGCGTCCATCTCAATCCCGCCGCGTGTGGCCGGCTTGAAGGCGTTGATATTGTCGACCAGGTTATTCCTGGCGGCTTCGAGATAGTGGATGAGCGCGCTACGGTCTTCATCTGTGTCGGCCCAGCCCGGCGCTTGGACTAGTACATCGTCGAATAACGGATACAGGATGGCGCGGGCGACATTGGCATCCAGATCTGATAGTGCCTCGTGGGCGGCCTTCTCGGTATTACGCATCCGACTGAGCGCGTCACCAAGCGCATCGCTCAGCCTGGCTTGCTCGCTCAACCGAGCCTCACTGAGCGGGGCTTTCTGCGATTCGTCGGACGTTGGTGTTATGACTAGGCCAGATGCCGTCTGGGTCAGACTAAAGCCAGACTGTGTGGCTTGGGTCTGCACCTTATCCAGTTCTTCGCTCTGCGCCTTGCGCATTTGGGTGGCGATGTCGTCGGCGGATGTCTCATACACCTCGGTCTCAAACGCCGTGGGCAATATGCGTTGCGCTTGGCCGATGGTTTTGTCCATGGCCTCACGCACATGTGTGGCCTGCCCAGCCACCAGACACAGCGCAACTGGCCGGCGTGGCTCCTCGAAGTTGTGCACATACACCCAGTCGTGCGGTGTTGACTGACTGGGTGCGGTCCTGCGTAAATAGCGCTGGATGGCAGTCGTGCGTCCAGTGCCGGGTGGGCCGAGCACAAACAAGTTGTAGCCCGGCGCATCCATGTTTACGCCAAAATCAATCGCACGTGTGCCGCGCGACTGACCGAAAATGTCATCGGAAAAAGGAAGATCTGCGGTGGTTGCAAATGAAAACGACGCCGGGTCGCAGCGTCGCCTGACTTGCGTGGCGGTGAGGGGGTGTGTGGACATTCAGTGAACGGTTGACGTTTTGCACTCGTGCTCAGTTCCCGTGCTGAGCGGGTGATGAGTGACGGCCGAGCCGCCTGGGGGCGACAGGCTGTCAGGAGCTAAATCATGCTGACCTGGGCAAGTGCATCGGCATAATGAGGTGCATGAAGGCGTCATCGCCAATCGCATGAAATACGACCGGCCGCTGTGGCTGTGTCGTCTCTATGGACACCTGCGGCGTATCGATCGCACCGAGGGCGTCGATCAAATATTTGACATTGAAGCCAATATCAATCTCGCTGCCGTTGACACTGGCTTCGAGGTCGCTTTGATTGTCGCCGGTCTCATCGGCGCGGGCCGTGATCTTCAGTTTGCCAGGATCAACGTCTTCACCCGGTTTGATACTCATACGCACGGTGTCGAGCGAATCGCGGGCAAAGATGCCCGCCTGGCGGCAGGCCTTTAGCAGGTCTGCGGTGTTGACGACCGTGCGTGTATCGTGCTTCTTGGGGATGATTGGGTCGTAGTCGGGGAAACGTTGGTCAATGAGTTGGGCGACTACATCCACGTTGGCCAGATGAAACAGCACCTGTCCATGGGATGGCGTGACGCTGATGGCGACTGGGTCCTTTTGGTCACCGATCACGCGCGCGACCTCGGCTAGCGCTTTGGCTGGAATGATGATTGCGCGTGCTTCCCCCACTGGCTCTTTGAGCTTGCCGCTGCGCACGCTCAGCCGGAAGCCGTCGGTAGCGGCCATGCTGATGGTGTCACCATCGAGCTTGGTTTGCACGCCGACCAAGCTCGGCCGGCTCTCGTCAGTGGCGGCTGCAAACGCGACTTGCGCGATCAGCTTCTTCAATATATCGGGCTCGACAAAGGCCGCACCACCCGGATTAAACGCCGGGATGATCGGGAACTCTTGCGCGTCAATGCCTTTGATATTGGCGTCGGTCTTGCCGGCCTGCACGCGTAGCGATTGGGTGCGGCTATTTAGCTCCAGCTCGACTTGGGTGGGTGGCAGTAATGCGACCAGATCGGCGAGGGTCCGGGCGGGCACGGTGATTGCGCCCTCGGTTTCGAC
>Ga0075021_10000526_pt1 | contig 20203 bp, 15 predicted proteins | sample ColStrG_CSR_2012_FD_72749 | JGI IMG/M metagenome (GOLD analysis project Ga0075021, IMG submission 72749) | Freshwater sediment microbial communities in response to fracking from Pennsylvania, USA - Cold Stream Run_MetaG_CSR_2012 | ecosystem: Environmental > Aquatic > Freshwater > Creek >...
ATCGAATACGTCCCGCCGTATCCCAGAATGGTTCGGTTGCCTGCGCGGAACTCGTTGCGCTTGGCATGCCCGCCAAAGTCATCATGGTTTTCCAGAATCAGGATGCGCGCCTTGTCGCCCGCCGCCTTGCGGAAATAGTGCGCCGCAGCCAACCCGCTGATGCCACCGCCCACAACCACCAGATCATAGGATTCGCCGGTATCGGTGGGTTTAGGCGCGTCCTCCCAGAAGGCCCCGTCGCGCACCCGGTGCATGGCTTCGAATGCTCCAGGATGATCGCCGCGCAACCCGGTCTTCGCGGGCGGATAGTAGCCCTTGGCATCCTGCCCTTCGAGGTCCGCTGCGGCAGCCGCCCACATTTCCTGCGGAATCAGGGCCGCTCCCGCGGTGAGCGCGACTCCGTTCATGAAATCCCGGCGCGTAACGTGCGCGCCCATCCCCAGTGCTCGGTCCCGTTGATCAGACACAAGTGCCTCCGGCGAGGGAGTTTACCACTCTGAATGGGCTTTTGGCTCCCACCTCGAATGGCAGGTGCGTAGGCTGACGCGGTGTTCTATCGATTCAGAAACCCGAGACGGCGGGTAACCTCAAAGAACTTCGAGAATCGCTAATTCGCTCTCGTTCGAAGCCCCGGTCCATGCACGTTGGCCAACTCCGTTGATTGTGGCGCCGCTTCCAGATCCCGGTCCCAGAATGAGGTGTTGGGGTCAACCGCTGCGACACCAATCTGGCCGTCACCCGCAACGCCGCCCACCCACGCCACGCGAAACTGTTCTCTCTTGTGTCCGCGCGCCAGATCCACACGATCACCTGGACGAAGCGTTCCGTGAATGCCCTCAAGCATGGCGCCCCGCCGACTGATGTTGACGGTCGTGACGCGCTGGTCGAGGGGGCGCCCGCTCTCATCCGCGCCCGTGAGCAGGACAGGCAGTCTCACACCGACCCGAGGGTCGCGCCGCTTTCCCAGCCTTTGTGCTTTTAGGTCGCTCGCGAACTGCTCGACCGACATCGAGGGCGCCTCCCTGATCAGATCCAGAAGCGGATCGGGAGGCTGAGAAGCCGGTGGCTTCACGGCGGAATCCAACTTGGGCTCGTGTTTTTGTCTTCCTTCTTTGCGTCCAACAAAAATTCGCGGGACCTCGCGGTTTTCCGTCAACCGGCCGATCAACTCCACCACCCGCGTCCGATGATCGGCCGTTTGCAGGAACTCAACTCCCATGCCTACCTGCGGCTGGGAGGCGCACACCACGCCGTCCAGCAGGCTCTCTGTGTTCGAAGCGCGGACGCTCAACAGGACCGGCGTTCCCGCTGGTAGCGGGCTTGCAGTCTCCAGGTAGCAGGCGCCCGCGCTGATGTCGGTCAATCGCCAGCGACGGGATGCGGGTTTCACCGCCGGTTCTTGGACTTCGGGCCGGCTCGCTGGCCCAGGCACAGTCTCTTCGATCTTCCAATCGGAGGGCGCGTACTCAATACCCCAAAAATTGCCGGGAACATCCAGTTCCAGGCCCAACAGCCAGGTCTCTGGGGTACCGCCGAGATGTACAACCTCTGCCACGCGAGCGGTTGTGTGCCGCTTTGCTGAAACAATTTCCAGCCGCACGCGTACACCGCGAGCGATCTCGCGTTGCGTCGTCAATCCACATCCGTGCGCGTTCACCAGCGTCGTGTTGCCATGTTCGGAAAATGCCACCGCGGGATCGAGGCTGGTCACACGAACTGGCACTTCCAGCGGCAACCGCGTGCTGCGCCGGATGGCGTGCTGCTGTTTTTCCGAGGGCCCCATAGCTCAGCGGACGAGAATTTCCTTCCGTCTGAAAACTCGTCTGCCTTCATGCTAGATCACCGGAAAGGCGCAGACGGAAAATTTCGCGCCCCGGTTACCAGTTCGATACTAGTATCCTAAAAATCTTGCCGCCTGGACGCCGCGATTCACCCGCTCGGTCGCCACCGCTCCTCCGGCTAGCCGTTCTTGATCGCGCAGTCGGTTGCCTGAAAACCGATCTTGCCATGCGTTCCGTCGCAGAATGGGCGGTTCGCGCTGGCCGCGCAGCGGCACAACGAAAAGGCAACTTTACCTGTCAGGTCGTATTTATTGCCATCAGCATCCACGACTTCAACAACACCGTTGGGGTCATCGACCCGCAGCGGGCCATTGTTGCGTACAGTAATCGTAACTTGCGGCATGAAACCTCCGAATGAGATGGCGAGCTTTCAAACTATCGCAGAAGAGAAAAAGTTGCCAGTCAGGTAAGAACTCAGTACCCAGAGCCGGTACAGCGTGCGCTCTCGACTTAACTTAGCACTGGGCACCTGAGTACTAACTTCGCCATCGGTCCACCGCTTCCCACCAGGCCAGCTTCATCCATTCGTCAAGCGTGACCTTCGCCCATTCGCGGCGTGTCCACCAAGCGGTGCCGAATTGAGTTGCGTTGCGCGCCGCGGCCACGCTGAACTGATATTGCGGCATCCGGTGCCGGAAGATCGTCAACGAACGGCGCGTGTGGAATTCCGACGTGACGATCAGTACCTTCCGTACTCCCACGGACTGCAAACAGCGTTTCACGTCGTCACTTTCCGCGTTGGTCGAAGAGCCCGCAATGGGACACACAGAAATCTGGCTCGCTTCGGGCAAGCTGCACGCGTACTTCTGCGCGATGTCGGTGAGCCGCTGGTCGAAGACCTGGTCCCCGACCTCCGCGTCCAGGAACAGACGCTGCGCCATGCCTTGTCGCAACAACTCCAGAGCGCGCGCAGGACGCACGTTCGTTTCTCCTGCCAGCACCACGATGGCATCGGATTTTTGCGGGTCGTCCTCCACCAGGAATCGAGCCGCCTGGCTGGCTAGCGCAAGTAAAATGAGCAGCAGAACAACGACTCGAAGAAATCGCATCGCAACGCGAATGTTACTAAGGAAACCTCTTTTTTGGCCAATCGGATGACCGGGGTAGTCCAAATGGAAATGCCCACCGAAACAATCGTTGCAAAAACAGCATCTCCCCCGGTGGGAACGGAGCGATTCGATGCTAAAATTTGCTTGCGATCTATGACTACTCAACTCACCACTTCTTCCCTCTTTAATGACTTGAAAAACCGCATCGGAGACCGCCAGGCGAAGGTCGGCATTATCGGCCTCGGCTACGTTGGCCTTCCGCTGGCGCTGCTCTACAGCGAACAGAAATTTCCCGTGACCGGATTCGACATCGACCAGCGAAAGGTCGATACCCTCGCGAAGGGCGGCTCCTATATTTTCCGCATCACCCCGGAAGAAATTCAAGCCGCAAAAGCCAGCGGCTTCCAGGCCACGGCCGACTACTCCCAGATCACCGCAATGGACGCGATCATCATCTGCGTCCCCACGCCGCTGAACGAGTACCACGAGCCAGACCTGAGCTACATCACCAACACGGCGCACGCTGTTGCTCCATACCTGCGCGCCGGACAGATCGTGATCCTCGAAAGCACCACCTATCCTGGCACGACCGAGGAGGTTCTGATTCCGATCCTTGAGAATGAAAACAAGGCCGGACTCAAAGCTTCCCGTAAAGGCGCGGCCAGCGATCAGGAATTCTGGGTGACGTTCTCGCCCGAACGCGAAGATCCGGGGAACACCCAGGTTGCCCGTCATGACATTCCGAAAGTGATCGGCGGCCTCGACCCCCAAGCCAGCGAGATTGCGGCTGGGCTGTACGGCGCCATTTTCCGACGCACGGTTCCCGTCTCATCTCCGGCGGCGGCGGAAATGACCAAGTTGCTCGAGAACATCTACCGCTGCGTGAACATTGCATTGGTTAACGAATTGAAGATGCTCTGCTTGCGCATGGACCTGAACATCTGGGAGATCATCGACGCCGCTGCGACCAAGCCCTTCGGCTTTCACGCCTTCTATCCCGGCCCGGGCCTGGGCGGGCACTGCATTCCGGTCGATCCGTTCTACCTCTCCTGGAAGGCGAAGGAGTTCGATTTCCGCACGCGCTTCATCGAACTCGCGGGCGAAGTCAACGTGGCCATGCCCTACAACGTCATTGCCTCGACCATCAGCGCCCTGAACAAGAACAAAAAGTCGATCAATGGCTCGAAGATTCTTGTGTTGGGCGTCGCCTACAAGAAAGACATCGACGACCTGCGCGAGTCTCCCGCGCTTACCATCATCGAACTGTTGCAGAAGGAAGGCGCCGAGGTCAGCTACAACGACCCGTATTTCCCATTCGTCGGCCGCGGACGCAAGTACGACTTGCAGATGAAGTGCGCGCCGCTCGACAATCTAGGTCAGTACGATTGCGTGCTGATCGTCACCGACCACTCCGACTACGACTACAAGAAGATCGTGAACGAGGCCAGGCTGGTGGTCGACTCCCGCAACGCTACTCGTGGCATCAAGAGCGACAAGATCGTCCCTTGCTAGCAGTGTCGCGCGGACACTCCTGTCCGCGCCAGTGTTCGAGAGTTTCGTTTTCCGAGGCGGCGTGCCAGCCATGCCGCCTTTTTTGTGCCTTGCCCGTTCCTTCAATTGTCACGGGCTGTGCTAGTATTCCGCGTTGAGCCGGAGTAACTCTCCCGGAGCCCGCTACCTGCGAACGGTGCCCTGATGAAAGATACGCTCGGAGTCTTGTTAGCCGGAGGTGTAGGCGAACGCCTCTACCCACTCACCCGCGACCGCGCCAAGCCGGCCGTCACTTTTGGCGGGATCTATCGCATCATCGACATCACACTCTCCAACTGTGTCAACTCAGGCCTGCGCCGCGTCTACATTCTGACCCAGTACAAGGCGCTCTCGCTGAACCGTCACATCCGCGAAGGCTGGAACATCTATGGCCGTGAAATCGGCGAGTTCATCGAGATCCTTCCGCCCATGAAGCGCGTCAGTGAAAACTGGTACATGGGCACCGCCGATGCCGTTTATCAGAACATCTATTCGATCGGTTCCGAGCAGCCCAAGCACGTCCTGATTCTCTCCGGCGATCACATCTACAAGATGGACTACGGACGGATGCTCAAGCAGCATCAAGACGCCGCCGCCGACGTGACCGTAGCCACTATCCTAATGGACCCCGCCGAATGCCGCCATTTTGGCGTGGTCGAAATCGATCGCGACACGCGCATCACCGGCTTCCAGGAAAAGCCCTCTCAGACGGATCTGCGCTCGCCCTACGATCCCACTAAGATCTCCGCTTCGATGGGCATCTACATTTTCAACACCGACGTGCTCATCCCGGTGCTCCTGAAAGACGCGGAAGACCCCAAATCCAACCACGATTTCGGCAAGAATATTCTCCCGAAGATGCTGGACGACTATCGCGCGTTTTCGTTCAATTTCGTGGACGAAAACAAAAAAGAAGAAGAGGCGCTCTACTGGCGCGACGTGGGCACACTTGAGGCCTACTACGAGGCCAACATGGACCTCGTCTCCGTCTCGCCCGTTTTCAATCTCTATGACGAACGGTGGCCCATCCGTACCCACCAGCGGCAATACCCGCCGGCCAAGTTCGTGTTCGCCGAATCTCCCCGCATGGGTCACGCTCTCGATTCACTCGTTTCATCGGGCTGCATCATCTCGGGAGGCTCCGTGCAGAACTGCGTCCTCTCGCCTGACGTGCGGGTGAACTCGTTTACCGAGGTCGAAGAAACGATTATGTTCTCGCACGTCAATGTCGGCCGCCGCTGCCGCATCCGTCGCGCCATCGTGGATCGCGACGTCCACATTCCCGAAGGCACGACCATCGGGTATGACGCCGAAGCTGACCGCGAACGTTATTTCGTAACCGACAGCGGCATCACGGTTGTGACGCGCGATTACTCGCTGTTCGAGAATCCCGTCACCGTGGACTACTTCACCAGCGAGTAAAGGCGATCCTTATCCTGTCCTGGATCGGGTCGGGACGCGCTGTACAGCGCTACGATTCGCCCTTAGAATTCTTCCAGTTTCAAACGGAGGTTCCCCATGAGCCGCGCCGCTCTCGCTCGCCTGCTTCTGGCCTCATTTCTGTGGACTGCGCCTGCATTCGCGCAGCTCGAGAAAATCACCATCCCGGCCGGCACGCCCGAGGATAAGGCTCTGCAGGCGATCTCCAACGAACCGGACGCTCAGAAAAAACTCGCCATGTACGAAGACTTTGTGCGCACCTTCTCCGCCAACCCCATGGCGGTTGCCTACGGCAACTGGCAAATTGCGCAGGACTACCAAACCTCCGGCTCCCTGGAGAAGGCGCTCAGCTACGGCGACAAGGCGCTCACAGCCCGGCCCGACGATCTCGACGTGCTGCTGTCACAGACCAACGTCGCACAGCAGATGAAGAACAACGCCAGGGTTGTCGACTATGCGACCCGCGGAGGCAAAGCCTACAACACCGGACTGCAGCAGCCAAAGCCCGAGGGCGTAGCCGATGCGCAGTACGCCTCCCGCCTGGCCGAGGCCAGGGAGGGCAACAAGAGTTCCTACGAGTTTCTCGAAACGGCTGCCTTCAATGCCATCGCCGACGAAAAAGACGCGAAGAAACGTATGACCTACATCGAGCTCTTCACGCCCGCCTTTCCCGCTTCGCGCTTCGAGGAGCCGGTCGCTCAGTACGCGATCTTTACGCTCGGGCAGTTGAACGACTCCGCCCGCTTGTTCTCATACGGCGAGAAGGCCCTGGCCGCCAATCCCAACAGCATGCCCACCATGCTGCTGCTCGCCAACGCCTACGTCGAGGACACCCGGTCAGACAGCCTCGCAAAAGCAATCGCATATTCGCAGAAAGTCATCGAATTGGCCAAAGCAGACGCGCCGGACGCCGACAAATCGCGCCGCCTTTCCGGAGGGGTTGCCCATTCCACTCTGGGCTACGCCTACGCCAAACAGGACAAAACCGCCGCCGCAATTCCAGAGTTACAATCGGCAGCCGCGCTGCTCAAAGGCCAAGATGACGTAGCCTATGCGGCCGCGCTCTACCGGCTTGGCTGGGCCTTAGGAAAAACCAACAAAATTGCGGACGCCAGGGCCGTGCTCGAGGAAGCCGTGAAGATCCCCGGCCCCCTCCAAGGCCCCTCGCGGGACTTGCTCGACAAGGTAAACGCTGCCCGCCCAAAGCGGAAGTAGTTCTGCAAACCGCTCGCTCGATCGTCGTTAGTGCTTCACCAGATCGTCCGCCAGCAAATGGGCTTTGAGCGCGAGCGTGTGCGCCCGCTGGGTGTCGCCTTCCTTCAACGCGGCACGCGCACCCTCCAGGTAATTGCGGATCTGAGCTAGTGTCTCCTGCTGTCGTGATTCGAGTGTGCGCGCGGCCAGCAGCTTTAGATTCTGGTCCGCAGCCCGCAGCAGTTCCTCGGCACCCTGACGCTGCTGGCCGGCCTCTTGCGGCCCCAAACCCGGCACAATCTGGGCCGGCGGTTCGGTGGCTCCGCCCTCGCGTACTACAATCTTGCGCGGTTCCCCGGCGGGCGCCTGCTTGCGCACACTCTTACGGTGGCGATGCCGTTTCCCGTGCTTGTTCGCGCCGTCATTCGATCTCCTCTTTTTCGCGGCGCTATCGGACGAAGGTTGATTTGCAGACGGCGTCTCCCTTTTTCCGGTTGCATCCTGCGAAGTCCCCACCGGCACCGGAGCGGGAGGGTCCTGCGGGGGCAGAGTGATCCCGAACGCCGGAGCGTTCACCAGCCATGCGATCGCGAGGATTGACGCCAGAGACATAACCGAAGCTTGGTTGCAACCAGTGTAGCGCGGCGAATTCGGCTCGCCTACGCCGTCATCTGAGTCTGAGCCGCCGGTCGTGCGCTCCACGCCGGCAACCGCAATCGAAATGTCGTGCCCGCACCGACAATTGTGTCGAACTCCACAGACCCGTAGTGCCACTGCATAATCTGGTAGGTCTGCGCCAGACCGATTCCGCTGCCATCTTTCTTGGTCGTAAAATACAGTTCGAAAATCTTCTCCTGTGCCTCAGGCGGTATGCCGCCTCCCTGGTCACGTACCTCAACCAGGATGTTTTCATCATCGCGCCGCGCGGCGAGGGTTAGCGTCCCTCCCTGCGTCATGGCTTGCACACCATTGAGCACCAGGTTCAGGAGCGCTTGTTTCATTAGGTCCAAGTCCACGCGCACCATCAGCGCATCACCCGGCAAGTCTTGCGCCAATTCGATCCCTTGCCGCCCCGCGTCCGGCCCAGCCAGCACTGCCACTTCTTCCAGGAGGCGCCGCATATCCACTTCTTCCAGACGAAGATCGCGGGGGCGCGTGAAGTCCACCAGAATCTGCACGACGCGATCCAAACGGTGAATTTCGTTGCCGATGATATCCATGTGCCTGCGCGTGTCAGGGTCATCTTGTGGCTGCTTGTTCTCCAGCAGCTTCAAGTGCAGCACGATCGCGTTGATCGGGTTCTTCACTTCATGCGCCACGCCGCGTGTGAGTCGTCCGGCAGCCGACAGGCGCCGCGAAATTTCGATCTCATCCTCAATGCGCCGCACGCTCTCCGCGTCGCGCATGGTCAGCAGCGCTCCGATCGATGTCCCTTTTTCCTGAATAAAATCGAGCGACACCTGCACCCGGCGGCCGTCGGAAGCATCGAATTCGTATTGCACCAGTGGACGCTGCTTCTGAAACGCCGGCAGCACCACCGCCCCCAGCACGGTTCCGTCCGAGAAAATCTCCTCCGCACTGCGCCCCAGAATCTCGCGCCGCGGCCGTCCCAGGAACTTTTCCGCCGAGGCGCTCACCAACACCACCCGGGTGTCGCGTGTGAAAAGCATGAGGCCGTCTTGTAGCTTCGTCATCACCTGCTCGACGCTATCCTTCAACGCCGAGAAGATCTGGTTCGTGTCGCGAATCTGCCGTCCCAGATGGGCGATCTTCAGCGACACCAGACCGACTTCATCCGAACTCGATTCCTCGGCAGGCAACAATTCGGTATCGCCCGCCGCTGCATTGTCCAGGTTGCGGGCGATCGTTTTCAGCGGCCCCAGCGCAATGTTCGAAACCACCGCCGAGAGCAGCAGGGAACAGAAAATAGCAACCACCGAGAAGAAAGCTGCCTGCTGTAGCTTCGGCGTCAGTTCGTTGCGTAGAAACACCGTCGAGACACCGACTCGTACGCTGCCAAACGGCATCCTGTCGAGTTCCAGCGGGATGCTTACCTCATACACTGTGGACGGGCCGTACAGCATGCTCAGTTGGCGCCGGAACCCCGCGTCCCTTAGGGCATACAAAGCCGGCCGCGGTGGAACCGGCTTACCGTTCAGCGCGGGATTGGAATCCAGAATCCCCACCCCGGCGGTATCCACAATGGCCGCATCGTAGATGATCTGCGAATTCCCCACCACGGATTCCAGCGTGTCGTTCAGACTGGCGTCCGTTTGTAGGTACGCGGTAATGGCCACCCGCAGGGCCTTTGGGTTTGCCGTATCGACCCGCGTGCTGGATAGATCGGGCACCGCCTTCGACGCTGTGTATTCCATTTGGCGCGTCAGGCTGGAAGCAGTTTCGTCTGCCCCCAGCAGACGCTGGCGCAGCAATTGCGAGAGATAGACCCACGAGAAAGCCACCACCATCGCGGTGAACAGCGTGGTGATGACAAACACGATGATGGCTTTGCGGCTCATGGCTAGAAAACCGGTCCTTAGGTGTTCACTCAGAACGGACAACTAAAAAACCGGGAACTGCGGACCGCTCTACTCCTCCGAGGCCAGCACTGCATCTTGCGGCCTGCCATATTCCTTCAACTTATTGTGCAGCGTCTTCAGGCTGATGCCCAGAATCTCAGCCGCCCTCGTCTTGTTGTTATTCGTGGATTGCAGCGTTTTCAGGATTAGCAGTTTCTCCGCTTCCTCCACCGTCGTCCCGACTCCCAGGTGCACCGCGTCGGGATCGTTCACTACTGGGCGCACGCTCTGCCCAAAGCCCGGCGGCAGGTGTCGCGTCTCGACGAGCCCGCCCTCACACACGATCACGGCTCGCTCCAGCGTGTTCCGCAGTTCGCGCACATTGCCGGGCCAGGAGTAACTCTGAAACAAATTGAGCACCGCCTCGCTCACGTCCGCCACCTTCCGATCGTGCTTCTGACTCATTTCCGCAAGCAACTGCCTGACCAGGTCGCGGATGTCTTCCTTGTGCTCGCGCAGCGAGGGCATATTAATGTTGAAAACATTCAACCGGTAATAGAGATCCTGGCGCAGTTGGCCTTGGGCGACCGCGTCGTCGGGAACCTTGTTGGTCGCCGCCAGGACCCGCACGTCGACCGACGTTTCTACCTTGCTGCCCAGGCGGCGGAACTTATGGTCCTCAAGTACCCGGAGCAACTTGGCCTGCGTCGCCACTGGCATTTCCCCGATCTCGTCCAGCAGCAGCGTTCCGCCTTCGGCAAGTTCGAAACAGCCCGTGCGGCGCTCGAGCGCGCCGGTGAAGGCGCCTTTCTCGTGGCCGAAAATTTCGCTCTCGATCAGCGTCTCTGGAATGGCCGCGCAATTAATCGGCACGAATGGTCTATTCCGCCGCGGACTCAGATCGTGAATCGTACGCGCCACCAGTTCCTTGCCCGTGCCACTCGATCCGGTAATCAGGACTGAGGCCGTACTCGGCGCCACCAGCTCAATCAGCCGAAAGATCTCCTGCATCGGCGCGGAGGCGCCAACCAAGCGTCCCAATGCCCCCTTGTCCCGCAGGGTTTTTTTCAGCAATTGATTTTCGGTTTTCGCGCTGAGAACTTCGCCGATGTTGGTCAGGATCGAGCGCAAACGCCGAAAATCAATCGGCTTCTCGATGTAATCTTGCACGCCCAATCGGCCCGCGTGAAACGCGGTATCGGTCGTCTTTTGTGCCGTCACCATCACGACCGCAATCGACGACGCCAGATCCTCCAGCCGTTCGGCCAGTTCCATCCCGCCCATCCGCGGCATCTTGATGTCGGTAATCACAATCGACGGACTAAACGTCGTGACCTTTTCCAGTGCTTCCACGCCGTCAGCGGCCGTGTCCGTCCGGTACCCCCAACTGGAGACCAGTTCCGCCAACCCCGTGCGCTCGTTTTCTTCGTCTTCGACGATCAGTACTCGTTCCTGTGTCATAGGCCTAAGCCATCATTATTCAGGTTGAAGCCGCCCCCCGCAACCCGTTCGCCCGCAGCATGTCAGTTTGAGATGCACCATTTCCCCAATTCAGCCGCGGGTCGCGCCCACCCGGTAGCTATGGAGATACCTCGAAAGTAATTCTTTCTCTTTTCCCGGACTGCCAAGTTGCTGTAGAATTCACTGTTTCCAAGTGCGGCTAATCTTGCGCGCCTTCCAGGTCCATATCGCAGTTCCATTTTGCTTTACTAGATAGTTTTTGTTGGATTCGATTCGGAGGACTCTATGTCACTTTGTTCCAAGACTCGCCGGACAAGGCTGAGCGTCGCTTGCATTCTGGCCCTTGCGGTGGTTTTGCTGCCGTCTTTATTGAGTGCGCAGGACGAAAACCCGCCAAAAGCGGACTTGTTTGTTGGCTATCAGTGGCTCAACCCTGGCGGTACCGTGCCGGTGGGCTCCAACCCTCCGTTTCAAGCCCCGCCGCCGCCCGTTGCCACCAAGTTGCCGAGCATGCCTATCGGGTTTGGCACGACCGCGACCTATAACTTCGACAAATGGTGGGGCCTCTCATTCGATGTGGGCGGCAATTTCCAAGACAAAGGTAGTGAAAGCACCGTGTCGGTCGGACCTCGCCTGATGTGGCGCGGCGAAGGCGTGAACATGTTCGTGCACACCATGCTGGGAATGAATCGCCTGAGTCCCAAAGACGTGACCTCCAGCAACGGTATCGGAGCCATCCTCGGCGGTGGCATGGACCTCAAGATGTGGAAGCCTTTGAGCCTCCGTTTATTCGAGGCAGACTACGTCCTTGGCCGGCACAATTTTTCCTCCGTGGCTCCGGTCACCGATTCGGCACTCCGCCGTCCTGTGCTGAACGGGGTCCGCCTGCGCAGCGGCCTGGTGTTCAACTTCGGCGGCGCGCCCGAAATTCCTCCTGCCGCGGCCTGTTCCATCGATCGCAACGAAGTCCTGGTTGGTGAGCCGCTGCATGTAACCGTTGCGCCCAGTAACTTCAACCCCAAACACACTGTGAAATACGCCTGGTCGAGCACCGGCGGAAAGATCGAAGGCAAGGATACCGGCGCCACCATCGACACAAACGGCGCGGCCCCCGGCAGCTACACCGCCACCGCCCGCGTGTCGGACCCCAAGGTAAAGAAGGGCGGCGAAGCCAGCTGCACTTCGAACTTTACCGTCAAGCCGCTTAATCCGCCGCAGATTTCCTGCTCGGCGAATCCGGCAATCGTCGAAGTCGGAACGCCCTCCACTATCACCTGCACTTGCACCAGTCCTGACAACGCAACCGTCACCGTGGGCAACTGGACATCCAGTTCCGGCAGCATCGCCGGCAGCGGCAATTCCGCGGCACTCACCACTACCGGCGCTTCCGCAGGACCGGCAACCGTGAATGCAACTTGCACCGACTCCCGCGGCCTCACCGCTTCGGCTTCGAGCATGATCACGGTCAACAATCCACCGCCGCCGCCAGCTCCAGTTGTGGACAAAGCACTGGAAGCCCGGCTCGCGCTTCACAGCGTGTATTTCCCGACTGCCAAACCTCCGGTGAAAGATCCCAACGCCGGGCTGGTTGCGAGTCAGGAACAAACCTTACAGACGCTGGCCACCGACTTCGCGAAGTATCGTGAGGCCAAGCCCGACGCTCATCTGATCCTCGAAGGACACGCCGACGTGCGTGGTTCCGTGCCCTACAACCAGGCACTTTCCGAGCGTCGTGTGGCGCGCGTCAAGAGCTATCTGGTCGAGCACGGCGTTCCCGAGGCCAACATCGAAACCAAGGCTCTGGGCGATCAGCACAACCTGACCGCAGCTGAGGTGAAGGCGTCGCTCGAGCAGAACTCCGAGCTGACCAAAGAAGAACGGGCCAGGGTGATGCGCAACATGAAGACCATCATCTGGGCGAGCAATCGCCGGGTGGACATCACTCTGAACACTGCGGGCCAAACCGAGACCTCGGTGCGGCAATACCCATTCAATGCCACGGATTCATTGACTTTGATCGGCGGCAGAGAAGCGGTTAAGAAGGCCCCAGCGGCAGCGGCAAAAAAGAGCGTTAAGAAAGCGGTGAAAAAGTAGCAGTCACCGTCGGCCCAGTACCGCAAAAGCACAACGGAGGAAGCCCAACCGCTTCCTCCGTTTTTCTTTCGCCATTCACGTTTCGCGCTACTCGCACCCCGCAGAAACTACATGACTATCGCCCCAGGCACCGAGTGCAAGTGCATTGTTTTCACTGCGAGGAATGGTATCTCTCGTGCTCCGTCCCGCTGGGAATAGAGAACATAGAGATCATTGATGAAATCTTCGACTCCCGCGACCGCCGTGCTAGCCGCCGCGCTTGCCCTGGGCGCGGCTTGCAGTCGGCAAACGGGACTGCCCAACTCCGACTCAGCCCGATCGGATGCGCCGGAGACGCTCCCCTTCAATCGCCCTCCCCAGTCCACAGGCACCTCTCCCAGCCACTCGCTCATCCCGTCGGTCACCCGCCTCCCCGAGGGCACTCCCTTAGTCGTCCGTTTGCAGCGCGATCTTTCCAGCGCTTCGGCTAGCGCGGGAGACAGCTTCGCGGCCACGTTGGATACCCCGATCGTTATTGACGGACAAACCCTCGTAGACCGCGGCGCACCCGTATCGGGGCGTGTCCTCGAGTCCAGACACTCCGTGGGACAGCGCGAACCAGGCTACCTTCGCATCGCACTCGTCACCCTGACCGTCGGCGACCGGCCCTTCCCGATCGCAACCTCCAGCCTGTTCGCCAAGGGTGGTTCACGCGAGGACCGGACCTCGGCTATGCCTGGCACAACCCCTGACCACAACAAGGGAACAGCCCTCAGCTCAACCGCGTCCGCCACCACCGGACCAGCCATTCAGAAAGAAATCCTCCTCGGCCCGGAGCGCCGGCTCAGTTTCCGTTTGGCTCAAAACGTGGATCTCCAGTAACTCACAGGCATTGACTTCCCGAATCAGACTCCCTCCACTCACTCCATTTTGGGCAATTCCAGCCCTCTCGCCCCCTGAAACACAGGCCCCCAGAATGTCACAAACCCATGTGACCGCTGGCACTTAGCCGCCATGGCACTTCGCTCTACAATCATTCCAAATTGGGTTAGCGCGATTCATTCGCGGAAAGCTGGCTGGCCTGTTTCTTCCCAGCTTGGAACTCCGCCGTCCTTCCGCTGGCCGCCATTTTGTGCGGGTTCTCCCGACCGCAGAGAGACTGGAACGAGGGTCGCCCCCGTTAGGGACCTCTCGGGAACCGTTTTGCGATGAGTGTAGCCAGGCAAATCAACGCTAGTAACCTGGAGCGAATCGAACCGGAGTTGCTACAGGCTTCCTTCGACGCCTTCCCCGACTGCCTGTTGCTCGTCGAGAACGAGCGCATCCTCCTCGCGAACCCCGCCTGCACGCAGTTACTACGATACGACGGGCCAGACAAACTCCTGGGCCAACCGATGTCGGCCATCTTTCCACTCAGCCGATTTTGCCACGACCTTTTTTCAGCACCCCACACGCAAAGCTGTGAGCATCCCGCCTGTGAACAACTGGTTCGACGCGCGGGCGGTGACGACGTGCGCGTCGAAGTGCGTTGCAGCAGTTTCCGCTCCGGCATTCGCTCCCTGGGGCTCATCGTACTGCGAGAACGCAACACCGTTGAACTGAGCCGCACCGTGCGCGACAGCGAGTTGCGCTTCCGTACCATGTTCGAAAGCGCTGCCATCGGCATCAGTATCTGCAATCTCGACGGGCGCATGCTCGAATCCAATCCTGCCGTCACCAGAATGCTTGGCTATAGCCCCGAAGAGCTGGTCGGCATGCACCCCCGCGAACTTCATCCCGGCGATTTTGACCAGGACGAAATTCTGATCGCCGAACTCATGTCCGGCGGTCGTGACAGCTTTGAACTGGACAAGCTCTATCGCCGCAAAGATGGCTCATCCATGTGGGGCCATTTAACCGTATCCACCGTACGCGCCGCCGACCACCAGCCCAAGTACCTGATCGCCATGCTCGAAGACATGACCGAGCGGAAACGCGTGGAAGAACAGTTGCGCGAGGCGGAGAAAATGGAAGTCATCGGGCGGCTCGCCGGCGGAGTCGCGCACGACTTCAATAACCTGCTCACCGGCATTCTGCTCTACTGCGATCTGCTGTCCTCGGCCATGGATCCTGCCGACCGTCTGCGCCAGCACGTGGAGGAAGTCCGCATGGCCGGCGAGCAGGGCGCAGCCTTAACCCAGCAACTGTTGGCCATCGCGCGCAAACAAGTCCCGCAGCTCCGGCCTATTCTGGTGAACGACGTCGTGGCCTCCACCGAAAACCTGCTCCGGCGCCTGGTCGGAGAACAAATCGAACTCGTCACCGTGCTCGGCGCCGGCCTCGGCAAAGTGCTCGCCGATCAGGCGCAGCTCCGGCAGGTGCTTCTCAACCTGGTGCTGAACGCGCGCGACGCCATGCCCCACGGCGGACGCATCACCGTCCGCACGCGAGCCACGGAGTTTCCTGGCGACGGCCAGCCCTTCATCTCTCTTAGCGTCGAAGACACGGGCTGCGGCATGGATGCTGCCACCCGCGCCCGCCTCTTCGAACCTTTCTTCACCACCAAACCGCCCGGCCACGGCACTGGCCTCGGCCTCGCAACTGTCCGCCGCATCGTCGACGAATCGCGCGGCGTCATCCAGGTCCACAGCGAGCCCGGACGCGGGACTCGCATCGAAGCCTTTCTTCCCGCCATCAGCGCTGCCGACGCGACAACCGCTCCCCATTTGAGCTTGCGCACGGGGGAGACCATTCTCCTTGTCGACGATCACGCCAGCGCTCGCAACTCCATGCAAAAAATTCTCCACAATGCCGGATACCGCATCCTGCAAGCGCCCAGCGGAAAACGCGCGCTCAGAATTTTCGCCGAACAAGCCCGCGATATTGACCTCCTCGTCGCTGACTGGATGATGCCGGGCATGAGCGGCCGCGAACTCGCCGAAAAACTCCGCCAGCAGAAACCCGGTCTCCGCGTGCTCTTGATCTCCGGCTACCACGACGGCCCGTCCGCGTCCGCATCTACCTCGGCGCACTTAATTCGCAAACCGTTTTCGGGAACCGCACTCATCGAACGCATCCGCGAAGTTCTGGATTCCAATAGCTCAAGTGGCTGTCATCCCGATCGAAGCGAGGGATCTGCAGTTGGTCGGCGGCACCCGCCGTCCGCGGATACCCCGCCCCTTTCGCCTCCTCGAAACGACAACACAAGCACTTCTTCTCAACTAACTCCTAAGGGAGACCCGCCATGTTAACCACCGCTCCACTGGTGAGCCCGCCCCCGCAAATCGAGGGAGCCAATTTCCTGAACCTTCTCATCGTCGACGATGACCGCGCCGTCCGCGAAGCCTGCCGCGAAGTCGCCCAGTCGCTCGGCTTCAACGTGGAGGTGGCCGAGTCGGCCGAGCACGCCTATCGCCTGCTCGACACTCACAGCACCGACGCCGTCTTACTCGACCTGCGACTCCCCGGCGCCAACGGCCTCGAAGCCCTCCACACCATCAAGAAACACCGTGCGGACGCGCTCGTGATCGTCGTCACCGGCTACGGCACCGTGCAATCCGCCGTGCAGGCCATGAAAGACGGCGCCTACGATTACGTCACCAAGCCCTTCAGCATGGAAGAGTTGCGTCTGCTGCTGGAGCGCGTTGCCGGCCACCTGAAACTGAAGACTGAGAACCGCGTCCTGCGTGAAGCCATCAAGTCGCGCCAGGGCTTTGGCAACATCATCGGCCGCGCTCCCGAAATGGAGAAGATCTACCGCATCATCGCCAAAGCCGGCCAAAGCTCCCATCCCGTTCTGATTCTCGGCGAGAGCGGCACCGGCAAAGAATTGGTCGCCAAGTCGATCCACTTCTCCGGCCCTTTCCGCAACAAGCCCTTCATCCCCGTCGATTGCGGATCGCTCGTCCCCACATTGATCGAGAGTGAACTCTTCGGGCACGTGCGCGGCGCGTTCACCGGCGCCACCCACCCCAAAGACGGACTCCTCGCCATCGCCGAAGGCGGCACCGTCTTCCTCGACGAAATCGGGGAACTCCCCGTCGACCTGCAGGCCAAACTCCTGCGCGCCATCCAGGAAAAAGAGATTCGCCCCGTTGGAAGCGTCAAGCGCGTTCCCATCAACGTCCGCATCCTGGCCGCCACCAACCGCGACCTGGAGCACGGAGTTGCCGAAGGCACATTCCGCCGCGATCTCTACTTCCGCCTCAACGTGCTCACCCTCCGCATTCCTCCGCTGCGCGAGCGCCGCCAGGACATCCCCTTGTTAGTCGCCCATTTTCTGGAGCGCCAGGGTCGCGACATCGGAATCGAGAAAACCATTTCCGATGAGACTTTGAAGGCATTGCTCAACTACGACTGGCCCGGCAACGTCCGCGAACTCGAAAACTGTCTGGAACGGGCCTGCGCGCTCTCCAGCACAAACGAGCTTCAAGTGCGCGACCTTCCCACCCAGGTGTACAGCGCTCCGATAGACCTAATGGGCATGAGCCAGCCCAGCGGCATCTTACCCATCGCGGAACTCGAGAAGCAGACCATCCTGAACGCGCTCGCCCAGGTCAACGGCGACAAGATGATGGCCGCGCGCCTGTTGGGCATTGGCAAGACAACGCTCTATCGTAAGTTGAAAGAGTACGAGTCCCAGAATTGAACGGTAAGCACCGACGCACGTGCCGAATTGGAAATTCCCCCCGCGGCACGTGCAGGTAACTGTCTTTCTTTTCAACTAAGAACGCCTTGGTCACAAAGTTGCGAAAGGATAAGTCATGATCCTTCTTGTAACGCCCAGCGATCGCGCGAACGACTGTGCTCAGGCTCTGCAACAGAGCACGGGGGAAGAGGTCGTCGTCGCCGGAAATCTCCGCCAGGCGGCGACGCTGTTGCGCTCGGAATCTTATCTTGCCGTCGTGCTCGACCAGCACCTGCTGGAAACCGAGCCCGACGAAATCGACACTGCCATGCAGCACCTCGGCACGGCGATCCCGGTGCAGGTCAATCTAGCCATCAGCGGACTCGACCGTCTGGTCCGCGAAGTCCGCGCCGCCGTAGAGCGCCGCAAGCGAGAGGAAGCCGCCGCCAGGCGAGCCGCAGTCGGCATGCTCCACAGCGAACTCAACGGCACCCTGACTGCCTTACTGCTCCACTGCGAGTTAGCCCTCGATGTCCCCGGCTTACCCCCAGCCGCCGAGGACAAGCTACACTCCGCCCACGAGCTGGTAAAGAAAATCCGCACCCAGCTCGAGACCGTGTAGCGCGGACACCGTTGTGTGGCGCGGACCTGCCCTGAGCGCCGTCGAAGGCACCCTCGCCCCGTACAGCCCTGGGGAGGCCGCTGTCCGTCCCTGACCCCCGATCGAGTACCCCGACCGCCAAGCCTGAACGACGCCCTCACCCCTTTGAAAAAACCAAGAAAACGTTCCAGTCTCCGGTTTCTCCAGCATTGCGTTCGAGAGTCGTGAGGCGTATGGTTAACGTCGTTTGACCGAGTCGTAACAGCCAACGGATGATAAACATCATTCGGGATCCAAGGTTCTTGCGCCGTCTTTGAAATGCCTCAAGGAGGTCTGATCTCATGAAACCGTTCTCCATCACAAGGCGTGACTTTGTCCGGCTGGGGACAGGGTCCGTCGCCGCGGGTATTGCGAGCAAAGTCGCCATTCTGGAACCAACCTTTCTCCGGGCTGCGCCCGCTCCTGCGGCGTCGGACACGGTGCGGTTCGGCATTATCGGCACGGGGACACAAGGGTGCGACTTGCTGAGAGCTACTCTCTCTGTACCCGGCATCGAGTGCGTAGCTGCGGCGGATCTTTACGAAGCCCGGCACGAGTCCGCCAAGGCAATTCTCCAAAAAAGCATTGACACCACGCGCGAATACCGGCGCATTCTCGACCGCAAGGACATCGACGCGGTGATTGTGGCGGCGCCCGACCACTGGCATCGCCGTTTGGTGGTGGAAGCATCGCAGGCCGGCAAGGATGTGTACTGTGAGAAGCCGATGTCGCACACGGCCGAGGATGGCTTCGCGATGGTCGAAGCGGTTCAGAAGAATAATCGAATCTGCCAGATTGGCAGCCAGCGCGTGAGTTCGATTCTTTACGCGAAAGCCAAGGAAATCTGGGACTCGGGGAGGCTGGGCGAGGTTGACACCATCGAGGCCGTTTGGGACCGCAACACCGACAGCGGCGCATGGGTCTACCCGATTCCGCCGGACGCGAATGAGAAGACGATCGACTGGAACACCTGGCTTGGCGACTCGCCCAAGCGGCCATTCGATGGACGGCGTTTTGTTTCCTGGCGCTGCTACAAGGACTATGGAACAGGACTTCCGGGCGATCTGTTCGTGCACCTGATCTCTGGGATTCATTACGTGACCGGGATCAACGAGCCGCCGTTGCGGGCTTATTCCACGGGCGGCATTTATCACTACAAGGATGGCCGGGAGTTTGGCGATCTCCAGTGGACCATGTACGACTACCCGAAATTCCAGGTGGTGCTGCGGTGTAACCAGAACAACAAATATGAGGATCAGCTATTCGCCTTCTACGGGAAAAAGGGGACGATGTTCATTCGCGGCGAAGGCGCTCCCGCAGCCTTGGGAGCCGGGGCATCCCTCGCCTTCCGGCCGGAGCCTCCGTTTCATACGGCGGAGGATTATGCCCTGGGCTCCTGGCCCGCAACGCAGCGCGCCGAATACCTTGCAGACTGGAAACGAGAGCATCCCCGTCCCGGCCCGGGCAAAGCCGAGGTCGAATCGGAAGAAGAGGTCTATGCTGCGCCTGCAGGCTACAGCGATCTGGTCGATCACCTGGCGAACTTCTTTCAGGCGGTGAGAACACGCAAGCCGGTAGTTGAAAACGAGACCTTCGGCAGCAACGCTGCTCTCACCGGTTGTCACATGTCAAATTACTCGTACTTCAACAAGACGATTGCTGTTTGGAACGCGAGTTCCAAAAGCATCAAGAGCGCTTGATAACACATCGGTAAGGTCTGGCGCGAGGACGCATTGAAGGGCGCAAATGCGTGTTCCAGCCGAAGGAGAGACGATTCCATGATGAACCGACGAAATTTTCTACGCAGGGCATCGATGGGTGTAACGGCTGCGGCCGTGATGAGCCAGTTC
>Ga0075021_10000527_pt1 | contig 20198 bp, 21 predicted proteins | sample ColStrG_CSR_2012_FD_72749 | JGI IMG/M metagenome (GOLD analysis project Ga0075021, IMG submission 72749) | Freshwater sediment microbial communities in response to fracking from Pennsylvania, USA - Cold Stream Run_MetaG_CSR_2012 | ecosystem: Environmental > Aquatic > Freshwater > Creek >...
ATCGTCGCTCGCCATCCCACACGGATGCCGACCCGAGCAGAAGCAGAGGTGCGCAATGTCATCCCATCGTGAGGCCCCGGAGATCTCGAAGGACCCGGTCGCCGACTCCACCGACCTGTACGCGTTCGTCAGTCCCGACCGGCCCGGCACCGTGACCCTGATCGCCAACTACATCCCTCTTCAGGCTCCGGACGGCGGCCCGAACTTCTACGAGTTCGGCGACGACGTCCTCTATGAGATCCACATCGACAACGATGGGGACGGCTTGGCCGACATCAGCTACCAGTTCCAGTTCACCAGCGAGATCACCAACCCCAACACCTTCCTCTACAACACCGGTCCGATCCTCCATCTGAGCGATCCGACCTGGAATCGCCGCCAGACCTACTCGGTGGCGCGGATGGCCGAGGGCGGCAGCCCGCAGGTGATCGCCTCCGGCCTGCCGTGCCCGCCCTGCAGAATCGGGCCCCTGTCCACTCCCGACTACCCGAGCCTGGTCGATCAGGCCACGGCCCATATCGGCCCCCGGACCAGCGTGTTCGCAGGTCAGCGGGCCGAGGGCTTCTACGTGGACCTCGGCGCCATCTTCGATCTCGGTGATCTCCGGCCGTTCGAACAGGACCACAACACCTTCGGACTAACGGACACCGGACTGGGGCATATGGCCGAGGGGGTCAACTCCACGGCAGGGGTCAACGTCCACACCCTGGCCATTCAGGTCCCCATCGAGGATCTGACCGCCAACGGCTCCCGGCCGGGGAGCGTCACCGACCCGGCCGCGGTCATCGGGGTCTGGACGACCGCCAGCCGTCAGAAGGTCCGCATGTTCGAGAACAGCCCGGGATCCAACTTCAACTCGGGCCCTTTCGTCCAGGTGTCGAGGCTCGGCAATCCCCTGTTCAATGAGGTTCTCGTCCCGTTGGGAACCAAGGACTACTGGAACTCGCAATCACCGGCGGGCGACAGCCAGTTCGCCGCCAATGTGGCCAGTCCGGAGCTGGCCGGGCTGCTTCCCGTGCTGTACCCGGGGGTGTTCCCGAACCTGGCCGCCTACGTGAAGTCGGGTGCCCCGAGGGCAGACCTGCTGGCGATTCTGCTGACCGGCATCCCGGCCGGGGTCGTCCCCGGATTTCAGAACTTCACCGGGAAGACGCAGGCCGACCTGCTCCGGCTCAACGTCGCCATCCCTCCCACCACCACGGGTGCCTCCAACCTCGGCCTGATCGGCGGGGATCCCTCCGGGTATCCGAACGGCCGGCGGGTCTTCGACGACGTGGCCACCATCGAGCTTCGAGCCATCGCCGGAGCCACGCTCCCGTTGGTCGACCAGTCGTACCAGCCCGATGCCGCCGCCGGGGCGATCTCGATGGGCCTGACCTCCGGGCCCACCGACCTCGGCGCCATGGACTCGGAGCGGTACCTCGACGAGTTCCCTTACCTGGGGACGCCGCATTCGGGGTTCGCGGCCCACACCGGGGGCGACTGAACGATGGCGGCGCCATCGGACGCCGAACCCGTGCTGGCGCCGAGCGGCGAGGGCACCGTCGTCCTTGACATCGGAGGGGAGTGCGGGGCTGTCGTCGTCCAGGTACCGGCCCACCTCGAGGGCGCGGAGATCGAGATCAGATCCGCAGACCGGCCGTGGGACGGGACCCACACCGGAGTCCGGCGCCGCAACCTCCGAGACGGTTTCTGCTTTGCCGCCGTCTTCGGAGCCGTCCGCTCAGGCGAGTACCAGTTGCGGGTCCGGGGCACCCGGACCGGTCCGGTGGTCGACCTGTCCGTGGCCGGTGGAGGGATCACCGAGTCGACGTGGCCCGAACACCGATCGGTCGGTGACCCGGCCGTCGTGATCCCCCGAGTGCCGCGCCCGTAGCGGGGGTCAGTGGACCACTTGTCCGGGGAGGGTCCGGAGAAATGCCGCCTCACTGGCGTATCGAGCGGTGATCCCCCTGTTGATCCATCCGGGCATGAGGGCAGCCACTGCGTTGCGGATCGACGATCCGATAGGGGACTCGGCCGTGGCCAGCACACCCAGGCGGCGTGAATCTTTCACCATGCGCCGCACCCGGTGTATGCGGGCGGACTGGTAGGTGGCCAAGGCGATCTCGGGATCGGATGCCATGGTCATGCAGGCGGCGATGACGACGCCGTCCTCGATTCCCTGACAGGCCCCTTGTCCGAGGTCCGGGGTCATCGGGTGGGCGGCGTCGCCGAGCAGCGCCACCCGTCCCGCCGTCAACACCCTGGGGACGGCGTCGTAGACGTCCGCAATGACCAGCTGTGCGCTCTCCGTCCGTTCGATCAGCTCGACCACCGGATGATGCCAGCCTGCGAACGAATCGAGCAGAAACGCCTTCTTGTCGGGCAGGGCCTCGTTGGCACCTTCGGGCATTCCGACATCGGCGGCCCAATAGGTCAGGTGTCCGCGCAGCGGACTGGCGATGAACTGCTTTCCCTGACCGGCACTCAGGCATGCCTCGGTTGCCAGGTGTGAGGCTCCGCTGAGCACGGCACGCCAGCTCGTCCGACCCGTGTAGCGAGGAAGGGGGTTGTCGGCGAGGGATCGGGCGACGGAACGGACACCATCGCAGGCCAAGACAACCGAGGCGCGGATCTGTTCCCCGGTCGAGAGCTCCGCGATTCCCCGGCTTCCGTCGGTGCCCATCCGCGCCACGGGTGAGTGCAGCAACATCGGAAGGTGCGAAGCTGCATCGAGCAGGACCCGCTGGAGATCGCCACGGTGGACGATCAGCGTCGTGGGTCCGACACGTCGGGACAATCGACTCTGATCGACTCTGATGATCTCCCGTCCCGACCAATTGCGCACCGTTCCCGTTGGCTCCTCGCAGCCGATGTCGGCAATCGGCCCGGACAGGCCGATGCGGTCCAAGGCGGCCAAGGCGTTGGGCCACAGCGAAAGAGCGGTACCCGCCTGGGTCAGTGCGCCTGCCCGCTCGACGATCTGCACGCTAATGCCGGCGCGGTCGAGCGCGATCGCCGCTGTCAATCCGGCAATGCCTGCTCCCACGACCACAACGTCCGTTTGGTGCGTAGCCTCGATCTCGATGCCTCCGGTCGGGCAGCTCACGTTCACCTTACCCGGCAACCGGACCGATCCTCCTGCTCCGGAAGACTCCCGGTCGGACATGACCGCCGGCAGCGTGGTCTAGAAAGAGGAGATGACGACGCCACGAATCCTCGCCACCTCCGGCGGCTTCGTCCCCGGTCCCGTGCAGCAGTCCCTACGGGTCGGAAGGATGCTCCTGGATGCCCTGGCCCTCACCGGCGCCACCCGGCCCCGGGTCTGTCTCGTGCTGACGGCCAGCGGTGACGACATCCGGTACTACGCCACCCTCTATGAGGCCTTCAACGCCGCCGGTTGCGATGTGACCGAGTTGAAGCTCTTTCCCCAACCCTCCGGCGATCCCGAACCGCGTCTGGCTGCAAGCGATCTGGTGTGGGTAGGCGGCGGATCAGTGGCCAACCTCCTCGCCCTGTGGGATCTGCACGGGGTGAGCTCGGCCATGGAGGCGGCCTGGGAGTCGGGCGTGATCATGGGTGGCGTCTCGGCCGGAAGCATCTGCTGGCACGTAGGCGGTACCACCGACAGCTTCGGCCAGGTCCTACAACCCGTCACCAACGGACTGGCCTTCCTCCCGTATGGGAACGGTGTCCACTACGACAGCGAGGCGCAGCGCCGGCCCGCGCTCCACCAGCTGGTCGGCGATGGGACGCTTCCCCCTGTCTGCTTCGCCACCGATGACCACATAGGCATCTGGTACGAGGGGACAGAGCCGGTCGGCGTGGTGGATGACGACACACCCGCGGGAACCACACGTCCGGCGGCCTACCGGGTGGAGCGGAAGGGTGGAGCGGTGATCGAGACGAGGCTCGAACCGGGAGCGCCGATCGGCTAGCGAAGACCGGGCTACTGATGCTCTTCGGGGATCGCGTCCCACCACTGGCACCACCACTCGGAGCCGACCAGGATCCGCAGCTTGGGGTGCCAGCAGTACGAGACGTCGGCGTACGGCTCCAGGTAGTACCGGCAGTTCTCACACTTCTCGTCGCCCGAAGGCTTGCCCTTGAGCACGGCATTGGAGGCGAGGTGCCGCAATTCGATCGACAGCGTCTCGTCGATCTCCTTCGGTTCGGGCTCGGGAATCACGTAGTCGGACATTCGGGCACTTTAGTTGGTCAGTCCGAGCGTCTACCCGCTCGGACGAGCCCATCGCGCCGCAACCCCGGGGGCCGCGTTGGTGGCTGACTCGGGTCATGGGAGACGGCCTGACCTTCAACGTGGCGGAGACACCGGTCCACCTCGGCCTCGGGACTCCTGGGAGGTGCATCCTCACGGCGAGGAGCTCATCCTGTGCACAGAGGGCACCATGGCCCTCCACCGGGACGTCGACGGCGTGGTCCATACGGTCACCAGCACGGGGGGCGAAGCGGTCATCAACCCGCCGGGCGTGTGGCACACCGCGGAGGTGACCGGTCCGGGCCCCGTGCTGTTCATCACGTCCGGCAAGGGCACCGAGGACCGCCCCCGTTGAAGTCCGGATCCGTCGTCGCCCCGATCGCACCGGTCGCCGGCCGACTCCCGTCGAGCCTGGTGCCGCCAATCGGGTGCTCCGTCTACGGTACCGCCAGCTTGACGGTGAAGTTCTCCGTGGTGCGGGCGCCGGGAGTGACCGTCACCACGATGGGCTGGGTGGTCGACTCGCTCACCCCTACCCCACTGCCGAACACGTCCACGAAGCCGGAGACCCACCAGGTGCCCGGCTGGAGCGCCAGCTGGTAGAGATTGCTCGACTGGTTGTAGGCCTCCTGTGCGTTCGGACACGATGTCCCGGTCGGTGGGGCGCTGCAGGCGCGAACCCCGGACTGGAAGCCGCCGTTGGCCGGCGCCCCGATGACCGTCACCTTGCCCTCCACCACGCCGATCGAGGGCGTCTGGTAGGGAACGGTGAGCTTGCCCGTGGTGGTCTGGCCGGCGACGATGGCAACAGCCATTCCGGAGGGATCGGTGTACGAGCCGAACACCGTCCGGTACCCCGGGTACAGGATCCACGACCCCGGGGTGAGCGTGGACAACTGGTACAGGTTGAACGGCGTCCTCGCAGCCGCTCGGCTCGATGCCGTCCCCACCCGGATGGGTTCGGCCAGTCCGAAGCCGCCGAATCCGAAGCCTCCCGGGCCTGAGAACTCGTTCACGCATTGTGGAGGTGTGAGGCCACCCGTCCAGGGCGACGAGGCTGGGCAGGCGAGCACGGTGTAGGCCGTGATCGGGACCCGGCTGTGGGCGCCGGTCACGTGGATGGTGCCGGCCGCGGTACCGAGGACCTGATAGGGAACGGCGAGGGCGACAGCCGTGACATTCCCGCCGGAGATGGTGACCGTCCGGGCCGGCCCGGCGACGGCGTTGTTGAAGGGTGGCACCAGGTAGAAGCCGTTGACATTCCACTGTCCGGCGGCCAGGAGCAGGCTGATGGTGTTGCCCCCGTATCCGAAGAAGGTCTCGCACTGGCCGCCACCGACCTGACAGGCCGAGAGGGCGACGGGATCGGAGAACCCCGGGGGGGCGCCGGTGACGGTCACCGTGCCGGAAAGCAGCCCCTCACCGGGGAGGATGAACGGGGTGGTCACATTGGCCCTGGTGGTCCGGCCACTCACGAGAGTCAGCGCCTTGCCGGCCTTTGCATTGGTGACACACCCGAACTGGGTGCAAATTCCGGGGTAGGCAGTCCAGGTACCGGGCGGCAATCCGGTGACCTGGTACGGCGCCGCGCCGGCGCCCGAGAGCGACGGCTGGCCATTGCCGGTCACGCAGGCGATCGACGGGAAGACCCCGTTATAGGGGGCAAATGACGGGCACAACAGGACCGAGAGGTTCTGCACCTGGGTCCCGGTGGGCACCCCGGTGACGCGGATCGTCCCCTTGAGCGTCGCCGGTAGCTGGTAAAGGACCGCAAAGTTGGCAGTGACGGTTCCACCCGCGGGCACGGTGACCACCTGCGGGGGCCCGAGGTAGGCGCCGCCGAACCCGTTCACCTCGTAGAAGCCGTCGACCGTCCACTGCCCCGCGGCCAGCGGGAGCGAGTATGTTCCACCGACGGCGAGGGCGTAGACGGGACTGGAGCACGCCAGCCCGGAACCCCCGGACGACGGGCAGGCACCGGCACCGCTGAAGCCGGGGACGAACCCGGAGGGGGCCCCGGTGACCGTCACCGTCCCGGTCACCGTCCCCGTCCCGGTCGCTGGCGCCGTGGCGGCCGCTGTCGCTGTCGCTGACACCGCCCCGGACGCGCAGCGACCGGAAGTGCCCCGAGACGAACTGCGGGAGCTACCCATGCGGCACGAGCCAGAACTCGCCGGTCGGTGGCCCGGTGAGCCTGGGGCGGCGCCGAAGGCAGCCTGTGGGAGTGTGGCCACCAGGAGCGCGGCGCCGGCCGCCGCCATGGTTCCGATCCGTGTCCACCGCTGCCGACGCCTCATGGCAAACCCCGATCCGCCTGCCGCAGGGTGCGTCAAGTCTCTGCACGATACTTCGTTGCCGGACCCATATACAGGTTTTCTTTGGCCGAGTAGGCCGCCATGCGTGAGCGGGGCAACCTCGGCGGCTATCACGACATCGGACCCATGACCGCCGGCTCGGGACTCCCACCCATCATCTTCAGCATCATCGCCCCACCGGTGCGGAAGAACCGCCACAGAAGCACCACCGCCACCACGATGAAGACGATGTTGAGGTACGTCGTGTAGTTCCAGCTGATCGTCGGATTGAAGACCTTGGCGTTGCGGGTCGACGGCACCAGCCCGGCAGACCCGAAGATCACCTCGACGGCGTACCCGGCAACGACCATCGCCGCGTAGAAGGTGGCCAGGACGAACAGCATCATCCGGGTCCCGTAGTACTTCCGATAGATGACGAGGATGGGCACGATGATGAGGTCGGCAAAGACGAAGCTGATGACGCCGCCGAAGCTGATCCCGCCGTTCCAGAGGACGGCGGCGAGCGGGACGTTTCCAATCGAGCAGACAAAGGCGAACACGGATATCACCGGTCCGATTAACGGACCCCAGAGCTTTGCCGCCAGCGGATGGCCGGTGAAGAAGAGCCGCTGCCAAAAAGTATCCGGAACCCAGGCGGCCAGAGCACCGCCGACGAGCAGCCCGGCCACGACGTCCCGCAGAACAGCGGCCCACTCCATCACGAAGATGTGGGCCACGGAGGTGAGCCCGTCGGCCGACGCCAGCCGGCTGAGCAGGTTCCCCTCCGATCTCACGCTCATATCCATGGCCGCATGGCCCTCCATCGAACCGGCCACTCCGCGGTCGGCCTGTTGCCTGGCCGCATCGACCAGCCGTCGGCGGAGGAACAGGCGAAAGAAGACGGCGATGAGCACGATCATGATCGGACCCCCGACGAACTCCGCGGCCGTGAACTGCCAGCCGAGCAGGAGCGCCATGATGATCCCGAGCTCGATCACGAGGTTGGTCGACGCGATCTCGAAAACCATGACGGCAGTGAAGTCCGCTCCTTTTCGAAACAGGCCGCGGGCGAGCGCCACGGCCGCGTACGAGCACGAAGAGCTGACGATGCCCATACCGGTTGCCACCCCGAGCGTCCGCGGTGAGTCATTGCCGAGGAGCCGCTCGATCGTGCCTCGGCGGACGAGCGCCTGGACCACGGCCGTCAGGGTGAAGCCCAGGATCAGCGACCAGAGGATCTGCCACGTCATGCCCCCGGCTACGGCGAGGGCATGGCCGACGGCGTGGACCAACCTCATCGCACGCCGCCCCGCCTCGCCCCTGGCAATGTGGTGGATCTCAAGGAACTCCACAGGCCGGTTGCAGGTACCTGTCGCCCTGTTCGCGGTCGCATCTCCATGTGACCTCCCTCGCCGTGATCTGCTCAGGCTGCCGTCGGAGCCACGCCGGCTCTTCCTCACATGCCTATCGGGTCTACCAGACATTCAATACGGATCCGCCGGGTGCGGGACACCGAGCGGGGATCAGGTGCCGATCGCTTCCGGCCCGGTTCAGTACGCTGATCCACGTGGACCTCAAATGAGCGGTGGCCCCGGCAGCGATGAGAGCGAACCCGATGCCCGCTTCACCTATGCCAACGAGCGCACGTTCTTGGCGTGGAACCGAACGGCGCTGGCCCTGATTGCGACGGGTGTGGCGGCCACCCAGCTGCTCCCGGATCTCCACGTTGCCGGCGGGCGTCGGATCCTCGGCCTGCCGATGATCGCCTTGGGGGCGGTGGTCGCCGTGACCAGCTTTCGGCACTGGAGGGCGAACCAGCGGGCCATGCGGCGCAAAGAGCCCCTTCCGTCGTCACCGATGCCCCTTGTGCTGTCACTCGGGATCGGTGCGGTCGCGGTCATCGCTGTTGTGCTCGCCCTCCTCGGCCCGAAATAGGCGCACGAGGACCGGTGTCGGACAATGGTGCTGTCGGGGGAACCCCCGGAAGGGATTCGGGACTGGCGCGGGAGCGGACAGATCTGGCGTGGAACCGCTCCGGACTGGCGGTGGCCGTCACCGTGGCCATCGTGCTCCGCCGGCTCTGGCCACTCCACGGCGACCGGGCGGTCGTCGCATTGGCACTCATCGCCACCGGTGCGGTCACCTGGGTGGTGGGCATGCGCCTCGGGCGCAGCATCGGCAGCTCCGCCAATGCTGGCGGGACGTTGGGTGAATCCGCATGCCGGATGCTGACGATCGGGACGGTCATGCTGGCAACGGCCGGATTCGTCGTGAGCATCCTCTGACCCTCCCTCCGAGCCACCGGATGAGGTGGCGGCCCCGGACCAGGGTGGCGGAACCCCGCTCGACGGGACCGCCGGTCGGGCAAGCTAACGACGCATCGGCGACGGCGCCAATCCGGCTGGTCAGCCCGGTGGGCGGCGGCAGCGGATCGTCTCGCCCCGGTCACGTCGCGCCGCTCGCCTCCGGTTGGAGAAACGAGAGTGACAACCACTGTTGACGCTCCCCGGCACAGATGGTTACAGTGGCTCGCAGGAGTCGGGCGGCGGAACCACCTCCCAACTGGCCCAACGGGTTCAGTTGGGAGTTGGTGCCCACTCCCGAATCAGTCCGGCGCGGCCATGACAGAAACAGGCCGTCCGCATGGCTGATCACAGGTGCCTGACCAGAGACTCGACTCACATCCCGCGAGGAGAGGTGAGCGGCACCCTCGACATCACTTTGTACGAGGCTCCCTTCGATTCTGGCGATGACTCGTACAGGACGACATCGGGGACTTCGAAGTGGGCGGCGATCGGCACCCCGGCAAGGTCGTCAGGGATGGCGTCGCGACCCCGGAATCGGGCCAAGGTCACGTGGCCGGCGAATGCGGGCCCCCGGGGCTCCCCCCACCACGAAGTGGCATCGTGCACTGCGCCGGCCAGGGCATCGACTCCGGTGACAGGGACGTGGAGCACCCGTCCGGCAGGGAACCACGCGGTCGTCGGCCCCAGGCGGGCCACCACCGCACCGCCGCTCCACCGGGTACCGAGGCAGGAAAGGACCCCGGCCACGGCACCGGGATCGTCGACTCCGCCGAGGAACCGGAGGGTGATGTGCCATCGGGCCGGTGTCGTCCATTGGATCCCCCGGCGGGCCGGGTGGGGCAGCAACGACAGGATCTGGACGATCGGGTCCGGGAGGTCCACCGCGACGAACAGGCGCACCGCACAAGTGTGCCCCATCCGCGACTGCGGCTCACCGGTGCGCCCATCGAGCTCTCCCTTGGATCGGCGACCGCCGGGTCAAGATCCAGTGAATGCGGTGCCCGATCTGGCCCGAGTCTGATAGCCGGCACTGCGTCGCCTGGACGGCCGGTCTACCGGCGGCTTTGCTCACGGTGAGGCCGAATCGTGTCGACGATGTCCGCCATTCCATTGCGAGTGGCACCCGGTTCGTGCATCTGCTTCACATATGTCGCGCAGAATTCACTTTTCCATGACGCTGGGGTCACCAGTGCGGACCTAGCGTGCAGAGGTCCGGGCGAGTCTCGTGAAGCCTGGAGCTTTGAACTGGCGTACAAGGGGACTGCGAAAGGACTGCTGAATGCGGCGATGGCCTGGCCGACTGTCGAGGATCGGCCTTGGTACAGGGTTGTTGTTGGCAGGGTTGTTGGCAGCGTTGTTGTCGGCCACCACAAGCAATGAGGTGGCAACGGCCGCGACGCTTCGAGCGGTCGATTCCACGACGACAACGAGCACGACGGCGACTTTGTCGGCTCCTACTTCAACAACAACCACGACAATTGCGGCGCCGTGTACGACGGGTGCCACGACCACGACGACAAGTGCAACAACCACAACAGGTCCTGGCTCGACGACGACGAGTACGACGGCTCCCGCTCCGACGACGACCACGAGTACGACGTCGACGACGACGGCTCCAGCTTCGGCTGAATCCACGAATAGAGCGCTGACGGCAACTACAAGCACGACAGCTCCCGTTTCACCGGCGGCCGTGAGTACGACCTCGACGACGACCTCGAGCACGACCACGAGTACGACCACGAGTACGACGGCTCCCGCTCCGACGACGACCACGAGTACGACCGTGTGTGCGACGGCGTCCACGACGACCCTTCCGCCGGTGCTGGCTGCAGCATCAGGCTCATCGGGAAGCCCTTCATCTGGTTCCGCAGCGACATCACCGGCGCTGGCGTTCACCGGCAACGGCCCGTTTGCCCCCTTCCTCGTCTGGGTCGGGGTTGCCCTCCTTGCATCGGGTGTGCTGCTGAGGCGTTGGCTGCTCCGGAGGCGCGTGAGCTAGCCAACGGCTGCTCTTCGTCGATCGAGCCCCACACGACTTGTCGCCTGCGGTCGCCTCGGCCGCTCTGTCTGCTTGAAGGCCGAGACGATGGTCTGGGCCCGGATCCCAAAGTCAAGGACTCCGTGCAACCAACTCGGCCAGCATCTGCCCGCAGCTGTTCAGGACAATCAGACAATGGGACGGCGTCTACTGGCCGAAAAGTGCGGGGCCCTTCCTGACCGATCCGCTCTGTTCCGGGGGAGAAGTATGCAGTCCTCTTCCACTGAACATCATGAGCGTCGGGGAATGTGGCGACGGACTCGAACGAGCATCCGCGCCAGCTCTTCGCCAACCTCAGGCGCTGCGCAAGGATTGCTGTACACGACATACTCCTTAGCGACCAAGGTTGCCAGGTAGTCGAGCAACATCGACTCTGAGACCTTCACCATCAAGTAGTCACCGGGGAGGTCGTTGAAGGACACAATTCCCTGATCGACATCGAACCGGCTTCCTACCTCTCCCGGCGACGGGTCAGGGGCGACCGTCGGCAGGTGGCTCGCGGCAGGACGGTCAGGGCGGGCTGCTGCAATTCGAGACGGTGGGATATCACCGATCACCTCAGGATGCACTATCCACATAATTGGTCGAACCGCGCCTACTGACGCGGATCCACATTTGGGAAGCGTCAGTTGCTACCCGACGAAGCCAGGCGGGTGGCACCTCGAAGACACCATGGGGCACGGCGGGCAATTGTGGGCGACGGCACGGTCGCATCGTCGCATGGCGCTCCGCGGCGACGGCGCGGGGATCGAGATGAGTGCTTCCTCGGATGATCCCTTGGCTGGACCCTTCGTGTCGACAGCGAGGAGTTGCAAATGCCCTGGCACGCCTTTCTGCTCCGCATGCAGCTTCCGCAGTGAACGCGGGTCCCCGAATTCGTCAACATGACCTTCATTGGGGCGGATCAACTACGATGACGTTCGGCCGGATCATTCGGACTCAGGGCTTTCATGAGGGGCAAGAAATGCGGTACGCCGACAGAGTTGTTCGATGCCGACAAGCCAAGCGCCGATCCAAGGTCACCACAGCGATCGTAGTGGCCGGAGTTACCCTGCTTTCTTTGGTGGGGATCCAGGGCGCAGGCCAGCAGTTGGCGGGCGCAGGCACACGGCCGGGCACGAACACGGGGTTTACAAGTCCCTTCTCTGGGACACCACAATACGAGCGCTTGGCGCCCACCGAGATCACGAACCCCGGTCAACTGAATCAACCGATCGGGCAACGAGCTGCCGATCGGATCGCTGTCCAGTTGGGACTGACAAGGTCGGACTCGTTCACCACGCAGCAGTACCTCGAGTTCATCTCGGGTAAAGGCGCCGGAGGCAAACCGGACAAGGCAGAGTTGGTCGATGCGAGCGCTCTGATTCTGACCAACACGGTCGGGCGCCCGCTGTATTCCAATGTCGACGGTCACCTGACTCCGTCAGTGCTGGCCAGCTACGGGCTGTTCGTGACCACCAGCGGTCTCCTGGAGAGCCCAGCTCAGGCCGACGCCCCGACGAGACTTGTGAACAAGGTGATCATGCCCACCGGCTACATGGGGACGTGGTGCCGCGCCAATGGTGCGACGGCCAGCCTTGTGGCCCTGTACAAATCGGCCTATACGCTGGAGACCCTCTATGGCTTTGCCGCGCAGCGGCAATCGGCCCCTGCTCAGTTGATTGCCAACAAGAAGGAGGGTGTCACCGCTGAGGTGGGAATGTCGATGGGTCCAGCGCTCTGGTTGGTCAACTTCCTCCTGCTCTACATGTTGAACCCAACATTGGCAGCGGAGATGCCCGCCAACTGGGCTCCAATTCCTCCGACGGTGGCCAACGCAATTTTGGCTAGCCCCACTGGACAGGTTCCCTACAGCGAGTATGCGTCTTTCTTTCACTAACGGACGTTTCCCGATATCGTCAGGCTGCGGTCGGGCGTGTCGGTAATACGCTCGCCGCTGGCCCTTGAGCGAGGTCTCCGCCGCCGATGCTCGCAGCAGGGGTAAATAGCCGGCGTCAGGGGAACTCTGTTATGGCGTTCCACCCGTAGTGCCAGGAACCACGGGGTTGACGGTGATGGCTTCGCAACCCTGGAACCCGGGGAGGTTGGAGCCCGTCGCTCCCGCCGTGATCTGCGTCGAAACCGCCTGGCCGGGCGGCGTCACAAGGAACGCGAGGTAGGTCTGACACGATGTTGCGGATCCCGTTGGAACGTCTCCACCCTCGACCTCGGCTGATGCGACCTGACCCGGGTCGAGTGTCACGACATGGATCGTCGTTCCACTTTGGATGCCACCGACCATTCCATCCAGCTTGGGCCGAGCAGTGAGGACCATTTTCCCATCAGTGCTCAGAGCGGTCACCCGCGGGTAACCGGCGATCGTGCAGGACGTCTTGCTCACATTGGTGAAGAGGATTGTCTGGCCGATTGTTCCCGCGGCGGCGCCGCTCTTGCCTGCAACGATCCGCAGCTGACCGGATTTGCAGGTCGTCTGATTGACCGAGGTCGCCAAGGGTGCTGGCGCTGAACTTGATCCACCGCATGCGACCAGGCCTGATCCGGCTACGACAAGGAGCCCGATCGCCCAGACGACCCTCTTCACGGCACGGTTCTACCAGAAGAGGCGCCTCTCATTCGCCAGTTGGCAGGTGTGACCATGCCCCGGTCTCCGCGTTGTGAGCAGTCCTCCTTGTTAGTACCAAGGCTTGCCCGTGTACCAGTCGGCCTCACCACTCGGAGGCGGGTGGTGGCGCGGCTATCCCTCTACGAGGATTACCAGTGTCTCGGGCAGAACCCCATCGTGCTCCATGGCATCAGCAGCAGCCGCTGACTGCATGGCAGACGCAAATGCATCCATGTCGGGAACGTCCATGAGGACCGCCACCTTCGTCGGGTCGTCGGGACTCACGAACGTCCTGATATTGGTGACGCCGAGTGGGCCGAAGAGCTCCTCCCGCTTGGGCGAGTTCAGCCAGTGGTCCTTGTCCTTCGAAATGTTGTGGTGCCCGATTACGGTCGGCATGGTGTCCTCTCTTTGTGATCGGCAGCGACGGTGGCGGCAGCGGGTCCTAGTTGGCCAGCTGCGGGTTCAGTCCGTCCACGTGCATCTCGATGTACTCGTTGTTTGCCCACGGTCCGACCGCACCCTCAACCACCTCTCGGACACTTTCGACCGACTCACCTTCCCAGATGCAAATTCCGAAGGTGTGATCGTCGTTTGACGCGTGGATCGGCAACGCCACATGTGAAGGAAGTCCAGCTTCGAGCGCCTTGGCCTCGGCGGCCTCGAAGCCCTTCGGGTCATGGATACGGTGGATGACGCTCACAAACATAAGAGTGCCCTCCGCTCTGAGACCTTCCGCCGCAGCTCTTGCGACCCTCATTGCCTAACACGGATGGCGCTCGAGTGCTTGGCTAGGTGGCACGCAATCTGCGGCCATCGCCTCGCCTCCTTGCCCTCTTGGCATTGAGCCGCCTCGAGCTGTTCGAGGACCGATGGTCACCGCCGTCCCACCGCTCCGGCATTCTGGGACACGGTCAGTTCGTGAAGTATTCGCCCACAAATGACATCACTGGCTCCCAACGGCAAACCCAAGACCGCCAACGGAATCGAGGAGCTGTTGGTGGTCCCGTTCCCGAGATCGCCATTGGCGTTGCAACCCGAGCTGAGCCGTTGACCTCACCGTCCAGGCCGCTGACGACGCAGGTGTGCAGTTGCCCAGCGTCCGGCCAACCTGAATCGAGATCCTGCGGCTCGACGTGGGGGCATCTTCGATCCGAGAATGTCAGACCCGGGTCGAGTTGGTCGATACGGCGTGCGTTGATCGACCCGCTGTTCGAAGCTTGGTCACCTAAACAAAGTGTGAACCAGAGCTGAATCTTCTGTGAACTGAGCTGGAGAACCACGGGGGGTGCTGTATCGCGTGCGATCCTTGTCTTTGTGGCATTGAAGTTCAGACGGATCTTGTTGAACTCGGGACCTCACGGAGTGTCGCATATTTCTCTGAGACTCTCGCGATCGAGAAGCAATGCTCGCGATGAGCTCGTCTCAGGAGAACGAAGCATTGGGCTCTCCGGAGACAATCAACCGACTCCTCTGTGCGGGAGAATGATGCACTCGCCATTCTCGGTCCGGCAGGGCCTTCGTCTCGACACTATGTCCCAGGCCGAGGCTCGATCACACCTTGAAGCTTGTGGGGAGTCTGAAGCGGATATCCAGATTGCACTCTCGTCCAGCGGCTGGAAGTAGAGGATGATTCCCGCTCTGACAGAAGAGCACCGTCCAGAGTCGGATGTTGTCCCTGCGATCGTCCTGCTGGCACGGCCCCCGACGGTCCGCAGATCGTGAAGGCTATCGCCGCGATAGCACCTGAGTCGGTCTACCCCTTGATGTCAAGGGGTAGATCATTCGGTCCGGCGGCACTTCATGGCCGCCTCGCGAGAACGATGGTTCATGGTACAGGTCCCGTGGTGGAAGACGGGCTTGCTGGTCGTCGTACGCTTCTTCGTGTTTAGGGAGCGAGTTACTCCGTATGTCGCATTGCTGATGGGGTGCAAGGCGCGACGCGCTCTCTTGATGCGTCGTGGAGTAACGGCACGCTTCACCGCTCGTCCAGGGTGAGCAGCCCGACGCACACCCCTGGGAACTAAGAGACGCGAAAGGAAGCCCACGGTGTTGCCCCTCCGTCCATGCGATCGATCGATTCAGTCTGGACTCACTGCGGAGTGAAGCTGGTTGAACATGATGCGGCACCGATAGTGGCAATGACGTTGACGGGGTACCCGGTAGTCGCGCCACTGATGTAGAAGTTGACGGCTGCGTTGCCACTCGCATCTGTAGCCCCGGAGAATGGATGGGTCGTCGTCTTGTAGTACGCGGTCACGGTGAGGGGAGAACCTGGAACATTCGATTGAACGTTGGCCGTCTCATACGAGTACTGCGGCGGACTTGGATTCGACATCGAAACGGTGCAACTGGCGGAACCTACCGGACCCGGAGGCGGGATGGGAGGTGGAGGAGCAACCGCGGACCCAAAGAACTGAGACGTCCCGAAGTCAAAGACTCCGCCGTCCAAGGCGACGAAGCGGTAGCCCGATCCTGAAACATTCGCCTCCATTCCCACGATTGCCTCGTTGAGGGTGATGCCTCCGGTGGACCCAAAGAACGGAGCATTGAAGGCGAAGATCCCACCATCGGCAGCCACCAACCAATAACCCCCGGTCGCGATATCAAGTGCCATCCCGACGACCGGCCGATTGAGGCGAACGGCGCCCATTGAACCGAGGAAGGGCACGTTGAAGGCAAAGATTCCGCCATCGGTTGCCACCAGCCAGTAGCCACTGCCGTTCGGAGCTGCGGCCATGCCGACAATGGGGGCATTGAGGTGGAGGCCCCCCGTCGATCCGTAGAACTGGGCGTCCCCGAAGGCGAAGATTCCGCCGTCAGCGGCGACCAGCCAATAGCCCTGCCCACTTGGTGTTGCGGCCATTCCCACGACGGGCTTGTTCAGACGGATGCTGCCCGTGGATCCGTAGAACTGGGCGTCACCGAAGGCGAAGATTCCGCCGTCGCTGGCGACCAGCCAGAATCCACCACCGTCAGGCGTCGCCGCGATCCCCACGATCGGCTGATTGGGAGCAACCCCCAGCGATCCGAAGTCAGTGGCGTCGCCGCAGGCGACCACCACGCCTGCGTAGTTGGCAATCCAATAGCCACCATCGTCCGGCGCAGCCAGCATGCCGACAACGGTGCCGTTCGTCTGAAAGGCATTGCAGGAAGCGGCTGCGTGAGCTGTGGATCGTGTAGCCGGGGAGGCTCCGCTGGCCACAGACTCACCGAAAGCAAGTAGACCCCCAATCCCGATGATCCCTGCAACCAGGACGACCGCTGCCGAACGTCCCGCCCGACGAACTATAGATGAATTCATGTTTCCCCTCGGCTGAGCGCTGTGTGCGAGCAGATCCTATACACATGGACTCGGGCGACCCGCGGACCGATCCGCTGAACTCCCGGGAGGTAAGCCATTGCCGTTGACGACCCACTTCCACACTTGACTAAATGCGACGGTCATCGAGTTGGAAGGCGGTCTCTCAGAGTGACCGTAGGAGCTCCCTATCCACGCAACGCATGGGCACGAGTCAAGTCGCATCCTGGGGTGGGAAGAAATCTCTTGCGATTGGCTGCTTGAATTGAATCGCCTTGCCCCTGGACCATTGACATTTCTCGGCGGGTACTGAAGACCACGCGCGAGGTGGCGTTGGACACGGTCCTGAATCCGTAGGCCCGAAGGGCCGAGGACAGTTGACGGCCCGCGACCGCAGGTCGCGTCGACACACCGGTCCGGTGAGCCAATCTTCAGGGATGGCCAGCCGCCTGGACTCTCTGGGATCGTCACCACTTCGGCATTGATTGTCGGCCGGGTGCCGCTCGCGATTCGCAGCGCGAGCGAGTGGTTCAGCATCCACAGAGCGGCAATTCATGGTTACTGAAGTTCTGTCATGCGACCGTGATGCCGCCCATGACGCCTGAGAATGATCCATGATCTCGGGCCGACCGCTCATGCTGGCAGTTTCGGCATTGCAGGCTCAACCCGCCGCTAGTGACGCCTGTTCCCCGCACGACGAGGATCGGGGCATCCATTGACCAGCATTTCGGGCACGCTCCTTGCGGCTCTACTGCGTCCATATCGCCGACCTCTCAATGGAACGGCCGAGACCCTGCCCACCTCGGACTCTGACACTGAGATCACGGTAGTGACACATGCCCATCCAAAGCAAGGGAATCCAGGAAAAGGCGCGTGCGCCGACTCCATTGCCGATCACGAACGGAACCAGCGCGTATATTCCCGAAGCAACACAGGGTTGAGGCGGCACCTGTTGACGGATCGATATCGCCCGGTAGCTCGCCGTTCACCTATGAAACTCACGGCGATGGACCCAGACACAACCTCATTGCCTCTGCCACCGCCTCAATGGGATCGCTCATCACCAAGATTCCTGGGCCGAGGTCACCATCGGGTCGATTGAGGGACCAGGTGCCGAGGCCGATGACCGGTGTACCGGAGCGGAGGGCTAGGGCTATCTCGGAGAGGGTGCCGTACTCACCACCCACTGCGATGACGACCGACGCGGAACTGACGACCAAAGCGTTGCGCGCCTCGCCGAGGCCAGTGGTGATTACCACGTCCACCCATGGATTCGCGGCCGAGGGGTCCCGGCCAGGCAGGAGGCCCACGGTCAGGCCATCATTCGCCTTGGCACCCCGGCACGCGGCCTCCATGACCCCTCCAAGGCCACCGCAGATGATTGTCGCTCCGGCGGATGCCAGGGCCGCACCTACAGCCTCGACCACGGCGATCACCGGGTCAGGTGCCTCCGATCCACCGAGGACTGCAATCTGGGTCGGTATGGTCGACTCAGCCTACGTCTCGGCCCCACCGCGTTCGCTATCTGGGAGCCTGCGGGTTGCGGTAGAGCATCTCCAGCCCGATGATCGATCCGCCGATACCTCTGCCTCAGGTCCGTGGGTGTGGTTCCCCCATCACGCTACGGCTGGCCAGCCGTCGGTCAACCGAGGAAAGAGGGTAGACACAGCGTCTTCGTCGTCCTGATTGCCAACTGGCCGATGCCGAACTGATTGCTGTCCCATACCGCGGGGAGTGTCGGTGTGGGGCTGACGGCGAAGCACAACAGGTTGGCGTTGTGATTCGTGATGGGGAACACCGTAGGAGGCGTGGTCGGCAACGTCTTCTGGGTGGGGACACACAATGACTTCGGATTGCCCAAGGTGATCGCCACGGCCGCCGCCGGGGAGAACTGGTCGGAAACCATTACGCCAGGGGGCGGGGTGAACTTGGGAGCCTTCTTCACATACGACACGGGATAGCAGGTGAAGTGGTCGGGCTGGATTTCAGTTGCTGCTGGCGGCTTGAAGCCAGAGGCGCCGGTCAGCGATTTCAATGATGGGAGACAGAACTGATTCGGCGACTTGGTCACCAGGGTCCCGCGACCGAACTGATTGGTCACGACGACTGTCTGAGACGGCTGAGCGGCCACGATCTTTAGGCAGGCCAGGTGCCAGCTCGGACTGTTCGGCGGAAAAACGAGGCCGGAGGGCAAGATCTTCGTCGCCGGATTGCAATGAGCGGCGATCTTGCCGATCACCGGTATGAATCCTCCGGGGTCCAACGCGTTCTGCAACAACACCCCGGGCGGCACCGCAAATGTCGGGCCGCCGGCAACCCCGCTTGCCTTGTAGCACAGGAAGTGGTCGAGCCCGCCCGGTTGAATTGGTGCCGGAGGGGTACCCGTAACGGTGGCGCCACTGGTAGCGCTGAACGCCAGGCCACCCACACCCAGGATGCTTGCCACCAGAACAATCGAGAGCCCTGCAACAGTCGGACGAAGGAGTCGTAACATTTGGTGCTCCCTTCGGGCGACATCTGCTTGCCGCCGCCAGATCGATTCCGCCTCTGACGGTACGCCTCGATCTGCATTTGGTCCAGTAGTAGCGCCGAGATTCACCAAACGTTCATTCAACCGTTGCGATCCGCGAACCCACTTGGGTCCAGCCTTCAGGGCATACCGATCGCTGGGTTTACGGCCCCTGGTGAATCTCGCTGGCTGACACCCGATGTTCTCTCGATCTCCCACGCTGGCCACGGTCACTTCTAAGCGCCGCAATCCTGACAATCGCGAACGGACGAACTGGTTCGACCGTGCCCGCCAAGTATCGCGTCGCCATCCTGACCCACAGCCTGCTGTCAGTTGACGCGCAGCGAGGTCCTCGGCCTGCGGTACCGTGATATCGATGTGCGCTGGGGATTCCCGTCGGTTGAACGAAGTTGGGTTCAAGCTGAAGGGGGTTCGCACAACCTCGGACGATCGGTCATAGAGTCCGGCAGTCATCCACGGCATGTCAATGACCGAGCAGTACCGGAGACTCTTGCCAAATGGCTGGTGATCAACATGAAGCGCAACGGAACGAAGGCGAAGGGACACCGATCACAGACGAGATGACTGAGAAGATGGCAGACGAAGCCGAGCGGGGCTACGACGTCGAAGACATTGGCCACAGGCACGGTGGGCGGCCGTCGATGAGGTCCGCACCGTCATCGGTCGAATCGGTACGCCTCGATCCCGAGCTGAAGCGCGAACTCTTGCTGCGGGCCTCCGGGGGCGGAGTCAACGTGTCTGAAACCATCAGGGAAGCGCTGCGCCAATACGTGCAGGCCAGCTGATTCGATTCTCGCAGTCTCAACGGTGTGTGAATTCAGGACATAAGAGACCGCCTGGCCGGCGGATGTGTCAAGACATAGGAGACCGCTACTGAGGAGGGTCTCCGATGGACATGGGCCGGTTTCTGATCGAGAACCACCTGC
>Ga0075021_10000528_pt1 | contig 20141 bp, 16 predicted proteins | sample ColStrG_CSR_2012_FD_72749 | JGI IMG/M metagenome (GOLD analysis project Ga0075021, IMG submission 72749) | Freshwater sediment microbial communities in response to fracking from Pennsylvania, USA - Cold Stream Run_MetaG_CSR_2012 | ecosystem: Environmental > Aquatic > Freshwater > Creek >...
CGTTCTCTTCCGCCAAATCGAACCCAACGATGGCGAAGCTCTCCGGCAGCAGATCCGAAGAGGCCAAATTGTATAGGGAAGGAACAACTAAACGTTTGGTGAGATCACCGGCTGCGCCGAAAATAACCATGCAGCACGGTCCCGCGGGTTTGGCGCCACTTGCTCTATCGAGAGGCATGGCTTCTATTCTCGCGTAGCGTTATTTCGCCAGCAGGTTTTCCCGGTCTTCCTTCGTCAAGCCACTCAACAATTCCAGAAAAACCGCGTTCGTCCAGCCGAAGCCCACTTGGTTGGCGCTGTAACCGAAATGAATGGCGCTCACGTTCGATCCGCCGTTCACTACGTCATACTTTTCGACGATGTAACCCGTGCGCTCATACTCACGCGTCACGAGGGAGAGAAATTTCATGGAAATACGCTCGGCGTCGGCGTTGTAGCCATAGCGCCGCAGCCCTTCCACCGCGATCATTTCCAAGGGCGCCCAGCCGAAGGGTGAATCCCACTGATTGCCGCTCACGTCCGTGCTGGTCTGCAGGCCGCCCACCTTCTCAAACAACGGCAAATTCTTCACCACGCGCGCTGCTTGCTCCTTGCTGGCAATGCCCGCCCATAGCGGATAGAACGTTGTCAAAAACGGGTAATGGCGCACATGCTTGTCTTCGAAATCGTAGTCGTAATAGAGCCCGTCTTTTCCGTCCCACATCAGCTTGTTGATTGCCGCGGCGCGCGCTTCGGCTTTCGCCTGCCAGTTTGCCGCCTCTTGCTTGCGATCAAGCGTTGTCAGGATTTCCGCCGTTTGCATTTCCATCAAATAAAGCAGCGAATTCAAGCACACCGGATTATAGTGAATGATGTCGATATTGAACGGCCCAAAGCGGTTGGAAGGATCAAACCCCGACTCGCGCATCGAGCGGTCGCCCTTATAGAACAGCATCGTGAGCTGATCGGTTTCTTTGTCGTAGTACTGATTCAGCCGGTAGTCGTTGACTGCATGCGTCCGAAAGTACTCGCGCACCAGGTCGTAATGGGTTCTGCCTTGAATATCTTTTTCCGCGGAAAGAACTTCGGGCGCTGGTCCTTCGCCGAAATCCCAATAGCGCGCCAGGCCGGTATCTGGCGTCAAATGAGGCTCGGTGGCCCACAGTTGGTAATACTTCTCGATCGAAGGCAGGGCATCCGCCAGCCAATTGTGGTCATGGGTCTTCGCGAATACGCCCAGCACCATCTGCGTTAGAAACGGCGGCTGTGAACGGTTCAAGTAGTACGTGCGATTCGCGTTTAGCACTTTGCCGTAATTTTTCACCTGATACAGAAAGTTGTCGGCCATGTCCTTGGCCAATTGAGTTTCATTGTCCTTGAGCAGGCCCACTTGAATGAAATAGCTGTCCCAGCCGTACATTTCGTTGAAGCGTCCGCCCGGCACAACGTAAGCTTTCGGCAGATAGAGCAGGCCCTGCTGCTTGAGCGCGTCCAAGTCTTCCGGCAACTGTTTGATGCTGATGGTTTTGAAGCCGGCCGCGGGCATATCGCGCCGCAAGCCTTCCTCCACCAACTGCGCATCTTCAGACCGCGAGATGTAAAGCGGCCAGCGGCGGTCTTTGTCCGCTTGAAACTTCGGGTCCACCACCGCCTTCGCCAGATCTTTGTCTGAGCGCGTAAGTGTGGTCCAAGTCTGTTTGATATAAGTCAGGATCGGCGGGCGTTTGGCGGGTGATTGGCCGAATAGAATTATTGCTGCCACAAAAGAAAGGAGCATCCTTCTCATAAAATTCTTTCTTGCTACCACTTGAAGGTAACGGTCTCCTTCACATACCCGGAATCATGGCCAGGAAACTCCAAGTGTAATTTCCCGCCGCTGATGCGCGCGCCCTCGACCGAGATGCCCGCCCGATTCAACCGCAAAGGCAGATCGTAACTGGCGCCTGCCTGTGCTTCAAAGCTAAAGGCCGCGCTGCGTTCGCCCCCCTCTTCGCGCAAAGCTTTCAGTTGCCGGGTGCGCTCACCGGGTTCGGGAAGCGTGGCCGGTATGCCGACTTCCACCGCCGGCAGTGCAACCATAACACCGCGAATCGCAGTGGGTGCGGCATCGCAAGCGTTGTTGAGACACAGAGTTTCGGCTGTTTTAGTGATCGCCCGCACGCGCAATCCACCGGCCGCACGCTCCATTTCTAAATCAACGCTCAGTGTCCCTACCTGTACGTTCCGCAATTTGGCGCGGTCCCATTCCGCCGGAAGGTGCGGATTGACGCGGAGATGTTTCGTAACCGCATCCCAATCCAAACCGAACAAGCCGCGGACCAGAGGGCTGACCACCATGGCCGAAGACCACAACTGATGCGAGCTGCTTCTTCCCAACGGCTGGAAAAATTCACCCGACAATAGTTCTGTCACCGATCCCAGATCCTGCGCCCACGTCAAGTTCAGGTTTTGCATCAAGCTCGCATAGCCAGACAACGGTTGTCCCGCACGATACTCCGCCAACGCCACCCATCCCGTAAACAAAGGCCAAACGGAACCTTGGTGATAACTGATGGGATCGTAAAACGCGGTCTTGTCGCTCACATCGCGCGCACCCCAGTCATTCGAAAACTCACTCGACGCCCAACGGCTCAGCATCGGTCCCGCCTTTGCCAAAGCGAATGTTCCGTCCCACCAGGCCACCGCCGGATAAATCGTCGCCGTATGGTCCAGAGTTTCGTCGCTATTGCGGCTGAAGGCGTAGAAGCCGGAGTCATAGAAGGACTCTTCCGTTTTTGCCGCAACGGCCTTGGCTTTTTCAGCGGACTGCTGTGCCAATGCCGGATCGCCCATCAATTCCGCTATATGCGACATGGCTGCAAATGCCTGCTGGTCCAGCGCGGCCATATAAATCTCTTCTTGCGGCATACCCGAAGGCCACGATTCCACCCATCCCGTTCCCTCGCGGTTGGCATAAATTCCATCGCCTCCTTCATGCGCGTTCATGAAGGAATAAGCTTTTTTGAGCGTTTGCCAGTTTGCTTTCAGATAAGCGGTATCTCCGCTCATGCGCCCGTAGTCCCACGCCGCCATGAGCAGCAACGGCGTCGAATCGGCCGAGGCGTAAAAGTATGGCGTCGTTTTCCAATCGATGCTGTCCGCGGCTTGCGAATATTCATGCATGATTTTGCCGTCGGCCCGCTGCCGGCGAATCAGGAAGTCAAGCGCGCGGCGCGTCAAGCCGTAATCGCCGTAGCTGTTCATCGCGTACGTGCTCCACAACGTGTCGCGGCCAAAAAACCACGCGTAACCGGGCCGCGCCGAATCGGCCGATTCGTAATACCCTGCCACCATTCCCGTCTCATCCTGCGCGGTTCTCACTTGCGCCTGGTCTATGGCAATTTCGGCCCAACGCAACCCATCGTTCACCCGCTGGTCGGGTGTTTCCGCAATCAGTCTGTTATCGAAAAAATGCGCATAGTAGTCTTGCGTCTCGGTGTACACCCGCGGCAGTGCTTCTCCTAACTCGGCGATCCGCTCACCCTTCGTGGCAAACGTCATGATCAGTGGGAAAACCAATCCGCGGTCGGTCTTTGGATCGAACTTCAGTTTCAATTCGAGCGGATAAGTCTGCGGGTGTTCCTGATACGGCACGATAATGCCAGGCTGCGTTCGGGGCATGGCAACGGCCGCTGAAACATTTTCGTTGTCGGTGTGCAATATATAAAATCCGCCGTTACCTTGCCTCACCCATTCGCCGTTCGGCCGTCCAAAGTTCGGCGCCGGCCACATGCGCAACATCTCAGGTGTAAAGGAAAAGATCAGCTCTAGAGGGCGCGTTGCGTCGATTTCGAAAAATACCGAGGGCCCAAAGACATTTTTCGAAGCGCGTGGCGCGAACATGTGCTGTCGTACGGTGAAGGCCGCATGCGAATACGTGATCGCCGTTTCGGCCGGCGTCACTCTGATGGAAGCAGCCAGGGCGTTCACGTCAATCGGCACTGCGTAATTCGCCAACTCGGCCCGGATGCGGAAGTCGCTCAGCAGCTTCACCGGCCACTGCCAAGCTTCGAACTTCCCGTTCTGCCTTCCAAAGAGCGCGCCCTGTTCGCCCGCCACGGTCCATGGCCTGCCGGGTATGCAGGGCGAAACAATCTCCAGGCCGCGGCTGGTAGTTGAAAAATTCGCCGGCGGTTTCAACTCGACCGCTACGCCGTTCAAAGCGAAGAACCCCAAGATGCAAAGACGAAACGTCATATCGACTTCCATCCTATTCTTTTCAATTACGGCTTCACTGAAAGCGCGCCTTTGCTATTGCCGAGAGCGTGCGCGAGATGGATTCCGGCGTCTACTGTTTCACAAGCGGCGCGTGCAGTTCGTCTTCGAGAGACTTCACGCGCGGTCAAGCCGTCGATCTTGGCGCTTAGGACGCCTTCAAAACGTTGCAGTTCAGATTTGAGGGTGTTCTCGACGCTATCAATCTTGGAATTGAGGGCCTTCATCTCCCCTTTGAGACCCTCCATCTCCCTTGGAGGCCGCGTTCGAGGACGGCTACTTTCGCTCCCGGGATGGCGTTGTTTACGAGAATACCCGCCATCACAGTCAGAACCAGGGTGATCGGCCCGCCCGCCACCAGTGCCCAAAACTGAATCGCGGTTAGTTGTACGTTCATTAATCCGCGCTTCTTTACTGAGCTTAGACCCGTACCGCGCTGCGGCTCCAAAGACGCGATGTCATATTCTCTTCAATTACGGCTCCAATGAAAGCAACAGTACAACTGTCCCTCGATTTGATCGACCTCACCGAGGCCATCCGCACGGCCGACATGGCCATCCGCGCCGGCGTCGACTGGCTCGAAGTAGGCACGCCGCTGATCATCGCCGAAGGCATGCGCGGCGTGCGCGAACTGCGCGCACACTATCCGCTGGTGCCCATCGTCGCCGATTTGAAAACTATGGACGGCGGTTGGCTCGAAGCGGAGCTCATGGCCAAAGCTGGCGCTAGCATGGTGGTTGTGATGGGCCAAGCGCACCGGGAAACCATCGAACTCGTGGTTAGAGCCGGCCGCGATTTTGGCGCGAAGGTCATGGGCGACAACATGGCCATGCCCGATCCTATAGCCGGTGCGAAACATCTCGCAGACCTGGGCTGCGACTACGTCATTCACCACATCGGTTTCGATATGCGAACTGTGCGGCGTGCGCGCGGCCAACCTGCGCCGACGCCCCTCGACCGCCTCGCCGAAGTAGTGGCGGCTGTCTCAGTGCCCGTGCAGGCCGTGGGTGGTCTCACCTTGGAACAGGCCACCGACACCCCGCGTTACGGCGCGCCGCTGGTTGTCGTGGGCGCGCCCCTCGCCATCGATCCGCACGCCTTCCGTACCGCCCAAGGCGATGTGGAAGCGACACTGCGCCTGATTTGCGAAAAGGTCCACGCGTTCGGCGACGTCAAAGTGGGAAAGGAAAAGTAAATGCTTGGTCTGGTGAACTATGCGCGCACGCCGCTCTCCGTTGAATTGCGCGACGTGCCTATTCCCGAAATTGGCGAGCGCGACGTGTTGTTGCGCGTGGGTGCGGTTAGCGTCTGCGGCAGCGATCTGCATCAGTGGCGTGGCTCGCATGGCTGGCCCGTCAACTATCCCTGCATTCTCGGTCATGAATTCGCCGGCACCATAGCCAAAGCCGGCTCCCGCGTGGCCAACTTCAAAGAGGGCGACCGCGTAGTGAGTGAAACCGCCGCCGTCATTGACGAATCCTCCCCGCTCAGCCGCACCGGACTATATAACCTTGACCCAACCCGCCGCGGCTTCGGTTATGGCGTTGATGGCGCTATGACGGAATACGTGCGCGTTCCGGAGCGCTGCCTACACAAGATTCCGGCGAGTCTGCCGTTTCAGAAGGCCGCTCTCACCGAGCCCTGCTGCGTGTCTTACAATGCTGTGTGTGTGAACGGCCGCATACGGCCTGGCGATAGTGTTTTGGTCATCGGTCCCGGCCCCATCGGCATCTTGTGCGCCATGATGGCGAAACTCAGCGGTGCTGGACCGCTGATTGTGGCGGGTTTGCCCAGCGACACGCATCGCCTCTCCGTCGCCCGCCAACTGGGCGCGACCGCGACCCTCGAAAACGGCGTTCAGGAATACATCGCGCAGCTTGGCGACGGTTTGGGGGTCGACGTGGCAATTGACGCTTCGGGCGCGTCCGCCACTCTCCAAATGGCGCTGCAAGCGGTGCGTCCCGCCGGCCAGATCGTCAAGGTCGGCTGGGGTCCTCACCCGATTCAATTCAGCCTCGATCCGCTAGTGCAGAAAAACGTCACGCTTTCCGGCAGTTTTTCGCACAATTGGCCCATTTGGGAGCGCGTCATTTCCATGATTGTCTCCGGCCAAGTCAATCTCGATCCGGTGATTAGCCGGGTGGCCGCCTTGCCTGATTGGCACGAGTGCTTCGAAAAGATGGAAGGCGGCGAATACGTGAAAGCAGTACTCACACCGTAAATGCCTCTTAATATTTCAGCCTTCCCGAAGTGCTATCTCGAGCGGATTTCAAGCGGGCAGATGTCGGTTTTCGATTGGATTGAAATGGCCAGGCAACTCGACGCCGATGGCCTGGAAATGTACACCGGCTTCTTCACCAGCTTTGAAGACGGCTATATCGATTGCGTGGGCGAGGCGATTCATGCCGCCAGCTTCTCCATGCCCATGCTCTGCTGCTCGCCCGATTTCACCGCGCCCGATGCCAACAAGCGCAAGCGCGAGGTAGAGCGGCAAGCGCACATGATTCGCGTCGCGCGCCGCCTGGGCGGGGCGGGAGCGGTCTGCCGCGTTCTCAGCGGCCAGGCCTATCCGGAAGTGAGTTGGGAGCAGGGCAGGGAATGGGTGCTCGAAGCCATCACAGCATTGATCCCGCTTGCCAAGGAAAATGGCATCGTGCTTGGCATGGAGAATCACTACAAAGACGGCTTCTGGAAATATCCTGAATTTGCCCAGAAGATGGATCGTTTTCTCGGTATTGTCGATGCGGTCTTCGACCACGAACACTTCGGAATCCAATACGATCCATCGAACGCGATTGTGGCGGGCGACGACCCATTGGAACTGCTGCGGCGTGTGGCCGGTCGCGTTGTGAGCATGCATGCAAGCGATCGTTACCTCGCCGAAGGCGCAACGCTCGAAGATCTCCGGCAGACTGACGGGACAATTGGCTATTCACCGAACCTGCGCCACGGCGTCACCGGCAAGGGTCTGAACGATTACCACGCGATCTTCAAGATTTTGGCGGAGCACAAATACAGCGGTTGGGTGAGCATTGAAGACGGCATGAATGGCATGGATGAAATGGCCGAATCGATTGCGTTCCTGCGCGGCATGAGCGAGACATACTTTAGCTGATGTGAGCAGTGGATATTTCAACTTCCTTCGCCACGCCGGTCGGCTGCGGAATGGGATCGCCGAAATCTCCTAGAGTTCTCAATTGCAATGGCCTCGCGAATGTTGATCTCGGTTTGTTCAAGCGTTTTATCGGTTGTCATGCAACCCGGACGGATCGGGAACGTAGGCAGCCCAGTTGTTTTCGGCCTGCTCAAACAAAACCAACAATATGGCTATTGCGTTATTCTAGGGGAAAAGTTGCCCGCCTTCCGTGACTTGTTTCCAAATAGGTTCTAAATGTGGATTGTTCATCTAGCGCTTAGACGCCCGTATACGTTCGTTGTCTTTTCCGTTCTTGTCTTAATTCTGGGCGGTGTGGCGGCCGTTGTCACGCCGAAAGACATCTTTCCGTACATCAACATTCCCGTCGTTAGCGTCGTTTGGATCTACACCGGACTGACGCCCGAAGAGATGGAAAAACGCGTGGCGACGATCTGCGAGCGCGGCCTTACCACCACTGTGAACGATATCGAGCACATGGAATCGCAGTCGTATCAGGGCGTTTCAGTGATTCGTGTCTTCTTTCAGCCCAAGGTGAAAATCGAATTGGCCTTGGCGCAGATCACCAGCATCGTGCAGACCATGCTGCGTGTGATGCCGCCCGGCAGTTTTCCACCGAGCATTATCAAGTACGACGCATCCAGCGTTCCCATTCTTCAGCTTGGTCTTTCTGGCGAGGGTCTCACGGAACAGGACCTCTCCGACCTTGGCTGGAATTTCATTCGTACACGCCTGGCCACCGTGCAAGGAGCGTCGGTCCCGCTGCCCTGGGGCGGAAAAGTGCGGCAAATCATGGTGGATCTCGATCCCAGCGCGCTCTACGCCAAGCATCTTTCGGCGGCCGATGTGTCAAATGCTCTGGGCGCGCAGAACCTTATTTTGCCGGCCGGAACGGCCAGGGTCGGCAACACCGAATATGTAGTTCGAACCAATAGCAGCCCAACCACGATAAGCGCTCTGAACGATTTGCCCATACGGGCTTCGAAAGGCGCGATTGTTTACATCAGAGACGTCGCTCAGGTGCGCAATGGCTATGCGGTTCAAACCAATGTCGTACGCTCGAACGGACATCGCTCGGCGTTTCTCACTGTTCTCAAGAACGGCCAGGCGTCCACTCTCGATATCGTCAACAAGGTCAAAGCCGCTCTGCCCCGCGTCAAGGCCGATCTGCCGCCGGCGTTGCGCATCACCCCGCTTTTCGACCAATCTGTTTTTGTGCGTTCGTCCATCAACGAAGTTTTACGTGAAGCCAGTATCGCCGCGGTCTTAACAGCCTTGATGATCCTGCTTTTTCTAGGAAGCTGGCGCAGCACTTTGATTGTCTGCATTTCAATCCCGCTTTCCATTCTGAGCTCGCTCTGCATTCTGGCGGCTATGGGTGAAACGATTAACGTGATGACGCTCGGCGGAATGGCCCTGGCTGTCGGCATCCTTGTTGACGACGCCACCGTTGAGATCGAAAACACCCACCGCAATCTGACGCACAAAAATACCTCGCTGGTGCATGCCATTCTCGATAGCGCCAGCCAAGTCGCCACGCCCGCCTTAGTCTCGACTCTCGCCATCTGCATTGTTTTCCTGCCGGTGCTTTTACTTGCGGGCGCCGCCAAATTCCTGTTCACTCCGCTGGCCATGGCCGTGGTGTTCGCCATGCTCGCCTCTTACTTCCTTTCGCGAACGCTCGTGCCCACGATGATGCACTTTCTGCTGCTCAAAGAAGTCGCGCTGTATCAGCGGGACGCGGGCAGCCCGGAACCGGAGGAGGCGCGCAACTGGATCTGGCATGTCCACGAGCGCTTTGACAAACACTTTGAGTGGCTCCGCGAGCGCTACAAGACCTGGCTCGAATGGAGTCTGCATAACAGGGCCATCGTTCTGGGCATTTTCGCCTTGCACGTCGGCGGGTCTATGCTCTTGATCTTGGCCATTGGCCGCGACTTCTTCCCCTACGTCGATTCGGGACAGATGCGGCTGCACGTCCTGCCGCCCGCCGGGACCCGCATCGAGCAATCGGAGACCGTCTTCGCCGCCGTCGAAGAAGAAATCCGCAAGATCCTGCCGCCCAATAGCATTGATATGATTCTCGACAACATCGGCTTGCCCAATGGCGGCTTCAATTTGGCGTTTTCCAACAGCGCCACTATCAGCAACTCCGATGGTGATATCCAAATTTCGCTCAAGCCGGGTGAGCGCCGGACACTGGAATACACGCGCGAACTGCGCAAGAAGCTTTCCGCCAAATTCCCCGATGAAACCTTCTTCTTTACGCCGGCCAACATGACGAACCAGATTCTCGATTTCGGCTTGCCGGCGCCCATTGATTTGCAAGTCGTCGGCCGCGATCCGAAAGATAACTTCCGTATCGCGCAAGAACTCTTGCGCAAAGTCGAGGCCATTCCTGGTATCGTTGATGCTCACATCCATCAGCAAGTGGGCTATCCAACCATACAGATGAATGTGGATCGCAACCGCGCCGAACAGCTTGGCTTGACACAGAGCGACGTAACCCGCGACATGCTGATTTCGCTCTCTGGCACCGGGCAGACGAATCCAAATCAATGGTTGAATCCGGTGAATGGCGTGAACTATCAAGTAGTGGTGCAAAGTCCGATGTACCGCTTGGACACCTTCGACGCCCTGCAACAAACTCCCATTACCGGGCCGGGCGGCGCTAACAGCCAACTTCTCGCGAATCTCGCCACTATCAAGCGCGATGCCTCGGCCATCATCGTAAATCACTACAACATTCAGCCCACCTTCGATATCTACGCCGATGTGGATCGGCGCGATTTAGGCAGTGTCGCCGATGAGATTCATAAAATCGTGGCTCAGACCAAGCATCTGCCGGGCGGGACGTTTCTGGAACTGCGCGGCGAAGTCACCACCATGGAGCAATCGTTTTCCAGGCTTCTTTGGGGTATTGCTTTCGCGGTTATTATCGTCTATTTGTTGATGGTAGTGAACTTTCAAAGCTGGCTCGATCCGTTTATCATTCTGATGGCGCTGCCGGCAGCTTTCTCCGGTATTCTTTGGATGCTGTATTTGACGCACACCACTTTCAGCGTGCCCTCGCTCATGGGTTCGATCATGACCATCGGTGTCGCCACCGCGAATTCCATCTTGCTGGTGGTCTTCGCCAACGACGAGCGGGTAGCCGGCAAGAAACCCTTGGAGGCGGCTCTGGAAGCAGGTTATGTCCGCCTGCGGCCGGTTTGCATGACCGCGCTCGCTATGATTCTGGGCATGCTGCCCATGGCTTTGGCGTTCGGCGAGGGCGGCGAACAGAACGCTCCGTTGGGGCGCGCGGTGATTGGCGGCTTGGCCGTAGCTACGGTTGGCACCCTTTTTATTGTGCCCATCATCTATTCCCTATTGCGGGGCAAAACGCCGGTGAATTACGATGAACGCATCGATCTGGAATATAAAGGGCAGTTCGATCCATTGAGGGAAAGCTGACCATGGCTGCATCGAATCAGCCTTTGCTGGGCGAATCTATCGCGGGCGCGACGCCACGCAAGCGGCATTCCACTCATTATTGGCTGCTTTTTCTGCTGGTGACTCTGATCTCCGGAGTACTGATCTTCAAATACGCCTGGCTACCGCGCCGCGAACAAGATCGCGAGATTGCGCAGGATGCCAAAGAGCGCGTCCATGCCCGGCCCGTTGCTGGCGTAGTGAAGATTGTCGCCGCGCCATTCTCTCGCGAACTGAGCATTCCCGGTACCGCGCTGGCATACACCGAAGCGTCCATCTACGCGCGCGCATCCGGCTATTTGGTCAAGCGCATGGTGGACATCGGCGATCATGTGGCAAAGGGCCAGCTTCTGGCGGTGATCGACGCGCCGGATCTCGATCAGCAGACCGCGCAGGCCCGTTCGATGTTGGCGCAAAGCCAATCGAACCTTGGACAGATGGAAGCGCAACAACATTTGGCGCAGCTCAATTGGGATCGCTACAAAGTTCTGGTGGCGAAGGGCGTTTTTTCCAAGCAGGAGGGCGACACTCAGGAGGCGAACCTCCAAGTGGCGGAGGCGAACGTGAATGCCGCGCGCAGTACGGTACAAGGGAATCGCGAGAACCTGCAGCGGCAAGTTGTCTTGCAGCATTATGAACGGGTGACGGCTCCGTTTAGTGGAGTGATCACAGCGCGCAACGTGGACCTGGGCGCGCTCATTTCGTCGCAGGGAGGAGCGGGAGGGCTGACCGGCCCAATGGGAGCGAGCGGCAACAACGCCGGATCGTCGGGCGCGCTTTCTTCAGCCGTCATGCCCAGTACCGGCGGCGCGCAAGGAGGCGCGATGTTTACCCTCGCTAGCCTGGACCCGCTGCGCATCCTGGTTTCGGTACCCGAAGTTTACGCGCCGTACATTCATCTGAATCAAGCGGCGAGTCTGGCCTTCGAGCAGTTTCCCGGGCAGAAGTTCGAGGGCAAAGTAACCCGTACTTCAGCTTCTATCGATCCCGCCACGCGAACGCTGCTGGTGGAGTTGCAGGCGCACAATCCGCAAGGGCGGCTGATGCCGGGAACCTACGTAGTGGCGAGCTTCGCGCCGCTAGCGGGGCTGTCCACGCTTTTCATTCCAGGCGAATCCATCGTGGTACGCAACGGCGCGAATATGGCAGCGGTGCTGGTGGATAGCCGCGTCCATTTCAAACCGATTCAGCTTGGCCGCGACTATGGAGATCAGACCGAGGTTCTGAGCGGCTTGCAGCCGGGCGATATCATTGTGCGAAACGTTACCGACGATATCGAAGAGAACGCCGAAGTCGAGCCGCGGTACCGGAACGAAAAGGCGGATAGTCCCAAGCGTCCATGACAGCTGATCTTTCGATAGTATTTCTCATTCCTTCCTTGTTGGCGGCGCAAGCTGTCACCGATTTACAAAGTATCCAGAACAACAAAGCTGCGCCGAAGAATGAGAGCGCCGTCTCGCCGCGCCGGGATTTCTTTTCTTACGGCCCGGCGAGCGCGCAAGCATTGCCATTGGGGCCGGCCAACCGCGCGCGGGCGCTGGTGAAGGATGGGGCCATCCATTTGTCGCTCTATGACGCGATCGCGCTGGCCATTGAGAACAATCTCTCGGTGGAAGTGGCGCGCTACTCGCTATCGATTGCGGGCTTGGACAGTTTGCGCGCGAGCGGCGGCGGTAGCTTGCGGGGAGTGGATTACACGGTGACGGAGAGTCCCACAGGAGTCGGAGGTCCGGGGTCGCCTTTGTTGAATAGCGCGGCATCGTCGGTAACTCCGACCACGCCGACCGTGAATGACATCACGTCGCTCAATGTGTTGAACGAAACCACCACCAATCTTTCTGAGCAAGGCGTGACCCCATATATCTCGGGTCCGCCGGTACCCACGCTGCAGCCCACGCTGGTCGGACAAAGCACGTTTTTTCAGCGGGCCAATCCGCTTGTGCCGGGCGACACCTTGCACTTCACGGCGGCCAACTATGCCCTGGTGCAAGGGTTCGGCATGGGCACGCAAATTCAAGCGGGCGTGAATAACGCGGCGCAAACGCTGTTCGGCACGCGAAGCAACTACAATCCGTTTTCGGCGCCCAACGTGTCGGTGACTCTGAGCCAGCCGCTGCTGCGCGGCCTGGGCAGGAACGTGAATCTGCGCTACATGCGGATTGGCGCGATCAACCAGCGGATTTCGCGGCTGCTCTTCTATCAGCAAGTGATCAGCACGGTGTACGGTGTTTCGCGGCTGTATTGGGATTTGGTGAGTTTGACGGAGAACGCGGCGGTGAAGCGGCAGAACCTGGAGACCGCGCGCAAACTCTATGACGACGACAAGGCGCAAGTGGATCAAGGAACGCTTGCCCCGCTTGAGTTGACCCGGGCACAGAGTCTGGTGACGACGACCCAACTCGATGTGATTCAGGCCGAAGGGCTGGTGCGGCAGCAGGAAGTGATTCTGAAATCGCAATTGGCGCGCAACGGCAGCGCCGACCCGGTTTTGGCCGAATTGCCGATTGTGCCCACCGATACGATTAGCGTGCCGCAGGACGACGATCTGAAACCCATAAACGATCTGGTGACTGGGGCGCTGAGCGCGCGGGCGGATCTGGCGCAGGCGGCGCTGCAAGTGGAAGGCGGTGAGATCGCGGTGAAGGCTTCGCGCAATGCGGCTCTGCCGCAGGTCGATCTGATTGGCAATTTTCAGACTCGTGGTTCAAGCGAATTGCCGTTCACCGCCATCGGCACGCCGGGTACCGGATTGATCAACGCGCCGGGCGATTTGGCAATAGCGGGCACGCGGACATCGCATATCTATCAAGCTGGCGTGCAGTTGAATCTGCCGTTGAAGAACCGCGTGGCGCAGGCAGACCAGGCGCGCGATTTGCTGCAGTTGCGGCAGGCGGAAGCGCGGACTCACTTGCTCGCCAATCAAGTGCGTGAGCAGGTAGAGAACTCCGTGATTGCTCTGAAGACGGCGCGCTCGGCTTTGAATGCGGCGGCGGAGGCGAGGCAATACCAGGAACAACTGGTGAGCGCGGAGAGGGATAAATTTTCGGTGGGGGCGTCCACGAACTACTTGGTGATTCAGCAGCAGACGTATTTGGCGCAGGCGCGCTCGACGGAAGTGGCGGCGCGCAGCGTGTGGATTAAGGCGCGGATTGCTCTGGATAGGGCGTTGGGAGATCTACTGACGAAGAACGGGATCAGTTATGAGCAGGCGGTGAGTGGAGAAGTGGCTGCGCCTCAGTAGGGCGGCAGATTGAGGGGGCGGCGCAATTTCAATGAACTCGAACGAGCCGGGCGATATTCTGCTCAACGCCGCCACGATCTCGGCGATTTTGTCTTTCACGCTGGGCCAAATGTTCGACCCGAGCACGACCATCGAGATTTTCCGGGCCTTCATATTTTGCTGATAGCGAATATTCTGATTGCAAGTCAGCATGATCTGATATCCGGGCGCTTTCGGGCGCACTTGATCAATTCACCATTCGAAATCTGCGCCCGTCCTTCGTCTTCGGCAGTTTGCACCTGATGGCCAACGAGGTGTCTTTCGAGTGAGTAAGTAACATTCTCATCGAACAGGATGCGGGGCATCTTGATGAGTAGCCGCGTAAGAGAGAATCGCCCTCACCTGTGCGATCGGCAGGCGGAAATTGGAGGCGATTTCGGGTTCGTCAACGCCAGCCTCCCAATTCTGAAATGATGTCGTCGGCGGGCATGCGCGTCCCCTTCAGCACGGGAAGTCCGCCTTGTAGGCCGGACTTCGATTCGACGAGAGAGCCATCAGACCATTCCATAGAAACCGCTTTCCGTTTCCAATTCTAGCCTATGGCTGCTCGGTCTGGAGAGACTGACTTCGCGGGCAGATCTCCGACCCCAAACTAGTCATCCGACCCGAAAAACGACCCCAGATTCCCGCTCGCCAATGCGCCCAAGGGATTGCTACTCTCTTGACCCGCGCCGCGATGTTCGGCTGGCGCTAATTCGTGACGCAAGCGCTCGAGCGTCATGCTCTGTAAAATCACCCGGCCGGGGCCGGTTAGCGTTGTCAGGAACAAACCTTCGCCGCCGAAGATGGCCGTGCGAATATTGCCGACCATCTGGATGTCGTAATTCACCGTCGGCTCGAAGGCAACCAGATGCCCGGTCTGCACCTGCAAGGTTTCGCCGGGAGCGAGATTATAATCGACGTGATCGCCACCGGCGTGAATGAAGACCAAACCCGGACCAGCAAGCTTCTGCAAAATGAAGCCCTCGCCGCCGAGGAGGCCGGCGCCGAGGCGGCGCACCATGGCGATATCAATGGTCACGGAACTTTGCGCAAACAGAAAGCCGTCGCGCTGCACCATGATCACCTGGCCGGGGGCAAGATCGAACACTTGAATCTTTCCCGGATAGTGGCCAGCGAAACCAACTTCGCCACCAACGGTGTTGGCGCGAAAATAAGTAAAGAACAACGATTCGCCCATCAATTTGCGCTTGAGAGCGCCCAGGATCTTATCGCCGATGGATTGACCGGTCATGCGGGTGGTCCAATCCACATTCGTCGATTTGTAGATCATCTTGCCGGCTTCGGCGTAAATCTCCTGGCCGGGCTGCAGATGCACGCGCGCGATCTGCAAGTTGTGACCCTCCACGTCATACTTCAGCGGAACAGCCGGCTGCGGGGTTGGCGGCGTGTAGCCCGCGCTCGCCGCTGCGGCGCCGCCCATGGGCGTGCCGCAATTCACGCAGAATCTAGAAGTATCGGCCACTTGGGCGCCGCAGTTTGTGCAAAAAGCCATGATGTTGGTAGCTGCTCCGCTCTCACTATGCTACGAAAATGACATGGCAAGAGTTCACGAGTGAAAGCAATCTTTTGGCTGGCGGCCTCGATTTGGCTGGCGATCAACGTCATGACGTTGACCGGCTATCCGGCGGTATGGGTCGACGAAATCCTCTCCGCCGATCCCGGCATTCACCTCGCTCTCGGAAAAGGGTTCGTGAGCGCAGCGTGGTTCAACCAGCCGAGTTGGGAGTTCTGGGCCAGCTATCCGCCACTCTACGCGTTCGCGCTGGCGGGCTGGTTGAAGCTGTTCGGGATCTCCGCATTTCTGGTCCGCAGTTTTGGCCTCACTCTGGTGACGGCGTCGCTGCTGATGATCGGGCTGACTCTGAGACGGCTGGGTCTCGACGCCAGATGGCTGATTCTGGCGGCGCTGGCCGTGGGCGAGCCGCTGGCGTTTCTAGAGCGCGCGGGGAGGCCCGACAGTGTATCGGTCTTTCTCCTCGCCGCGACCGGCTTGGTATTCGTCTCGCAAGAATGGCGATGGCGCGCGGCGGGCCTTTTCCTGTTCGGCGCACTGGCCGTCCCGGCGGCACTGCAATACGCTGCTTACGTGCTGCTGTTGGGATTTCTGTTGCAGCTTTGGTTCCGGCCATTCGCGCGCAAGGACGTGGCGCTGTGGCTTGCTGGTGTGGCGTGCGGTTCGGCGTCGCTCGCCTTGATTTATGTGTCGCACGGCGTGCTGCGCATCTTCGTGGAATCGACCCTGGCTTCGAAACATAGCAGCGCGGGCCGTCTCCTTCAGCAAATGTTCTTAAAGAATGGCTCGCTGCCTTTCGTCTTCTCCGATATCTTGACCGCGCCGCTACGCGACTACGCGACGCCGATCCTGTTGTTAGCCGGGTTCATTGTGTGGCTGACGATTCCGGCCACACGCAAGCTCAGTTCGTTCGGCGTAGTCTGCGCGATATTGATCCCGCTGGCAATTCAACTGCTGGGCAAATACCCTATTTACTACACCTACATGGCATTCATTCCGGCAGCCATTGCCATCATGGCGGCCTGTCGAATGCCGGCGGCAAGGGGCGCCGTGGTGGCGTTGCTTCTTGTTGGCGGCGCGGGCCATCTCTGGTGGAAGGCGTTTACCCAGGGCAGCGAAAATCTTGCCGTGAGTGTCTCAAGCAGCGACAGCGTTGTAGCGGACTATCCCGCTTACTACCAACTGTTGGGCCGCACCCGCGAGTTGTTTGCCGTCGGCTACGCTGGCGGCAAAGTCATGCCGCATTTTCCGCCCGAACAGGCGTCGCGCATAACTAAGATATTGGTGCGCGAGTCCATGTTCGGCGATGTCGCCAAGAAAGTGGGCGGAAGCTGGCGGAAAGTGAGCGCCGCGAAGGTGACCATCGATGACGACACCAGGCTCGGCTATCAAGAACTGCTCGGGATCTATGTGCGAAGTGACACGAACCCCCGTGGCGCGAACCGCCGCGGCCACACGCAGAGTATTCCGACGGCAAGCAGGAACATTGCGGAGGGCTCAGGGATGCTAACCGCGCTGAGTCCAAACATATTTGGAGCATCCGAATTCAACACGGTTACTTGTCCGGTCAGCGGGTTGATGCCATAGATGTAACTCCGCATATTTGTCGATGGAAATAGGCTCCCGGACGTGCCGATCAGCCGGCCGCTAGCTGGATCGTATGCTAATCCAGTAATGATGGGTCCAGTGTACGCCAGCGAGGGCAACTGGGTTGCGGCCCCCGTCGTCTCGTCGATCAAATAAGCGGCATGTCCGTCTGTACCGTATAGACCGAAACCCTGAATATACTCGATGAGCGACAGAGCGGGAAAGACCGGGGCTGAGGCCAAGAGAGTTGCGGTGAGGCTGTGAGAATTTGGCCTGTTAGGAAAGCTGGTCCCTGTATCGGTCAGCAATACCAGGCCGGCGGCCGGTGGCGCATTCTGAAGGCCAAGCCTGAGCGCAAAGAGTTTTCCGTTTGAGGAATCATAAGCGTAGTCGCCCAAGCCCACTAGACTATTATCCCAGAGTGAGAATTCCGGTGAGTCGAGAGTCCCGGCTTTAGGGTAAGTCAAGAGATAGTGATTTACCGGAGAAAGCGCGAAGTAACTGCCAACCACGGGTGACGGACTTACCGGATAAAAGCCCGCGGAGGTTCCAGATGGTCCGAGTGGCGCTACCGCACCGCTTATGGGGTCGACCGAATACAGGATGCCATGCTGCGCGATATCCCCGTTGCCAATCCCGACGATAGGCTCGGCTCGAGCCATAGCTGAGATGCTAACAAGAACCAGAACCGGTGTCAAACCGCATACGATATGTCTCATTGAGTTACTCCCGCTGCTTTGGTTAAGCACGGGCCGTGCCGAACTTTGGCTATTGCCGTTGGTGAAGTGTTTTCATTGGGTTGCAACACACTAGCGCTCAGCCGGCGCGAAAGAATACTTGATAGCAACCTTCTCCGGCTTGGCAACCTTACGGGTGTTGCGTTATTCCACCCAGCGTCGTGGGGTCACCGGCGTTCCATAACGCAACACCTCAGTGGCACGCGACGTGATTTCATGGCGTTGCCTTCAGCAAGGACGAAGACAAACCTCGGGTGCGGTGGTTCAAGGCTCTTTGCAGCGCGAGGCGTTTACGCGGCGACCGCAGTGTCAAAACGCGACGGTTTGAGGTTGTGTAGGGCGAATTCGGCCTCCAGTTGGGTGAGGAAGCCGGGATTTTGCTTCATGGCCTCCGTTTTCTGGGTCAGATTGCGCGTCAGTTGGAAGCAGGCTTCGGCATCTTTCTTTAAAACGTTCCAATAATGAGCGTCTTTTTTCATCCGGTGTTTCTCTTGCGAGCGCTGTTGCGCTTCGAACCCAAGGGCGGCGTTTCTTTTTTCGGCTCTGTCTCTTAGCAGTTCCCGGAGCGAACTGGCGTGCGCGCGAGTGTGAGATCGGCTGGGTTCACCCGCGTTTGGCTATCCTTCTCGGTCAGGTAAAACGCGTTATCCACCGCGACTTTGCGGTACCACGGCATCACCACATCCGGAAACGTGATGCTCGGCGAAGGGTCGTCTTTATATATCGGTGGCAACACGCTATAGGCCCGTTTCCCGTGAGCATTCAAATCATGCTCAATCATGTATAGCGGTTGGCGCGGCTTGGCGTCTGGGGCTGTGGTGGAAATCGAGAGGTTGGCGGCCAGCAGGGCAGTACCTGTGGTGGGGTCCTGGTACAAGAATTTCGCCATCATCCGAAGGTAGTCGGGCCCGAAGTAGAAATCGTGCTTGCCGGGTACCAGTGCCGCATAGCCCATTTTTAAAATGAAGCAGCCCACATTGTCGGCGGGAATGACGTCTATTGGGGGGTCGTAAGGCCGCGGCTCCGTAACTTCTTTATAGAGCCGCTTCGCGCCATTCCAAACGAACAGATCCTTACCCTGAAACGGAATCTTGTCAGTCTCAAATGTTCGCGCCTCCAGTTGCGGAGCGAAATTGTCCCCCATGCCCACCAACAGGCTATTGGGCGCGCGCAGGTTCTTCCAAACGTTTTCAAAGCCGATCACCGCGTCGTTCATGGGCTTGCCCTCCCAGCCGCAGGAGTTCATCGAGAGGCTTTGTCGATCTGGATGCCTGAAGTAACCCAGAGTTCGTCCGGCATAAAAAACATCGAGTTGGGCAAAGCAAACCACGGCGTGGCAAAAGAAAACGAGAAATCGTACAAGGCGCACAGTAACCCTCCTAGTGGTAAAAGCGTAAAGCGGCTAGGGAAAGGGACAGTGCGTAGCGACAAAGGGAAGAGCGCAAGGGGACAGTCTTCTCTGTCCACCGCAGTTAGATCGCGGACGTCAGAAGTTGTTGCAGGCGGGGCCAGAGGAGACTGTCCCCTTGCTAGTTTGCTTTGGGCGGCATGGGCGCGTGAGTGATGTTGTGAAGCGCCTGAATGAGTTGCTGGTCCCGCGCCGCCTTTGCCGCGTCTGGAACGGAGCGCACTTTGGGCCGCTGTCCATTGCGAGCCACCCTTACGACTCTGTTGGTCCGAACCAGTCTTGCGGTTTTGGGCAGCATTACCTTTGAAGGAGTAACGACCCGTTTGGGCACGCGGCGCTGCAATTCCGCCCGCTGCCCCGGTGTAAGAGTTTTGATCAGTCGCGCGTAATATCCTTCCAAGCCCGTGTTCGCCTCCATTTCCCGCACGCGATTCGTGGTTGAACCGATGGCCGTAGTCAAAATGCGCGACCGCGCGGTGGCATTCGCGTTGTTCCATTTGAGGTGCAGTTCCCCGTGAATTAGTTGCCGGGTCGCCGGGTTTTCCGGCATGTCGAAGGTGACGAAAACGCCCTGGCTTTTCACAAACTGAACGGTGGGCTGCGCACCGGTGCTATGCTCCTCGCGAAAATCCACGGCCACATCGTCTGACGGCTCGGCATTGGGACCCCAAATCAAGGGAAGGCGGAAGGTGAATTTGTTATCGGGCAGGAACTCCAAGTAGTGTTCTTGCGAGCTGCAAAAGCCTTCGTCG
>Ga0075021_10000530_pt1 | contig 20106 bp, 16 predicted proteins | sample ColStrG_CSR_2012_FD_72749 | JGI IMG/M metagenome (GOLD analysis project Ga0075021, IMG submission 72749) | Freshwater sediment microbial communities in response to fracking from Pennsylvania, USA - Cold Stream Run_MetaG_CSR_2012 | ecosystem: Environmental > Aquatic > Freshwater > Creek >...
TCTTCATGATGGTCTCGTTATTGGGGGCCTCCACGATGCTCGCGAAATCGAATTGTCCGAGAAGCGCATATTGCTTCTGGACTTTTATGCCCATCGCTTCGATTTCTTTGTTCACTTCGGCGATCCTCTCTGGTTTCTGCTTGATCGTTCTCCGGCCCTCGTCCGTCAAGGTACTCAGAATCAGATAGTGCGGCATGGCAAATCCTCCTTTTAGATGCTACTTTGGGTTTATGGTCGCGTTCTGCAATCGTTTCATTGACAGCATGCTTTTATATTATAGCTTTATTTTTTAATTGCTGTGTGCTACATTAGCCTCTAATGTCTCGCTTTGCTCTTTTCCTCATCACGTCACTGGTCTGCTCGGTCCTCTGTCTTTCAACGGCTGCTGCGTTTGACGGCCCGTTGCAGGTCAAGAACCAGTTCCCCCTTTTCTTGAATATCGACGCCCCATACCTGGAAAGCGCATATACCGAAACTTCGTTTTCCGCAAACCTCTCGCATTCGAGCGTATTCATGTTGAAACAGTCGGCCCGCTGGAGCGTACAGCTCGACATGGAACTGACCGAACTGAATCTCCGATATAAGAAAGACATCCCGAACCTGTTCGAGGTCGGCGTGGATGTTCCTGTCATGAGACAGACCGCGGGATTTATGGACGGCTTTCTGGACTGGTACCACACCACGTTCAATTTTCCTGATTATGGGAGAAGCACTCGGCCGAAAAACTCATTTCTCTATGAGGTGAGGAGAGACGGCGCGTTCGTGATACAAGGCGACAAGGACAGGATCGAGATCGGGGATGTCAGACTCAGTCTTAAAAAAATGGTGCTCAAAAACGATCCCGTGATCAGTATCAAGGCTGATATAGAACTGCCCACGGGTGATGCTCCCACGGGCTACGGCAGCGGAAGCATTGACTGGGGGGCGGCCCTTCTCGTCGATAAAACGTTCAACGATTGGCTGCGGACCTACACGAACATCGGCGCGGTGTTTCCCGGTAAATACCGAGGCTATGAAACTATTCCGTTAAAAGATTATTATTACGGCGGCGTCGGCGTCGAAGCCGCGCTCTGGCGTCACGTCAGCCTGCTCGGTCAAGTCTTTGCACAGACTTCGCCCTTTCCAACCATGGATATCAGTAAGGTCGACGGCGCAGCAATACTACTGGTTCTGGGCGGACGGTACTCATCCGGTAATCACGGCGCTGAGCTTTCCCTGACCGAAGATCTGAACACCACGGGTGCGCCTGATTTTATCGTTACGATCACCTATAAGCTGAAAATGTAATGAATCGTCCATGAGCCGCTGGTTCACAATGGAGAATGACAGATAAGGATTTACAGGTGAAACAAGGCCGGGCATTCATAATTTTTTTTACCCTGAAACAAACCATCTCAGTATTCGCTATATTGACAGCGTGTCAGAACCGGGTTATTATGAACATGAATTTCACGTGCTCTCAGTCAACAAGATTTCCGATCCAATTCTTCGTCTGAGCACCCCGTCCCTTGGAAATGGAGACTGTGCTGAGTTTTATGGTACGAACCTATAGAATAACAATCGCCATCATCTGCTTTTGCGCTCTTCTCGCTCCGGGTTGCAGCAAGGAGAGTTCCGGTCCTGTCGAACCGGCGCCGCAGCGGCAGACACTCCTGATCGGGCTTGTTCCTGAGCAGAGCATGTTCAAACAGGTGGAGCGCTATGAGCCGCTTGCCCGCTACCTCTCTCTCCGTATGGGCGCTGATGTCAAGCTTATCATCCTTCCCCGCTATGAGCAGATCCTGAACAGCTTCACCGTTCACCAGGTGGATGCGGCATTCTTCGGAAGTTTTACGTTCGTCCTTGCGCATGCCAAACTCGGTGTCCAAGTCATTGCCCGCCCCGTGGGCCTGGACGGGAAGTCCACCTACCATGGCCTGCTCTTCGTCAGAAAAGACAGCGGCATCAGGTCGGTCCGCGATATGAAGGGGAAACGTTTTGCTTTTGTGGATAGGGACACCACGGCCGGATATCTGCTCCCGCTCGCGTATTTTAAGAAGGCCGGCGTGAATTACAAGACCTATCTCAAGGAGAGCTATTTTGCCGGCACCCATGAGGACGCAATCCACGACGTACTGGACCGCAAGGCCGATATCGGCGCCGCGAAGAACACGGAGTTTGAGCGGCTCGCAACTGCGGACTCAAGGATCAAGGCCGAATTGGTTGTCTTGGCGCGATCTCCCGAGGTGCCCGAGAACAGTCTTGCCGTACGAAACGATCTTGAACCTTCCCTGAAAGAGAAGCTCAGCGAAGCGCTTCTTACCATGCACGAAAACCAGATAGGGGCCAGGATTTTGCAAAACTTCGGCGCGCTGCGCTTCATTGAAACAACGGACAGCGATTTTCGGCCTGTCTACGATTATGCGCAAGAGATCGGCATTGATCTGTCTACCTGGAACCAAGGCCAAGTAAGATGAAAAAGAAGATCATTATAATTTTGAGCGTCTTTTCTTTGCTGTCGCTCCTGGGTGGATATTATCTCATCCGCGCGATCGATACCAGCATCTCACGGTTCGATGAATTGGTCATGCTGCATCAGGTCGAGATCCTGCGGGAACACCTGATGCTGAACATACGGAAGGTCCAGGCCGACCTGTATACACAAAGCACGCGGCATGCTAAAGATACTGAAGAGATCGTGGGTCACGCGCGTGATATGGAAAATACCGTCAATGCCTGCTTCCGGTGTCACCATGTTGAGGACATAAAACAACGGATCGAACAGTTGAAACACCATATCGAAAAATTCGATCACGCCCTGAGCCGGGTGTTGACCATGCAGGCGGGCGAGGCCAGGCGCCGGGCCGAGGTGGAAGCCGCGTATAAGATCGGGGACGAGCTGATCGAACAAGGGAATACCATGATTGCCCTGACCACGCGCAGGCTGAATGAGAGAACGGAAATTGCGCGGCGGGACGCGGGCCAGACGAGGCTGCTCCTGATGACGCTGATTGCGGTCGCGCCGCTCTTGAGCATCGGGTTGGCCGTCTCGTTGCTGAGCGGATTTGCCAAGCCGATTAATGCGCTCCTGAATGCTACGAAGCGGTTGAAGACCGGCGACCTGGATTACCGGGTCAAGGGCCTCAAGGACGAGTTTGCGGAACTGGCTTTTGCTTTTGACGACATGGCCGGCTCTCTGCGGGAACGAATGCGCGAACTGGAGGAGAGCGAGCGGCGATACCGGCTCCTCTTTGAAAGCGCGGCTGATGCCATCTTCATCCTGGATACGGAAGGGGAGCAGGCAGGGAAGATCGTAAACGCGAACCAGGCAGCGGCGCGGATGCACGGGTATACGATCGAAGAGCTCTTAAAACTGAAAATTCAGGACATTGATACCCCGGAGACGGCCGCGAAATCGCCGGAGCGAATTAAACGATTAATAAGGGGTGAGTGGATCAAGGCGGAAGTGGAGCATAGTAAAAAAGATGGAACCATCTTCCCGTTGGAAATCAGCTGCGGGATGTTCGAGGTCAACGGTCATAAGTATGTTCTCGCCATTGACCGGGACATCAGCCAGAGAAAACAGGCCGAGGAGGCGATTCAACGGGCCGAGCACATCAGGACGGCGGGAGAGCTTGCCACGGGCCTGGCCCATGAGATCAAAAACCCGCTCGCGGGCATCAAGGTCACGATGGAGGCCCTCTCCGAGGAGTCCACGCTCTCGGAAGAAGACCGGATTGCGCTCTCGAAAGTAATTGACGAGATCAAGCGTATTGAAGGTTTGATAAAAGGCCTGCTGAATTTCGCCCGGCCGCCCAAGCCGCACTATACCGGCACGAATGTGAACAGCGTCCTCGAAGCTGCCTCACAATTGGTTTTCAAAAGCGGCACGCGATTACCGGGGAATTTGCGGACCATCGATCTGAAAAAGGATTTCGGGCGCGATCTTCCCGAGATAATAGCCGATCCTCAGCAATTACAACAGGTATTCATGAATCTGCTCTTGAATGCCGTGGATGCCATGCCCGGCAACGGTGTGGTGTCCATCAAGACCTCCTATGACGAGAAGACGCGTTGCATCACGGCGGCGATATCCGATACGGGCATGGGGATGGACGCCGCGATCCAGGCCAAAATATTCCAGCCTTTTTTTACAACGAAGACAAAAGGCACCGGCCTGGGGTTGGCCATTTCAAAGCGGCTGATCGAGGAACATGGCGGCACAATAAGCATCGAAAGCGCCAAGGGAGAAGGTTCGACGTTCAGGATAAGCCTCCCTCGCGACGGCGGGAAGGGGCGCTCCAGCGATGAAAAGTAAGGGCAGAATATTCGTTGTCGATGATGATGAGCTTATCAGTTCCATGCTCTCGCGGGTTTTGAAAGGCGAATACGACGTCCGCGCAACGAACAGCGCGGACGGGATCGTGGGGAAAATAAAGTCATGGTCGCCGGACATCGTCCTGCTGGACGTCAACCTTCCTGAACGGAACGGCATCGATATCCTGAAAGAGATCGTGGAGTCGGAGCTGCCCGCGCAGGTCGTGATGCTGACGGCGGATGACACCGCGGAGACCGCGGTGAAGGCAATGAAGCTCGGGGCCGCGGATTATCTTACCAAGCCGTTTAATGTGGATGAAGTGAAGCTCGTGCTTCGCAACATCATCGAAAAAGAAAAACTGAAGCAGGAGGTGGCCTATCTCAGAAAAGCCAATTCCGAACTGGTGGATCGCGAGCTCATCGGAGCATCCGGCATTGTTCGTGAATTGAAATCGAAGATTGAGAAGATCGCGAAAGCATCGGTCACCACCATGCTGATCACCGGAGAGAGCGGCGCCGGCAAGGAGCTGTTTGCGCGTTACGCGCATCGCATCATGCGGGACACGGCCGGCGGGGGGTTTATGCCGTTTATCCAGATCAATTGCGCTTCTCTCACTGAAACCCTGCTCGAGAGCGAACTTTTCGGACATGAAAAAGGGGCGTTCACCGACGCCAAGTCGGATAAAAAGGGATTGTTTGAACTGGCTGAGGGCGGGGTCATCCTGCTGGATGAGATCGGGGACATGAAGATGAGCCTCCAGGCGAAGCTCCTGCGGGTACTGGAAGAGCGGACCGTGCGGCATGTGGGCGGCACCGAAGATATCCCGATCAATACCATGATGATCGCCACGACGAACAAACAACTTGCGGAGGCGGTTGAAAAGGGGGATTTTCGTAAAGACCTCTTCTTCCGGATGAGCACGTTCTATGTTCATGTGCCGCCGCTCAGAGAGCGAAAAGAAGATATCCCGGTCCTCGCGAGGCACTTTCTCGCTCTGTATGCCGCGCGGTACAACAATAAGGCCGTTAAACGTTTTTCCCCGGAAGCCGAAGCGCTCCTGGAAGCGCACGATTGGCCGGGCAATGTCAGGGAGCTTCGGAACCTCGTCGAGCGGCTCGTGGTTTTGGAGAGCGCGGAGGTGGTCCTTCCCGAGCACCTGCCGAACTGGCTGACCGGCCGCGCGAGAGGCATGAAGCAGCCCCAACAGGGTGAATTTATTCTTCCTGAAGCGGGGATTTCTCTCGACGAAGTGGAGAAGGGCCTTATCCAGCAGGCGCTTGTACGAGCAAACCATAACAAGACGCATGCGGCCAAACTTCTCCAAATCAGCTACGACACGCTGCGGTATCAGATAAAAAAGTTCGGATTAGAAAAAGAGGAGTGAAAGGGCGGGAACGAAGTTTTTCAATTACCACGGCGCGGAGGGGCCTTAAGCCCTGTCCACGAGTAATCGCACATCGTCCAGCTCGAACGGTTTCGGCAGAAAGTACCATGAGTTCTGATGGATGTCCTTCATCAGATCTTCTTCAATCTCATTCGCCGTCATAATAATGATCTTGGTCGCAGGCGACGTTGCCTTGACGGTTTTCATAAGGTCGAGGCCGTCTGCGTCAGGGAGGCGTATATCGAGGAAGCAGAGGTTGTAAAAGGTGCGGTTTATCTCAGCGAGCGCATCTTGAGCGCAGGAAGCGGTCTTGACGAACGTGTCGTTTCGCCTGAGCGCCGCGGAGAGTGAGTAACAGATCAAATCTTCATCATCAACAATTAGAATATTTTTCATCACGATGTCGTCACATGCTGTGTATTGAGTTCCGAGTTTTCTATTATATGCATTATAGAAGCAATTACGATACCATAAATAATAACTCTTGAATATAAAAAAATAATCACCGCCACAACGGATACGTACGGCGCATACTGGCCGTGCAGACGGCATTTTCCCGGTGAAAATCCCGAGCAAGGCGGTCATTTGACCAGGGTGCCAAGGAGAAACGACAATGACGCTGAAGTTTCATTCCATGACGATTACAACCAACGGTGAAATCACCAGGTATGCCCGGTCATTTCACCGATTGTCGTATCTCATAAACTTTATTAAAAGACCAATTCATTGTTTTTGCAAAGATCATCGACCTTAGCATACTTGTTGCACTCTTTATAAGGTGCGCCCTTAACTTGATTATATCCCTTGAGGGATTTTTTGCTTTTGATACAACAACTATATGGATTACATCCACGGAAATGGGAGGCACTATGGCGAAAAAAAAGGCCCTCGTTGTTTTGATCGTATCAATAGTATTCCTCATGTCGTTCAGCATGGTTCACCAAGTAAAAAAAGCGAATGCGCTTTCGCCGACCTATACGGACCCTGCAACAGGCATGGAGTTCGTCCTTGTAAAAGGCGGCTGTTTTGAAATGGGTGATATCTTCGGGGATGGTTACAAGAACGAAAAGCCCGTGCATCAGGTTTGCGTGGATGATTTCTTCATGGGAAAGTTATTGGTGACCCAGAAGCAGTGGCGCGCGATTATGGGCAATGATCCGTCTTTCTTCAAGAGCTGTGGAGAGAACTGCCCGGTAGAGCAGGTCTCCTCGGGCGACGTACAGGACTACATCCGAACCCTGAATCAGCGGTCAGGCAAAAACTTCCGGCTGCCGACCGAAGCTGAATGGGAGTTTGCGGCGCGGAGCGGCGGCAAGAAAGAAAAATGGGCGGGCACGAACGATCAAGCGGAACTCGGGGCTTATGCATGGTACAGCGCGAACTCCGGCAGCGAGACGCATCCCGTGGGCCTGAAAAAGCCGAATGGACTCGGCTTGTATGATATGGCGGGAAACGTGTGGGAATGGGTGTCGGACTGGTATGATGAAGAGTATTATGCCAACGGTCCGAAGGACAACCCGCGCGGACCCACGCACGGTTCTCTCAGGGTGGGCCGCGGCGGCGGCTGGCGCGGCGAACCGAGGCTGGTTCGGTGCAGCGGTCGTGGCAGCCTTGATCCTGACAGCAGGAGCCGCAATATAGGGTTCCGGCTCGTGTTGGCTCCTTAGCAGTCTGCTGAAAAACTATTTTCGACACCTTTGCCGTCATTCCCGTGGAAACGGGAATCCAGGTCTTCCAACGTCTTGCTGGATACCCGCGTTCGCGGGTATGACGAATTTTACTATTCATGGGGCTTTTCAGCAAACTGTTAACTTCTTCTCAAAATGGCAAGAAACGTTCTCGCAGGGGCGCAGAGATCGCAGAGAAAGAATGGCCTTTTGAAAACTCTGCATACTCTGCGTGCTTCGCGAGAGACGCCTTTTAACTCTGACTTTTGGTTCCGCCTTGCCTTGACACCTTCCAACTGGTCCGGCACCCAACCTCCTGGTCAAATTACCGAATGCACCTGGTAATTTAACCGATACCAAGCTCTCCCTGGCGCACTATAAATAACCAACATCATGTTTTTCATATGGTTACTCACTTAGCATAATTGTTGCATTATTATGTGTAGTCGTGGTGATACGTTCTAATTTACATATTAATTTCGATTACAGGATTCCGGGAGCCAGATTCCCAAAAAGGAGGATTCAGAAGTGAATATCCAATCGTTCAAAAAAATGCGCGCGTTTTTGGTAATTTGTACTGTATTACTTGTAGCGATCTCGCTGTTTTCAGGTTGTTCCAGTACGTCATCCTCGCCTGCTGCAACGGCCACCGCGGGAGGCATCAGCGGCGTTGTCACCGCTTCCACCGGCACAGCCATTCCTGGGGTCTTGGTCAGCACGAGCCCGTCCGCAGGTACTACAACCACTGATGCGAACGGTAATTACAGCCTGAGTCTGCCAGGCGGGAGCTACACGCTTACCTTTACCGCGACCAACTACACCACGGGTACGTCACCGGCGAACGTGGCAATCGGCATTACGACCCCGATCAATGTAACCATGGCAGAGGCGGCGAGCGGTTATCCCACGGTGGCCGTGGTTGCCAGCGGCCAGAATGTCGGATTCAATGCCTCCTTTGGCGTAACGGCTACCGCGACCTCGCCGAACGGATATGCGATGTCGTATACCTGGTCCGGCGCAACAGCCGGCAATCCTACGACAACCGCAACAGGAACGACCGTATCTTTGACCACGGCTCTGGCAGGCACGGCAGCGCCGGGTTCTGATCCGGGCGGTTATACCAGCGCGTATACTCAAGAACTCCGATTCGGCATCCTTCCGTTAAGCGCGGACACGCGGGGAGCCAAATCAGTCAGCGTGACCGCGAACGACAATCACGGCGGAAAAACAACAGCCTCTGTCACTGTATACGCGGCAGGCGTGCAGCCGGGCGTCAAGGCAGTTGCGATGGGCGTTCCGGTGTATATGAACAGCGGCATCGCGAATGATACCACCTCCACCTGGACCGTGCTCGGCCCGGCATCAAGCCCGACGTACTCGGTCTCAACGAGCCTGAGCGCAGGCAGAAATCCATTCTTTACCCCTGACACGGTCGGCTCGTATGTAGTGACGAAAACGAGCGCCCCCGCAGCGTCAATGACGATTTATGCCGGCACATATGCCGGCGCGATATCGGGCGGTTCCTATGCTTCAAAGACCTTCTCCAAAACAGATCCAAAGGCAGGGATGTGGTTTGATACGACGAACACGGCGTATTGGGCCTCGGGAGCATCGTCGGCAACCTATACGAACTGGCCCGTGGTAACGCCTGATTCCGGTTGCCTGGGTTGTCACAATGCAAACAACGGTCCGTTCAGCAGCACCACGGCTCCTGATGAATTTACCCCGTGGAAGGACACGGCCCATGCAACCTTTTTCTCCAGAGGGCTCGAAAATATTACGAGTAACAGCAGCTCCTGCACCACCTGCCATACCGCAGGTTCCGATTTAGCCTCGAGCGCGAATAACGGCGGATATGACGATATGGTCGCTGCTACCGGATTTGTTTATACAAAGGGTATCGGCAAATGGGCTGCCATGTCGGCGCCTACCAGCACCTATCTTCCGGCGGCTCGTGTTGCCAATATTCAGTGCGAAAACTGTCACGGTCCTCAGACGACCTCGGCCAGCCCCTTCACGGCCTCGGGCGCCCATGGGACCACCTTGATCGGAACGGCGTCCGCTCCCACGAGCACGCTGGCCCTGAGAGTCAGCTATGGCGCGGAAGTCTGCGCACAGTGCCATGCCTCCGGGACCGGACATCATTTCTACTCGGAGTGGGTTGCTTCCATCAATCCTGATACAGGCATGGGCCATTCCAAACTGGCGCAAATGGATGCAACGGGTTACAGCGGGCATGCTCGATCGACTGATGGCTCCTGCGCGCGGTGCCACACTGCGCAGGGATTTGCCACGTATGTGCCTCAGCTCCTCTCAGGCAATTCTGGGACACTGCCCGTCAGCGCCATTACCTGGGACAAGACCAATGCTCAGCCCCAAACCTGCCAGACGTGTCATGACTCTCATGATGCCACGAACCCGAACCAGCTTCGTATCTATGACAATTTAAGCATAACCATGGCAGGGTTCGGCGTAAACGGCTTCGGCAAGGGCGCTGTCTGCGTAGCGTGCCATAACATCAGAAACGGCATCCAGTGCGCATCCGCCCCGACCTCGACTGGCGCGTGCGTCAGCGGCCTTTCCGCGAGCGGCGCGACCTTCCTGCATGAGGACGCCGCGACGAACGGTAGTACCGGAGGTGCCAGCGATCCTGACGCGTATCTTGATTCAATGCACGATGCGTCTCAGGCCGATGTGCTGAGTGGCCGCAACTTCTTCTTTATGGGCAGTTCTCTTCCGATGCTGTCGAAACACGCCAGCGTGGAAGACACCTGCGTGGGTTGCCATATGAAACTGAACCCGCAGACCCATCTGTCGCACGGCACCCCGGCAACGAGCACCCATGTGTGGTATATCAAGGATGCCGACGTGCCGACGCTCTGCGCCAACTGCCACAGCTCCAGTGTGGACGGCGCGGCATTGCAGGCGTTTGTCGAGCAGCAACTTGCGGTGCTCGGGACGAAAATGTCCACGAACTTCGTAAACAAGATCAATACTGCCATTGCCGGAGCGACACCTGTTTATCTGGCTAAAAAGCAGATATCAAACGCAGCGTCCGCAACGTATTTTGATGGCAGTTTCACCATTACCGGTACGCTGACGTCGGGCGGCACCACCACCACGCTCAAGGTCAGCCTGTCGACCGTCACCACGGATGCGGCCGGCACTCTGCCGCTGATCACGCCGAGTGATATACTCAAGAAGGGCAATTGGAATTGGCTGTTGATCGAGCGGGATGGGAGCAAGGGCATTCACAACCCGACCTTGATCCAGAGCGTCCTTGCCAATACGATCAACCAGGCTTGGTAGGCGAGAGACTGAGTTCTTGACGCGAATAGTATGAACCGGATACCCGCTACCTTGCAAGGCAGCGGGTATCCGTCCATTCTCTTGGATGATGAACATCAACAGCGCATTGCAGCACGGATAAAAGAGGAGGCCTTTTGAAGAGGGACAACAGGTTGCGAATAATCCGAAACAGTCCTCTGGTCGTGCAAAGAGGATTCATTGGTCTTTTGGTCCTTTCGCTGCTGGTATTCCCGGTTGCATCGCAGGCATCCAGCGTTATCGGTGAATCAAATACGTACGTTCAATCAAGACAGGCAGCGGACGGTACGCACATACTCGGGGCGTATGAATATCTTGATTTTCTCGCTCAAAACGAAAAGAATGAGGACGTCACCTTTAACATTGGCGGCTGGCTCCGGTATGATATCAACGGCAATGAGTTCAATAAGCGATCGGACACTGATTTGCAATATGGTTATCTCAGTTACAAGGGTAAAAGCAGCAATACGATCGTTAATGTAGGCCGGGTCATGGTTTCCGAGGGCGTGGCCGCGGAGCGGCTGGACGGGGTCTACGCGAGGACCGACTTGGTCGGGAACTTCGGCCTGTCGGCATACGGCGGTTCCCCGGTTGAATATGGGATTGACCTTCCCGGAGATAATGTTATTTACGGCACGCGGTTGACGCACCAGGTCGCCAATCTGTACCGGGTCGGCATCTCCTTTCTCAAAGAAGAAAAGAACAGCCAGGATTTTCGCAAGGAAGAGGGCATCGACCTCTGGGTGAGACCTGTCGATAAGGTTGAAATTATGGGCAACTCCAAGTACAATGCCGTGACAAGTGATTGGGCGAGCCACTACTATTACCTGGTGCTCGGACCGTTTGCCAATGTAAGATTGAGTACGGAAGCGTCCCAGATAAACTATAAGGACTATTTCATTGGCGCATCAACGTCCGCATTCAGTTTTCAACCGGGCATCCTGGACCCGAACGAAAAGGCGCGCATCCTGGGTGAGGAAATCGCGTATGATGTGACCGATAAAGTGAGCCTGTCCGCGAACTACAAAGCATATACCTATACCATCGCCGGCCACGCTCAATACTTCGGCGGGGACGTCAAATATCGAATGACATCATCCAGCGGCACGGGGCTCTCGATCCATAAAATGGATGGTGGTACGGACGCCCTGAGATATACGGAGTATCGGGCCTATGGCTACACCAAATTCGGCAAGCTCGGCCTTACCCTGGACGTGATGGATGTTGCGTATGCCGCCCCGATAAACAATGTTAAAGACGCCTATACCGTGGCGGCCATTGCGACCTACGACATGACGGAAAGACTGAGAATGGGAGCCGACGTGGAGTACTCGAAAAACCCGGATTACGACAAGGACATCCGGACCTTCTTCAGGTTGACCTATAAATTTGATACTACCTCGGGCACGCGAAAGGAAGGGATGTAACGTGAAGAAAAAAACGGTACAAATAGCCTTTCTGCTGCTCCTTCTGATGATCTCGCTTATCCTCTTTGCATGCGCGAAGACAAAGAGCATGGTGACCCTGCACCCGATAGAGCTGACCGCGCCGCCCCTCTGCAGCGATTGTCATACCGACGACAAGACGGCGATGGACCATACGACAAATTACATTACGCGGCATAAATTCTATCTGGCCCAGAATAAGCAAGCCTGCAATGTTTGCCATAAAGAGGCCTTCTGTTCCAATTGCCATGCGCATAAAGATGAGCTGAAGCCGAGCGACAAATATAAGAGTTCTCCCGAGATGACGCTGCCCCACCGGGGCGATTATCTGGTGCAACACAGGATTGACGGCAGGCTCAACCCGGCGTCGTGCTTCCGTTGCCACGGCCGTCAAAACAATGAGAGGTGCGCGACATGTCACCGATAAAAAAGATATTGAACGCGGGCGTGATTGTTCTTGGTATGTTTCTCCTGCATGGCTGCGGGTCCTCGACCGCGAACCCGCAGGCGCAGTTTAATTCCAGCACGGCGCAGCACCCCGCGGGCTGGCAAACGAGCGGGCATATGACCGCCGCACAAACGGACATGAGCACCTGCATTGCCTGCCACGGGAGCGATTATTCCGGCGGGATTTCCAAAGTATCCTGCACTCAGTGCCACCTCGGCGGAGCGACCTCCGTGCATCCCGTGGTATGGAGTCAAATGACCGCTACCGCGCACGGTAGCTATGTCACTACAAACGGCAACTCGTCCTGCGCTACAGCGGCCTGCCATGGGACGGATTTGTCGGGTGTAGCAGGCAGCGGTCCTTCCTGCACAGGCTGTCATATCGGAGGCGTAGGCTCGGTGCATCCCGCGGATTGGGGCTCGATGACCTATTACCAACATAAGATCTATGTGCAGGCCAATGGGACCACGACCTGCGCGAATGGAAACTGCCACGGCGCAAGCCTTACCGGCGTAGTGGGCAGCGGTCCATCCTGCACGCAGTGCCATTTGGGCGGCGTGAATTCAGTCCATCCCTCAGCATGGACCACGGACATTACCCTTCACAAGAATTACGTAGCGAATTTAGGGACCGGTTCCTGCGCCACTACCGTGTGCCATGGCACGAACCTGACAGGTGTGCTGTTGAGCGGCCCGAGCTGCGCTAAGTGTCATTAAGCATGTGAACAGATGCGTGGGTTCGTAATAGGAGCATTAATGCACCCTGATTGCGTACAACTCCCGTTTGATAGTAACCTCTGATGAATCACCATAATCTGCTGAAAGGCATAAGCCCCGGAGAAATTCGGGGCTTTTTTTTAGCGGAAGCTATTTGGCGGGTAGGGTGAGGCTTATAGTTGCTTTGGCATAACGCACCAAGGACCAAGCACCATCAGTCAGTTACCCCATATACGAAACCTCCTATGACCGTGAGGATATCGAGAGGTGCGGAGTATGTCGCAAGCAAAATTAGGGCATATGTCTTTTGCTTTTTTTCTTATTCTGGCCGCATCAGTTATTGGCTGCAGCGATCAAAACGCTCAGTCGCTCATCAATCCAGACACGGGTAATCACACAGCAAACTGGCTTCCCGCGGCCCATATGCAGGCGGCCGCGTCCAACATCGACTCGTGCAAATCTTGCCACGGAACTGCTCTTAACGGTGGGATCTCCCGCGTTTCCTGTACCTCGTGTCATTTGGGAAGCCCGACTTCCGTACATCCGTCTGCGTGGATGGGCGACGCATGCTCCGGCCACGGGAATTATGCTTATACAAACGGCACCGCGGGCTGTTCAAATATCTATTGCCATGGCGCCGATCTTGGGGGCGTGCAGAACAGCGGACCGTCTTGTACGAAGTGTCACTCTCCCATCCCCAATACGAACCAGTGCAATCATTGTCATGGAAGATCTCCTGATGGCATGCCCAACGGCAGCGTTTATCCGAATATTGCAGGCAAACACGCTGAACATATGCAACTCGCTGGCGTCATCTGCTCGACGTGCCATAAGCGTGCTTGCGATCAGCATGCCAATGGTGTTGTCGATGTTGTTTTCGACCCCGCTGGTCCGGCGGTCGCCGCGGGCAAACCCGCCCCGGCCTTCGATTCTACGGTTAAATCATGTACGAACATCGCATGTCACATCGTTTCAGCAGGCACGTTCAGCTACTACTTCCCGGGTGGTGACGGTAATCCGGTGCTTACTACGGTGAATGTCTATGGCAATCCCACCGGCACTACGCCGTCCTGGTACTCAAGCGGGACTGGTTGTACCGCCTGTCACAACGATCCGCCGAGCAATGGCACTGACGGCAGCAACATTTGGCATAGTGGGAACCATGGTGGTCAAGGGCCGACCGGCGCTTATAATCAATGCCAGTTATGCCATCCCGACGCAAGCAGCCCGAACAATGGTATTGGCGATACGATTACTAATCCATTACTGCATAGGGATGGGACGTATACCGTTCAGCCGCTGTTTACCTCACAGTGTTTTGGCTGCCATTGATGGACAATGCAAGTCTCGGGCTGCATAAGCAGGAAATGTAGGATGTCCCTAACAGACAGCTAAAAAACTATTTCCGAAGCCTTTGCCGTCTTTCCCGTGAAAACGGGAATCCAGTTTTTTCAAAGTGTGCTGGATGCCCGCTTTCGCGGGCATGACGAATTTACTATAATAGGAAACTTTTCAGCAACCTGCTAAAAGACTCTCTGCGCTTTTATTGCATACAACTCACGTTTGATTGTAACCTCTGAAGAATCACCACATCTGTTGAAAGGCGTAAGCCCCGGAGAAATTCGGGGTTTATTTTTTTAAAATGAGCCGCTTGATGGATATGAGAACTTATATTCGTTGAATGTTGAGATGATGCGACAGATACGTAAAGTTGTTTTTTATATTGACCAGGAATAAATCCTATGATAACCTCTATGCCAATTATTCGTGTAGTAACGGTTTAATTTTATATGACTGAGATGAACACTCTATTAAAAACAACCGTTGATAACATCAAGACAATCGCGCCCAAAACGGCCAATCTTTTCTTGCGCTTTGCCCTTAATTTTATTTTAATGCTTTTTTTCCCTACCTTTATTTTTATCATTTACATGGGTCATTACCACATATTTTCATATGACTTTTTTTCATTCGGTTCATTCGGCCTTAAGGTATTTTTTTATATTGCCGTAGGTTTCATTGCATATTTCACCTTATTGTTTGTCTTGCCATTTTATTTTATACGTGAGATTCGAAAGAACTGGAAGAAACTATACGGTTGGTTTATGTTGATTCTTCTTGTAGTTTTGAATATTATTTTTATTTTTATATTCATGGAGAGTGGGTTAACGCTTCTTCTGATTGGGCTCTTGTTGCCGGGGCTAACTATGGTAGTTTTGACAGTTTATGCATTAAAGGCACCATCTATTAAAAAATATCTTGGTGCTCTTATGATAGGCGCATTCATTTTAATAATCTTGCCAATGATTGGCCCGCAAATAACTGTAAAAATAGTTGGCTTATCTCTCAAGCTCTACGGTGTTGGCGGAGAGCTTCCAATCAAAATATGTTCCCTATCAAAAGAGCTGTCATATGACGGAAAATTAATTCTATTGTCACCCAACGCAATATTTATGAAGGATGTAAATGACGATACATTGATTATGGATAGACGCTCTGACGTAATCATTACGCTTGGGGAACAAAACAAAAGCAGCCTTGATTCTAAAAGAGACAAAACAGATCATCTCAACGTTTCTGACATGGCCGATAGTCAAAAAGATAGGAGAAATATTATGGAATGGAAGGACATTGGGGTGGTTCTAGCTTTTGCACTTGGCATATTGAATCTCCTTTATAACTATCGCATCAGTCGTAAGACTGCCTTTATCAATACTGTAACCACAGAACGCATAAAATGGATAGAGCAGTTAAGGCAAGATATTTCTACCTTTTCAGGATTGACTTATACGTGGTGTTTTTCTGATATTGAAGGAAAGCCAGAAGAAAATGAGTTTCTACAAAAAATAGACAAGCTGCGACATGTAATTCGGCTCCGTTTGAATCCAGAGGGAGAGTATGATAAAAAGCTTGAAGAGTTGATTCGCAAAATCCCTGATCTGACAGCTATCACCAAAAGAGAGGAGCTGAAACAAGCATTGGAAGAACTTACTGTCACGACACAGAAACTTTTAAAAGAAGAATGGGAAAAGGTAAAGCAAGAGGCAAAACGAGGGGATTTGACACAGTAATAGTCACTTAGCTAAGCGCTCTACTGGATTGGCATGAGTCACGCGTTTCCCAGTGAACGATAGCGTTAGAAAGATCTGATATGCCATTTGATATCGATAAACAGCCTGCAAAGTCAACTTCCATATTGCGGGCACTCCTTCTCTCTATTATTATTCTGTTTGCATTCGGATTTCTCATAGACCTATTCAGTGGTTTCTACGTCCTCACACATGCCAAATCTATATATGCAGGTCTTGCTGGTCTTTTGATTGTAGCGATATTTTATCTGATAGGCGAATCTGGTTCTGAATGGATAGGCGGCAAAGATGATATTACACACCCTTTATATAAACGGGCCTTTCATTTACTTGTGTTATTACTCTTTGCGGGGCTTGTACTTGCTATTATGTGGTTTGTATGAAAGTATTTTGGCTTGATACGAATCTGACCACGCCGTCGAGAGGGTCGCTGTGAACCGTACCTGTCATGGTGGCGTTGTGTAAGGGTTCAATGCGTTTTACATTAATAAGTAAGCTTAAGAATCACCACCGATGTCCGCGCAAAATATATTTTCTTGCCTTTGGCGGGCAAGTGTGTTATAGAATAAACAGAAGATGACGCTAGGAGACGCTCACGCAACAACGAGCGGCAAGTGATCATGAAGTCAGAATCTGACAAGACAGGAAAGCAGCAGAAGGCAATAAAAGGAAAGACCGCACAATCCGTATGCGGCACGCTGTCATATATCGCCGAGTGCCGTGGCCCCCTGCGCAAGCCGGTTTCAACTCGATGGGCAGCGCCTCCTGATGACGTTAATAAAAGCGTAAGAAAATGAATCCCGTCGGAAATTGTTTCGGCGGGTTTTTTGTTTCAGAATGCAGGATGAAAGGAATATAAATATCTGTGTGCGATTTAAAGGCGTATATAAAAAAACACGATAAAGAGGAATTGCTTCTCGACTCGGTAAATCTTATCCGCGCGGAAGACGGCGAGGTGACGGTGCGGAATCTTTTCGGCGAAGAGAAAACGGTGCGCGGTGAGGTGCGCGAGGTATCTCTGGCCAAGAGCCGGATACTGGTCGTGGAACAGAGTTGAGTTGACGCTTTATCAATGGTCTCGAAAGAAACAATATTTTCACACGAAGGCACTAAGGCACGAAGAAGGGCTATTAAAACATGCTGGCTTTTCTTTGTGTCCTCCGTGATCTTCGTGTGATAATGGCTTTTCACTAATTCACAGTTACGACAAAGACCAGTTCTCCTCTTTTTTGCATATTTTGATCTGCCTTGATTCTGACTTCACGAAGTCCGAATTCTTTTTTTAAGCTTTCGATATTCACCCGATGCTGACCAATAGCCACTGACAGATCGGCGGGATTGACACTGAATACTGCTGCCTCGCTTTTTTCTTTTCTTCCTCGCAGCTCCGATCGCATTCTATCCAATAAAATCGAAGATTCCACGACCTGTCTGAATGACGGATGATAAGGCCCGGCAATGATCGTGCCGGGTTCTTCCAGCTCTTCAGTCGGCTGTAGGCCAACGCGGATCACCTCGATTTCCGCGCTTGTGAACCGAAGCATGGCCGAGCCACACTGCGATACAGCATCATTGAGCGAGAGCGGCAAATAGCGCCCGGTCTTGTACAGTTTTTCAAGCGGTGTATCCTTAATTACGAGGACCGGATAGAGGCGCACGAAGTCGGGTTTGAGTTTGATTACCTGGTCAACGGTATCCAAGAAGCCTTCAGCCGAATCACCAGGCAATCCGACCATGAGTTGGAGGCCGATGGTAAACTCGTATTCTTTCAGGAGAGAAACTGCGTTTATTGTATCTGCTGCGCTGTGCCCACGGCCGGACATGGTCAATACGCGGTTATCCATGGACTGGACGCCGAGTTCTATGGTCTTGACGTGATATTCTTTTAAGAGCGAAAGAACATCTCTGGATATTCCGTCAGGTCTTGTTGATAGGCGGACGCTTTTAATCTTACCGGATTGAATGAATGGTTGTACTGCTTCGAGGTATGTTTTTTGTGTTTCTTGTGAAAGCGCGGTAAAGCTTCCTCCGTAAAACGCTATCTGAACGGGCTCGTCATGATTGTTGGTATTCAGATACTGCGCGATTGTGCGCGGAATCGACGCCAGGTCAACGGGCTTGCTCTGACCCGTGATGTTCTTCTGGTTGCAGAACACGCACTGATGAGGGCAGCCAGAGTGCGGTATGAAGAAGGGGATGATCATCGTAATAGGTAGACGATAGTCTGGTCGCAATACACAAAGAAGTTAATAAAGCTTATGTGAAAATGGTTTGGTTGTCAAGAACTATGCAATGCTTTTAGTTTGACAAACCTAAGTCGCCTTGCTAAAATCCAAACACTATTCTTATCTTCAATCGTCAAACATAGGAGGGCCCGTATGAAGGCCAAGGAACTCAGGACCAATTCAGAACGCAAGCTGTATGTCGTCAGCCTCATCTTCTCGATCCTCATCTGGCTTGCCGTGGCAATAACCATCGTCGGCTTGCTGTACGGACTGTTGATCGGGTTCTTTATCTTCGCGGCTCACGCGCTAATGATCGCCCATATCAAAGGACACGCCGTGAAACTCTCGGAAGTCCAGCTTCCCGACGTTTACCGCAAGGTGGTAGATGCCGCTCGGAAGCTCGGTCTGGAAACGGTTCCCGACGCCTATATTATGCAGGCCGGAGGGGCGCTGAACGCCTTTGCAACGAAATTCATCAGTAGAAATTTCATCGTCATCTACTCGGACCTGCTCGAAGCATGCGATGAGAGCGGGAAGGAGATGGACATGATCATCGGCCATGAGATAGGCCATCTCGCCCTCGGACACCTGAAGCGCCTCTGGCTGCTCATACCGGCGCGGGTCATTCCCTGGCTCGGGCCTGCCTATTCCCGGGCACGGGAATATTCCTGCGACCTCTGCGGATACGAGGTTGCCGGCGAGCTGGAGCCCGGGATCAAGGGCCTTACGATCCTGGCCGCCGGCGGCAAGTACGGCAAGCAGGTCAATACCGACGCCTTTGTCAAACAGGCGCAGGAGACGAGCGGTTTCTGGACCTCGGTGTACGAACTGAACGCCAGCCACCCTTATTTGCCGAAGCGCGTCGCGGCGCTCATCAATTATAAATCGCCGGGGACCGTTCCCGCTGTGGGCAGAAACGTATTCGCCTATCCTCTGGCGCCGATGTTCGCATTCGGCTCCACAGCAGGAGCAGGTGCGTTTGTCATGGTTGCCGTGATCGCGATCCTTGCCGCCATCGCGATCCCACAGTTCTCCTCATTCAAGGCCAAGGCCGAGAAAGCCGTCATGCAGAGCACGCTGAAGCAGATGAATGCCGCGGCGCAGCAATATTATATGCAAAACGGCAAGTGGCCATGCAACGTGAACGAGTTGAACCTTGCGCAGACCGCTGCCATGGCAGAGACGAAGAAGTGGGAACTCAAGGTGAACTGCGAGCACCGAATCGCGGGAATCCTCTACACCGGCAAGGACGGCAAGCAACACTACGCGGCGATAAACTTTGATTCCGGCCAGATTGAGGAAGGACTGATGAATTAGTGACGGCCCCCGTGTTGTAAACGAACCGGCACGATCAAATCGTTGCATACAGGCTGCGTCCTATCGGGGCGCGGCCTTTTTCTTTTCATGGGGTTTACGGATAAGGACTTTAGGCAGAAGGGAAGTTCTCCGTAAGTCTGGCGAGCGCCTCTTTCGCCGCGCGCTGCTCCGCTTCCTTTTTGTTTTTGCCT
>Ga0075021_10000531_pt1 | contig 20099 bp, 5 predicted proteins | sample ColStrG_CSR_2012_FD_72749 | JGI IMG/M metagenome (GOLD analysis project Ga0075021, IMG submission 72749) | Freshwater sediment microbial communities in response to fracking from Pennsylvania, USA - Cold Stream Run_MetaG_CSR_2012 | ecosystem: Environmental > Aquatic > Freshwater > Creek >...
CCCTTGGGAACTATGACTCGGCACTGCCCGCCGGGCGCGCCCGCGGCCTGGCGTTTGCCGAGTCGTTTGGCAGCATCGTGGCCGAGGTGGTCGAGATCTCACAGCCTGCGGCCGGGTCGATCACGGTTCACGCTGTCGCCGTCGTCATCGACTGTGGCACAGCCGTCAACCCAGGCATCATCGAGGCCCAAATGCAGGGTGGCGTGGTCCATGGCTTGACCGCTGTCTTGTGGGGCAAGGTGACGTTTGCCAGCGGCGTCGCCAGCGCCCGGAACTTTAGCAACTACCGCATGCTCCGGCTACACGAGATGCCGCAAGTTAGCGTGACCGTGATCCAAAGTGGCGCGCCGCTAGGTGGCGTGGGTGAGCCTCGCGTGCCGCCGATCGCCCCGGCCATCACCAACGCCTATGCCCGGCTGACCGGGCAACGGATTCGCTCGCTGCCGCTGTTCCCCAATGCGGCGTCGATGGGTGGCGGGTAAACTCCCCTGATGAAACGGATCTGAAGTAATTGAGTGCATCGCCTGGTATCTGGCTGGGCGATGCCCTTTTTCGCGGGTATGGCGGTCCCGACGGCTGTATCAAGGGATCTTGCCCAAGTGCGCACAACCGTGCTGAAACAATACCGCACCTGCCGTCCAGAAAGCCCGTCGAACCCGGGGCTCGCGAGCCCCGCCAGTGAGGGAGCCGCTCTTTCTTCTGTTGCCGTCCACCCACCTCGCGTCTTTGTCGATGATCTGTGCTGGCCTAGCAAAATCGCGTTAACACAGCCAACACCTCAGCGGCCGGGCCAACGGGTTGGTCGGACAAAGGCTCGCTTGGGACGATATGGGCCGTCATCGGGCACCTAAGCGTCATAGAGATAGCATGCGGCCGCTTGTCGTTTGTCCAGCACAGACAGTCGGGGCTTGTCGGTCCAACACCGATCCATCACCATGGGGCAGCGGGGCGCAAACCGGCAGCCGGCGCTCGTTCTGGCCGCGCTTGAGGGGCTTTCTTTTGTGTTCTCGCCCCAGGACTTGCGTTTGTCAGGTAATGGGATGGACGCGATGAGAAGCTGGGTGTAGGGGTGCTTTGGGTCGCGGATGACCTGATCGACCGTGCCGGATTCGACGATGCTCCCGGCATACATGATCGCGATATTCTCCGCGACCTGATAAGCCGTCGTCAGATCATGGGTGATGTAGACGACGGCGATACCCAATTCGCGGTTGAGCCGGCGGAGGCTGGCCAGGATGGTCGCGCGCAATGACGCATCGACCATCGACACCGGTTCATCGGCCATGATCAGCTTTGGCCGACAGAGTAACGCGCGCGCCACCATCAAGCGCTGGCGCTGGCCGCCGCTGAGCTGATGTGGGAAGCGGCCGAGCGTCTCCGCCGGACGCAAGCCGACCAACTCCAGCGCTTCGCCGATCAAGGTGCTGGCCTCGGCCTTCGAGTGTGCCAGCCCAAAATGCGACAGTGCCATCTCGAGCACATGGTCGACCCGGTAGAACGGGTTATAGGCAGAGAAGGGGTCTTGAAAGATCGGCTGGACCTCGCGCCGCATCTGTTTGCGCTCGGCGCGCGACATGCGCCGTATGTCCTTGCCACGATACAGCACCTGACCCGCGGTCGGCGCAAGTTGTCCCATCATCAAGAGCGATAACGTGGTCTTGCCACTGCCGCTCTCGCCCGCCACAGCCGTAATCACCGGTGGGTCATCATAGATGGCCAAACTCACGTCATCAGCAGCGCGCGTGATGTCTTTGATAAACACGCCGCTAGTGTAGACCTTTGAGACGTGGCGCACTTCCAGGATCGGTATGCCCGTCGGGGTGCGGGCACTCGTCGTCAGCGCAGTCAAGGCCGCACCTCGCGTTGGGGCTGGGCTGCGCCGACCGATGCGCTGGAAGCGCCGGACAGGCTGGCAGGGCCGGCAGCGGCACCATTGGTCTGGGGTAGGGTGGCTAACCCATCGATGTGATGGATCGGCGGCAACGCCGTGTGTTGCGGATACAGATGACACGCCACGTCGCGACCACTCGCCGAGGATTGAATCGCTGGCACCTCGCGCCGGCACCGGTCGTGCACAAATGGGCAGCGTGGATGAAAGGCGCACCCGGGCGGCAAATTGGCGAGCGCGGGTGGCAGACCAGAGATGCCGGTCAACTCGCGCTTGGCGTCAAGCGTGGGCAGGCTATCGATCAGCATGCGGGTATACGGATGGAGCGGGTTGTCAAGCACGTCACTCACCCGTCCACGCTCGACGAGCCGGCCGGCATACAGCACCCCGATAGTATCGGCGAACTGCGCAATTAGGCCCATGTCGTGTCCAATCAACAACACCGCCGCACCAAGTTCGCGCTGCAGACGGCTGAGCGTGCCCATGACCTGCTGTTGCACGACCACATCCAGTGCGCTGGTCGGTTCGTCGGCGATGATGATCTTGGGGTTCAGCACGATCGCGATCGCGATCGCCACCCGCTGCTTCATGCCGCCGCTGAGTTGGTGCGGAAAGCGACTGGCAATCTCGGGTCGTAGTCCCACGCGCGTCAGAATGTCGGCTACACGCGCATCGAGCACTTGGCCCGTCAGTTTGGCCTCATGCACCTCAATCGCATCTTTGATTTGAGGACCCACGCGCACGACTGGGTTTAGCGAGTTCATCGCTGCCTGGGGCATAAACGCCAGTTCCTTTAGCCTGAGCTTACGCAACTCGTCCTCCGACATCGCCAGCAGATCGCGTCCACTCAGCAGAATTTGGCCGCTGACGATCCGAGCTGGCGGCCGCGACAAGCGCATCACGGCCGTCGCCATCGTGGTTTTGCCAGAACCGGATTCGCCGATGAGGCCCATGCGCTCGCCAGGGGCCAACGTGAACGACACGTCGCTCACGGCCCGCACCGCTCCGCCCGGCGTCTCATACACCACATGCAGGTTCTTGACTTGCAAGACTGCCTGTGCATCGGTGGCCAGTACAAGTGTGCCGACTGGTGCCGGGTCGAGTGCGAGTGTAGACCGCGAGCGGCGGCGGAATTGAGGAATGGCAGGGCTAATAAAGCGGTCCAGCCCGCTCGACAGGAGGTAGAGGCCGATAAAGATCAGGCCGATGGCGACGATGGGTGGACTCCACCACCACCACATCCCGCGCAGCACCGAGCTAAAACGTTGCGACCAGAAGATCATCATGCCCAGGGTTGGGATGGCATTGTTACCCAGCCCCAGCACCTCCAAGGCCATGACGGTGTAGATGCCCATGGTGACGGCGCTGATAAAGCTGGCCAACATCAGCGGCAACAAGTTCGGCATGACCTCCCGGAACAACACCTCGGCCTCGGTCTCACCGTTGGCCCGCGCGACTGCGGTATAGGAGCGCTCGCGGATGGTGAGCACCATGGCCCGGATGCCCCGGGCCGTGCCAGACCAGGACAAAAAACCGACGATGACAGCCACGATCACGATATTCGGCCGGTTCATGCGCGAGACGATCAAGATCATGAAGGCCAGCGCCGGGATAGCCATCAAGACGTCAGAGAAGGTGCGGATCAGCCAGTCAGCCGCACCTCCAAAAAAGCCAGCAACCAGACCCAGGACCAGACCAAAGACCACGCTGATGACGCCAGCGATTAACCCTAACCGCAAGGTAGCCGGGATGGCTAGGATGGTCGTGGTGAATACATCACGCCCTTGAGAGTCAGTGCCCAAGACATATTGGCCCGTGGGGGGCGAGTTGGGTTCGACCGCACCGACCCGGGCCCACTTGTCACGCAGCAGCAGCGGCCCGATGGTGCTGACCAGGATCATGAACACCAGGACCGCCGCGCCCCACATCAGGCTGGGGTTGAGGCGCCCGTCCAAGCGCCAAGGTCGTCTTGAAGTTGCCATGCTAGCTTCTCGAATAGGGCTGTCGGGCCTCACGCTGGATCATGCGTTCGAACGCTTGGCAAGAATTATTTGCCAACGCGGATGCGGGGGTCGATGAGCGGATAGAGGATGTCGACGATCAGCAGGGCCGTGGAGGCGGTGAAGACCATGATGGCGACCGTGCCATTGATGACGAAATAGTCTTTGGAGTTGATGGCACTAAAGATCAGACTGCCAATGCCAGGGTAGTTGAAAATCGACTCGATCAAGACCCCGCTCCCCAAGATCAAGCCAAAGGAGATGGCCAGGCCCGTCACCTGGGGCAGCAACGCGTTTCGCACCCCGTAGCGGGCGAAGATGTAGCGATCAGGCAAGCCTTTGGCCTGGGCAAAGGTGATGTAGTCCTCACCCAGCACCGTCACCATCGTCGCCCGCATGCCCAGCGCCCATGAACCGATGCCATATAACACCAGGGCTAGGGCTGGCAGGATGGCGTGTTCGAGCAAGTTCCCAATCGTTTTGAGGTCCCAGCGCATGATGAGCGTCGGGTCCGCCCCGCCGCCGGTTGGCAGGAGGCGCAGCTCGACACCAAAGATATAGATCAGCGCCAGCCCAAAGAGATAAAACGGGATGGCCGAGATCACCATCAACACCGGCACCAGGCTCTGCAAAATCTGGGGCGAATTCGGCCAGCCGAGCAAAGCGCCCAAGGTCGTGCCTACAATAAAAGCAATGACGATGGCCAAGCTCATAAAGCCCAGCGTCCACGGGATAGCGGCCGATATCTTGGACATGACGGTGGCCGGATAGTCAAACAGCGAGTAGCCGAAGTCCAAGCGCAGCAAATCACGCCAGAAATTGACATATTGTTTCCAAAGCGGCTGGTCAAAGCCAAACTTTTCGGTATACGCCGCCACCCAGGCCTGGATGTCAACATTTTGCCGGCCAGCGGCGGCGGCCTTTACCTGGAGCGCCTCACGGATGGGGTCGCCCGGGATGATGCGCGGCAGTAGAAAGGTCAGTGAGTTGGCAATAAAAATGATCAGGAGATATTGGAGAAATCGCTGGCCGATATATCGCAGCATCGCGCTCCTAAAACCGAGCCGCGATATGGGCCGGGCAAGGGTCAGCCACGGCCCATATCGCATCCAATCATGTCACGTCACATCGCATCACGCAACGACCAACGACACACTTCGACGCGCTACTTGGCCCTACGACGAGACGGGTTGAAGTTTGAGCGTCATGAGGAAGATGTCGCGCCAACATGGGAACGGGGCCACATACGGCGAATCGGAGTTGGGATAGCCCTTCCAGTAGGTGTAGTTGCCCGGGATGACATGCAACTCCTCAGCCAGCACGATGGTGGGCATGTCCTCCAGGTAGATCTTGGTTGCATTGATCACCTGTTCCATGTATTTGGGATCGTCGCGCTTGGGGATCATGCTTTCCATGGCCGTGACCGCCTTGTCCATGTCCGGGTTCTTATACCGCCAGCCGAACATGCTATTGGTGGCGTTCGAGCCGACCGGGGCATAGTACTTGCTGTGGAAGCCTTGCAACGTGTCGAACGGGTCAAAGGTGCTGCCGCAGAACACGAACACATTGGCGTCATAGTTCCCAGCCGTCAGGTTGTTGCTGTAGGCATTGGTGCGGTCAGGGGCTTCGGTGACGTCAAAGCCCGCGTCGGTGTATTGCTGGGTCAGGACGGGGCCGATGGGCGCGAGCCAGTCGGGCGTCACAATCGTGAACTTGGCCGTCTTGCTGTCCTTCTCCCATATGCCGCTGGCGTTCTTGGCATAACCGGCATCGGTCATGTATTTGCTGACTTTGTCGGTGCTGGGTGTCACGCGGTCGTAGCTATCAATAGCCTTCTTCAGGTCGCCCGTCACCCAGTTAGAGATATAGCTGGAGAACGGCACGACCACCGGGTGGGTGGAGCCGAGGTAGGCCAGATCAACCAGCTTTTGCCGGTCGGTGGCGTAGTTCAGCGCCAGGCGGACGTTCTTGTCCTTGAACAAGGGGTTGTCGTTGTTCAAGATGAGATCGTAGAGGCAGCCATCGGGCGCGCCGCGCACTTTGCCGTCCTTAAACCACGGGATCAGTTTGGGGTTTTTCTGGGCTGCCGACAGATAGGTCGCGATGAGCAGCGGGCCGCCATAGTCGATTTGGTTGGTGATGTATTTCTCGGCCATCGCGGTGTCATTGCCAAATGGGATGACGACGATGCGCTCAGGCGCTGGCAACGTCTTTTGGAAGCCACTCGTCACCGCCCACCATTTCTCCAGCCGGTCCAGGATGACTTGGGTGCCCGACACGCTGACGACTTTGTAAGGGCCGGTAAAGATAGGCCAGCCTTTGGCAAGGTCGAAGAAGGTGAATTTCTTGGGGTCTTGTCCCTTCCAGATATGCTCGGGGACGACGGCGAAGTGGTATTCCCAGCCCACGACCAGCGGATACATATACCGGGCGAAGGGCTTGTTCAGGTCCATGACCACGTTCCAGTCATCCTTACAGGTCACCTGTTTGGTCCACTCCTTGAAGTACGACGACTGCTGCAGATCGGGGGCATTGGCGACCAAGGTGTCGATGGTGAACTTGACATCGGTGCAGGAGAATGGCTGTCCATCGGACCACTCGACGCCCTTGCGCAGCTTCATCGTCCACTGGGTGAAATCGGGGTTGTGGTCATAGCTTTCAGCCAGCCAGGGCGTTTCGGTGCCGTCATTGAGGTTGCGGTAAAACAGCGCTTCGGACAGCCCGGCATTGCCGCCGTTCCCGCGCAACGAGTTTGTGGCGTTATTAAGCGGGTTCCAGTTGTCAAAAGCGGGAATCGCGCCGCCTGTGTCGGACCACAGCGTGACCACATAGGTCTTCTCGCGCGCCACATCCTTTAGATTTGAGATGGACTGAGGCTGCGGGACAGGTGTGTCCGTCGCTGCGGCCGTTGGTGCCGCACCTTGGGCCGCTGGCGTCGCTTCTTGCGTGGCCGCTGGGGCGGCCGGCGCGCTTGGCGCTTTCGGGGCACTCTGTGGCGCGGCACACGCCGTAACTGCGACAAGGGTGGCCGCAAACAACATGCGAACTAACCTAGGCGTTCGTTCGGGCATCATGGCATCACTCTCCTGATATTTGGATAGCTTTACGCCGGCCATCGTGATAGGCCGGCAACGGATCGAGTGTGATGAGTCGCGATGAGACGCGATGTGTAGCGCAGATTGGATATTTTCTGCGTTACTTCCAGATGATACGGTCGCGCCGCAGGCTGTCAAATCGATCAGCGCCAGGCCCAGGTTGCTGCGCATTGGGGATGCCTCTTCTTGGTGATGCAACGCTCCCGGGTGAACCGCCGGGGTTTTGATGTCACGCTCCGGATGCGACCAGGTTGAGCAGGCATGTCCCCCGTCCGGCAAATTTGTAAGCTCTGGCGTGCCTACCTGCCCACCTGCGCATCTGCCGGGTTTGGCACGTATTCGCCACTCATCTTTAACGGCAGACGCTGGCCCATGATGCCATGTTTGGTTCCACACTCCATGTCCGGGCCGCTGTCGAAGTCAATGACCGCGTGCCGCGTGAGTCCCGCCGTATCTGATATAACGAGGGTGCATGTCCAGTCCAACCACATCGCAAACACCGGAAACGTCAAAGCTCCCGCCCGCCACGCGCTTGGGACATATCCATCTGACTGTTGCCAGCCTGGACCGCCAGATCCCGTTTTACACCCGCGTGCTTGGTTTCAAACTCCACTGGTGCACAGGCGGCGAGGCTGCCCTTGGAAGTGGGTCCGAGGTGTTGTTGCGACTCACGGAAGAGACACGTGCGCACCGTGTGCAGCGTGCTACTGGGATGTATCACTTTGCGCTCTTGTATCCCAGCCGCAAAGAGCTTGCCCGCGCGTTAGCCCGGCTGTTTGCACTTCGATATCCCAACGCGCCGACCGACCATGGGGTCTCCAAAACGACCTATTTGGATGATCTCGAAGGCAACAACATCGAGCTGTATGTCCGCTCACTGGACGATGCCCGCTTTGAGATGGTGGCTGGGGAGGTCATCGTGCGCTACGCCGATGGGCGGATCGGCAATGGGCGCGACCGCCTTGATATCGAAGCGCTCTTTCGGGAGTTAGGCCCAGACGATCCGCTTGATCTGCCGTTATCGGAAGGGACACGGATCGGGCATGTGCACCTGTATGCCGCGAGCTTACAACCGATGATGCGCTTCTATCGCGACGTCCTTGGTTTTCAAGAGGGCCCGCTATGGGATCAGTTTCGCATGGGCGAAGTCGGGCTGGATACCCAGCAACCGCACGTCATCGCCTTCAATACGTGGAAGGGACCTGGGCTTCCAGCGGCTCCGATACAGGCGCTCGGCATGCGCTATTTCACCATCGTGCTACCGGATGTGGACGACTTGCAGCGGACCCTTGCGCGGGTTCAGGCGGCAGGCATGTCGGCCGAGCCAACCCCACAGGGAACACTGGTGCGTGACCCCTCTCACATCGGGATGATCTTGACCGACCAGATGTTCCCCCTCAGCGAGTTGGGTGGGGTGCACTGATTGGCCGATTGGCCCGTGCTACCCCGGGGCATGAGGGCACAGGATACTGTCAGCCGACCCCAGCCAAATCTAGAATGTTGGGTAACATCTCGACGATTGCCAAAACCACATGAGCGTCATCGCATAACTTGCTAATGATTGGTAAATCGGCGCTTACATCAGCGACAAATTCATGTGGATGCGTTTACTGTGTAGACACTGTCTGCGTTAAGCCAATCGCTCACAAAGAAAAATGCTGCCAGCACCGCTTGCCGAGTTAAGCGTGGGTGGGCTTCGAGGATTTGATCAATTGATTCGCCTGCACCCATTTTCTCGAATATCAAATCAACCGGTATTCGCGTGCCAACAAACACGGGCTTACCCATCATGATCTTGGGATCAGATTGGATATATTTTTGCCACTCGAATCGCATTGTTGAGGTGAATGATACTGCACACTTGTCCCGGGTCCAGGTGACTTTCTCCGCTATATCCAAGCGACACGACTGTTGGGTCATTGTTTTCCAACGGTCGGCTCACACCATAGTGCTCATCCATCCTCACCGGCCTGACACTTCAAGCCAGGTGCTTACGTTGTGCCTGATGGTCAAGGTGCCTGTGATGACCACGACTTAGATGCACGGAAGAGGTCGCATCGACTGGCTGCCATGGATGTGGTGTACCCAGCCAGCCGGAGCCGATGTCGTTGATCGCTCGCGTAAGGCGGGGTGCGGGATGCCCATCGCGCCAGCCTCGCCCAGTCTATTGCCACCAATATGCGCGAACCGACGACTGGAGCACAAGTATTGGGCACGAGTCGCGAGTCGACCGGCGGTGCAGCAATGGTGGATGACGAGGCGATTCTGGACGCTATACACCTGATCACGCGCGACGGCCGATGTTGCGAGCCGGCCCGCGGCACTGAATCTTGTGGCCATGCTCAAGCTGGCCGATGCGGGCGCCATTCAAGCTGACGAAAGTATCGTGTGCGTCATACGGCCGCCGGTATCAAGTGGCTCGAAGCGCTCACATCCGTCACGCGTCCTGCCCAACGCATCGCGCCGACGAATTCAGCGCTGATACGCGCCCTATGCCTCAGCTGAATATCCATATGCGGTTGTCTAGATCGACACATTAAGCGCGAGATCATCAACCGGTTGGACCAAATGTTTGGCTGTGTAGAGCCAATATGTTGGGCTACTGGCCTGGGCTGTCGCAATGAAATATCAATCGAGTGACCATTGCGATACGCAGTTGCAACTTCGTTGCGACTAACTCTACGGGCAAACGCAGCGTTGATCAATAATGAGCAGTATCTGAGCTGTTATTTGAGCACCGGGTGAATGCACACTTGCTGTCAACGTCCATATACGTGACATGTCAGCGAGGTAATCTGTCGTGAAACGCATCCCCACCTTCAGTGCTTTCGTAACCGTGCTCGCCGTCTCCAGCATCGCCAGCACTACCTTCTTTCCACCAGGCCTCGTAACCTGGTCCATGTCGTCCACATCATCGGCGCCGCCGAAGACACCGACGACACCGACGACTGACGTTCAACCCAAGCCCAATCAAACCGTGTATCAGCCGCCATGGTTACAAATGACAGCAGCTGAATCGGCACGAGCCAAGAACGTCCAGCCGCTCCTGACGGGGACATTGCGTCTGCCGGTCGAACTGGACACCGATGCTGACCCAACAACCAATCCGAACGATACGCAGCTGGTGCCAGTGTCGCGTGTTTCCGGCGCCTCATTTACGAGGACGCTGCAAGTGGCCGAGGTGTCGCTGGGTGTAGAAGTGCGACCCTCGAGTCTCACACTAAATCCGGCCGGCACCATGGTCGATTTTCATGTGTGGAATGACGATAAAAGCGTTGACCTACATCAGACAGCGCGGGCCGATGCCTGGGGCGCAGCCTTCACAAAGGTCGACCTATTTACTGCTGGACGTTTTCACTACGAAGCACGAGCGGACGGATTCAGCCTTACCCCGATGCGCTCGTTTCGTGTGTCGCCTGACACGATCGACACCGAGTTCACGCTCGACACCGGCGAACTGACGGCCCGGGTGCAAGAAGATGGCAGTGTGTTAGCCGATGTCTACCCGGACATGGCGATCGGTGATGCGCCGGACGCCGTGCAGCTTTACACGATCAAGCTCGACAAACCGGCCGATGGCGGCAAAAAACCAGACATGCAAGTCTTGCCGGCGACATTGGGTAAGCGTATCGACGCCCATCACGGTCAGGTCACGACAACACTCGCGCCAGGCAGTTATCTGTTGCAAGGTCGCACCATGAGTGGCAAGACTGTTGGCTTTAGCAAGCATACAGTCGTAAACGTGCCAGCCCGGCCGACAGAGCCGGACGAGGCCCTGGCTAGGGGTAGCAAGCCGGCACGCGGTGCTCACTCACTCGAGCCAGCCGAGCAAGACTTGAAGAAAGGAGCCGCGCTCAATACCAAAGACAACGCCAGTGACAAGGCTGATGCGTCACACGTTTTCGTGCAGACCTACCGCGAAGGTGCCTTTCGATACCGCACCCAGACCTACAACATGAAGGTCGATGCGAAAGTCGATGACGGCAAGAAGCGCATCACGCTCAATGACTTCAGCTATGACCCAATTGCACGCCGCTATGAGATTGGCGTGCAGTCGCTGATGACCGCGACGGTCAATGACACCATTACGGTCCAGGCCATTGGCCCAAACGGTGTGGTCATCTACGAACAGACCTCGCCCATCGTCCTAAAGGCTGGCGAAACAACCCCCTACGAGTTCACGGTCCCGGCAGGCCGGGGCGAGCCACATAGCTTGCACATCGTCGTGCATGACCCCGGAATTGGCGATGTGGTCACGCTGGCTAAGAGCAGTATCTCGGCCTTCGCAAATTTGATCGGTAGCGCCGTGTCGGGCCTATTGGGCAACTTCAGTATTCAAGTGAAACTCGAAGTGGCGATCGCCGCCATCGGCATCGACATCGTCAGTCAAAGCGTGGAGTGCAATTTCCCGGCTCAAGGTCCCACGTATTGTCTGATTCCGTCGCCCGGCGGGGTGCTCTTTAACAGCGACCCGGCCAGCTATATCAAAGCCAAGCTTACGGCGTATGTGGTTGGCACGCTCAAAATTGGGTCATCGCTTGATGAGGTGCTGGAAAACATTATTGACGGCATCGAGTTAGGCGGCATTACGTTCAAGTTCACGCCCGGCATCCGTTATTCCAAGCAATTCATCGATCCGACCGGCTGCGTCAGCCAGGCAGCGCTGGATGCTGCGCAACAGCAGCTTCAGCAAATTGGCAACCAACTCGATGGCGAGGCAGGCCGGTTGAACGGCATCGTGACGGCGTTTACCCAAAGTTTCTCCAAAGTGACCGAGAGCATCCCGCTCGGCCCCGCGCCGATTCCGCTCAATGTGCTTTATATTCGCGGCAAAGGCTACCTCAACCCCAAACAGATCAACGCCGGAACCACATCGGACTCCAACGGCATCGAGGTCAAGTTTGGCATCGAGGCTGGGCTAGCCGCCTCGATCGTGCTCAAACCGTTTAGTGCGATCGCCATCGCTTCGGGGCTATATGACGCGGCCGTCGTCGGCGCCGAGTTTGTTCGGCTGGGCGTATCGCTGCGCGGCTCATACAACATCCTCGTGCTCATCAAGCAACTCAAGGACTTCAACCCGGGCGGCAACTGTGGCGCGGGCCACGGTGGAGGCGGGGGCGGGGGTGGCAAAGGCAAGGTGCCGTTCCCGAATGGTTTCCCCGACGACCGCCAAGATGCGTTCCAGAGTGAAACCTTACCCGACCCCAGCGGTATCGGCGGGGATATCTTCACCCTTCGCCAACAGATTGATACTGCCCAGCGCCAGGGCCTGTCGCGGGCCGCGAAGTATTACACTGTCGCCCTCCGCCAACAAGAATACGCAAGTTTTGCCGTTGACACCACGAACGTCATCAGCCACGCTGACGATTTGGTAAACATCGGCGCGGCCGGTCAATATACGATTCAGGGTTATATCAGCGGTACGATCATGCCGCCAGCGGGTCAGACCATCACCGACGCCATCACCCAGGTCTATACCGACACCTTTTATCAGCTTGAGAACACCAGCTATGACACAACCCTGAGCACACTCCAAGACGCGCTCGATTTTGCCCAGCGTGACTACGCCACATTACGCGGTCAGGAACTGGAGTTGCAGCTGGAGCTCCGCCAACTGAGTGGGGGGATCGGGCTACTCGATAGCGGCCTATCGTCTTGGGCGCAAGGCGCCATCGGCAGCGTCGGCATCTACGTTAAACCGCTACACATCGTGCCCGACGCGGGCGCGTTCGTGGACAACAGTTACGTCTCGCCGTTTGACGCACCCCCAGTGGTCATTGTGCCGACCGGTGGCCTCAACCGCTACCAGGGCGACGACCAAGCCCGCGCTTGGTTGGACGCGTATGTCGCGAGCGGTGGCACGCTCGTCGTGCTGGCGCAATATCAAAGTGACGACTGGAAGCTGTTACCCGGCGGTCAAGTGACGGGTCTAGGTTATCAAGACGACATCCTGTGCAAGGATGGATCGGTGCACATCGTCAACGCGTCGCCGTGGATCGCCGGCGTCAACAACGACTACCCCAATATCCAAATCGACGGCTCGTTTACGTCTTGGCCGGCCAGCGCCACGATCGTCTGGATGCGCCGCACCGGCAACCAGATGCCGGCCATGATCGAGTATCCATATGGCGGTGGCCGGGTGGTGGCGACGGCGGCCTATCCCGATTTCTATGTCAACGGTATGCAAAGTGCCGACGATGTGACCTTCGCCCGCAGCCTATTCAGCCAGGCCTATCTACTCGCCAACCACGAGAGCGTCGTGGCGACTGTCGCGCCGGGACAAACGCTCACCTTTGCCGCCGTCGTGACGAATACGACGCCGCTCACGGTCACGCAAGCCTTCGCCTATCGCGATTACTACGACAGCAAGATCGGCGAAAGCTGGCGCTGGGCTGTGCATGGGCTATATTTCGACACCGCAGGCGCTAGCACCCTGCCCGTTAGCCCAAACTTGCCACCCAACCAGGCCCAGGCGGTGAATACGACCTTCAGTGCGCCGCCGCGGGCGGGCATCTTCCGCTTTGGCACGGGTCTTGGCAACGGATCTGGCACCAGCACCGGTTATGGCCAGGGACAAAACGCTCTGCGGTCCGGCGCGTTCTACCAGGTGCGTTCGCAGGTGCTGGGCGTCGATTTGTATAACGCCACGCTCTCGACGGACCAATACGCCTACCCCTACGGCGCGCAGGCGACCGTGACCGCCAACCTGCGTAACGACCGCTCGAACGCGCGCACATTCGTGCTGCAGCCCGATGCTGGCTTCCCAGCTGGCGCGCTGCCGGTCAGCGTGACCGTGCCCCCAAATGCCACGACCCAACAGACCTATTTGCTCACGGTCACCAGTGAGCACGATGTGCGCATGACCGTTACCGAGAATGGCACACCGCTGAGCCAACTCATCACCACCCTGCGTATCCGCCGCCCGACAGTGGGCGTGAGCGCGACGCCGACTCAGTTGGGCCCAGGTATGGACTCAACTTTGAGCGTGACCGTCAGCGCCATCAGCGTTCTCCCGGGAACACCAGCGCTCCTACAGGTGCGTCAAAATGGGGCGCTGATCTATTCGAACACAGTGTCGCTGGCTGGGACCGGCAGCTACGCCTCCGCGCAAGTTGCGCTGCCCGTACCGGCCGCACCGCCTGACACCGCCTTTGCGGCGCACGCCGAATTACCTAATAGCGTGTGCGCACTCGTGACCTGTGCCGTCAACCAGACCGTTCTAGTCGCGCACGCAGCCGTGCTCAGCGGCGTGTCTGTGAGCGGCACGCTCGCCATCGGCGGCCCAAACCCTGGTGCAGTGACCGTGCTAATGGTCGGCCAGGGGTTTACTGCCACGTCCTCTATTCAAGCGGCTTTGCAACTCGGCGGCGCAACCCTCGCGACCAGCGGCTTGCAAACACTACAGACGTTCAACTCGGCGGGCAGCACACAACTCGACTTGCCACTGCCGGCGCAGTTCACGGTTGGCGCGGCATATACGCTAGCCGTCACTGCCAACATCGCCATCGATGGTGGTGGACAAGCCTTCTCGCAGACGCTGGCCCTGCCGTTCACGGTTGTGCCAGCGGCCGTGAGCACGCTCGAGGCAACGCGGAATATCAACGACCCGTTGCATATCCGTGTCGGCGCGGTGCATGCCTCAGGCGAGATCGATACGCTGTTGCAGCCAGCGCCGGGCACGCCGTTCAACGTGACGTTTAGCGATGGCGCGGGTTATAGCCAGACGTTCTCCATTGCTGACTGGACGCTCGACGGCACGGATGCCGTGCTGACGCTCAGCGTGCCAATGGTCGTGCATGGCGGGATCTATCGCATCGATCTCAACTCGCCTGCCTTTGCTGGCACGATTGGCTCGACCGTTGTCACCATCAACCCGCAACGCATCATCGTGACGCCACCGCAGAGTGCGATCGCCGGCCAGAACGCCACGGTCAGCGTGAGCAACCTGGGCGGTGTGAATAGCAGCTTGAGCGGCACGCTCAGTTTGGTCGATTCGGCGGGTAATCCGCTGGCATCTTTGCCGGTCAGCGTGAGCTTGCCCGTTTCGGGCAGTGTTGCCCTCCAACTTGCCCTGCCATCGCAGCTTGCAACTGGGCCATATTACACACTGAAACTGACAAGCGTCGACCACGTCGCTAGCCCGATCAACTCGATCACGACCGTGTCGATCACCGGCCTCATGGTCTCGCTCCACTCGGTGACCGACCGAGCCGCTTACCTAACCACCGATGTGGTGTCAACCTCTAGTACCATCACGACCAATCAGCCGCTTAGCGGCGCAATCTTGCGTCTCAGGGTGCTCAAGCCAGTCGTCAGCGGCGGGACGAGCACCGGGGCAAGCTGGGCAGCCAATCACGCCACACCCGGCAATACCAACTTCGTCACCGTCTCGGTCACAGGCCCATTCGCCATTGCGTGGTCTGCGGCCCATGATAGCTTTGGGGCTCGGAACCCTCTGGCAGTTGGCGACGACGTCATCGCAGTCGATCCCACCCATCAGATGATCACGGCGCTCGACGCGCCGAGTGGAGCGACAATCTGGCAACACAGCTACACGACCTACGGCACCAGCGTCAGCGGCTTGGCCGCGAATAGCACCACCGTGTTTGCCCAAGTCAACACTGGCAGTGTCTCAAATGTGCTGGCCTTCGATGCTTTGACTGGCGCGCCCAAGTGGACGCAGTCGTTGCAGAACAGCCAAGGTCAATCGCTCTTGGCAAGTGACGCGGCCGTGGCCGTGCAAGCCTACTATCAGAGCGCCACCCTCTCTGCGGACAAGGGCGGCGACGGCTTCGCCAAGCTGGCTGCCGTGCTCAACCCGCCCGCGCCGAGCTATGCCTTGCTCGACCCGGCCACGGGCAACTTGCGTGCCTATGTGCCTACCCTTTCCCCAGCCATCATGGCTTCCGACCGATTGCTCGTGCATGGCAATGACGCCACCAACCCCGGTGACCTGATCGCCTACAACGCCGTCACCGGCGCGCAAGTGTGGCGGCAAGCCAGTGTAAGCGAGATGCCGCTCGCTGCAAACGCAACGGTCCTGGTCACGGCCAATGGCTCGACGCTGGTCGTGCGTGACCCTGCCACGGGTGCATCACAGCGCAGTGTCACGCTCGATCCCAACTTTAACGCGCAGTCTCAAGCGAGCATGCAGCTGATGCTGCTAGATGGCAATGCGTTCCTATATGCCGTTGTCACAACCGCTGGTGGGTGTAGCGGCTGCGCGGGGGCCTTTACGCTATTCCGGGTGGATGTCGCTAGCGGCATACAAACGTCGATCTTCTCGCAGCCCAATTTTGGCGCAAGCGCGCTCTTGGGCACGGGCAATCTCGTGCAGATTGTGCGCGAGACGCCTGTCCCGCGCTCGCTCGTCACGCTCGATTCCACGACGGGCGCGTTGATCTCTGAACAAGACGTGTCGGCCATCAATGCGACTTCCGTCAATGGCATCATCGCCACGTCGCGCGGTTTGGTCGTTGCCCACACCAGCGGCATTACGGCCTTGACCGTCACCGGTTCGGGTGGCGTGCTCACTGGCGCCCTCACTGTTATCCGCGAAGACCAGGTGCCCGTTACGGGCAGTGGCACATTCTTGGCCGATCATCCCTTCATAAGCCCGGGCCTGACTGACGATCCACGCGCGCGCGGCATGTTGTATCTGGAAGCAGTGCTGTTTAGCGCTGAACCGCAAAGCGTGACTGATCCAAGCGCACATCAGCGCCTGGCCGAAAGCCGCGCGTCGTTCGAGGTCGACACCGCAGCTGCGGCTATTGCCATGGGTGCCGACAAGCTTACTGTGCGGCACAACCTGGCAGGTTATGCGGCCGATGATGCGCTCTCGACGGTGCATCTGTCCGGCATGGCTCGCAACACCAGCGCACTTGCCAGCGCCATTGCCATCAGCGTGATCCGTAGCGATGGTGCTGCGGTCTTCAATCAGACCTATCCTGGCATCGCGCCGGGTGGCGCTGCACCGTTTGCATTTGACGACCCGGCCCCACCGCTTGGCAACGTGACCTATACAGCCACGACCAGCCTGGGTGGTAGTGCACAGGCGGCTGTCATCGTGCGCACCGTGTTGGTAAGTGCAACGGCCTCGTTCGAGGCAAATACCATCCTACTCGGTGATTCGGTACGGGCGCTGGTGGCACTCACCAATCAAAACGGCACCGAGAGCGGCGTGGTCACGCTCAACTGGGGTGATGGACAAGACACATTCGTGCTTAACCCCGGGCAGTCAATCACGGCCACCCATGTCTATACACCTGCCCAAGCTGGGCCATTCACGGCTGGGATTGCCGTCACGGGCGACCTCAGCACGACGCTCACGCAAACTGCGATCAGTGTGCAGGCCGACAATGTCAGCACGGCGCTCGGCTTGAGCGGGATCACCCGCACCCTGACGACGTCAGTCCAGACCGATGCGGCCGCGATCACTTTTACCGTTGCGAACACAGCTTCCTATTCGGTGAACGTCAACGTGGCCTATGTGGTGAATAGCCACGAGATCCATGGCGCGACCGCAATTAGCCTGCCTGCAGGTGGGGCACAAAGCGTGGTTGTGCCACTCAACACGCTAGATGTTGGACATCACTCCGCGACCTTCACCGTCACCCGCCAGCGCAGCGGTGATGTCATTGGCGTGCAGGCGCTAGCCTTCGATCTGGTTGCACCGCGCACCGACGTGCGGATCGCCGTTGCCGCTGGCACCCCCGATGCGGCGCTTACGGTGCCGGTGCAAGTGACGGTAATGAATGCGCCCACCAGCGAGGTTGCCTGGATGGGCCAGGTCGTGCTCGAAGGCGCACTCGTTGGGCGAACGAACCTGACCGTTGCGCCTGGCGCATCCTATCTCTTTGCACCATCTCTGTCGCTCGCGAGTCTGTCCGGCCCCCAGACGCTAACAGCCACGTTGCTCAGTTCCAGCGGCGCCGTGCTCGCCCAACAAGCGATTACAGTCGACGCACCGCCGCGGCTGGCGCCTGCCGCGACGCTTACTGCATTGACTGCGACACCGGGGGTGCCCGGCGGCTCGATCACACTGACGGCGATGGTCAATAACACCGGCCCGGCCGGAGAAGCGCTGCTCGAATGGACGGCCTTTGACCAAACCTATCACCAGATGGTGACTCTGGCTGCGAATGGCTTGACCACCGCCACGCAAGTCGTCACGGTGCCCGGCGATCTGTTGTCAGGTGTCTTCCCGGCGACCATTCAACTCAATGGCCAGACCCAACGGTCAGATATGACGGTGAGCGGCGCGCAACTCGCCATCGACCAATCGCTCGATGCCGTCTCGTATCCGTCATTCGGAAAGGCCACGTATTCGGTGAACGTGCGTGGCATCAGCGGTGCGGCTGCGCCCTACGAAGTGTATCTGCGCTACAGCGGCCAGGAATATTCGCAGACGGTCACGATTGGCGCGGGCCAGCAAGTGCCGCTCTCGTGGTCGTTCAACGTCGGTCAGGTGAGCGACCGAGCGTCGGTGCTCGTCACTAGCCACCCACAAACCCTGGGGGACCAGCGCCACACGCTACTGATCGACAGCCGCTGGGTGACGGTGATCGAGGATGACCGGGCGTGGCTGGACAGCGATCAAGCGAGCTACGATGCGGGCCAGATGGCCCACTTCACCCTCCATCTTACCAAGCTGGTGAACGACGCGTTTGTGCTGGCCCCGTTTACCCTGCCACCCAGCGCGAGCGCAAGTAACATCATCTGGTCGTCGCTGGATGTGATGAGCGCGACCCAAGTCTATTCTGGCGTGGTGGGCACGTATTCCTTCGGTTACACCTTCCCGGCCACGATCCGCACCGGGCGTTACTTCTTCAAGTTCTTCTTTGACGGCGAAGAGCGGACGCTGCCGGTTGACGTGCGCGGCACTACCCTGCAAGTCGAGTCGCTGACGGTGCAACTAAACGCGAGCGCCTCAGGCAGCAACCTGAGCGTCGCTACGACGCTCACTGCCGCCGTGCGATTGAACCGTGCCGTCGCGAGTGCCCTGATCGACGCCTATGTCGTGCGACCTGATAACACGGCTGCGCCCATTGGCGTGAGTCAGACGCTGGCTTTGCCACCAGGCCTGACACACCTGACACTCAGTGGCACGTTTATCACGTCTCAGGCCGGTGCGCACACCGTCGTGTTTGAGGTCAAGGACCCGGCTACCGGCGGGCTGCTTGGCGGTGATGGACGGGCAATCGTGCTGGGTGGGGCAACCATCGCCAGCTTGTCCACCGACCATGGCGTGTATGCGCCGGGTGCGCCGTCAGCGGGTGTGATTGCGCTGTTTAACACCGGTAACGGCACGGCCAACGTGACCGTCAAGACCTCTGGCGGGTCGGTGCTATTGAGCACCATCGTGACGGCCGCTGGCTATTCCCGGCTCACGTTCACACCGCCCACCAGCACTCAGGGTGACGAAGTGCTCATTGGCATCGTGACCGACAGCCAAGGCCTGACGAGCACCCTGCAAAGCGCCTATCGTGTGGCCGCGACCCTGGACATCACCGCCCCTCAAGTGACAATTGTCTCGCCACAGCCTGCACCGGGTGGTGGCCCTGGAGACCAGATCGCATACCTGATGTATCACTCGAGCGCCGAGCGGACCATCACCGTGAGCGGCACGGCCAGCGACAACCAAGGTATCACGAGCGTGACCGTCAATGGGCTGACCGCCACACTGAGCGGTGGCAATTGGAGCGTGCCCGTGACCCTGAGCCCAGGTGTGAACTTCATCGAAGCCATCGCCGCCGATGCCGCTGGCAATCAATCGAGCGCCGTCGTGGTCGTCGATGCCGAACCCGACGCTAGCGCTGAGCTGAGCCTACAGCCCGCGACCGTGACCATCAGCGACGCAGTGCAAGTTCAGGTTGTCGTAACGGCTTCGGATGTGATCTCTGGTCATGTGGTGTTCCCATTCACGCGTTCTGGCTTGTTGCCAGTTGCTGGTAGCGGTAACGCGACCAGTGGTTCACTGGATCTGTCATTAGCGTCGGCGCAAGGGCAAGTGTCGTGGACAGGCTATGTATCCCCGACGGCGCCAGTCACGATTTCGTGGACGGCGATAGCGACCAAGGTTCAAACTGGGACGGCAGAACTTGTTTACTTAACGGG
>Ga0075021_10000532_pt1 | contig 20086 bp, 11 predicted proteins | sample ColStrG_CSR_2012_FD_72749 | JGI IMG/M metagenome (GOLD analysis project Ga0075021, IMG submission 72749) | Freshwater sediment microbial communities in response to fracking from Pennsylvania, USA - Cold Stream Run_MetaG_CSR_2012 | ecosystem: Environmental > Aquatic > Freshwater > Creek >...
AAGTGAATCCCAACGCGATGCTAGTGACTCCGAATTATGTTCTCGCTGGGACTCTGGGAGAGGGTTTGTTTCTTTATGACCGCCAAGCCGGGCGCTGGTCGGCGCTTCACGACGGCTTGCCGTCGTCGAATGTGACCGCACTCGCGGCCGCGAACGGCTACATCTATATCGGCACGGACAATGGCCTGGTCCGCATACCAGAACAGAAGCTGCACCTATGAAAAAGCTGATCTTGCCTGCTCTCATCTCGATCCTGACCGTGACAACGACTTCGGCGCGGCTCTTTGGCGACGCGGGAATTCTCATCCCGCGCAATCAGCAGCAACCAAATGCCGCGATCCTCTCACTGGAAGAGATGGAAATCACCGTGCGCATTGATAACAGTGATGCACGCGTCTTCGTGCGCCAAGTCTTTGCCAACCACACTGGAGCGATTGAGGAAGGCAACTACATTTTTGCACTACCCAGTCGCGCAACCATTTCCGATTTCGCTACTTGGGACGGGCCTGTGCGGCTGCCCGCCGTGATTCTCGAACGCAAGCGCGCCGAAGAAATCTACAACCAGCTCAAACAGCAGGCGATAGACCCGGGACTGCTGCAAATGGGCGAACGCGGCGCCGAGGAAGCGAAGCGCACCTCCGCTTTCAGCGCGCGCATCACTCCAATTCCAGCGTGGGGGACGAAACGGCTGGAAATCGAGTATCACGAGTCGATCCCCGTCGAAAATCTGAAATCCTATTTCGCGATCCCGCTGCGACCCGACGCGTATCACGCGCAATCGGCACGGCATCTCCGCATCAATTTCGAATTGCGCACGGCAAACGCAGTCCGCAACTTTCAAGCGCCAGCGCATGCGTTTCCCTTGCAGCTCGACCAGAGCACTCCCCACTTGGTGCAAGGCCACTTTGAGGGCGAGAATGTGAATCTTGGAGAAGACTTTGTCGCCACCTTTGATCTTGATCCGGCAGAGTCCGACAAGCTGCAGCTCTTGACTTACAGAAATCCGATAAGCGGCCAGCCATCGCCGACGGAGACAGCGCCCGTCCGCAGCACCAATGAGCCGGGCTTTTTTGAGGCAGAAGCCCTCCTGGGCTTCGGCAGTGCGGCCTCACCCTCCGGGAATGGGGGCAGCGGCGCCCCGAAGACGGTCATTGTGCTGTTCGATACTTCCCTTTCGATGCAATGGGAAAAGCTGGAGCGTAGCTATCAGGCTCTCGAGACTCTACTCCACGCGCTGCGCCCTGCGGACCACTTTGGATTGGTGCTCTTCAACTCTGAGACACAAGTCGTACCCGTAAGCGCGGCAAACGCAAGCAGCATTCAACACGCGATCGAAACAGTGCGCGGCAGCCGTCTGCGCGGAGGCACCGATGTGCAGCGCGCCCTGCAGACCGGCCTACAGCAGGCTTCGGCACCCGGCTCGGGTAACACGTATCTGGTCATTCTGAGTGACGGCGGCGCAACGCGGGGTCCCATCCAGAATGGAAAACTGGCCGCCTGGTACGCATCGGCGTGGAAACAACTGCCGGCAACGCAGCGCCCGCGCACGTACATCCTTGCCGTCGGAGACGACGCCAATCTCCCACTCTTCCGCATGCTTGCGCGGCAGGACGGGTTGCTTGAGCATGTGCTTTCGACCGAGCCGATGGAGTTCAAGTTGAATTCCTTTTTGTCGAAGATTGGCCGTAGTCCCATCGGCCAACTCGACCTTGCCATCGCGCCGGACTCTTCCGTTGATACCGTTTATCCTATGCAGGCCGCAACGTTCTCCGGCTCGTTGGCCTCGTGGGTCGGTCGTTACCAGAAGCCGCAGGAAAACGTCAGTTTCACTGTCCGCGGCGTCCGCGATGGTGCGACGGTCCGGATGACCGGCACAACGAATCTGCCGCGGGAGTCTCTCGAACACCCGCAACTGCCGCGCCTGTGGGCGCGCGCCCGCGTCGACGCTCTGCTGGAGAAAATCGAGCGCGACGGTGAAGATCAGGCCACAATTGACGAAATTATCCGCCTGGCGCGCCAGTATAAATTCGTCACGCCCTACACGTCCTTCTTGGCTGTGCCGCGTGCGTTGCTGCGTCCGCGGGTCATCCGCCCCGGCGACCCCGTTCTCCGCGTCAAGACCGACGAATCTATCATTTCTGTCATCGCTCTGTTCCCTTTCGGGCTGATCCAGCCACTCCGCTATCTCTCCTCCGAAGACACATGGCAGACTCGTTTTCTTGCGCCTACCGACATGCAGGATGGAACGTACACTGTTCGCCTCATCTTGCGCGACAAGGTTGGCCATGCCTATCGCGAATCAAAGACTTTCGTCATTGCCAGCAAGCCGCCAGTAGTGCACGTCAAGCTTGACCGCAAACGTTTCCAGCGCGGTCAAAACATCGCCCTGAGAGTCAGTGCCTCGGAAAGCACACGCACGCTCGTTGCCCGCATGGACGGAGCGCTGCCGGTCGCGTTGCAGTGGGACGCAAAGGCTGCCGCCAACACAGGCGAACTCACGATTCCTGATCAAACCATCCCCGGCACCTACAAGCTGACTGTGACAGCCGAGGACATTGCCCATAACATCGGTACGCAGGAGGTGCAGATTGAAGTACTTCCTTAATTCCTCGTCAAATCCGGCGGTGCATCGCGTGCCGCTCGTCGCGCTAGCGGTCTTTGCCGTTGCGATCGGTGGAACGGTCTCCGCGCTCGGGGAGTTGCCGTCGTGGATTCGCAACATTGAGGCAAGCAGTGGAGTCGAGGCTGCATTCTTTCGCATGATGTCGATGCCGAACGGTGCAGTCGCCTTCCGCCGGCCTCCGCGAGAGACCCGGCCCGCGCTCGCGGACCTGATCAAGACTCAGCCTCGCAACGCGAATCTCTATTCCTTGCGCGCTCTCGAAGACGAGCAGCAGCTCGACTTTACCGCAGCCGAATCTGATTGGAAAGCCTACGTTGAGAATTCTTCCGACAAGATCGGCGCTCAACTGGCCCTCGCCGATTTCTACCATCGCCGGCTTCGGCCAGCGGACGAAATCAAAACTCTTTCGCTGGTGGCGAATGCTGCGCCCGTCGCAGCGGAAAAGCTGACCGCCCGGTCGCAACAGCGCTCCTGGCAGGCGTTTGATCGCATCTTTGGCGTGATCCAGACCCAGGGTTTGACGAAGGACGTTCCCCTCGCCCAGTATCGCGCCTGGATCGCCCGCTACCCCGACGAGCAGTCGCTCTACGCCCGCTACCTGCAATTCCTGGTTACGGAGAAAGAGTACTCCGCTGCCAGAGAGCTCATCACCGAATATCGCAAGCAATTTCCCAACGATCAGATTTTCCCGGTAAAGGCGAAAGCCATGCTGGAGTATCGTCAAGGCTCGGTCCGCGAAGGGCTGTCGGTTTACGAGCAGAGTTTCCAACCGCTGTGGAACCCGGAACTTGTGAAGAGCTATTTTGATCTGCTTCGCGACACGCAGAATCTGCGCAAGTTTCGAGACGACGCGCACGTCGCGCTCTTAGCCAATCCGGAAGACTTGAACGCCACAGCGCGAACTTTTTATTACTACCAACAGCAGGGCAAGACCGATGTGGCGCAACAAGCCATCGCCGACCTGCGCCAGCACAAGGAAGCGAGCAAGTCACCGTGGACTTCGCAGGAGCTCTACGTTTGCGCGCGCCTGCTGGAGGACATTCATGCCTATCCTGAATCGGCGCGTTACTACTTCGCGCTTTACAACAGTAACGGCATGTCCGAAGCGCAAGAAAAGGCGATTGCCGGCCTCACGAGTCTTTTGCTTACCGCGCCGGAGACGCCGATTCGGCTCGGTTCCGGCGAACTCTCCATATATCGCGACATCGCCACGATGGATCAGGGACCCGGCTATTTGAACGGAATTCTATCTCTGATCCTGAACACGACGCAGCCGGTATCGCAGTATTCGGAGGAAGAACAGCGCGCGATACCGTATTTCCATCGTTCCCGTGCCGCGGAGCTGCTGGTACTGCTAGATACGAGGTTTCCGAATTCCACGCGACGTCCCGCGCTCCACGCGCAGTTACTCGATTTCTATTCCACCTCGGGCGAAAGCGACGCGGTAATCCAGGGCGGACGCGAATTTCTTGCCAGCTTTCCCAACGCCCCTGAACGCACGACTGTCGCGTTGTTGATGGCCGATGCCTACGCGCGCAAGAACGATACCAAAAAAGAATTTGCGATCTACGACTCCGTTCTTCAAGAACTCGCCACCAAAGCGCAGAACGTACCACTCGGGTCTTCCGAAGGAGCGGGAAATCCCGCCAACAATTTCGCCGCGACCGGAACCGGCTCAACCGAGACCGAAAATGACGGGGACGAAGGTGATGAAGGCCAAGCGGCCCAAACATCGGAACAAAGCACAGTTCCACGCAATCGCACCAGCAAGTCTTTCCAGTTGGGAGCGTCCACCGAGCCGGCACAACAAAGCGGTGCACGTTCGCCGGAATATGCGCGTGTTCTGGAACGCTATCTGGCGCGGCTCGTGGAGATGAAACAGATTCCTCCGGCTCTCGGCGTCCTGCGCCGCGAGATTGACCGCAATCCAGACGACCCCGGCCTCTATGAACGTCTTGCTGTATTTCTCGACCAGAATCGGCTGGGGGCCGAGCAGGAAGAAGTCTACCGCCGGGCCATTGACCGCTTCCCAGATAAATCCTGGTACGACAAGCTGGCGCGCTTTTATCTGCGCTACAAGCGCGACTCGGAATTTGAGCAACTCACCCGCGACGCCGTAAAAAGCTTCCAGGGCAGCGAACTGGAAAGTTACTTTAACAATGTCGTATCCGGCAGTCCTTCGCTCTTCTTAAGGCTGAACCAGTTCGCCCATGAACGCTTCCCGCATAACCCGGTGTTCGTGCGGAATCTTCTGACGGCCTATCAATTGCCCGCGACCCGCAACCCAGCGGCATGGGAAGCATTGTTGCGACAGCATTGGTCAGAAGAGCCTGCGCTGCGCAACCAGTTCTTCGAGTTCTTATCGCGAAATGGCAAGTTGGAAACCGAGCTCAACGCTATCCGACAAAACGCGCCCGACGCCGCCAGCTGGGACAATAATCCAGCAGCTGCTCACTTTCTCGCTTACGCTGATCTCTGGCGCTCGCATTTCGAGGGGAGCGCGCCTGTACTGAAATCGCTCGCGGCGCAGTATCCAGCTGAGGCTGAGATCGGCCACACCGCGTCTTCTGTCTATCGTTCGCTTGCGTATTTCGAGCCCGCCGACACCGCCATCGCCGCGAAGATCGAAGACAACCTGCTCCTGGCCAATCCCACGGACACCGAAATCATGGCGCGCATCGGCGATATTTACGCGGACCGCGATCAGTTGACGCAAGCCGCGCCGTATTGGGAGCGAATCCCACAGGTTGCTCCCGGCCAGTCCGGTGGATATCTCGAAGCCGCCACCATTTACTGGGACTACTTCGATTTCGACAACGCAATGCGGTTGCTGGGCAAGGGCCGCGACCGCCTTGCCAACCCGAGTCTTTACACCTATGAATCCGGTGCGATCTACGAGAATCAGCGCGACTATCCCAAAGCCATCGCCGAATACGTAAAGGGCGCACTCAGCGGCGCGCCCGAGTCGGCGGCAGAACTCCGGCTGTTGCAGCTGGCACGTCGCCCCAAGTTCCGCGACCTCGTAGACCAAAGCACTGCGAGACTTGCCGTGGCTCCCAATCCACCGATGGCCGTAGTCTACCTCCGAGTGAAAGTCTTGGAAGCGCAAAACCGCAACCCGGAGATGGAAGCCTTTCTTGACTCCCTTGCAAACGGGACCACGTCGATCGAACAGGCCGAGGACATCGAAACCCTTGCGCAACAGAAGTCGCTTGAGGGCGTTCGTCAACACGCGCTCGAAAAGCAGGCCACGCTGACCACCGACCCCGTGACTCGCTTGCAGTTGCGGTACCAACTCATTCAGCTCTATGAGAGCCGCAAGGACTTTGCTTCCGCGCAGAAAAATGTCGAGGTGCTCTACCGCGAGAATCCCAAGATTCTCGGGGTGGTGCGATCAACCGTTGATTTCTACTGGCGTACAAAGATGCAGGCGCAGGCCATCGCGGTGCTGCTCCAAGCAGCGAAAGACGCGCATCCCGCCTTGAGCACGCAGTTCACTTTCGAGGCCGCGCGCAAACAAACCGACACAAAACAATTTGGGGAGGCGCGTGCCTCACTGGCCGGTCTGCTGAAGGATTCTCCCTACAATGGCGAGTACCTTGCCGCCATGGCCGATACTTACGCTCAAGCCAGCGACGATAAGGGCCTGGAGCAGTTCTACCTCGACAAGATCGCACTCTTGCGAAACGCTAACCTGCCACCCGATGCGCGCAAATCGCAAATCGCAACACTGCGCCGTGGCCTCATCCCCGCACTCACACGCATGAATAACCACTCCGGCGCGGTCGATCAGTACATCGAACTCATAAACAACTTCCCCGAAGACGACACGCTAGTCACCGAAGCAGCGTTGTATGCGCTGCGTTACCAACGGCAGCAGCAGTTGGTCGACTTCTACGCCAAGACAGTGGCCAATTCTCCGCGGGACTACCGCTGGTCCATGGTGCTCGCGCGCACGCAGACCAACCTCGAACATTATCCGGCCGCGATCGACACCTATGCAAAAGCGATTGCGATCCGACCCGACCGCACAGATCTTGTCAGCGCGCGTGCAGAACTCGAAGAACGCCTGATGCGCTTCGACGAAGCTGCCGCCGACTACGAACACATTTATCAACTAGCGTACAAGGATCCGCAGTGGATGGAGAAAGTGGCGGCCGTTCGCGCCCGCCAGGGCAGAACCAAAGAGGTGGTCGCTGCGTTGCAGGCCGCACTGATTGATGGTCGCCCGGAAAGCGCGAGCAATTACTTTGAGGTAGCCCGCCGCCTCGAAAACTGGGGCATGCTCGACCAAGCACGAGATTTCGCAGCGCAAGGTGTCAGTAAAGCTGGGTCCGATCTGCTGGCGGACGCCTTACACAATCCCGGCGTGAAAACCTATGTGCGCATCATGACTCGCCTGCGCCAGCACGAGCAGTCCTTCGCCGCCCTGCTGAAAGGGCTTTCGGACTCCGCCGCAAACCTGCCTGTTCTGAAAGAGCAATTAGAGAAACAGGGAATCACCGGGATGACCGATGTGCAGTGGCGCGAAAACGTACGCCACAACCGCATGGAAACCGCGCGTAACGATATGGCCGACGCTCTGAAGGAAATGGGGAGCACGGTGAACGCCTACTTCACACCCGAAGAGCGGCTTACCTTCGGGCATTTTGCCGAATCTAAGCGCCAGGGCATGGATGCGGCCGATCTGGAACAATTTGCGATCCCGCTGGCTGAAAGCGCGGCTCTGGCAGAGCAGGAAGGCCGCTGGCGCTTCGAATTGATGTTGCAACAAGCACGCACGCCGAACTACTCCGGCCAACTCCAGTCCTTTATTGATCTGCAGCGGAGACGTGGCCGCTTCGCGGAACTCGGCCCACAGATGGAACAAATGGCCAACGCGGTCCTCCCAATTCAGCGGACCACGCCCTTACTCGCTGCTGCCGCTGCTTACCGTTCTGCGGCCGACAACCAAAACGAGCTCCGCGTGCTCTCCAGCATCTCTGCGGGCGCCCTGGATGCGAACCGCCAGGAGCGCTACTTCCAGTTGCTGCTGGCGCGCCAACCGTTGGAGCTCGTACGTTTGGCCTCGAACTGGAAGGGCGTTTACAACGAGCAGGCCGCCAACTATGTGGTTGCGCACAGCAATGTTCAACTCTCGCACTCGGTCGTACGAGCGCGAGGGCAAGGTCGCGCGCCTGTGTGGAACAAGGCATACAACGCGCTGGTAGGGCTCTACTTCTCCGAACCCACTCCCGAAGTGAACAACGCGTTTCTTGCGGCGCTCGGCGATGATCCAATCGGCGTGCGCCTTTCCCGGCCCGGTGATCGCACGCAACAGCTCGCAGGCAACACCTGGTTCTACTATGGATCGCGTTACGGCGAATATCTCGGTACCACGAGGCTGGGCAATCCAGAAGATTTCCTGCCTGCAATTCTCGAGGAGAGCCCTGCAAGCGCCTCCGGGTACCTGACTCTCGCCGAATATTATGCTAGCGCGGGCGACACAAAACGCGCGATTGCCGAATACGAACACACACTAGAACTCTCTCCCAATCGGCCCGACGTGTACGACAGTCTGGCCGTTGCATACTACAAGCAGGGAGATCGTGCGGCAGCGCTGGCGCAATGGAAGCAGGCTTTCGCCATGCTCTCCAAGCAACTCGACAGCTCGCGTCTACCCGAGAGTTTCTGGGCTGATTTCGGGCGCACCTGCGATCAACTGGCCTCGCGCCATCTTTTCAATGAACTCAAGCCCGATGCCGAAGCCATCCTCCGCACTTATCTCCGGCGCAACGGCAACTATCGCTCGAACGCCATCCTGCACTCGGTTTACGCGTCCGCCGGAGATCCGGCTACCGCTACAGCGTGGTTGCTGGATCTTTCTTTTGCGGCGCACGATCCATCCGCTGTTCTTTCCGATGTCGCCGATGCCTCCTGGATTCCGCTCATGCAGCGCGCGGCCATCTATCAGCGCATTCTCGACTCAAAACAAGCGGCACTCGGCAAGCTCACGGGCTTCGCTCGCCAAAGCGCCGAAGAGGATGTTTCCTCCTGGCAGGTACGCTGGATCAGCTATCTGGTGCGAACGAAGCAATACACGGTCGCCGCCTCTGCGATTGCGGCGTTGGCCGATCAAACCCGCGCTGCGCAGGCTTCTACTCTTGTTCCTTTAGACCTGCAAGTAGCTGCGCAGCTCGGAACGTTGGACTCGAAACTCGCCGCCTATCGAACTGAGCCGCAAAGCACGCCCGCGCCAGAACTTCTCCGCACCGCCGCTCGCCAGCTGTTTGAGGCCGGAGACAAGCAGGCCGCACGAAAGATTTTGGAACTGGTCTTCGCTCGAGAGATTGAGGAGCATCGCCTCGTTGCTGCCAACTTCCTTGGACTCGCCGAAATTCGCCTCGCTTCCGGCGACACCTCTGGAGCTCTCGATCTGTTGCATCGCCTCGTCGTCGCGGTCGGGAATCCCTTTGAAAATCTAGATCCCGCTGCCGCTTTGCTAGAGAAAACCGGCCACAACGCCGAAGCCCTCGAGTTCCTCGATCAACTCGTCAAATCGGCGCCCTGGGATGCTTCGTATCGACTCCGTCTCGCCAAGGCGATACTCGCCGCGGGCAAGGCCACCGCGAGTCCCCTGGCCCTAACCAATGCCCATGCGCAAGAAGCTCTCGCTGGTATTGCTTCAGCGCCAACCGCTTCGTACGATCTGCGGCTTAAGGCTGCCGTCGCGCTCACCGGTTACCAACATGGCGATCTTGGCAGCGGAGAACTGAACCTGCTCGCTGGAAATCCCGCAGCGATTACGCCCGCCGCGGCCGACAGGTTCTATTTCTATGACGCGCGCATCAAGGCCGCGCGCAATGTCACCGATCCAAAGACAAACACTCAGCTTCTCAGTCACTGCATCATTGATTTTCCGCGTCGTGACGAAGCGCGCGTGCCTCTGTTCCAGGCCGCAGCGGCTGCGCAATCGAACGAATATGCACTTGGAGTGATGGAATCATTATTCCAGACGCAGTTCCTGCGCACCTCTGCGCCGGCAGGTGGCAACGAAGAAGAGCAAATCATCAGTGCGGGCGAAGATGAGGAAAACGGCGGCGACGAAGCAGGCGCTGCGACAACCGAAGGAGTCACGCTTTCGCGTCCGCAACAGTCGCAGGTCGCGCAAATGATCGGCGATACGATGGCTCGCCTCGACCGGCTGGCCGATGCAATTGCCTACTACAACATCGCGCGTCGCTCCGAGACTTCTTTGGTCGGCCGCAAAGCGCTGATGCCCAAAATCCGAGATGCTAAGGCCACCCTGCGCATTCAGCATCAAAATGCCGCACGGCAGCCGCTTCTGCATGAACCTCTGGAGCAGGACCGGATCGTTCGACCGCAACTCCTTGCCCGCGCCGCTCTCCCGCCCAAGACCGCTGCTACGAAAGGAGGCGTGAAGCAATGAAACACATCGCCATCTATCTCCTCGTCCTGCTCGCCTGTGCTGGAATCGGAGTGGCCGCCTACCGCGCCGCTACGCCGTCGGCACCGCCGCTTTCCCGCTATGTTCCCGCCGGGCCGCTACTTTATCTCGAGGCGAAAGACTTTTCTTCGCTGCTCAGCGATTGGAATTCCTCGACGCAGAAAAAGCAGTGGGTGACGAGCGGGAACTATGACGTCTTTTCACGCTCGCGCCTTTTTCTGCGACTGAAAGGCGCCAGCGATCAGTTTGCCGCGGCTGCCGGACTTCCGCCGGACATGAATTTTCTGTCGCAGGTGGCTGGCGAACATAGCGCTCTCGCTCTCTACGATATCGGCAACTTGCAGTTTCTCTATGTCACGTATCTGCCATCCGCAAGATCGATTCAGACCACGCTATGGCAAACACGATCAAAGTTCGAGCCGCGCCATGCTGGAGGCGTGAACTTCTACGTGCGCCGCGATTCCGCATCGCAGCGCGAAGTCGCCTTTGCGGTTTCGGGAGACTATCTGCTTCTCTCGACGCGTGAAGACCTGATAGCAGGTGCGTTGCAACTGATGTCAGGCAAGCCAGACCGGACCATCGAAAGTGAGCAGTGGTGGACGCAGTCAACGGCCGCAGCCGGGAACGCGGGCGATCTCCGCATGGTCCTCGATCTCGGACACCTTGTGCCGAACGGCTATTTCCGCACCTACTGGGCGCAGCAAAACATCACCGAATTAAAACTGTACTCGGCTGCTGTTTCCGATCTATTCCGCTCGAGCAAGCAGTACCGTGAAGAGCGGGTTCTGATTCTGAAGACCGAGCCAGAAAAGGTTCCGTCCGCCGACGGACTCGCCGCAGCTTCCGATCTTGCGCGGCTCGTTCCTGACGATGCCGGGGTTTACGCTGCGGAAGCGAACCCAACAGGAGATTCCAGTTTTGCCTTGCTTGAAACAAAGCTCCTGGCACCGCATTTGGGACCGGCTCCTCCATCCCAGATCGCGCCCCAGGTGCAACTCTCTTCCGGGGAACAAGGTGGCGGCTCCGATCTGGAGACACGCATCGATCAGGCTCCGGCCGAACGCCCTGCGCCACCGCAATCTGCATCGGCACTTCAAGAGCTACTCGACAAGACTCCACTTCTGGCGTCTCTTCACGTGCAGTCTACCGGGCGCGATAACGCCGATGTCTTCGTTCGAATTCGTTCCGCTGTTGTTTTGCAAGCAGTATCCGATTGGGACCAAGCTGCCGTGCAATCAGCCCTGACCGATTTCGTGAGGCCCGGTCTCACGGCTAGCCAGCTCGGTATGGGCTGGCAGCAGAAATCCGGGTATCAGGCGCTCGATGGCCTGCTCCCCCTGGTCGCCTCAATCCGAGGGAAGTACTTATTGGTGAGTGACGATTCAGCCCTGACCGAAACCCTGCTGGCCAACTTCACCCGCAAGTCCGATCGCAAACCCGCGGAGTTGTTGGCCGGGTTCAATCATCAGCGCGAGAGCAGCAACTTTGTTCGCTTCGCCAGTGTCATTGATCGGCCCAGCGTGACTGCAGCCGACGCGCAAAACGGAGCACGCCAACCGCAATTCTTCTCTGCGAATTTGGCGAGCTTGAGCGCGACGCTGAGCACTGTTTCCAGCGAGAAGATCGAGGTTCATCCGGACGGAGGCAAGGTGCGACAAACTGTCACCTACGAATGGTCGCAATGAGGCGCATCGCGGTGATGCTGACTGTGATCCTGATCTGGCTGTCGCTCTCGTCTTCCGGCGAACGGGCTGGAACGCCTTTGTCCGCGGGCAGGAGCACCTCCCAATCTCTATTTGCGCAGGCGGCCGCGGAAACTTTGAGACGAAACTTCCAGAGCCGCGACATTTCCTTTCTGCTTCTAGATGCCCGCACAGGTGAATTTCTCGCTTCACGCTGGGATCATCCGGCCACTCCCATCCCATTGGGATCGCTGGTAAAGCCTTTCACCGCGCTGGCCTATGGCGAGCAACACGATTTCAAGTATCCGACTCACAACTGCCGCGGGACGGCCACAGGTTGCTGGCTGCCTCGAGGACACGGAGACGTCGATCTCACGTCAGCCATTGCCTACTCCTGCAATTCGTACTTCCGCATGATTACCGCAAGTCTGACGGTGGCGAACGGTTCTCCAACCTTGGCTCGCTTCGGGCTTGAGCTTCCGGACGCCGAAGCGGCGAGCCTCACGCTCGCCGGCCTCGGCAATCACTGGCGAATCTCTCCGTTGCACATGGCTCGCGCCTATCTTGAACTGATTCGACGCCGCGAACAGCCGGGCGTGCGGGAAGTTCTCGAAGGCATGGCGGAATCGGCGCGGCGCGGAAGCGGTGCAGAAGTGGATCGCGCTCTACCGTTTCCCAACGCTCTTGTAAAAACGGGCACAGCGCCTTGCACGCACTCCCCTCATACGTCCGGCGACGGATTCGCGGTGGCGTTGACGCCAGCGGATCAACCGCAGATTCTGCTGATGGTCCGCGTCCACGGAGTTCCGGGCGCCCAAGCCGCCAAAACCGCCGGGAACATGCTGCGACGGATCGAGGATTGAACGCGAATGCATATGAAACTTACAATCGCGGCGATAGCGGTCCCAGCTGCTGTGATCTTGCTTGTGTTGGCCGCACCGGGCTCTCCCGCCTTTCCTCAGCGCGCCGCTGGCACCGTATCGGCGAATGACGTCCACATCGGCGTGCTTGGCTTGTTTCATCCGCGCGAATTTATGGTGAGCACCGTCGCTGGTACCGCGTTAGTTATCCAAGCTGACGAAGAACGTATCGTGCTTGAGCAAAGTTCCGGGATACAAACAGCTAGAGTCCGCATCGACGGGAACGCTGTTGTCTTGATGGCCGGAGTGAACACCGTCCGGGCGGCGACGCTCGTCATCAAGGGTCGGAGAAATGAGCCGGTGAACTTCGTTCTTGCTGTTCCGGACAAATTCTCCCGCCATTACCGCGGCACGCTCGAAATCAAGCCCGCCGCCGGAGAATTGCTCGCCGTCGTCGCCATGGATCGTGAAACCGCGGTTGCTTCTGTGGTTGCGGCGGAAAGCACACCGGGTACCCCGCTGGAAGCACTCAAAGCGCAGGCGGTTGCGGCGCGCTCATACTTGATTGTCGGCAGCGGACGCCACCGCGATTTTGATGCTTGCGATACTACACACTGCCAATTTCTGCGCGAGCCGCCCGCGCCGGACAGCGCCGTTGCCAAAGCGGTAGCTGCCACGCGCGGCCTGGTGCTTGCCTATGATTCTCGGCCGTTTGCAGCGATGTACACCCGCAGCTGCGGTGGCCAAACTCATACGCCTGCCGAGTTGAACCTTCCCCCTGCCACATATCCTTACTACTCGGTCGAGTGCGAGTACTGCCGCGCACACCCGGCGCGCTGGATCAGTCGAATCTCCGCCAAGGATGCCACTGCGCTGCACAGCTCGGACGAGTCTGCACGACTGAAGCTGGTCCGTCGTCTCGGCTGGAGCGCGGTCCCGAGCAACGACTTCATCATAAAAAAGGAAAACCGAGCGAGCATTCTGGAAGGAACTGGTCGGGGACATGGCATCGGGCTATGCCAATCCGGTGCGAGGGCAATGGCCGAAAAGGGCGCAGGATTCCGGCAAATCCTGAGCCACTACTATCCCAATACGGCGCTCGTTGATTTGTAACGAGAAGTCGGCCTGGGACTGGACGGACGAGATTTGGCATCGCCCATGGCAATCCAGCGGGGCCTTCGAAACCAGCGATTTCGCCCCCCATTGTCGGGACGCCTACAAAACATGAGTTTCAACCTCTTAGCCTGATTGCCATGGCCACGACGAGGATCATACTAGCCGAGTTGGTCGAATCAATTCTGCCGAGAAAGCAGATTCTGAATCTCGCGTGTTCGCTGCCTGATTGATGACAACTAGTTCGGCTCGCCATCGCCGCAATTCGCGCCAGAGTCTATCAGATTGATCGGGCTTGATCGTACATTCTTCCTTGGCTCCAGGCTCCGCCGAAACCAGGTGCCAACGCGTCGCGCATTCGCAGGCGGGCACGAGACAGTCTGGTCTTCACATTCGCCTCGGACAGGCCAATCGCCTGTGCAGTCTCAGTGATGCTGAGATGCTGTACGTCCCGCAAGATCAGAACCGTGCGGTATTTCTCGGGCAGAGAATTTAAGGTTTTGGTGAGCGCCCCACGAAGCTCTTTCTGTTCCAACGCCTCGGAGGGTATCTCTCGCCAGTCTGCAAAATCTCTGGGCGTGTAGTCACCATCATCTCCCTGCCGTCCTTCGTCTATCGATTCGTAAAGATGCCGGCGGTCTTTCCGCAACCTCATCTTCCCTTCGTTGATGGCGATCTGGATCAGCCACGTGCTGAATTTTGCTTCCTGCCGGAAATCTGCAAGGTTCTTAAAAGCCTTTAGGACTGCTTCCTGGGCGACATCCTCATCATCCGCATCATTCTTGACCACAGATATTGCGGCCACGAATACGGCGCGTTCATAGGGACGCACCAGGTCAAAGAAGGCATCCGAATCGCCCTGTCGCGACACCATGATCGCCCTGCCTGGCTTAACTCTGGCACCTGGCAAGTATGACGTCGCGCGCAGCATCTTGCGTACCTTCGCCCAGAAGATGGACCAAGGAATGTTGCCGAACCGCTTTCCGGATGCCGGTGAAACGCCGGAATACAACACGGTCGACGCCACGCTGTGGTTTTTTGAGGCTGCTCGCGCCTATCTGGCATATACAGGCGATCTGGCTTTTGTGGGCGATGAGCTCTATCCCGTGTTCACGGACATTATTTCCTGGCACGTTCGCGGCACCCGCTATGGAATCAAGGTGGACGGCAGCGGCCTTCTCTCCTCGGGCGATGACGGTATCCAGCTCACGTGGATGGACGCCAAGATCGGCGACTGGGTTGTCACGCCGCGCCGTGGCAAGCCCGTCGACAATCCAGGCGCTCTGGTACAACGCGCTTTGCATCATGGAAGATCTGGCCCGCACGTTCGGTGACGAAGTCAATCAAAAACGCTACAGCGGCATGGCAACGATTGCGAGTTGGAGTTTCAATCGCCTCTTCTGGAACGAGAACACAGGTTGCCTATACGACGTGACAAACGGGGCGCCGCCGGACCCATCCATCCGCCCGAACCAGATCTTTGCGGTCAGCCTGACTCACACCATGTTGTCACCTGACCGGGCAAAGGCCGTGGTGGAGAAAGTGCGCGAGCACCTCCTGACGCCATACGGTCTACGAAGCCTCGCGACGAGCGATCCTCAGTATTGTGGCCGGTACACGGGTGGACCCGCAGGCGCGATGGCGCTTATCACCAGGGAACCGTATGGCCGTGGTTGCTGGGCCGTTCATTACCGCATACGTAAAGGTGAACGGACGCAGCGATGCCGCCCGCCGCCAAGCGGCCGAATGGCTTGCGTCCCTGAAAGATCACCTCGCGGACGGTGGGCTCGGCCACATCTCGGAAATTCTCGACGGCGACTCGCCGCAGCGACCGTGTGGTTGTACGGCGCAAGCTGGGAGTGTGGCAGAAGTGCTCAGGACTTTGGTGGAGGATGTCTACGGACTGCGATCGATGACGCAGCGGGAGGTTCCGGCTGTCAAAGCCAAGCAGACCGCGCCTGTACCAACGGCAATAGTGAGTCGGACACAAACCCGGACCGGGACCAACCCATAGACCGCGCTGCTGACGCTTTCTTCCTTCGTAGCGGGGCGGCCTCGTTCGATCCCAACTACCGTCACCGGTTCGTGCTCTGTATCTCGTGGAGATTCGACGGCACGTGCTTGCGCCAGTACGCCAGCATGTCGGGTTGTTCTTGCAACTTCCTCTGGATGGCCGCGATCTCGTCGGGGGAAAAATAGTTGCGCAGCTTTTCCTGGACCTTATCAGGAGGGATGTGTGCGTAAACCCAAGTTCGATAGCTCTTCAGCCCCTCCCCGTAGCCACGATGGATGGCTTCAAGATCGGTCTCCCTCTCAAATTGCGCGGTGTAGCTCTTGGATAGCAAACGTACGAGGCCAAGACGTCGAATGCGGTTGCCGTGGCTGAGGGTAACAACATGCGCCAGTTCGTGGGCCAGGACGGAGCAAACGCCGTCAGTCGGCGCTTGCTGGCTGAACAGGGCGGGATTGACCTCGACGAGGTATCGCATCCGCAGAGGGGAGAAGAAGCGCGCAAAGCTGAACCGCGTGCGAAAGTAATCGGCCTGACTATGAAACGTACGTATCCGGACATCGACCTGAGTTAACTCTGGAAACGAATGGCTGCGAAGATCGCTGACAATTCTTTCCGCCGCAAGCTCGCCATTTGCTTCGTCCGGCTGCGGACAACTCGGCAAGGGTAAGGATTGACCCAAGCAGAGTGGGAGTGTGACAAACAGCACGCTCCCGAAGATCCGGTGAACCTTCATTCAGGATACCCCTGCGCTTGGCGGCTATATTGGCGAGTCATGCGTATCAACTCAGCCACGCTAGTTGGCCGAACGCCGCGGGCTCGGTTGAGGTCCCCGATCTCGAACGCGATGCGCCATTGCAGGAACAACACTCGGTATGCGTCCCACAGTCCGAGCTTCGGGTCGTAGATGTGGGTGGCCTCGGAGGTAACACCATTGAGTTCCACAATCTTGAGGTTGAGGCCGCGCGAGAAATCCTCTTTGGAGGGAACACGAATATCGAAACGCCCGAAATAGAATCCTGGGAACGTTCGCGCAATTTGGTCAATGATTTGTTCCAGAGCTGGAGTGATGGCGTCGCTTCCATCGAGGAATATTGCGCCGCGGCAGTGTGTGCCGATCTCGACAAGTTGTAGACGTTCTCCCGCTGCTGGTACCTGCTTTATCCGCTCCGAATTCTTGTGTAGGTAAAAATCCGACATACAGACAGCGCGATCATCAGCGAGGATCAGATGTTCCAGCGTGTGCTTGCCATCGCCAACGAGGATGGGCATTTGTTTCTCTGTGACGGAAAAGACGTGCCCTCGCTCTTCGTCCGGACGGCGATAGTAGAAGACCCCGAACTCTTTGCCGGGAATGTATTCCTGGAGAATGGTGGGGAAAGAGGAATGCGAAAGATAGCCTCGCAGTTGCTCAGAGGAGCGGATGATGGCGACCCCCGCTCCGCGTTGCCCGGCATCCGGCTTCAAGACAACCGGAAACTGGAGCACGTTCTGGTCGAGGAACTCTTGCGCCTGCGCCATGCGGCACTCCGCTTCTCCAGCGGGTAGAAGCGTGTAGCGCGGCAGCCATTCATGGGCATCCTTCAGGCGTTGCAGGATTTCGGACTTAGACTCGCCGACGAACCCGCTCGCTAGGATAGCGGGGTTTGCGGCCGTAAATAGCGTCCAACCCCGAAATCGAATTCCCAAGTAAGCGATGTAGATAACTACTGGAGGATAGAACACAAAAGGCGGCCAGAACTCCCATCGCACCAGGCGTTTCCAGCGGCGAACGAAACCACGACGGCCACTGTAGGTAGCGAGCATTGTAATCAACCGCGTCACCAGGAACAGTAGCGCTCCCCCCAAGAGGAGTCTGATCGATAGCGGCTGGCGAGCTAGAAATCTGCTGTGCAGGAACGGCAGTCCGAGTCCAGCGGAAAGCCCAACAATCAGCGGCGTCCACACCGCTGCAGCCAGCAAGAAATATGCGACAAACTTTCTGGCGGACGTGTGCAGGACTCCAGCAGCAACATAGGTTGGAAGACGGGTTCCCGGAACGAAGCGCGAGGCAAAGATGGTTGCGGCTCCGTTACGCGACAGCCATGCCGAGGCATCATCCAGCGATCCAGGACGAATCAGCCAGCGTAACGGCACCCGGGTCATCGCTGGACGGCCAATCCAGCGGCCAATCAAAAATAGCAGCATGTCCCCCACGAAAATGCCAAGAAAACAGGCTAGCACCGCCAGCGGAAAGCTCATGTGACCCTCGGCGACGAGCACACCCGCTGCGATGCAGGCTAGGTCTTCACTCAAAAATGTCGCCAACGCGAGCGAGATTAACATTACGGCTATGGTGACGAATCCTGGTTTTGGCGAATGGGAGGTGTCCATGGGCTGGCTGGCAAGCGCAACCCGAGCCGGTGCCGCGGTAGCGCGGGTGGCGGCGCGGCCGGCTTCAACTCGGTTCAAGAAGTCTGTGAGAAAAGGCAACAGGGGCCGTGGATCCTGGAACACCATGAAATGGTTGCCCGGCAGAATATCAAGTTCACTTTGCGGCACCAGCCGATTGGCTTCGATTGCGGCTTCCAACGGTACCAGCGGATCATTGCGGCCGTGCAGGATCAGCATTGGTCCACGATAGGACTGCAGAATGCCGCGCAGCGGGCGCTGATCGGAGTCATAAAAATTCCGGGCGTATGCCACTCCCATGTCGGCACGATTCAGTTCACCAAAACGAGGGACGCCACTTTTTAGCAGCCAAAGCCCCACGAGTTGAACGCCATGCACCGCGTGGTTGAGGTGGTAGTCGCCCAAGAGTTCCATCTCTTGAACGTTGATCGCAGATAACATCGTTAGCGACGCTACTCGGTCGGGAGCTGTGCGTGCCATGTTCAACACCACCCCGCCACCCATGCTGAAACCGACGAGGTGTGCGCGCCGAACCCCCAATCGGTCCAGCAGCTCCCAAACGTAGGCTGCGTGCGCGCGAAAGGAAAAGTCGGGCAAGTCGCTGCTCGAGCTACCAAACCCCGGGAGGTCCGGCGCAATCAGGCGCCTTGGCCCGCGCAGTTGCTGCATGAGTTTTTCCAAGACCTCACTGCTACCAGGACTGCCGTGAATCAGGACGACAGGAATGCGGTCCGAGGCGTCTTCGGCGGGGACATCTCGGAAGGCGATCCTAACTTCCCCGGGCACGGTCGAGTCTCCGGCGATGGCCGGTACCACCACTGTGCGCAAGTTGTTGGAAATCGGGGCCGGAAATTTCTGGAATTGCGATCGCTGGAAGTAGGAAGCGGACAGCGCTACAAAATAGGCGGCTGCCAGGATTCCCAGAGTCCAGCGCATCCAGTGTCTTCGCTGGGAATGGTCTCTCACATTCGGACTCTGCGGCGCTGCCTGGGGAGGAGACTGGAGAACCATGCAGCCGCAATTCTACCGTGATCCATTAGAAAGGCTGAAGGGCAGACGGCAGCGTGGGCACGGATAAAGCTTTCATCGTCCGCTGCATTGCACTGGAATGACCCTGTTTCATCGTGCAGGGGCTGCCGATGAAATGGTCGACTTCGATTTTTGACGAGGTACAACAAATCTCTGTGTAGCTGAGCGTCCGGACGTCATCGCGGTGGACGCATATACTGAATGCCCCAGGGCCGTCGGTATGGGATCCATGGAGCTTCCGGAGCCACGCGGAGGAACCGGTGCCGGGCTCATTCCAAGAGGCGCGGCACGTCGCGCCCCGCAAGCGTAACGCTTCTTCGTCAGATAGGCTGGAGGAAAACCAATGCCTTGTCTCCCATGGGTGAACCTCATAACTCAGATTCGTGGAATTCCAGCGCCATTCCAGGACCGCTTGCTCTAAAGCGAATATTCCAATCAAGCGGAACGGCAGCATGCGCTCCAAGTCAAGAACACTGAGCGCAGCAAGCAAGTCGGCCATCGATCGCGAATCGGCGATGGCCGGGATCAGTTGCCCGCGGCTCTGCGGTTGGCGGGAAGCGGCAAGAGACGAAGTCGGGACACACCAGTTGAGCAAAGCAAGCGTATTGCCATGCTCGTTAGCTGCGATCCAGGTTCCACCGGTTCCGTCTCCAGGATACAGCGCTCGCGTGCCTTTGAATTCGTGAACCTCGGGATTCGTTCCCGCTCCGCGCGCAATCTTCTCGTCACGATTCATGGCCAGGAGGTAGCCATCGTTTTGCGTGACAAGCGTCAAAGTACACATAAGATCAACGGGCTTCTTGCGTGTGCAGATGCTTCAACGTGGACGGGGCAATACCGAATTCATAGGGCAACTTCACCGCTAACTGAGCGCACAGGGGCTTGAGAATTGCGTAGTGGTGCGTGGCATGCCCAACACAAAACGCGACT
>Ga0075021_10000533_pt1 | contig 20061 bp, 17 predicted proteins | sample ColStrG_CSR_2012_FD_72749 | JGI IMG/M metagenome (GOLD analysis project Ga0075021, IMG submission 72749) | Freshwater sediment microbial communities in response to fracking from Pennsylvania, USA - Cold Stream Run_MetaG_CSR_2012 | ecosystem: Environmental > Aquatic > Freshwater > Creek >...
ATCGAGACCCTCGGCGCGGAGCCGCCCGTCGAGGTCGGATGTCATCTGGACACGCCGCCTCAGGCCGCGGCCACGCCGATGATCGAACCGATCGTGTATGTCACGAGCGCCGCCGCCAGGCCGATGAGCATCTGTCGGAAGCCCGAGAAGATCAGGCCTCGACCCGTCAGCAGGCTGACCGCGGCCCCGACCGCGAACAGCGCGACGAGGCTGAGGCCAAGGCTGACGAGCAGGACGGCCTGGCCGCCGCCGAAGAGATACGGGATGACCGGGATGATGGCGCCGAAGGCAAACGCGACGAACGATCCGGCCGCGGCTCCCCATGGCGAGCCCAGCTCGTCAGGATCGAGGCCGAGCTCCTCGCGCACGAGCATGTCGAGCGCCGTGGCCGGATCCCGGAAGATCCGATGGGCGATCGTCGCGGCTTCGTCCGGTGTGAACCCCTTGGCGCGATATGACGCCGCGAGCTCGGCCTCCTCCTCCTCCGGCATCGCCTCCATCTCCGCCCGCTCGAGCGCGATCTGGCGCTCGAACAGCTCTCGCTGGCTCTGCATCGAGATGTATTCACCGGCGGCCATGCTGAACGCTCCGGCCAGAAGCCCGGCGATGCCGGCCAGCAGGATGAAGCTCGGGTTGCCGGACGCGGCCCCCGCAACGCCCATGACCAGCGACAGGTTGCTGACCAGGCCGTCGCTCACGCCGAAGATCACCGCCCGGAGCGTGCCGGACCGCCCACCGGCTCGATGCCAGGTCTCCCGGCGACCGACGTCGGCGGCACTGGTAGCCCCTTGCGCGATGGCCACGCCGTCCCGACCCGGCTGGCTGACCTCCGGGATCTGCTCCCCGGTCTTCAAGCGGTCCCAGATGACCGCGTGCTCGCGTTCGTCGGCGGCGATCGCGGCGACTTCCGGCGACACTCCCTGGCCCTCGTACAGTGCCTCCTCGTCGCCCTCGAGCGACTTCACCAGCTCGGCGACAGCCGATGTCCCAACGACTCGGGCGGCGAGGATGATGAACCGAACGCGCATCCGCGGCCCGCCGGGCGGCGGGACGTCAGCGCCGAGCTCGCGGAGCTTCGAAGCCCAGACATCGGCGTGGCGACGTTCGTTGCCGGCGATGCGCCTGAACGCGTCGGCGCGTCGCGGATCCTTCTCGATAGTGGCGAGCGAGTCGTACAACACGATCGCATCGCGTTCCAGCTTGAGGTTGTCGAGACTCTGCTCGACGTCGATCGAGGGCACGCCGTCATCGTAGGCCATCGTCCCCGGGTAGACTCGGGTCGATGTCCACCGCCGACCGACCGCCCATCCGATATCTCGCCGCGGCGGACGTGCGCGCGGCGATGCCCGACCTCGACGAGCGGCTGGCGCTGGCCGAACGGACGATGATCGCCCTCGTCGCCGATGCGGAACTGCCCCCGAAGATCGGCGTCCACCCGCGGCCCGACGGCTCATTCGCCCACTCGATGCCGGCGTCCCTTCGCGGCGGCGACCAGTCGGGAGCGGACGACCTGCTCGGGATGAAATGGGTCGCCGGGTTCGGTGGGAACAACGCGATCGGCCTGCCCGCGATCAACGCCGTGGTCGTCCTCAACGACGCCGGTACGGGATTGCCGACCGCGATCCTCGACGGCGGTCCGATCACCGCTCTGCGAACCGCGGCCGTCTCCGGGGTGGCGATCGCGAACTTTGCCCCGACCGTATCCGGGCGTGCGCCGCGTGCGACACTTATCGGCGCCGGGATCCAGGGATGGAGCCACCTTGCCGTCCTCGGGCGCGTCCTACCGGGCGTGCGGTTGACCGTATTCGATCGCCACCCGGACCGCGCGGCCGCCCTCGCGGCCGAGGCCGGGATGACCGTCGGGATAGCGGCCGCGACGACCGCCCCGGACGCGCGGTCCGCGGTCCGCGATGCGGACGTCGTGGTCACGGCGGCGTCCTTCGGGCCCATCCGCCAGGTGATGACCGCGGACTGGCCGGCCGACGACGCGTTGGTCGTGGCTGTGGACTACGCGACGTACTGCGCGGCGGAGGTCGCCCGGCAGGCCCGCCTCTTCCTCGTCGATGACCGCGGCCAGTTCCTCGCGAATCGCGACGCGGGTGCGTTCGACGACTATCCGGACCCGACGGCGACGATCGGCGAGGCGCTGCTCGCGAGGACGGCGCGCCCGGCCCAAGGCCGCGTCGTCGTGACGCATCTGGGCGTCGGGCTGGCGGATGTCGTGTTCGGTGCGGCGATCGTCCGGCGGGCGGAAGCGCTCGGACTCGGGACGCTCCTGCCGTCCTGACGGGTCAGGTGGAGGAGCGCCGGCCGTGCTCCCTGTGAAGCTGCGCCGCGAACGGTGAGCGGACCACGACCTCCGGCAGGATCGTGGCGGCTTCGTCGGCCGGCGAGATCCAGTCCATGAGGAAGCGGTTGACGATGATGGTCGAGACGTCGCGCGCCACGATGGCACCGGCCACTTCGTAGGCGATCGTCGCGTTCGTGAACGGGATCATCGCGTCGCGCGAGAGGACGCTCGATACGGCATCGGTGCCAGGCGTGAAGTGCAGTCGGCCGAGGATCAGGTATGGACCGGCGGACACCTGCAGCCGATCCGTCTTGAGAGAAACGCGGTGCTTCTCCGAGCCACGTGGTCCGGTCGCCATCACGGCGAGCAGGTCGTTCCGCTCGATGGAGATGCTGTCGACCTCCACCCGGTGGCCGTCAAGCAGGCTTTCGCATTCGACGTGGTGGACGCGGAACCGCTCCTGGCCATTCAGGAAATCGGTCAGGCGCTCCCCGAACATGGTGATCTTGCCGGAGATCGTGCAGTCGGCCGCGAAGCCCAGGAACTCGACGGGTTGCATGGCCCTGTCACGCTATCGCCGCTGGGACGCGCTCGATACCGGACATTCGTACCGGTGGCCCCTGCGTCAGTCGTTGACCTCGAGCGGTCCGTCCGGAACCTCGATGAGGATCCGGTCGCCGTCGATGACGACGTGGTGGACGGCGAGCGGCATCTCGGCCGGTGGATCGAGCGGTTCGCCGGTCTCGATATCGAAGCGCGACATGTGGAGCGCGCAGGTGAGCGTGCCAGCCGTCAGGAACCCCCTGTCGAGCTCGAAGTACTCGTGGCTGCAGATCCCCTGGACGGCAGTCAGGTCGCCGTTCGTGTTGATGACCAGGACCTGGTCCGTGCCGTCCACCCAGGCCATCTTCATCGTGCCCTGGGGGACCTCGTCGACACCGAGGAGGTCGATCCGTCTCACGCGGCGGCGACGCCGCCCGTGCCGCTGCCGACCTGCCACTTGTCTTCCAGGAGCACACGGAGGCGGACCTGCGCGTCGGCCACCGGTACGCGGGCGACGACCGGCTCGAGGAAGCCCATCACGATGAACTTGCGGGCATCGTCGGGTGGGATGCCCCGACTCTCGAGATAGAACAGCTGGGTCTCGTCGATCGGGCCGACCGAGCTCGCGTGCGCGGCGCGCCGGCAGTCCGGCTGGTCGATCTCCAGGCTCGGGATGGCGACCGAACGGGTCGACTTCGCCAGGTTCATCCCGAACTCGCCGAGGAAGCTGTCCGTCCCGACCGCAGACCGGTCGATGACGATCATCCCCTTCATGTACGAGCGGGCCTTGTCCATCAGGGCGCCCTTGGACAGCAGGTTGCCCGTCGTGTCGCGCCCGAGATGGCGGGTGTATGATGTGAGGTCGAAGACCTGGTCCGCGCCGCCGAACACGATCTCGACCTGTTCGACCGAACTGCGGTCGCCTTCGAGGCGATTGTCGACGCGGCTGCGCACGAGGCGGGATCCGAGCTGGGCGAGCGCCCAGTGGAGCGTCGCGCCCTCGCCGATGACAGCGGTGCGGTGCTGGAAGGCGACGACCGTGGTCGGGAGCTCCTGAAGGCTCGACACCGCGAGCTTGGCGCCTGCGCCGAGGGTGACCTCCATGGTGCCCGTGAAGAGGCTCGGCCGGCCATCGACCTCCTGGCCCGACGGGACCAGTTCCTCGAGGATCGTCGCCTCGGCGCCGTCACCGAGCTCGACGATCGTGCGGGTGATGAGCGCTCGATCCGGGGTCCCGACCGCCCAGCGGATGACGATCGGCTGGTCGACCTTGACGCCGGCTGGGATGCGCAGGATGACGCCGTGGCTCCAGCCGGCACGGGTCAGTTGGGCCAGTCGGTCATCCTCCGGCATCGATCCGGGGCGCGCGACCAGGGCCTCGGCCGCGTCGTCAACGATGAAGCCGCCGAGCGTCTCGAGCGTGACCCCGGCGGCACTGACGGCGGTGGCGAGGGCGAGCGTCTCAACGTGATCGTCCTGGAACGCGGCGAGCCCGGCGGTCCCGGGGTCCGGCCCGGCGGCACCATGCGGAAGGAGTCCGATCTCGCGCGAGCCCGACCACGGGACCACATCGTCGAGGACCGCGGTGCGCAGGTCGACGTACGTCGTGTACAGCTGGTTCGTCTCGATCGGCAGGGCCACGAACCGTTCGTAGGCGGCTCGACGGTCGGCGCTCAGCCAGGCTGGCTCGCCGTCGGTCAGCTGGTCGAGACGTGCGGCGTCGAATTCGAAGGTGAGGTCCGAAGGAGAGCGGCGGGCGGGTCGGATCCGTGACGCCGGAGCGTCCGTCATCCGAGCGACCCCTCCATCTCGAGCTTGACCAGGCGATTGAACTCGATGGCGTACTCCATCGGCAGCTCCTTGGTGAAGACCTCAAGGAAGCCCTGGACGATGAGGTTGGTCGCCTCGTTCTCCGTCAGGCCGCGGCTCATCAGGTAGAACACCTGGTCCGCGCTGACCTTGCCGACCGTCGCCTCGTGGGTCATCGACGTGTCGTCCTCCTGGATGTCGATGTACGGGTAGGTATCGCTCCGGCTGATGTCGTCCATCATCAGGGCATCGCAGCGGACACTGGCGACGACGTTGGTCGCACCCGGCGAGACCTTGAGCTGGCCGCGGTATGTCGCCCGGCCGCCGTCCTTGGAGACGGACTTGCTGACGATCCGCGAGCGGGTGTTCGGGGCGAGGTGGACGGCCTTGGCGCCGGTGTCCTGGTGCTGGCCCTTGCCGGCGACGGCGACGCTGATGATGTCTGCCGTCGCGCCCTCGCCACGCAGGTAGATGGCCGGGAACTTGACGGTCTTGCGCGAGCCCGTGTTCGCGTCGATCCATTCGACCGTGGAGTTCTCGTACGCGTGGGCGCGCTTGGTCACGAGGTTGTACACGTCGTTCGACCAGTTCTGGATGGTCGTGTAGCGGACCTTGGACCCCGGCAGCGCGACGACCTCGACGACCGCCACATGAAGCGATTCGGTGGCGTAGATGGGTGCCGTGCAGCCCTCGATGTAGTGGACCTTGGCGCCTTCGTCCACGACGATCAGCGTCCGCTCGAACTGCCCCGTGTTCTCACCGTTGATCCGGAAGTAGGCCTGCAGCGGCAGCGGCACCTCGACGCCCTTGGGCACGTAGACGAATGAACCGCCGGACCAGACCGCCGCGTTCAGCGCGGAGAACTTGTTGTCCTCGGCCGGGACGACCGTCCCGAAGTGCTTGCGGAAGAGGTCCGGATACTCGATCAGCGCCTGGTCCGTGCCCATGAACACGACGCCGAGCTTGGACAGCTCTTCCTTGACCGAGTGGTAGACGACCTCGGAATCGTACTGGGCGCCGACGCCGGCGAGGAACTTGCGCTCCGCCTCCGGGATGCCGAGTCGCTCGAACGTGGCCTTGATCTGGTCGGGCACGTCGTCCCACGACTTCTCTTCTCGCTCGGACGGCTTGCGGTAGTAGACGATGTTGTCGAAGTTGATCCGGTCGAGTCCGTCCGTCCAGGTCGGCAGCGGGCGCTTGAGGAAGTGCTCGTACGCGCGCAGCCGGTACTGGAGCATCCAGTCGGGCTCGTTCTTGAAGGCGCTGATCTCCTCGACCGTCGCCCGCGTCAGGCCCCGCTTCGTCTCGGCGAGGTAAGCGATGTCGTCGTGAAAGGCGAACTGCTCTCGCTGGTCGGTGACGATCTCGCGTGCTGCGGTCATCGGGTCTCCGGTCGTCGCTGGTGGCGGCGCTCGCGCGTCGCGGGTGGGCCTGCTCAGCCTCGTTTCTAATTCCGAGTCAGATTATCGGGATTAACGGGCGAAGCGTCAACGACGGTCGCCAACGGGCCGTCGAGTGTGCGACGATCGAGCCGTGGAATTCAATCAGGCCCTCGACGCGGCGATGCGCCTGTTCGAGGTTGCCGGCGTCACGATCCTCGTCGTCGGCGGCGTCGTCAGCCTGGTGGTGTACGGACGCGATCTGTCGCAGGGCCACCGGCGGGAGGCATACACCGCCCTGCGCCACAACATGGGGCGGACGATCCTGCTCGGGCTCGAGGTGCTGATCGTCGCCGACATCATCCTCACGGTCGCCATCGACCAGACACTCGAGAGCGCGGCGACACTCGGGCTGATCGTGCTCGTCCGGACGTTCCTGAGCTTCTCGCTCGATATCGAGATGGACGGCGTCCCGCCGTGGCGTCGACGCGATTCGGAGCGATCGACGCCGCGACGGACCGCGGCCGACTGAATCGTCGTGACTTCGGGCGCGATGCGCCCGGGAGCCGCTAGCTGGCGGACGGGGTCGTCGCCTCGACCGTTGCGGCAGCTTCCTTGACGGCGTCGGCGGTCTCGTCGTCGACGGTCACCACCTTGACCTCCTGTGCGCTGGCTGCCTTGGCCTCGACCGCGGGGGCGTCCTCGGCGGTCACGAGGGCCAGGATCCCGGATGTGCCCGGGAGGATGACGCCGGCGAGTTCCTTCTCGACGTCGAGCCGATGGGCGAGGTTGCGGGCCTTTCCGGCAGCCGCACCGGCTACACCCAGGGTGACCGCGCCGGCGACCAGGGTCGCGGGCAGGAAGACCGCCGCGACGACGCCGCCGACGATGCCCCACTTGAGCCCGGTCCGGGTGCTGTGGTCGGTCATCTTCTCGACGTGGAGCTTGCCGCCCTCGTCGGCCTTGACGACCAGGACGCTGTCGATGTGGAGCGAGCCGTCGATCTCGGCCATGAGCAGATCGTCATAGACCGCCCGGGCAGACGTCGTGTCGGCGAACCGGGCGACGACGAGGGCATGGTTACCCTGGATGGCAACGGCTCCCTCGGCGAGGACGCCGTACTCGTCGGCGACGGTCCCGCCGACCACCACGACGTCGTCGGTGGCGGCCGCAGGCGTGGTACCAGTCTCGTCGGACATGTCAGATCCTCCTGTCCTGCCTGAGCCGGCAGGCTTCCCCGTGTTACGCGCGACATCGATCGGTCGAGCCATCGGGGCTCAGGGCGGCGATCGAGCGGCAGCGGACGACCATCCTAGCGCGCGGCGGAACGCCCTGCCGACTGCCTGCGTTGGAGACCGTGACGCGGCATATGCTGTCACCGACAGCACCGACGAGCGATGACCGGCACGCTGGACCGACGGAGGGCGATCGACGATGAGCCTGCGGGATTTCTACGCGACTCAGATCCGCGTCCTGTGGGAGTGGCGCGGCGGCCGGGTCGCACTCCTCAGGCGGCTCATCCTCACGCTGATCGTCGCGACCGTCTCGTTCCTGGCGACCGCCTGGCTGCTGCCCCGGCTGACGGTCGATCGCGCGATCGACGCCGCGCTGGCCGTCATTCTGATCGCGCTGTTCAATGCGGCCATCCGACCGGTCGTGCTCGCCTTCGCCGCGCGCATCTCGCTCGTGCTCGTGGCGGTCCTGGTCCTGGTCCTCCAGATCGTCTCCTTCATCGTCGTGGCCCAGTGGGCGCCCGGCGTCCATGTCGACGGCTTCGGGACGGCGCTCATCGCGTCGTTCGTGTACGCGATCATCAACACGATCCTGACGGCCATCCTCGGCGTCGACAGTGGCGGGTCCTACTACGGCCTGCTCGTCCAGCGCCTGCTCGTCGAGCGCTCCACGGGACACTCCGACACGCCGGGCCTTGTGATCATCCAGATCGACGGCCTGGCCCATCCGATCCTCGCCGGTCGGATGCGCGCAGGCTCCGTCAACACGATGGCGGGCCTGGTGCGTGACGGGAGTCACAAGCTGTCCCGCTGGGAGGCGATCCTGCCTTCGATGACGTCGGGTAGCCAGGCCGGCATCCTCCACGGCAACAACGACGGCATCCCGGCATTCCGCTGGTACGAACGCGACCGCGATCACCTCATGGCGTCGAGCAATCCGGCCGACGCCGAGTTGATCATGTCCCGGATCTCCAACGGCGAGGGATTGCTGTCCAACAACGGCGCGAGCATCTGCAACCTGATGACCGGCGACGCGACGCGGTCCTACCTGACGACGGCCGCCATCAAGGCCGAGGGCGGCGGCATCGGCGACAGCCAGGCCTTCATGTCGTTCTTCTTCAGCCCGAGCGGCTATCTTCGCTCGTTCACGCTGTTCCTCGGCGAATTCATCAAGGAGCTGACCCAGGCCCGGCGCACCCGGCGCGCGGGCATCCGGCCACAGATGCACCGCGGTCTCAAGTACGCCGGCATGCGCGCAGCCAGCAACGTCCTCCTGCGCGACGTCAACACGTCACTGATCATCGAGGAGATGTACCGAGGCACCAACGTCATCTACGCCGACTTCACCGACTACGACGAGTTGGCCCACCACTGCGGACCCGAGCGGGTCGAATCGTTCGAAGCCCTCGACGGTGTCGACGGGGCGATCGCGACGCTGATCAAGGCCACCGACGAGGCGCCGCGCCCGTACAAGTTCATCATCCTGTCCGACCACGGCCAGAGTCTCGGCGAGACGTTCCTGCAGCGCTACGGGGTGAGCCTCGGCGAGTTCGTCCGGAGCCTGATGAGCGGTCGGGCGACGATCATCCAGTCGAAGACCAAGGCCGAGGGATCCGTCTTCGTCAACTCCTTCCTCTCGGAGATCACCCAGAGCAAGGGTGTCGGCCCGACCGTCGCCCGCGCCGCCCTCGCCAGCAAGACGACCGATGGCGTCGTCGACCTCGATGCCGCCGAGAACGAACCGGCGGTCGCCGACGCCTCGTCGATCGCGGTGGTTGGCTCCGGCAATCTGGGCCTCGTCTGGTTCACGGGCCACGACCGTCGACTGACCGTCGAGGAACTCGAAGAACTCCACCCCGGCCTCGTCGCCTCGGTGGCGGCTCACCCAGGCGTCGGGCTGCTGCTCGTCAGATCCAAGGAGTTCGGGGCCGTGGTCTTCGGCCCGAAGGGCACGCGCTTCCTCGACGACGACCGTGTCGAGGGCGAGGACCCGACCGCACTGTTCGGTCCGCACACGATCATGAGCCTCAAGCGCGAGGACGCGATGGTCCACGCGCCGGATCTGTTGCTCCTGAGCCAGTACGATCCCGAGCTCGGCGAGGTGGCGGCATTCGAGGAACTGATCGGGTCGCATGGCGGACTCGGCGGCCCGCAGACGGAACCGTTCATCCTCCATCCGACCGAGTGGACTCTCGACGAAGAGGTCCCGCTCGGAGCACCGGCCATCTACCGCAACATCCGGCGCTGGCTCAGCGGGATCGGCATCGAACTCGGCAAGCAGCCGGTCGCGGCCACAACTCACGAGATCGCCAGCCCGGAGCCCGCGGCGACGGCGGGCTGACCGTGGCGAAGATCCACTACGAGGTCGATGGCGCCGTCAGCGCGGATCGGTTCTTCGCGGCATTGACCGACTTCGGGCCGCGCCGACCGGAGCTCTGGCCGGGCCTCGACGACAAGTGGTACCAGCTTCACGAGCTGGGCGACACGTGGGCCGATGTGACCGAGGGGACCGATGTGCTGGGCGGGGTCTGGGCGCACGAGCGTTACGACTGGTCGGAGCCGGGGGTCGTCCGCCTGACGCTCCAGTCCGCAGTGGACTTCAAGCCCGGCACGGTCAGCACGTACCGGATCGCACCACGACCTGACGGCGGCTGCCGCGTCGCCGTGGACTTCCACCGCATTGCGAAGAGCCTCCGAGGTCGCTTCGTCGGGGTCGCAGTCACCCTCACCGGACGCCGCCGGTTCGCCGGCGAGTTGCGCGAAGCGCTGGAACGCCTGGGTCGCCTGCCGGCCTGAGACGAAGCCCTGCCTCCGGATCAGATCGTGGTGGCGACCTCGTCGACCGACGCCTCGACCGTGGCAGCCTCGTCGATCGTCGCCTTGACCGCATCCCCGGCGGCAGTCTCGACGTCTGCCGTGATGTCGGCGAGATCCGCCTCAACCTCGAGCCCATCGCCCGACGCCGCAGGGCCCATCCGGGCGCGAACGTCACGGACGGTCCGACTGGCACGCTCCCGGACGGCGGGGTTCGCGATCAGGGCTGCCGTGGCGACTCCGGCCATGACGACCACGCCGGCGGCGACGACCCACCGCGTGCGGGCGAGCGGCCGTGCCCGCGACCCGAGCCGGCCGAGTGCGGCGATGCCCACGACCGCGGGCCCCAGGTCGATCGACCGCCAGTCGATCGCCGGCAGCCCGAAGCGCCCGATTCGGGCCTGGCGCCCGAATCGCGGGCGCTCGATGGTGGTGATATCCATCGCCGGGAGTCGCAGTCCAGCCAGGGAACTGACGATCTGGTCCCGGTCGATCTCGGGCAGGTGGAGTTCCGGCAAGCGGACCTCCTTGACGGGGAGCTCCGGCATCTGACGTCCTCCTCCGACGCGCGTGGATGGTCGGTCAAGGATACGCCTGAACCGAGGGCATCGAGGGTCCGCGACCGCACCACCGGTCGCGATGGAGCGCGGTACAGTATCCCTGCCGAAGCCCATCCGGGGTCGTCGACCACCACCGATCGGTGGCAACCCGGAGGCATTCGACGGGGGTCGTCACATGCGTCTGCTGAGCGTCGGCCGATGAGCCGACGTCGGACCATCGCCATCGGGGCCGGGATCGCCGCCGCGGGTGCGGCTTTGGGCCGCCGGCGCACGGCCCGCATCCCGACCGACCCATTCGACCCGGACGCGATCCGGGCCGAGACGGCGGCGGCCAGGACGGCTGACGTGATCGGTCGCGAGAAGGTCACCCGAGCCGACGTGGCCAACACCTACGCTCCCGCGATCGCCACGGCGGTCGATCCCCTCCTCCACGGGCGACGCTACTTCCCACGGATGCTCGACGATATCGCCTCGGCCACCGACCACGTCCACCTGCTGATCTATGGGTACAAGCCCGGCGACATCGGGGAGACATTCCTCGCGGCGCTCGCCGACAGGGTCGCAGCCGGCGTCGAGGTCCGTCTGGCCGTCGACGCCATCGGCAGCGAGATCGATTTCGGCAGCAAGGATCTCTATCGGCGCCTGCGCGAGGCCGGTGTCCAGGTCGTCGCCCACGACGGGATCATGGTCGTGCGCTCCGAGGCCCTGGGCTCGCGCTCCTTCCGGCTTCACGGCCAGGACCTGCTCCACTTCGACCACCGCAAGATGATGGTCGTGGACGGCAAGGTCGGGTACGTCGGCGGGAGCGGGATCGAGGACCACTTCAATGACGAGCGGTTCTACGACGTCATGGTCAGGGTCGAGGGGCCGATCGTCGCCCAGCTCGCGGCGCTGTTCCTGATGAGCTGGCGCTACAACGGCGGGTCATCGCCCGACGACCCCCTGCTCGCTCGGTACTTCCCGGCCGAGACGCTCGCGATCGCCCCGGGCGCCCCGCTCCGGGCACCGGCAACGGTCCTCTGGAACGTCCCGGGAACGGGACACCATCCGATCAGCGATACCATCGAGCGGGCGCTCGAGGATGCTGCCGAGGTGATCCACATCGTCAACCCGTACATCTCGAACCGGGCGATCCTGAAAGGCATCCACGCGGCCGCCCTGCGGGGCGTGAAGGTCCGCCTCATCGCACCCGGCAAACCCACGCCGCCCTATCCCGCCGCGGCCTTCCGACATTGGTACGGCACGCTCATGGACGCAGGCGTCGAGATCGTGCTCCACCCGGACATGGCCCACGCCAAGGTCGTGCGTATCGATGACCTGGTCCTCATCGGCAGCTGCAACCTGGACGACCTGTCGCTGTTCCGCAATGACGAGCTCAGCCTGCAGTTCGCGGATCCGGTCGTCGCAGACCTGACCGAGCGGAACATCTTCGATCCACTCCTCGCGATGTCCACGCCCGCCGTGGCCCCGACGGCACCGAAGGATCGCGCCTGGAATGCGGCGATGGACCGCGTCTCGCGCTTCCTCTAGTCGCGCTGCGACCGAGCGGCGCATACTTGTCGACCCATACGAAACAAGGAGCCCAGCATGAGCATCGGTCCTGTCGAGTACATCGCCATCGCGTTCCCCGGGAACAAGTTCTCCGGACAGATCATCCCGGCCATCAAGGAGCTCCAGGACTCGGGCACCATCCGCGTCCTCGACCTCGTGATCATCTCCAAGGACGGCGACGGCAACGTGACCGCCGTCGAGCTGTCCGAGGCGAGCGCGGAAGAGCAGGCGACGCTCGCGGCGCTCGGCGTCGAGAGTCGCAACCTCCTCGGGCAGGAGGACATCGAGGACATCGGCGAGGCCCTCGATCCGAACTCGACGGCCGGGCTCATGATCTGGGAGAACGTCTGGGCTGCCAGGTTCGCCAAGTCCCTCCGGGAGGCGGACGGGGTCCTGATCGCCAATGGCCGCATCCCGGCCGCCCTCGTCGAGGAGATCATGGCCGAGTCGGTCTCCTGACCGGTCGAGCCTTCACCGCGAAGGAAAGGAGCAACTTCCGATGATGCGACGCAGAGGCGGCCTCGTTCGGATGGCCGCGACCACCGCCGTCGTGGCCGGGACGGCCGGCGCCGTTAGCCACCATCAGCAGCAGAAGTATCAGAGCCAGGCCGAGGCCCAGGCGGCCGAGCAGCAGCAGGCCGCCGCCGCCGCGGCGCCGCCTCCGCAGTACGAGGCACCGGCTCCGGCGGCACCGCCCGAGGATCCGCAGATGGCCCAGCTGCAGAATCTCGCGCAGCTCCACTCGCAGGGCATCCTGTCCGACGAAGAGTTCGCCGCAGCCAAGGCGAAGGCACTCGGGATCTGACCCTCAGTCCTCGACCTGACTCGCGATGGCGCGGGTCTGGACTCGCTTCGGCGGGTTCCGACCCGCGCCGATCCATGTCCTCCCTGATCTGGGTCAGGCCCTCGGGTCGGCAGCCTGGGGTTCGAGACCGGCCGGGCTGATCTCCGAGGTCGGCCGATCCGAGGACTCGCTGTCTGTCGCGGTGCTGGGTGTCGGCGGTCGGTCGCCGAGGACCTGGAGGACGGACCGCCAGCTTGCCGCGATGAGGCCGAGGACCGGCACGGCCAGGAACATCCCGACGACCCCCGCCAGTTGCCCGCCGGCCGGGATCGCCAGCAGCACGATGGCCGGATGGAGGCTGACGGCCTTGCCGTAGACCAGGGGCGCGATGATGCTGCCCTGAACGATATTGAAGACGACCGTCCAGACAAGCATGATCACGATGTCCGTGGTGCTTCCGACCGCGATCGTGATGAGCAACGCGACGCCCGTCGCCAGGAAGCTCCCGATGTATGGGATGAACCCGAGGAAGAACGACAGGACAGCCACCGGCGCGGCGAGCGGCAGCCCGAGAATGACCATGATCACGAACTGGGTGCCCGCTCCGAAGGCCGACAGGACGCCGGTGCTGATCATGTAGCCGCCCAGGATCTCGACGGCGCGGGTCCCGGCGCGGTCGACGATGTCGTGGCGCCAGCCGGGCAGGCTTCGGGTGAGCGCAGCCCAGCCGCGTGAGCCGTCGCGCAGGACGAAGAACGACAGGACCGCCGACAGGACCAGCCCGACGAACAGTGCCGTCAACCCGGTCAGCACGCCCTGGATCGTCGCGAGGATGCCGCCGCCGAAACCGCTCGCGATCGCTGACGGCCAATCGACGCCAGCCAGGACCGACGAGCCCTTCGTGCTCGTGGTGACGATGGCCGTGCCCTGCTTCGCGAGGACGATCACCGACAGGACCGTGAAGACGACCACGACGGCCCAGGCGGTGACTGCGACCACGATCGACGCCCGTCCTCGTGTCCAGCCGCGGCGCGTGAGGCTGCCGACGGCCGGGAGCAGGGTCGCGGCCAGGATGATCGCGACGGTCATCGGACCGACGACCAGTGGGACCGCGGCCGCAGCCTCGATGGCAAGCCAGGCCAGTCCGAGCACGATGAGCAGCCTCCAGCTCCACTGGGCGAGGCGGTCGAGCCACGTCGGGACAGCCTGCGCGCCCGGCCGTCCATCGCTCACCTGTTCGGGACCTTCGTTGAGGACCGATGCAGCGGCCCCCCAGACCGCCGGCAGGAACGCCGCCACGGGAACCGCAAGGAACAGGCCCACCATGCCACCGAGAGCCAGGCCGGTCGGCAGGGCGATCAGGATGACCGCAGGGTGGAGGTTGACCGTCTTGCCGAAGATGAGCGGCGACAGCCGGCGATGCTTGATCACGTTCGTGACGCCGATCAGGCCGAGCAGGACGATGACCACCACAGGCCCGCCACTGGCGAACGCCAGCAGGACGAGGGTGAGCGTCGCAAGGAAGTTGCCCACATACGGGACGAAGCCGGCGAAGAAGACGAGGACGGCGAGCGGGCCCGCCAGCGGCACGCCCAGAACCAGCAGGAAGACGAAGTCCGTCATGGCATCCACCGCGGCGTTGACCGACGACCCCCGCAGGTAACCGCCGACCTGGAGGAGCGTGTCATGGCCGGCATCCTCAAGCGTCGCCCGTCGCCACTCGCTGGCCGGCCGGAGGACCCACACCCAGGCCTTGTCACCGTCCTGGAGCAGGAAGTAGAGGGTGAAAAGGGACAGCATGCCGATGGTCCCGAGGGTCGCGAGGGCACTGGCGATGGCTGACGTCTCATTCGACAGCCACGTCTGGAGCCCGGTTGCGATCTCGGCGACGACGCCCGCGAGATCGGGCGGGAGCGCGGAGTTGGTCAGAACCGTCTGAAGATGCGCGATCGCATCGTTGACGGCCTGACCGATCTGGACCAGGTACGGGACGACCGCGAGCGCGATGAGGACCAGGGCGCCGACGATGACCCCGACGGCTCCCAGCGTTCCCACGGCGGCCGCCTTGGACCGCGACCAGCCACGCGCCCGCATGTGCTGGATATACGGCGAGCATGCGGCCGCGACCAGGATGGACACGATGACCGAGACCGTCGTCGTCGAGAGGGCGACACCGATCGCGACGAGGAAGGCGCCGAGCGCCAACGTGACCAGGATGCGCCAGCCGATCGCCCCTAGCCAACGCAGCCAATCCGGAGCCAGCGCATCATGGGAACCGGCTTCGGGATCGAGGGGGGTCGCGTCCACCCGCGCATCTTAGGCCATGGCAGAGGCGCTCACCGCGGTCAGGCCACGGTCCCTCCCACAGCGGTAGTGCGTGGCGGCGTCCCACCAGCGAGCCTCCGAGCGACCCGGACCTTGAGGCTGTCCACCAGCGAGTACACGACCGGAATCACGAGAAGGGTCAGGAACGTCGAGCTGAACAGGCCGCCGATGACCACGGTGCCGAGCTCGGCCGCGATGATCGAGCCCTCGTTGAAGCCCGCAGCGAGCGGAACGAGCGCCAGGATGGTGGCGATGGCGGTCATCAGGATCGGGCGTACGCGCGTCCGGCCGCCCTCGACGAGCGCGTCGTGCGTCGAGTAGCCCTGCGAGCGCAATCGTTCGACGAGGTCGAGCAAGACGATCGCGTTCGTCACCACGATGCCGATGAGCATCAGGAAGCCGATGAGCGCGCTGACCCCGATCGGGCGGCCCGTGAGGTACAGCGCCGGGAAGGCGCCGATGGTCGCCAGAGGCAGGGTGAACAGGATGATGAACGGCGTCACCAACGAGTTGAAGGTGAGGACCATCATCACGTAGACGAGCAGGACGGCCACCCCCATCGACGCGAACAGGCCGCCGAAGGCCTCGCTCTGCTGCTGGCTGACGCCGGCGAGCTTGGCGGTCGTGCCGGGCGGGAAGGCCCCGGCCGCCTCGAGCCCGTCGAGCTCGGACTGGACGGATTTGGACACAGCGCCCGTGTCACTGCCCGCGATCTCCGCGGTGATAGAGGCGGCAGGCTTCTCGTCGATCCGGGTGATGGTTCCCTGGACCTCGACCTGCTCGACCGTGGCGATCGTCTGGAGCGGAACGGTCGCGACGGTACCCACGGGAAGGACCTTGAGGTCGTTCACGGAGGCGACCGCCGCAGGGTCGAGCTGCACGATGACCTGGACGGTCTGGCCGTCGGCCGACTGGATCGATGTCGCCGGCTGGGCGACGAGCGCCGCGCGGACCTGGCCGGCGACCTGCGCCGCCGTCATCCCGACCGTGATGGCCTTGTTGGGATCGACCGTGACCTGGACCTCGGGCGTGGCCTTGATGAGGTTGCTCTTGAGGTTGACGAGGTTGGGCTGGTCGGCGAGCGATGCCATGATCGCGGTGGTCGCAGTGTCCACGTCCGCTTTCGTCTGGCCGGTCACGACCACGTTGAGTCCACCCGCGCTGAACCCGCCTGATGACACCGTCGCGTCGTAGCCGCCGGTCCGGACGGGTTCGAGGGCCGTCGCGATGCGTGCCGAGACCGCTTCGACATCGGAGCCGTGCTTGAGCTTGACGGTCATCGTTGCGCTGTTCGCGGCACGGCCCTGCAGGGCGGACTGGAAGACCTGGGAGCTCGTGTCCCCCTCCGCCGGGATGCTCGTCTGGACGAGCTCCACCTGTGGGTCGGCGAGCAGGATCGTCTCGGCCTGGATCGTGCGCTGGAGGACGGCCGCCGATGTGGCGCCGGTCGGCGGTGAGACGGTGACGATGAGCGTCGCCTCCGAGCCGGCGTTGATGAACTGGGTCGGCAGGAGCGGCGCGAGAGCGGCCGAGGCAAAGAACAGGATGGCCGCGATGGCCACCACGCCGAGTTTCGTGGCCCGACCACGGAGCGCGAACTTGATCAACGGCGTGTAGATCCGGACCCAGATGGATCGGATCGGCTCGCCGGTCTCATCCACGGCGGCGCGGACGTCGCGGATGAGGAAGAAGGCGAGGACCGGGACGACCGTCAGGGCGCACACGAGCGACGCGAGCAGCGCGAACGTGACCGTCAGTGCGAACGGCAGGAAGAACTGTGAGACCAGACCACCGACGAACCCGAGCGGCAGGAAGACGGCGACTGTGGTCAGTGTGCTCGCGGTGATCGCCCCGGCGACCTCGCGTGGCCCGTTGATCGAGGCCGTCATCCGGTCTTCGCCCAGCGACCGGTGCCGGTAGATGTTCTCGAGGACGACGATCGCGTCGTCCACCACCCGTCCGACGGCGACCGCAAGGCCACCCAGGGTCATGATGTTGATGGTCACGCCGGTCAACTGCATGATCACCAGCGCGGTCAGGATCGACAGCGGGATGCTGATCGCGGCGACGACCGTGGCCCGGATGCTGAACAGGAACAGGAAGATCGTCAGGATCGCGAAGATCGCGCCGAGGCCGCCTTCGCGGACGAGCCCGTTCGCCGATTCCTTGATGAACACGGACAGGTCGGCGACCGTCGTGATCGTGAGTTGATCCTTGTGCCGCGCGCCGATCTCGGCCAGCTTGGCCTGGACCGCATCGGCCACCTCGACCGTGTTGGCGTTCGACTGCTTGGACACCGTGACGGTCAGGGCCTGGTTGCCGTTGGTCCGCCCGAAGCCGGTCGTGGCCACGAGTTCGGTCCCGACGGTCCCGAGGTCGCCGATCGTGATCGGCTTCGGTGCCGCGGGGGCGACCAGGCTCGGCCCGGGCGACGGGGAGAAGCTGCCGGTCGGGGCCGTCGACGGCTGGACGACCGGAGCGGGCTTTCCGAAGCCGACGATGAGCCCGCGGATCTGCGCTTCGGAGGCGAGCGTGCCGATGGTCGACACCGGCACCTTCGATCCGTCCGTCGGGATCTGACCCGAGGGGACGGTCAGGTTGTTCGCCTTGAGGATCCCGACGACCTGCTGGCTGGTGATGCTCGCGGCGGCGAGCTTCTTCGGATCGAGCGTCACGAACAGGCGCTGCTCGAGGCCACCGGTCAGGTCGACCCGCGCCACGCCATCGATCCCTTCGAGTTCAGGAACGATCTCGAGCCGGGCGATGTCGGCGACTCCCGCCAGACCACCGGTGCCGGTGGAGGCGATCGACGAGACGACGACCGGCGAGGCATTGATGTTGAGCGCCTGGACCGTCGGAGAGGCGGTCGCCGGCAGGTTCGCCTTGGCGATGGCGTCGGTGATCGCCGCGGTCGTGTCCTTGACGTTCGTGCCGTACGAGAACTGGGCGATGACCAGGGAGATCGAGTTCGAGGAGGTGGACTGGACGAGCTTGAGGCGCGGGATGCCGCTGACGGCGTTCTCGATCGGCTTCGTCACCTGTTCGGTGACATCGGACGAGCCGGCACCCGGGAACGGGGTGACGATCGTGATGATCGGAAAATCGATGTCCGGCAACAGTTCCTGCTTGAGGCTGCCCCAGGCCGACAGGCCGGCGATGAACAGGGCGCCGGCGAAGAGGAGCGTGACACTGCGCTTGCTGAGTGCCATTCGGCTGAGGCGACTCACGTTCGGTGCTCCCCCTGACGGTCGGTGGTGGTCGCGCCTCGGTCGATGGCGCGATGGAAGATGTCGAGTGACTGGTCGACGACCGCGAGCTCGTCGGCATCGAGCCGTCCGAGCAGTTCCCGCAGCTGCCGCTGGTTGAGTTCGCGGAACCGCTCGAGCAGCGCGACCGCGTCGGGCGTGACCGTGATCACGACCTGGCGCCGGTTCTCCGGGTCATCGGCCCGATGCAGAAGGTCCATCTCGACGAGCCGCTCCACGATCTCGCTCGCGGACGAGGCACCGATCCCGAGACGGCCGGCGAGTTCGGTCATGCGCAGGTGGCCGGCGGCCATGACGACGTAGAGGACCTTGGCCTGGGCCATCGTGACCCCGACCTCGGTGAACTCCGGCGCGTGGCCGCTGATGAGTCGCTGCATCATCTGGTCGTAGCGTTCCATGACGGCCTCGATGTCGGCCGCCGAGGGTCGTTGGTTCGTCTTGGGTGGAATGTTCGGTGACTCCGTATTATTCGGTCTTGCCATCCTACATCGGTCGGCGCGGCGGCGCGGATGGCTCCCTCGTACCATCACGCCATGACCCCCCGACTCGACATCGACCGGGCGACGGCGCGTCGATTCCTCGTCGCCCGCCATCTCCTGGCACCACCGCGCGCACTACCGGCCGACGCCGCGTCCGTGATGTGGGTCGTGGACCGGCTCGGCTCGCTCCAGTTCGACCCGCTCGAGGTGACCGGGCGCAACCACGACCTCGTCCTGGCGGCGCGGATCGATGGCTATCGTCGCGCGTGGACCGACGATCACCTGTACGCGTCGCGTGACCTGTACGAGACCTACAACAAGGGCCTGTCCATCGTCCCGACCGCCGACCTGCCGTGGTATCGAATCGCCTGGGATCGGGCTGCCACGCGGCATGACGACGCGGCGTTCGATGAGCACGGGCTGCTCACCGACGAACTCCTCGCGCGGATCCGCGACGAGGGACCGCTCGCCTCGACCGATATCGAGCCACGAGCTGCGATCGAGTGGTATTGGCGACCGACCAACCAGGTCCGGGCGCTCCTCGAGGCACTGGCCGAGGCCGGCATCCTCGGGCTCGCTCGTCGCGACGGGAACCGGCGCGTCTACGATCTGGTCGAGCGGTTGTTCCCGGCGGACCTGTTGGCGACGCGGCGGCCGGAGCCCGAGCAACGACGCTTCAAACTCCTGTCGCGCTACCGGGCCCACGGGCTCCTCGGGCGCTCAGGGAGTGGCGAGCTGTGGTACGGCACCGAGCCGACGAAGGACGGAGGCGCTTCCGTCGGTCCGACCCGCCGTGACCTGCTCGAGGGCCTGATCGAGGACGGAACGCTGATCCCGGTCGCCGTCGAGGACGTGCGCGGTGACCGCTTCGTACTCGCGGACGAGCGGCCCATCCTCGACGCGGCGGCCAGGCGGGCCACGGCGGTCGGACTGGGCGTCGTTTTCCTTGCGCCGCTCGATCCTTTCGTCTGGGACCGGGACCTGCTGCGCTCGTTGTTCGGCTTCGACTATGTCTGGGAGGTCTATGTC
>Ga0075021_10000534_pt1 | contig 20055 bp, 22 predicted proteins | sample ColStrG_CSR_2012_FD_72749 | JGI IMG/M metagenome (GOLD analysis project Ga0075021, IMG submission 72749) | Freshwater sediment microbial communities in response to fracking from Pennsylvania, USA - Cold Stream Run_MetaG_CSR_2012 | ecosystem: Environmental > Aquatic > Freshwater > Creek >...
CGTGAGGTCGACCTCACGCGAGGTTCCATCGCTGAAGCCGAGCCTCAGGCGGTAGTGGGCGAGCACTTCAACGGAGGTGACGGATATGAGGCTCATTCGCTCATTCTAAGGCAGCGGCTCGATCCGCTCAGGAAGTGCTCCGGAGATCACACGGTCCCAGTCCGCGGCGAGCTCATCGCGGTGCAGGGTTGCCCATTCGGTCACGAGCTCCAGAGCGGTCGAGGGGAGAGCGCCGACGAGAACCCTGAGATCGTCAATCGCGATCACGGCGTGGTGCTCCGCGTAGCGGGCGTGGAAGTGCGGGGGGCTGTGGTCGTAGAAGTACATCGTGATCACGATTCCGTAGAACTCGCTAAGACGGGGCATCACGTGATTGTCCCGGCTACCGGGGATGGTCTGCAGGAGCGCAGAGCAGCTCGTCGGGGGGCTCGGTCTGGTCGTTGACGACCGTCTTGCCTCCCCGGTGATAGAGGACGCCCACTGGGCGGTTGTGGCGGCGTGCGCCCGCCCCCAGCGGTCGGGGACGTGCGCCCCGCGTCGCGCGACACCACCAGCAGCTACGGGCTGGGCACCGCCGCGATCTGCTCCCTGACCTGCTCGAGGTCGGTCCGTGCGCCGAGCCGCTCGAACGCGGCGCCGGCCGCTTGGAGTTCGCGATTGCAGTCTTGGCGCTCGTCCTGCGCGAGGAGTGCCTGTGCGAGCAGGGTCCGTGCGAGCGCGTCGTCGTAGGGAGCGCCGACTCCCTGCCACAGCTGCGGCGCCGACTGGAGTCTCCTGGCGGCCTCTGCGGGATCGTCCTGTGCGAGCTCGAGGGTGCCCCGTGCGTGCTCGGCGGCCGCCGTGATCGCCGGCTTCTCGTAGAGCTCCGCACGGACCCCGGCTGGATTTGCCAAGGCCGGCGTCGACGCCGAGAGCGGCACCTTTGTCTGGCCGGGGGGTGCGGATCTCGTGCCCGACCCGCGCGCCGTCACCCGGGCGGCGTGAACTCCGGCGCGATCACCATCTGCGCACGCGACGTGATGCTCAACCGGAGCTCCTTCGCTGGCTGGTAGTCAGGGTCATTCAGAAAGCCCCACGCAGCATCGGTGTCGGCGAAGCGGATCACGACCGTGCTGTTCGGCGGCTCACCCTGGGCGGGCGTCGCATCGAAGCCTGCGACCACGAGCTCGCCACCGTGCTTCTGCAGCAACGGCACCGCCCCAGGAACGTACTCGTTGCCGTACCGGTCAACGTCATCGACCTCTTGCATCAAAACGAGATATGCAGCCATTCGTCTCTCTACTCACGCAACGTGCGGCAACCACTCAGTGTTCTCGCCCGCGAAGGCCGAGCGAGCTGCACAGTCTGCTGCTCCTCAGGAAAGCAGCAGCCGACACCGTACAGGGTTCGCCCTGCAGCTCCGCACGAGAAAGGAAACGGAGCGTCGCCGTGCCCCACAGGGCGTGGGCGGCGGGGCCAGGCCGCTGCCCAGCCCTCGCCCCGCGGCGCGCGCTGCTGGAACGCGCCGACGCGGCCGTCCGTGGTGTCGCCCGAGGCCTTGATCGTGGTGAGTGTCCTGGAGACGAGCGGGAGCGCCGCAGTCGAGACGAAACCCGGTCCGGGTTCGTCTCGACCTTGGCCGTCAGCTGCGCTTGGTAGGGGCGGGTGCGTGAGGCATTACCTCACAGTTCCGTGGACAACTCCTTCGCTATGAACGTTCCGCTGATGGTTGATTTCGCAGTGTTGACCGCGACTTTAACCGTCGCAACGCACTTGTACGGCGGGGACACGACGCCTGATGGATCAGGTGCGTCGGTCTCTACGCAGACTCCGGTTGTACCGGTGACGGTGAAGCCTGTTTTTGTAGGAACTATCACGGCGGGTGCAAGTTCAAAACTCGTGGTGCCGTCCGCGCTGCTCCATTCGCCGGTGAGCACCGTTCCCGGTATCAGGACGCCGGTGACGCCACACGGCAACGGCGACAACTCTTCGTCTGATTTGAGCGTGCAGAATGTCGAGCGATATCCGGCCGAAGCGGGACTCCAGATCCCTTTCCAGTGGACCGTGTCCGAAAGGACAAGTTTCGGGGCTGCCGTGGCTGGCCCGGCAATGGCGAGGGCTAGCCCCCCAGCGAGCGCAGCGACCAGTAGACCCCGTTTCAACTTCAGAATCGATGCCAACATACGAACGGCCTCCTTAGCATTGGGTTGGTCTCCCAACCGGAAACGACCTCCAGGGCGCCAACAGCGGAACGTCCTCCATAGTTCCCGCGTCGTTCTTATGCGACTGGGCGAACGAGTTCCCACGCGCGGCGGGTCGCGGCGCGCCCGGATCGCCTTGGGCTGACGCTATCCGCCCGAGCATGCAAGAGTCAAGGCTTGCCTTCGAGACGTCGGAGCGTTACGTGACGCCGGACTGGAGGAGCAGGGGATGTCGCAGGAAAGAGTAGAGATCGCCAGGCGCGGCATTGAGGCCTTCAACAGTGGCGATGTCGAGGCGCTTGCGACCGACACGACCGAGGACGTCGAGTTGTTCGCTGCCTTGGCTGGTGCTGTGGAGGGTGGAGGCTTTCGCGGACGAGTCGGTATCGAGGCGTACTTCCAGATCACCGCCGAGACGTGGGCTGAGTTCCGCATACTCGCCGAGGACTACCGCGATCTCGGTGACCGGGTGCTCGTGGTCGGCCGGATCTGGGGACGCGGAAGAGGCAGCCGTGTGCCGGTGGAAGCGCCAAACGCGATCGTCATGGACTTCCGGGGCGAGGAGGTTTGGCGGATCCACAGCTACTTCGACCCAGCCGAAGCCATGGAGGACGTGGCCCTGGAGCTGAGGTCACGCAAGAACGTCGAGGTTGTGCTGCGGTGGCTGCTGGCGTTTGGCAGTGACCGTGACGCCTTCAGCGCGGTCACCCATCCAGAGATCGAATGGATGCCCTTTGAGGAGAACCACAGACCAAGCCATGGCCTCGACGGCGCGCTGCGGCTCAGAGATCAATGGCTCGGTGTGTGGGAGCAGAGCATCACGATCGAGGAGATCTGGGGTCGAGGCGATGACGTTTTCCTGAAGGCGACTCTGGTCGGTCGCAGCAAGGAAAGCGGCGCCCCCCTCGAGATGTGCTTCTACGGACAGTGCAGGGTGCGCGATGACAAGGTCTCCTACTGCTACGAGCACCTGGATCGCGACGAGGCGCTCAGATCCATGGGGCCGCAGGATTAGGCGATGTCGCCGATCGGGCCGCCGTGCGCCACCAGTCGTGCCCGGCAGTTCGCAAGCACAATCGCCTTTCAAGTGGTGCCGAGTCGCCGCGGTCAGTCGGCGAGCGTCGGAACGTCCGGCGCAGGAACGGTGTCCGGCAGGTCCCGGCCGTAGGCCGAGTCGTGTTGGAAGGGGTGTGCGCCGCGTGCATGGCGTGAGCGGTAGAGCAGCCTGCCTCGGGTGTTCTCGATGTGCCAGATGGCTTGGACGCTGAGCGGGATGGTCGTCATCCAGAAGCGCGGCGGAACCGGGTCGAGCGGCACGGCCTCGCGCCAGGCGACGTCGGCGGCGATGTAGCCCTCGCCGTCCTCGTAGGCGAGCCTCGCCAGGATCGCGCCGCGCTCGTCGGTGATCTGCGTCTCGCCGAGGAGGATCGTCGGCCATGGGATGCGGGGCGCAAGGGGCGTCTGCATGACGACGTCGCCGACGTGGGAGGGGTGGACGGCGGGAACGCCGAGGACGCGGGCCAGCCGGCCCGGTGACTCGCGGGCGAGCTCGAGCATCGAGGCGTGCTCACGGTCCCAGAAGTAGGGCTTCGTCGCCTTCCAGGTGGGGAAGGATGGGAAGCACATGCCGCCGCCGATCAGGCGGACGCGGCCGCGCAGCCGGGCAGCTGTCCGGGAGCGGATCCACTCGAAACCGTTCGCGAGGCCGATCGGCCCGTCGGAGGTGGAGCAGATGCCCTCGTCGTGGCCGGCGGTGTATGTGACGTTCTCCCACATGCTGGGCTGGTCCTTGTCGTGCAGGTGAACTGTGCCGTCCGGCTCGCAGAGGTAGTACGTGTTGCGCGCATCGCGGCCGCGGATCGTCAGGGCGCCTGCGCCGATCACGCAGCCGTACTCCCGGGCCAGCGCCCGGTAGGCGGCGAGCGGCCCGCCGTCGACGGGCCTTACGCAGCCGGCCATGAGCTGGTGTGCGAGGTTCGGCGAGCAGGAGACCTCGGGCAGGAAGATCATGTCCGGGTGGTGCTCCGCTGCGGCCTGGCCGACGATGTCGGCGATGTGCTTGAGATTCCGCTCGACCTCGCCCGGCTGAACGGCCAGCTGGACGGCCACGACGTGGCGGGTCTCGTCGGCCATGGCGCAGGCCCTCAGGCTGCGGCGACCGCGTTCAGCGGCGCCTCGTCGGCGCGAGCCAACGGCTTGGGGCTCGCCCCGGGAACGTCGTAGTCGGGACGCTCCGAGGCGGTCACGACGGCCGGCCGGAAGGCGCCGCGCAGCTCCTCGCGCCAGATGTCGGCGTCGATCCGCAGCTCCTCGCGCATCTCGGCGAGTAGCGCGCGGCGGTCGGTGCCGGGCCGGCGGGCGGCGCGGGCTGCGAACTTCAGCCCGCGCAGTGGGTTCAAGACGTGGTGGGGCGAACGGACGCGGTCGAACATGTGCATCAGGTGGGGCGTGTCGGTGCGGTTGAACTCGCGCAGCGCCTCGTCGACGATCGGAGACGGAGGAAAGATGCGGGACTCGCGGTTGCCCCAGTGGTAGCTGGCGACGCACTCGCGGTCGCGGCGGCGCTCGACGTTCAGCAGTGCGCCGTCCAGCGCGGCGGGATCGTGGATGACCGGTGCCGCCGCCTCGCCCAGCAGGCGACCGAAGCGCATGGCGTCCCGCATTCCCTGGCCAATGACGGGGTCCTTGAAGTGCCCGGCGTCGCCGGCCAGCGCCCAGCCGGGGCCGCTCGAGCGCCTGAAGAAGGCCGAGACGGAGCCGGTGCTGCGCATCTTCGTCCGGTTTGGCGCATCGCCGACGCGTTCGGCGGTCAGGGGGTTCTCGGCGAGCATTCTGTTCCACATCCCCTCGGGATCTGTGCGGAACAGGGGTATCTCCTCGGCCGGCCCCATGAACAGCACCAGCATCCGGTCCTCTGGGCACGGGAAGACGAGTGTGTGGGTGTCCCGCGCTCGCAGCTGGATGACCCGGTTGCGCCACTCGGTGCCGAGGTGGGGGTCGTCGGCGTAGACGAAGGCCAGGCCGCGGCCGTTGCGTGAGCCTCGGTAGGGACGGGCCGCGCCGACGCGCTCGGCGGTCTTCGAGCTGCGTCCGTCGGCACCGATGACGAGCTGGCAGTCGATCTCGTACTCGTCACCGGCGCTGTCGCGCAGGCGCACGCCGGATGCGCGGCCGGCGCTCCAGATCACGTCGAGGAGACTCGTGCGCTCCCGCACCTCGGCACCCGCCTCGCGGGCCGTTTCGACGAGTGCCATGTCGAAGGCCGGTCGCGGGTTGCAGAGCGCGAAGTCGATGCCATCGACCGGCTCGAAGCGGCTGATGCACTGGGCGTTCTGCGTTGCCACCATCCCCTGGCGGCACTCGGGGGCGCCCGAGCGGCGGATCCGCGAGAGCGCTCCGAGGCGCTGCATCTCGGCCACCGAGGAGGGGAAGTTCAGGTGCGTCGAGAGCGTGTCGGAGGGAAACGGCGAGCGGTCCACGGCGAGGACCTTCCGACCGGCATGGGCCAGCGCGATGGCGGCAGCCGCGCCGGCGCAGCGCGAGCCGATGATCACGGCATCGAACTGCTCGCGGGCGGGGCCGCGTGGGGCCTTCACGGTTGTCATCGGCAGAAGCTCCTTAGCGGTTGTGGTCCCTAGACCGTACGCTCCGAATCCAGGATGCACATCACCCGTCAGGGCTGGATTGTGCACCCCTTGGGGTGAACTTGCTTGGCAATCCGAACGTGCGGTGCTTGGATGACTCGGCGATCATCGCCGATGGTCGTACAAGCTCCCAGGAGGTGTGAGTTGGCCGTCGCCCTCGTCTCGAGTAGCAGCCAGGATCTTCCCCCTGCCCGGGCCGGCGCGAATCTCCTCGACGGCGATCGCGCGCTGCTCGAGGCTCTGCGCCGCGAGGGCGCTGGTGCCTTCGAGCAGGAGTGCCGCGAATTCGGCGCCCTGGCCGACGGGCCCGGCGTGATCGGGGACGGCTTCATCGTCAATGAGAAGGCACCGGAGCTCCTCCGCTACGACCGCTCGGGTCGCCGGGTCGATGAGATCGAGTTCCACCCCGCCTGGCACCGCCTGATGACCCTCAGCACCGAGCACGGGATTGCCGGGTCGGCCTGGGCGGACCCCCGTCCGGGAGCCCACGTCGCCCGGGCAGCGAAGTTCATCATGATCAACCAGGTCGAGGCCGGCATCGGCTGCCCGATCGCGATGACCCATTCGTCGGTCCCGGCGCTGCGGCTCGCGCCCGGCGGCGCAGCCTGGGAGGCGCTCGTCACCTCAGGCATCTACGACCCGGCACCCGTGCCGGCTCCCGGGAAGCGGGGGGCACTCGTCGGCATGGCATTGACGGAGCGCTCGGGCGGGTCGGATGTCCGGGGCTCGGCCACGGTCGCCGTACCGGACGGAGAAGGGGCATGGCTCCTCAACGGCGCCAAGTGGTTTGTCTCGGCCGCCCAGTCCGATGCCTTCTTCGTGCTGGCCCACGCGCCCAAGGGGCTGTCCCTGCTGCTCGTTCCCCGTCGCTCGCCGGCCGGAACTCCGAATGGCCTGCGCTTCGACCGCCTCAAGCCGAAGCTCGGCAACCGCTCCAACCCGACGGCGGAGGTCGAGCTCGAGGACGCCCGCGGCGTGCTCGTCGGCGAGGAGGGGGGCGGCGTCCGAGCGATCATGACGATGATCGGCGGGACGCGACAGGACTGCGTCCTCGGATCCACGGCGGTCATGCGTCTCGGCACGGCGGAGGCAATCCACTGGGCGGCACACCGCGTCGCCTTCGGCAGGGCACTGATCGAGCAGCCGGCCATGCGGGCCGTCCTGGCCGACCTGGCGCTCGAGTCCGAGGCAGCCACGGCGGGAGCGATGCGCCTTGCGAGCGCGACCGAGGCCGCCCATGGGGGAGATGGCCGGGAGGAGATGTTCCGCCGGCTCGCGGCGCCCGTTCTGAAGTACTGGACGTGCAAGCGCGCGCCGCAGCACCTCGGTGAGGCGCTCGAGTGTCAGGGCGGGTTCGGCTACATCGAGGAGTCGCGGCTGGCCCGCGGCTACCGCGAGGCGCCCCTGATGTCGATCTGGGAGGGCTCGGGGAACGTGCAGGTCCTCGATGTCCTGCGCGCGATGGCGCGTGCACCGCACGCGCGTGAAGTACTGCTCGACGAGATCGATCTCGCACGCGGCGGCGATCGGCGTCTTGACGCCGAGTCCGACTTGTTGCGCCGTACGCCGATCGACGTCGAGGACGAGGCCGGCGCCCGGCTGCTGGCTGGCCGCATGGCCCGCGCTCTGCAGGCCTCGCTGCTTCTCCGAGGCGCCCCGGCGACGGTCGCCGACGCGTTCTGCGAGACGCGCCTTGGCGCGTGCGGCGGACGGACATTCGGCGAGCTTCCGGCCGGCCTCGCCCTCGAGGAGATCCTCGAGCGGGCCCGGCCGGACCAGGACGCATGAAGGTCGTCGCGATTCAGCCCGACGTCGCGATCGGCGAGGTCGAGAGGAACCTCGAACACCTCGAGGACCTGATCGGACAGGCGGCCGGTGAGCACAACCCCGAGGCGATCCTGCTGCCGGAGAGCATGACGAGCAAGAACGTCTATGACCGGCGCATGCGCGATGTGGCGCGTCCGCTTGAGGGGGCACCGCTGGAGATGCTCAGGCGGGCCGCCCGCAGGCACGACTGCCTCCTCGGCGGCGGCTACATCGCGATCCGCGGATCCGACACACGCGGGACCTACGCGGTGGTCGAGCCCGACGGCACGGCGCAGTTCCACGACAAGGACCAGCCGTCCTTTTGGGAGAACAACTACTACTCGGGCGGCCACGACGACGGCGTATTGAGCACCTCGCTGGGGACCATCGGGATCGCCAACGGCTTCGAGTGGGGCCGCACCCGGACGGCCCAGCGGATGCTCGGGCGGGTCTCGCTGCTGGCCGGCGGGATGCACTTCCCCTCCTTCCCGACATGGCGGGCGACCAGACCGTGGTTCTGGGATCGCGACCACCAGGCTCTGCTCCAGTACGCCCGCGAGACGCCGCCGCGAATGGCGCGCCTGCTCGGCGTGCCGGCTGTCCACCCGTCGCACGTCGGCGCCTTTGTGATGGAGACGATGATGGTGCCGAACCTCGCGTGGCCCTCGATCTGCGTCGGCGAGACGGCGATCTGTGATGCCGACGGGGTCGTGCTCGAGCGCCTCTCCTTCGAGGACGGCGAGGGCTGGATCTGCGCCGAGATCGACACCGCCGCAGAGCCCAGGCCGCGCGACCCGATGCCGCCCGGCTTCTGGAACTCGCTGCTGCCGGTCTCGGTCCACGGGGTATGGCACGCCGGGAACCTCCACGGCCGCGTCAAGTACGAGGCGATGAAGCGCCTGAGGATGCACGGCTGGCAGAAATAGCCACAGGCGCGTAGATTCGCCCTGTGGGCGAGGAGACGATGCAGGCCGCACTGGCGCGCGAGGGAGAGCTGCGCGAGCGCCTGCGCGTTTTCGGCCGGATCCAGGAGGCGCTGGCCCGGCTGCGCGAGTTCGGCTCGGTCGAAGCGATGATCGCGCATGCGCCGGCCGAGGTGGCCCGGTCCTGCAACCTGGACCGCGTCGTCATCTACCGCCTCTCGGCGGATCGCCTGATGGTCGCCGAGTCGTTCCACGTCGATGGCGACGAGCACGCGGGCGAGCGGCTCCTGGCCTTCAGCCGCGCTCACCCTGCGCCGCTGGACGAGCAGATCCTCGAGCGCGAGATGCTCAGGCGCCGCCGGCCGATCGTCGTCCACGATGCCCAGCACCACCCTGAGACGTTCAAGCCGCTCGTCCTCGCGTACGGCACGCCCGCCTACGTGGCAGCGCCGATCATGCCCGAGGGCCGCGTGATCGGCTTCCTCCATGCCGACAAGGGTCTGCAGCGCCCCGAGGACCCGGAAGGTGTCGACGACCTGGACCGCGATGCGCTGTGGGCTTTTGCCGAGGGCTTCGGTCATGCGATCGAGCGGATGCGCCTGGTCGAGCGTCTGCGCTCTCAGGCCGAGGAGGTGCGCCGCCTGATCGCCCAGACCGAGGCCATCGTGGCCGCTCACCTCGACGACCAGGTCGAGCTGGTGTCAGGCCCGACCTCGTCCGATCCCCTGGCACATACCGCCGCGGCGCTCTTCCCGGCCGCCGAGAGCCCGCTCGAGCTGCAGCTGACCCGCCGTGAGGCGGAGGTCCTGAGGCTGATCGCCGAGGGCGCCACGAACGGCCAGATCGCTGCGCGCCTCGTGATCACTGAGGACACGGCCAAGTCACACGTCAAGCGGATCCTGCGCAAGCTGGGCGCCGGCAACCGCGTCGAGGCGGCCACGATCTACCTGCGCTCGCAGGGATGACCGGCTACCGGCAGACGCGCCGCCGCGGAGAATCTCACGCTCGCGCCGCAGTGTCGCCCTGTCGGCCGACCTGATCGGCAACTTCGGCGATGCCCTGACCGCAGTGCTGTTGGGGGATCGCGTTCGCTCTCCGCTCTCAGGTCGCGGAGCTGCGTGCCGGGCGGGCGGTCGGCCGCCTCCACTATTCTGGCGGTTATCGTCAGCGGACCACGGAGGTCGCGATGTTCAGGCACGGCTGGGAGAAGGGGCGTGGGAAGGTCGTCGAGGTATTGACCTCGTACAGCACCTCGGCCGGTGTCAGGGGCCAGGTCGTCGACGGAATGATCATCGATGTCTATCCCGAATCCGGTGAGCCGTTTCGGGCCAAGGTGCCAACGGGTCGGTACGCCATTGGCGGCTTCTCGTTCAATAGCATGGATTTCAGACAACCGCGGGCAGGAGAGACGGTTCGGGTCGAGTTCGACCCGAAGTCCAAGAAAGTGCGGCTCGATCTTTCCGACCCCAAGCTGCACAGGAAGGGTCCGGCGCCGACGGAGAAGAATCGCCGCAAGGCGGTGCTGGAGCAGCCGCCGGCGAAGCGCGAGCAGCGGCGCGAGAAGTGATCAGCGCCAACGTCTGGTCCTCGAGTACCTGATCGGCGACTCCGCGACCGGCCACGGCACGTGTCGGACCGTGGCGCGAGTAGGCTTGCCGGGTGTCCGAGGTCATCATCGCGGAGCGCTTCTGCGGGCCGTCCGACAGCGCCAATGGTGGCTACACGTGCGGGTTGATCGCGGGGTTCATCGAGGGGCCGGCCCAGGTCACGTTGCGCAAGCCGCCGCCGCTGGATCGGCCGTTGACGATTCAGTTGAATCCGGACGCCACTGTGGGCCTGCTGGATCAGGATGGACTCGTCGCCGAGGGCGTCGCGGTTGCGGTCGATCGGGAGGTTCCGGCGCCTTTGACGCTGTCCGAAGCTCGTCTGGGAGCGGAACGGTATGAGTGGGCGCAGCCGAGCGATCACCCCTACCCGAACTGCTTCGTCTGCGGCCCGTCACGCCGAGAGCGGGATGGCATGCGCATATTTCCTGGCCCGGTTCCTGGCCGCGATCTCTACGGCGCGCCTTGGCGCCCGGATGACTCGCTCGTCGATCGTCAGGGGCGGGTGCGCCCTGAGTTCGTCTGGGCAGCGCTTGATTGTCCGAGTGGGCTGGTCACCAACACGTTCAATCCTGCAGGGCGGATCTTGCTTGGGAGACTCGCCGTCGATCTGCTGAGCCCGGTCCCGGGAGATAGGGAATATGCGCTGGCATCGTGGCCGATCGATCAGAGTGGACGCAAGATGTCGACTGGCTCCGCGCTCTTCTCCGGGGAGGGCGAGCTTCACGCCGTTGCGCGCGCGGTCTGGATCGAGGTCTCGGCATGATCGCGGCCCGGGTCATTCTCGCTCGGTAACCCAGGGAGCGCAGTTTTGCGCATCCTTGGTTGCCTCGCGACGGGCCCGTGCACAGCAGGCCGCGTCATCGAGCAAAGCCTCCAGGGGTGCTAGATGGTTGGAGTGATGTGGCCGGAGGACGCCCGGACGCTCGCTGACCGTCCCGCGCGACAGCCGCGCGTGGCTCTCGCTTGGACGCTCGCTTTCGCGGTCGGGTATCGACCGCAGCCACCGGCAGGATCTGGGGCATGCCGACGATCAGTCGTTTCTTCGGGATCGCGATCGTGATGTTCTTCGACGATCACGGACCGCCGCACTTCCACGCCCGCCACGCGGACGGCGAGGCAAAGATCCGGATCGAGCCTCTCCGATGATTGGCCTCACCCCAGACATAACCGCCGTTTCGGCCGTGCAGCACGGCGTCCTTCACCTTACGTTCGCCGATGGCCTGGCGGGCGAGGTCGATGTCCTGGGACGCATGCACGGGCCGGTATTTGATGAGGCACGCACCACGGCTGGATTTGCCAAGGCCAGCATCGACGCCGAGAGCGGCACCGTTGTCTGGCCGGGAGGTGCGGATCTCGCGCCCGACACGCTCTATGAGCGCCTGCGCACGGGCGCGTGGCCCGATCGGCACGTCGCTGCTTGAGCCAGGCCGCCGGTCGCCGCCCGAGCCGTCGGGTCAGGCGATCAGTGGACGTTGCGTGGAACGAGGGTGTTCGATGTGGCCTGGCTGCCCAGGTGCTTGGCGTCGCCCAGGTCGGTCGCCGTGACGGTCGACGACGTTGTCGCCGGCGGCGTGAACTGCACGACGCAACTTGCCGTCCCGACGGTCGTCACACCGTTGACCTGGCCAGGCGCAAGACTGCAGGAGCTGCCGCTCGTGAACGCTCCGCCGCCTTCGCTGCCCCACGAAACAAACCCGGTTGGCGTGGATCGCCCGGAGGCGACGGTGTCTTGGACGGTGGCCGTACAGGTGTCGGTCGCCGTCGCGACGATGAAGTCGCATCTCACCGTGATCGCGGTCGTGCGGTCCTGGCCCGGCTTGGGCGCTTGCGGTTTCGGGCCCACCCGCTGATTGCCTTTCGCCCACACCAGCCCTGCCAGGATGACGTTATTTCCCTTCCGGCAGACGTAGCCAGAGCGGGCGATGAAGCTGCACGGCGACCAGCCGGGCGCCGGCGGGTTGCTGAGGGTCGTTGCGTTTGACGCGTTCGCCTCAAACGCGTTGAGAACACGCACGACTGTCGAGCAGTTGACGCTCCCAGCGACCCTGAAACCCTCATCGTGTGGCCGGGAGCCCGACGGCACGCCCCTCGGCAGCGGTCCACCAAAACCACCCTGGACTTTGAGCTTGCCGCAATCCTTGAGAGCAGGGCTGCTCGCCGAGGCGGGGGCCACGGAAACCGACCACACTGCCGCCAGCGCCACCGCGACGGTCAACAACTTGCGCATCGAGGCCCCCTGTCTTCGGCGTCTACGAGCGGACATTGTGCACGAACGCTTGAGGGCGTGCCCTTTACTTGACACGACCTGGCACCGGCGGCGTTGACCGGCGGACGGCACTGTGATCACCCGGCCTCCGGTGTGAGGCCGAGGTCGGCGAAGGCATGGGCGCGGTCGAAGTATTGGGCAACCTTGACGACCTTGCCGTCTCGGACCTGGAAGACGGTCGCTCCCCGGGCGCCGGCCATCTGGCCGACCTCAATCCCACTCGCTCTCCCGCGCGCGTCGAACGTGAACAGCACGAGCACACGATCTCCATCCAACTCGCGATAGCCCTCGGCGGTCACGGTCCAGCCATCCCAGGCGGAGAGCCAGTCGGCGAACAGTTGGGACATTCCGGCGAGACCGATCCGAGTTTCGGCACTCGGCCCGTCGGCCATCGCGTACTCGATCTCCGGATCTGCCCACGCCGCCGAACTCCAGTCGCCGCGTTCCCAGGCCGTGTAGATCGAGCGCACGAGCTCCAGGTTCGCCGAGGACATCGTCTACACCTCGCAGACGGCGATCGCGGGCGCGTCACGTCGCGCCTTCTCGGTGGCGCTCGGCAGGTCGGCGAGCGCCGTGTAGGTGACCCTGTCCGGGTCCAGGTCGAGGGCCGCAGCGTCGTCGGGTTCGAGGCGCTCGATCAGGTCCTTCGAAGCGAGGGCACGTCCGCCGGTGGCGCAGGCCTCGATCCGCGCACCCTCGTTGACCTCGTCGCCGAGGGCGGTCACCTCGGTCCTTCCGCTGGTTGCGATCTGCCCCACATAGAGGGTCGAGCCCCAGTGCAGGCCGAAGCGCAATGTCAGCTCATCGGCGGCGAGTTCACTGCGCACGGCAACATCGACCATTGCCTCTCTGAGCGCGCGGACGGCAACGATGCAGCAACGGGCGGCGGCGGATTCAGAGCCCGATGTCTCGGCGAGGAAGAACGCGACGATGCCGTCGCCGACGTGGCGGCCCACGAGTCCTCCGGCGTTGATGACGCACTCATCGGCGGCGCGGGCCATGCGCCTGCCGAGCGCGAAGTAGCTGGCGGTTGAGAGTCGACGCGAGAGCGGGGAGGAGGACTCCAGGTCGGCGAACATGATCGCCGCGGGCCGGCGCCCGGCCTTCGCGACGCTCTGCATCCGCTTGAAGTGCTGCACGTCGCCCGCCCCCGCAAGCGTGCCGAGGACGGCCATGCTCGCGGCGGGCTTGTAGATCATTGTGGTCCCGGCGAGTCGCCCCTCCTCGTCGCGGATCCGCACGGCGGTCATGAATGCCAGATGTGTGCCGCCGCTATGCGTCCCCCGCCAAGTCACCGTGGACGCCGGTTGGGGCGTTGCCAGCGGAAGCCCATCGACAATCTCGGCGAGGCGGGGATCGACGTGATTGCGCAGCTCATCGCGGCCCCCCGCGGTGTCGGCGAGCGTCCATCCACCTATCTCCGTCAGCGTTTCGCCGATGAACTCCAGCTTGTTCGTGCCGGTCGGCCATCGAAGCCGGGCGTTCACCGCGCGTGGCCCGAAGTAGTGCTCGCCGAGCGCGAAGCTGACCGGCTCCGCGAGACCGCCGTAGCTCAGGCGGAGATCGTCGGTCATGTAGACGCAACGCCAGTCGCCGTCGACGATCTCAGCCCAATGACCGGCGTCGCGAAGCGCCACCGCCACTGACGCGAGCACCGGGTCATCCGGCAGTGGACACGTCTCCTGGCTTGACATCGGCGCGACTCTACACGCGGGCCTGTGCCCACTCACGCGTCCCGGCTACTGCCGCGGCGCCCTGGGCCCGCCCTGGATGCGCCCGCCCGCATCCTCGCCGCCGCAGGGCACCGCGTCGTCAAGCGGCGGCACGATCCGTCCTGCGTGTATAGGGCATTCGCCCGATGCGAGCTCGACGGCCGGTGCAGATACTCGCCTTCACATCGGCGTCGACCGCGGCGCCGGAAGATCACAGGAGGCAGACATGTTCCTTGCAACCACCACCGTCGAGGACTACGAGCGCTTCGAGCGCGTCTTCTCGACAAGCGGTGCCGAGAAGCGGCGCCAGCATGGCTCAAAGGGTGCGCGGGTGTTCCGCGACCCCAACGAGGAGAACCGGGTCTGGGTGCTGTTCGACTGGGACGCGGAGGGGTGGCAGAGCTTCGTCTCGGACCCCGACGTTCCGCCGATCCTGCAGGAGGCCGGGCACAAGAGCAGGCCGCAGATGGCCGCAGCCGGAGGCAGCTACGACGCCTAGCACGTCGCGCCAGGCGCACAACTAACCATTCACGTCACTCGGTCGCTTCGACCGAGATCGGAGGAACGTCATGCATGCTTCAACACCCACACTCGGACGACCCATCAGAGTCGGCGTGATCGCCGAGGAGACCGGCCCGCTGTCGTTCATGGGCGTCGCCAACGCCAACGTCGCTCGTATGGTGATCGACGAGATCAACGCCGCCGGCGGGCTGCTCGGCCAGCAGATCGAGCTGTACGTCGAGGACGGCGAGACGACGGACGACGTCGCCGAAGCCTGCGCCGCGAAGCTTGTGCAGGAGGATCACGTCGATGTCATCTTCGGCGGCATCTTCAGCTCGACCCGGCAGGCCATCAAGGCCGCCGCCGTGGTCGAGGGCAAGACGCTCTACATCTACCCGGAGCAGTACGAGGGACAGGAGTGCGATCCCCTGATCTTCTGCACCGGGCCGGTGCCGGCGCAGCAGGTGGACCCGCTGATCCCGTGGCTGATGCAGCAGACCGGCGCGAAGCGCTTCGCGCTGCCGTCGGCCGACTACATCTGGCCGCGGATCCTGAACGAGAAGGTACGTGGGCTGGTCACGGCCGCCGGTGGGGAGATCGTCGAGGAGGACTACTACCCGCTCGACCACACCGACTATGGCGAGGCGATCGAGAGGATCATGTCCCGTGGCGCGGAGGTGGTCTTCAACACGATCGTCCCGCCCGGAGTCGTGCCGTTCTTCCAGCAGCTGCACGACGCCGGCTTCACCGAGCGGGGCGGACAGATCGTCTGCACCTACTTCGACGAGAACTGCCTCGCGCTCGTGCCGCCCGAGCAGGCCGAGGGCCTGTACGGCTGCCTGGACTACTACCAGCGTGGGGAGGACCCGTTCAGCAGAGAGCTGCTCGAGCGCTACGACAGGCGCTTCCCCGGCGGCGCCCTGCTCACCGGCGGCAGCGCATGCTCCGGGATGTACAGGGGCCTGAGGCTGTGGGAGGCCGCCGTCAGGGAGGCCGGCTCGCTCGAGCAGGAGCGTGTCATCGCGGCGCTCGACCACGCCACGATCGCCGTTGGACCCGGCGGGCCCGCGGAGATGGTGCCCGGCCAGCACCACGTGCGGATGAACATGTACATCGCCCAGGTCCGCGGGGGCGCGCTCGAGATCGTCAAGAGCCTCGGCGTCGTCGATCCCGACGAACCGACCGTGCCCGCACTCGCGCACGCTTGAGCGCCGCTCGCGGACGGCCGAGGGCGCCGGAGACCCGGACCCTCGGCCGCTGCTCTGTGCGATCCGGGGCGAGATCGACCTCGCCCGCCCGGGCGTGGCGCCCGTTTCGGGCGGTGGGTTCGGGTCCTCAGGCCCGGGCGCTCGAGTGCAGCAGATCTTGTTCGAAAGCCCAGAGCGTCGCTGCGGCGCGGGTCCGCACGCCGGCCTTCTGGTAGATGTGCTGGACGTGGTGGCCGACCGTCTTTGCGGAGATGCCGAGCGTGTTGGCCATTTCGGCGTTTGACGCTCCCCGCACGAGGGCCAGCACCACTTCGAGCTCACGGTCCGTGAGCCCTGCGGGCAGTGTGCGGGGCTGCTCCGCGATCTTGTGGCCGGCTGCCGAGAGAACGGCATTGACCGCATCGGGGTCGAGCTGTCCCTGCTGCGCCTCGCGGGTCAGCTCGGCCTTGGCCGCCGCGGCGTCCAGGGCGGCGCGGTGAGGGCGCGCTTCGCGCATCGCCGCATAGGAGTCTGCTGCGGCGAGAATGCGAGTCAGGCGGTCGAGTCCAGGCGCTCTCGTGCCGCGGTGGTAACCGGAGCCGTCCAGACGCTCGTGGTGTGCGCCGGCGAGGAGGCCGATCGGCGCGAGCGCCTGTGACTGCGCAAACGCACGCTCTGTGAAGTGCGGGTGCAGGCGGACACGCTCCCACTCGCCGAACCCGAGTGGGGCGGGCTTCTCCCAGATCGCGTTCGATATCCCCACGCGCCCGAGGTCCCCGGCGAGCGCGGCCCGCCGCACCGCGCTCACCTGATCCTGCGGCAGGCCCATCCGCCAGGCGGCCGCCTCGGCGAGGTCTGCCGCACTGATCGAGTGCTCTCGCAGCCACGGCGATTTGAGCCCGGTTATCGCCGCGAAGGTCGAGAACGCGTCGTCGATGTCCTCGGGCTGGATCCAGATGACTGGGGCCGGCTCGCTGGCGAGCGCGTGATCCCACATCCTTGCTTCGTCCAGCTCGGCGAGCATCTCGGGTAGATGCTGCACCGCGAGCTCGGCCAGTCGCGGCTCGTAGGCGGCTCCCGAGCGGCGCCCGATCACCTCGCACGCCTCCTGCATGCCGCCGACGGTCATGAAGACCGATGCGTCGCGCACGACGTGGTGGAGCCTCATCGGGAGCGGGATCTCCTCGCCCGCGACAGCGGGAAATCCTCGCCCGTCCCAGCGCGCGAAGATGAACTCCAGGCCGTCGCGCACGCCGGCGGAGAGTCCGAGCCAGCCGGCGAATCCCTGGGCGACCTCGCACATCATTTCGAAGCCTTCGCGTCCTCTGGAGGGTGCCTCGGCGAGCGCGTCTTCGATCAGCTGGGCGCGGAGGTCGGGTGGCTGGCCGGCACCGACGTTTGACCTGTAGAAGGCGAGCACCTCGGCCGGGTTGATCGTGTCGATCAGGTAGAAGGCTGCGCGGTGCGCGATGTCGTCGCCGAAGACCTGCGTCGCCTCGTGGCTGTTTGAGGTGCATCCCGAAGCGTGCAGCAGCGCGACGTAGTAGGTGTCGGTGAGCTCTTGAGCCGACGCGCCGGCGAGTTCGCCCAGGCCGACGGCGAGCACGGCCGTCCTCAGCGCGTGCTCGAGCGGCTGGCCGGTGCCGAGGTCGCTGGCCAGCGACAGCGCCCCGACGAGTTCCGCGGCTCGAATCGGCCGCTCGACCGAACTCGGCTCGCTCGCCGCTGCTGATCTACCCCCGGATGCCACCGAACGATTCTACGTGCCCCTCAGCAAGCCGGCGGGCGCGTATCACGGCGTCGACGCCCGTGCCGGCCGCGGCTCGCGGGCGGTCCTCGGCGACGACGATCGCCCAGTGAGCGGGATCGAGTGCGGCGGTCGCGGTGTCGGTGGAGACCTGTCGCTGGCCGGCCGCGGGCGTTGCGGCTCCGGTCGCCGGATCGACTGGACGGTGCCCGACCAGCAACAGCGTCCCGCCGGGGGCGACCGCGGCCGCCATCCGCTGCACCATCTCGTCGATTGATCCGGCGACGTGAACGTAGAGGCAGGCCACGAGGTCGTAGTGGTCTGGTTGTGGAGTCCACGTCGCGAGATCGGCCTCGACCCACCGAATGCGCGCGGCGATGTCCGCCCCGGCGCCCTCGGCCGTCGAACGGCCATGGGCGAGGGCCGCCTCGGAGAAGTCGACCGCCGTGACCTGCCAGCCGTGCGTCGCGAGCCAGAGCGTGTCGGACCCGTGGCCGCAGCCCGCATCAATCGCACGGCCGGGGCGCAGGTGTTCGACCTCGGTGGTCAGGTGCCGGTTCGCAGGACGACGCGCGATGTGCTCCGAAGGCCCGCTCAGGGTCCGTGACCAGAGTTGCTCCCAGAAGGCGCGATCGTAGGTTGGCTTTCTCACGCCGTGGCTCCTGCCTTGGTCTCCTGCGCTCTGGAGTGTCTGTCGAGCTCGAACGCTGCCCCATCGGCGAGCGGGCGCTCAGCCGCTGAGCACCTCCCCGCGCCGACCCACCCGCCGGTAGTATCGCCAACTCGGGGAATCGCGTCGGCGGACTACGAGGAGGCAGGATGCAGGTCACGAGATCGGCGCTGAGCGAGTCCTACTACCCGGCCGATCAGAGCGACGCTGTCTGGGAGACGACGGTGGGCGGAATCCTGGGCGACGCGGCCCGTGCGGTGCCCGACCAGGTCGCACTGATCGGTGGCCACCCGGACCCCGCGGAACGCCGGCGCTGGACCTACGGCGAGCTGCTGCAGGACGCCGAGCGCTGCGCCCGCGCGCTGCTCGGGCGGTTTGAGCCCGGCGAGCGGGTCGCGGTCTGGGCACCGAGCATCCCGGAGTGGGAGGTGCTGGAGTTCGGCGCGGCGCTGGCCGGCCTGATTCTGGTCACGGTCAACCCGGCATACAAACCGGGGGAGCTCAAGTACGTTCTCGAGCAGTCCGGCTCGGCCGGGATCTTCCTTGTGGCCGACTTCCGCGGCAACCCGATGGCGGGCTCGCTCGAGTCCGTTCGCGGTGAGCTCCCGGTGCTCCGCGAGGCGATCGAGTTCAGCGAGTTCAGCGCGTTTCTCGCCTCCGCGGTGGCGACGGAGAAGCTGCCGCACGTCGAACCGGACGACCCGGTCCAGATCCAGTACACGTCCGGCACCACCGGCTTCCCCAAGGGAGCCCTGCTTCACCATCGCGGCCTGACCAACAACGCGAGGCTGACGATCGGCGAGTTCGCTCTGGCGCCGGGCGAGGTCTACGTGAACCCCTTTCCGCTGTTCCACACCGCGGGGTGCGGCTTGGGTGTGCTCGGCTGCGTCTCGCACCAGCTCACGCACGTCCCGGTCATCGCGTTCGAGCCGAGCCTGATGCTCGACCTCGTCGAGCAGGAGCGGGCATCGTCGCTCGCGGGCGTCGCCACCGTGCTGATCGCACTGACCGAGGACCCGAGCTTCGACACGCGCGATCTCTCATCCGTGCGCGCAGTGCTCTCGGGCGGCGCCCTCGTGGCACCCGAGCTCGTCAGGCGCATCGAGGACCGGCTCGGCGCGCCTTTCTCGATCGTCTACGGCCAGACGGAGAGCTCGCCGGTGATCACCCAGGGCCGCCTGGACGACAGCTTCGAGGACCGCGCCACCACGATCGGCCGCCCGCTTCCCCAGACCGAGGTGAAGATCGTTGACGCGATCACCGGCGAGACCGTCCCGTGCGGCGAGGTCGGCGAGCTGTGCACGCGGGGGTACCTCGTGATGAACGGCTACTACGAGATGCCGGACGCGACCGCCGCCGCGATCGACGGCGACCGCTGGCTGCATACGGGCGACCTCGCGTCGATGGACGACCGCGGCTACTGCCGCATCGAGGGCCGGCTCAAGGACATGATCATCCGCGGCGGCGAGAACATCTTCCCGCGCGAGATCGAGCAGCGCCTGTTCACTCACGAGGCGGTTGCCGACGTCGCTGTCGTGGGCATCCCGGACGAGAAATGGGGAGAGCAGGTCTGCGCGTTCGTGAGGGCCGCCGCGGGCGCGGAGCTGGACAGGGATGAGCTCGACGCCCACGTGCGCGAGGAGCTCGCCGCATACAAGGCGCCGCGCATCTGGGTCTTCGTCGAGGAGTTCCCGATGACCCCGTCCGGCAAGGTGCAGAAGTTCGTGCTGCGCGATCGCCTCATGGCCGGCGAGCTACGCCCCGCCGAGGGCGCCGGCTAGCGTCTCAGAGCTTCACTACGAGCTTGCCGAC
>Ga0075021_10000537_pt1 | contig 19985 bp, 6 predicted proteins | sample ColStrG_CSR_2012_FD_72749 | JGI IMG/M metagenome (GOLD analysis project Ga0075021, IMG submission 72749) | Freshwater sediment microbial communities in response to fracking from Pennsylvania, USA - Cold Stream Run_MetaG_CSR_2012 | ecosystem: Environmental > Aquatic > Freshwater > Creek >...
GAGCAAATCGTCGACGCGGGCGCACACGTGCTGGCCATCAAGGACATGGCCGGTTTGTTGCGGCCGCAGGCGGCGAAATTGCTGGTAACAGCCCTGCGGAGCCGTTTCGACCTGCCGGTGCACGTGCATACCCACGACACCCCGGGCGGCCAGCTGGCCAGCTATGTGGCGACGTGGCAGGCCGGGGCCGACGCCGTCGACGGTGCCGCCGCCCCGATGGCCGGAACCACCAGCCAGCCCGCGCTGAGCTCGATCGTCGCCGCCGCGGCGCACACCGAGTACGACAGCGGGCTGTCGCTCTCGGCGGTATGCGCGCTGGAGCCCTATTGGGAAGCGTTGCGAAAAGTTTACGCGCCCTTCGAATCCGGGCTGCCAGGCCCGACGGGTCGGGTTTACCACCACGAGATTCCGGGTGGGCAATTGTCTAATCTGCGCCAGCAGGCGATTGCGCTCGGGTTGGGGGATCGATTCGAGGAGGTCGAAGAAGCCTACGCCGGCGCCGACCGGGTGCTGGGCAGGCTGATCAAAGTCACGCCGTCCTCGAAGGTGGTCGGCGACTTGGCTCTGGCGCTGGTCGGTGCTGGTGTAAGTGCGGACGAATTCGCCTCCGAGCCTGCGCGATTCGACATCCCCGAGTCCGTGCTGGGTTTCCTGCGGGGTGAGCTGGGCGACCCGGCCGGCGGGTGGCCCGAACCGCTGCGTAGTGAAGCGCTGGCCGGCCGTGGCCCGGCCAAGCCCACCCAGCAGCTCACTGCGGAGGACGAGGCGGGCCTCGCGCTGACCGGAGCCAAGCGTCAGGCCACCCTGAATCGCCTGTTATTCCCTGGTCCGACAAAGGAATTCGAAGAGCATCGAGAGATTTTTGGCGATACATCGCAATTGTCGGCCAACCAGTTCTTCTACGGACTGCGGCAGGGCGACGAGCACCGGGTGAAACTGGAGCGCGGGGTTGAGCTGCTGATTGGGCTCGAGGCCATCTCCGACCCCGACGAGCGCGGCATGCGAACGGTGATGTGCATCATCAACGGCCAGCTGCGGCCAGTGCTGGTGCGTGACACCAGCATTGCCAGCACGGTCCCGGCTGCGGAGAAGGCCGATCGCGGCAATCCTGATCACGTTGCTGCGCCGTTTGCCGGGGTTGTCACGGTGGGGGTGTCCGAGGGCGACCAGGTGAGCGCAGGCCAGACCCTCGCCACCATCGAGGCGATGAAGATGGAAGCCCCGATCACCGCTCCCAAGGACGGCACCGTGGAGCGGGTGGCGGTGTCGAGCACCGCTCAGGTGGAGGGCGGGGATCTGCTGGTGGTGCTGAGCTGACGCGCCGGCGACGATGCAGAGCGAAATGAGCGATGAGGTGGGGGTACCTCCCGCTTGCGGGGGAGAGCGGCGCAGGTGACGAGGATCATTGGCGGCGTCGCGAGTGGCAGGCGCATCGTCGTCCCGCCGCGCGGGACGAGGCCGACCACCGATCGGGTGCGCGAGTCGTTGTTTAACATCGTGAGCGCCCGACGCGATCTGACCGGCTTGGTGGTGCTGGATCTCTACGCCGGCTCGGGGGCGCTGGGGCTTGAGGCGTTGTCGCGCGGTGCCGCCTCCGCGCTGTTCGTGGAGTCCGATCTGCGCACCGCGGCCGTCATCACGCGCAACATCGAGACGCTGGGCCTGGTCGGTGCCACGCTGCGCCGGGGCGCGGTGACAGCCGTCCTGACAGCCGGGCCTTCCGCTCCGGTGGACCTCGTCCTAGCCGACCCTCCCTACGACGTTGCCTCAGCCGAGGTCGACTTGGTTCTGGTGGCTCTGACGACCCACGGCTGGGCGCACGAGGGAACTGTCGCGGTAGTGGAGCGGGCGGCCGCCAGCCCGCCGCTGACCTGGCCGGCCGGCTGGTCTATATGGCCCGGACGTGTTTATGGCGACACCCGTTTGGAGCTGGCGGAACGGCTCTGAGCAGGGTGTACCGTCTTCCGTTATGAGCGCCGCTCTCGCCCGTAAGCGGGTGGGGGTACTTCCCACTTGTGGGGGCGTACCCCCACCTCATCGCTTCGCTCTGCATCGTCGTCGGCGCGCGTTATGAGCGGCGCGGTATGCCCGGGGTCGTTTGACCCGGTGACGTTGGGTCACATCGATGTCTTCGAACGTGCCGCGGCGCAGTTCGACGAGGTAGTGGTGTCGATCCTGTTCAACGCAGCCAAAAAGGGGATGTTCGACCTCGACGAGCGGATCGCGATGATCGAGGAGTCGACGATGCACCTGCCCAATTTGCGGGTGGAGGCCGGACAGGGTCTGGTTGTCGACTTCGTCACGTCCCGCGGGATGACTGCGATCGTGAAGGGTCTGCGCACCGACACCGACTTCGAATACGAGCTGCAGATGGCCCAGATGAACAAGCACATCGCGGGCGTCGACACGTTCTTTGTTGCGACGGCGCCGCAGTATTCGTTCGTGTCATCGTCGCTGGCCAAAGAGGTCGCGATGCTGGGCGGTGATGTGTCGGAGCTACTGCCCGAACCGGTGAATCGCCGGCTGCGCGAGAAGTTGTCCGGAACCCCCTGAAATAGCAGTGACACAAGCAATTTAGCCCCACCACTGCCATCAGAAGACGATGGTTTGGTTGTCGTGCAGGATAACTCGGTCCTGGCAATGCCACAGCACCGCGCGGGAGAGCACCGCGCGTTCGACGTCTGCGCCGACGCGAATCAAGTCGTCGACCGTGTGCGTGTGATCGACACGTACGACGTCTTGTTCGATGATTGGCCCCTCGTCGAGCACTTCTGTGACGTAGTGGGCGGTTGCGCCGACCAGCTTGACGCCGCGTTCCCGTGCTGGCTTGTACGGGGATGCGCCGACAAATGCCGGCAGGAACGAATGATGGATGTTGATCAGCGGACAGCCGACTCCGTCGAGAAACGTCGGAGTGAGTATCTGCATGTAGCGCGCCAGCACTACAAAGTCGACGTTGCCGCTGGGCAACTGAAGCTGACGCTGTTCGGCCTCATCGCGGGTATCGCAGCCGGCGGGGATGTGTATGAACGGCACACCGAAGGGCCGCACGCGCTCGGCCAGATCGGGGTGGTTGGAGATAACCATGGCAACCGACATCTGAAGTTCGCCGCGACGGTTGCGCCACAACAGATCCAGCAAGCAGTGGTCTTGCTTGGATGCCATGATGGCGACCCGCTTGGGCTTGGCGGCCTCGGTAAAGCGGTAGTCGATATCGAACTTGGCGGCCACGGTGCTGGCGAACTCGCGGTCGAGCCCGTCGATCGCGGCGGTCAGCCCGGGCAGATGGAAGATGGCGCGCTGCAGAAACGTTCCGTTCTCCGGCGCGGTGGAGTGCTGGTCCAGGGAAATGATGTTGGCGCCAGCCTGAGTCAGGAAGCTGCTCACCGCGGCGATCAGCCCCGGGCGGTCGTGGCAGTGAAGCAGCAGCCGGCCGATATCGGTGGGCAGCGGCGGACCGGCGGGCGGCCGCGGGAAGTTGGGAGGTTCTGTCGGCGTTGGTACCGCGAATCATGGCTTTCGGATCGTCAGGTTTTGATTGCACCTATATTCCGTGGGCCGGTGTAGCGCCCATGACGTGGACCGCCCGGACGTCCCCTTGGCTGACGGGCCGAAGATTACGAACCGAACAAACGCAACGTACCTGTAAATTTGGGGAGGCCCAATAATTGGGGGTTTCCACCTGCGCGACGGTGGTTCATGAGAAGCTCATCCTGGATTTCTTCAGTTAAGGCATTCGGTTAGCCAGGCAAAACACGTCGGCGCTGACGATTGAAGGGAATTGGCAGTGAATGAGCGACCTACCGCCGTATTGGGGCATCGCACCGAGGCGGCTGTGAGCCCGGTTTTGGGTGGGTGGCGCCCGAGTACGGCGCCGCCGGCGTTCGCCTCACAGGACATCGCTCACATCCTTCAGTACGTGCGCCACCCGATCCACGTGGTCCGCGAAGAGGCGACCGCGCAGCTGGGCCTTGCCATGGGGGGCGAGTTGGTGGGCGCCGGCGGGTCCGACGTATCCCTGGTGGGGACGCTGCCGCCGATATACCCGGAGTGGTTGGGCGACCGTGAGTTCTGCGAAGCCCATGGCATCCGTTTTCCTTATGTCACCGGGGCCATGGCGAATGGCATCGCGACACCGGCCCTGGTGGTGGCGATGGCAGAGGCCGGCATGCTGGGCTTCTTCGGCGCGGGCGGCCTCTCGTACGCCGCCGTGGAGCGTGGACTGGCCGACATCCAGGAGAGGCTTGCGGGCAGAACGGGGCTGGCATGGGGCGCAAACCTGATCCATTCACCCAACGAGGCTGCGCTCGAGGCACGGGTCGCCGAGCTGTTCATCGCGCGGGGCGTCCGCGTCGTCGAGGCTTCGGCGTTCATGAAGCTCACCCCCGCGGTCGTGCACTATGCGCTGTCGGGCCTGTCGACAGATCCGTCCGGCGCAATCGTTCGCGCGAATCACGTGATGGCGAAGGTGTCGCGCCCCGAGGTCGCCCGCGTGTTCATGGAGCCTGCGCCTGCGGCTCTGGTTTCGGCGCTGGTGGCGTCCGGCAAGCTGACCGCGCGAGAAGCCGAGCTTGCGCGACATGTGCCGGTGGCCGAGGACATCACGGTCGAGGCCGACAGCGGCGGCCACACCGATAACCGTCCGCTGTCGGCGCTCTTCTCAGAAATCGCGCTGCTACGCGACAAATTGGCGGAGCAGCACGGTCTGGATGCCCGCGTGCGGGTGGGCGCCGCCGGCGGCCTCGGTACGCCGCAGGCGGTCGCCGGCGCGTTCGCGATGGGGGCTGCGTACGTGTTGACCGGTTCGGTCAACCAATCGTGCGTGGAGTCCGGGCTTTCCCCGCAGGCGCGCGAAATGCTCGCCAAAGCCGGAGTGGCGGACGTGATGATGGCCCCGGCCTCCGACATGTTCGAGATGGGCGTGAATCTGCAGGTGCTCAAGCGCGGCACGATGTTCGCCCCACGCGGGAAAAAGCTCTACGAGTGGTACGCGGGCAACCCGGACCTGGCCGCCGTCGTCGACAAACATGGTGCGGAGCTGGAAAAGATCCTGGGCAAAAGCGTTGACGAGGTCTGGGCTGAAACACAGCAGTTCTGGGAGCAGCGCGACCCGGCGGTGCTCGAACTCGCCACCCGGGACCCGAAGTATCAGATGGGGCTGACGTTCCGCTGGTACCTCGGGAAATCGAGCCGGTGGGCTATCGAAGGCGACCCCGCTCGTGTCATGGACTACCAGATCTGGTGTGGCCCATCCATGGGAGCCTTCAACAGCTGGGTGGCGGGTAGTTATCTTGAGCAATGTGAGCACCGCACAGTCGTCCAGGTGGCGCTGAATTTGCTCGAAGGTGCCACCCAGATCAGCCGGGCCCAACAAGCCCGCAAATGCGGGGTACCCGTTCCGGCGACTGCGTTCCGTTATATTGCGCGCCCATTGTCTTTATAGCGAATTACGGCACCCGGTAAGGCTTTCGCGAATCGCGGCATTTACCTGGCGATCCTCACTCATTTCAGCCTCACGTCGCCGGCGTTGAGGGAATTTCGGCTTGCTGACCTGTAGATGTGCCTCGGCGACGCGGCGCAGAAGAATTGCCATGGCCGCGGGCTCATCGATGCCGCACAAGCACGGACGAACAGCAACATCACCGCGCCAGATCCGCTCGACGGCCGACCGTGAAATCGTTGGATCGGAGGCGGCCTGAATGTTACCAGTCGGTAGGGCTCGCCTTATTGACTATTCGTCAGTACGCAAGGCGCCGCTCTGATAAAGTCCCGGCGAGCGCTTGACCCGTCTCGGCTGGTCAATTAGGCAATAGCTCGACGGTCAGTTTCTGATCCGACGCAGGTTGACGCACGATGCTCTTCGTCTGACCCAAAGCTTAAGGAGACCCAAGGAGACCTATGGTATCCAAGCATCCTCCCGTTGCAGTTGTCGGCGCGAGCGCCCTGTTTCCGGGGTCGCTCGAAGCTCAGAGCTTCTGGCGCAACATCGTAGAGGGCGTTGACCTGTTCTCCGACGTTCCCGCGTCGCATTGGAGCCTTGACGACTACTACGACCCCGCTCTGCGCACGCTGGACAAGGTTTACGCCCGCCGCGGTGGATTCTTGCCCGATGTCGACTTCTCCCCGATGGATTTCGGAATTCCACCGAACATCGTTCCCGCCACTGATACCTCGCAATTACTTGGGCTCATGGTCGCGCAACAAGTGTTGGAGGATGCTGCAGGTGGTGACATTTCCCAGATTGATCGTGAGCGCGTCAGCGTAATTCTGGGCGCGTCCGGCGGCACCGAAATGACCACTTATATGTCCGGCAGCCTCGAACGGCCTGTCTGGCAGCGTGGGCTCCGCGCTGCCGGCCTCTCCGAAGGCGAGATCACAGCATTCAGTCGGACCATTGCCTCCGGCTACACACCCTGGCAGGAAAACACGTTCCCCGGACTCCTCGGCAACGTCATCGCGGGGCGAATCGCCAACCGCTTCGACCTCGGCGGTACGAACTGTGTCGTCGACGCTGCGTGTGCAAGCTCCCTAGCCGCTCTCGAGGTTGGGCTGCACGAGCTGTATCTCGGTGAATCAGACATGGTGATCACCGGTGGAGTCGATGCCTTCAACGGCATCTTGATGTTCAAGTGCTTCGCCCAGGTCACCGCGCTGTCGCCCAGTGGTGACTGCCGGCCCTTCTCCGACCAATCGGACGGCACGATGTTGGGCGAAGGGCTAGCAATGCTCGCGCTCAAGCGTCTCGATGACGCCGAGCGCGATGGTGATCGGATCTACTCGGTGATCCGCGGCCTTGGAACGTCCTCGGATGGACGGGCCAAGAGCATCTATGCACCAAGCGCGGCCGGTCAGGCCAAAGCCCTTCGTCGCGCCTACTCCGCTGCGGGCTACGGTCCAGAAACCGTCGGGCTCGTCGAAGCGCACGGCACCGGCACCAAAGCCGGCGATGCTGCCGAGTTTGACGGGCTGCGAGAGGTCTTCGACGAATCGGGGCGTGCGGACCGGCAGTGGTGTGCAGTTGGCTCGGTCAAGTCTCAGATCGGGCATACCAAAGGAGCGGCCGGTGCGGCCGGCCTGTTCAAGGCCGTGATGGCGCTGCACCACAAGACTTTGCCGCCAACCATCAAAATCGATACGCCCAATCCCAGCCTCGAGATCGAGAAGTCACCGTTCTATCTCTCAACGCAGAGCAAACCGTGGGTGCCCGACAACGGCGTACCGAGGCGGGCATCTGTCAGTTCGTTTGGCTTTGGTGGCACCAACTTCCACATCGCGGTCGAGGAGTACACAGGCACCGGGAAGCGTGCGTGGCGATATCGGTCCTGGGATTCCGAGCTGATAGCGTTTGGCGCGGAATCCGCAGCGGCACTTTCCGATCAAGCCGCTCATCTGTCTGCATCACTGGTCGACAGTCCTGACATGCTCAGCTACATCGCACGTGACACACAAACCGGGTATGACGCTGCGCAGCCTCACCGCGTGGCTATGGTGGCCGCCAGCGTTTCAGACCTGCGCGCGATGCTCGATGAGGTTGCAGCGAAACTCCAAACATCGGATCTCGCAGGAACGTTCAGCTCGCCAAGGGGTTACTTCTATTCGGCGCAGCAAGCCGGGCCAGTCGCTCTCCTGTTCCCAGGGCAGGGCAGTCAGTACGTCGGTATGGGCGCCGATATCCCGCAACTCTACGACCCTGCGTTGTCGCCATGGGAACGTGCTCGCGCGGACCATCTCAACGCCGATCGCGACCTGCACCAGGTTGTCTGGCCAAAGACGGCATTTACCGACGACGAGCGTGCACTGCAGGCCGCCGAGTTGACCAGAACCGAGTGGGCACAACCGGGCATTGGCGCACACAGCTTGAGTCTGATGTCGGTGATCCGTTCGCTTGGTATTTCACCGGTTGCCGTCGGCGGACACAGCTTTGGGGAGGTCAGCGCGCTGTGTGCCGCTGGTGTTTTCAGCGAAGAAGTTGCCCTTCTGATCGCGCGCGCGCGCGGTGCGCTGATGGCCCAAGCGGCAGCCAACAGCGACGGGGCGATGTGTGCGGTGACGGCACCTGTCGAGGAGGTCAGGAAGCTGATCGACCAGTTGGGGCTTCCCGTGGTCATCGCCAACCACAACGCTCCCGACCAGGTTGTGCTGTCAGGTGACAAGGCGACGATAACCGATGTTGCACAGCGATTTAGCGCCGCAGGCGTGAACGCGCGGCGCCTCGATGTTGCTACCGCATTCCATTCCGAGATCGTTAGTCCGGCGGCGGCCCCGTTCGCCGAGTTCCTCGCGAGCATCCCGTTCGGCGCGCAGGAGATACCCGTCTACGCCAACGCGACAGCTCAGCCTTACGCCGGCGACGCTCAAGAAATGCGGGCCACCCTTGCCAATCAGATCGCTCAGCCGGTGCGATTCGTCGAACAAATACAGGCGATGCGGCAGGCGGGTGCACGCACATTCGTCGAGGTCGGTCCGGGCAGCGTGCTGACAAATCTCGTCGGCAACTGCCTCGCCGGCCAGGAGCACTCCGCGGTGTCCCTGGATGCCAAGGGCAGGAACGGCATTCGATCGCTATGGATCGGACTGGCCCAACTCGTGGCCGCCGGCGTCCCGATGAATTTCGACGGACTTTGGGCCGACTATCGCCTCGGCGACGATCCGCGTACCCGGACGCAGTCGAAGCTGACGCTGAAGATCAACGGGTCCAACTATGGCAGGCCCCAAATGAGCGACGAGCCCGTGCGACGGGCAAATGACATCGAAATAGCTGCTGACCGCAGTGTGCATACCAACGGACACAGGACCGAATCGGAGTCCAAATTGGCGACATCTGAACTAATCGCATCGGTAGCCCACCTGAACGGGACGGCACCTTCTGTCGCGCCTTCGGGTCCGGTGTCCCGGGCCGTCGGGCCGGTACCGGAATCCGCGCCGGCTGCCCTCAACGGCAGTGCTGCTCATCCCGCCGCATCTGGCACAGCAGTCACTCCTTCTCCATCTGCTGCCGTGGCTCAACCCGCTGCTGTGACGATGGCAGCCTCCCCAGCTATTGCGCCGTCGCCGGCAGTACCCGGCATGGATGCCGACGTGTTAGGGGAGATGATCGCGGCGGTAGGAACATTGCAGGAAGGCATCGACCGCCTGCAACGGTCGTTGCAAGGTCTCACATCGCGGGCCTCTGTTGCTGCACCGCCTGCCACACCCCCGGCCATCCCCAACAGAACACCGGTGATGCCTGCCGCGCCTGTGGTTGCGGCGGCCCATAACGGTGTGTCGGCTGTGCCGGTGGCGCCGTTGGCTCCGCCGGTGGTTCCGGTTGTGCGCAATGGTGTGGGGCCGGTCCCGGTGGCTTCGGTTCCGGTGGCTTCGGTTCCGGCGGCTTCGGTTTCGGTGGCTGTGGCTGCACCGGGTGTGGATTTGGTGGCGCAGATGCTTGAGGTGGTGGCGGATAAGACGGGTTATCCGGTTGAGATGCTGGATTTGTCGATGGCGTTAGAGGCTGATCTGGGTATTGACTCGATTAAGCGGGTGGAGATCCTGTCGGCGGTTCAGGAGCGGATTCCGTCGTTGCCTGATGTGGAGACGGCGACGATGGCGGCGTTGGTGACGTTGCAGGAGATCGTGGATTATCTGCAGTCGCTGATGGGTCCGGTTAGTTCTAATGGCGTGCCGGCGATGCTCGCACCTCCACCTGTCTTAGCCCCGCCCAACGGCATACCGGTAGGTGAGCGCCTCCCTTTTGAGTTGGCCGGAGCAGCGATCGCCCGCTACGCGGTGGGTGCGGTCGCTACTCCGGCTAGCGGGATGGGCATGCCCGGCCTCTACACGGCTACCAACGTGGAGATCGTCGCAACCCAAAACGCCCACAATGCGCAGGGGGCTGTTGCCGAGGCCTTGGCCGCGATCCTGCGCACGCACGGTATCGCCGCCACGATCGTGCCCGAGCCCAGCTCCAACACCGAGGCAATGATCCACCTCGGCGGTCTGCAGCGAACAGCCACCCGCGAAGAGACACTGGCGCTCAACCGCGTCGTGTTTGCAGATGCGCAACGGGTCGCTGCGAAATTCGAGGAACACGGCGGTGTCTTCATTACCGTTCAGGACACTGGCGGCACCTTCGGTCTGCTCACCGAGCCCGGTCCGCGCGCCTGGGCAGGCGGCATCGCCGCCCTCGCCAAGACTGCCGCGCAAGAATGGCCAAAAGCGCAGGTCAAGGCAATCGACATCGCGTTTGAGAAGCAGTCTCCGATTACCGTTGCCGAACACCTCGCTCAGGAAGTATTGGCCGGGGGGGCGGAACTGGAAGTAGGCCTGGGTAGCACCCATGGCCGGGTCTCGATCGTCGCAAACGCGAGGCAAGTGACCACCCATACGCGCCGCATTGACTATCGCGATGTGATCGTCGTGTCCGGTGGGGCCCGCGGCGTAACTGCCGCCTCGGTGATTGCCCTGGCCGAGCAGACGCAGGCCAGCTTCGTGCTGCTCGGGCGTACCGAACTCGGTGACGAGCCGCCTGAGGCGCGCGGGCTGACAACCGATGCCGAACTCAAGCGAGCCCTGCTCACTAGTGCTGCGGCGCAAGGACTCAAGCTCACGCCAAGGCAGTTGGAACAACAAGTTCAGCGAATCTTGGCGGACCGCGAGGTGCGAGCGACCGTTGCTGCTCTGACCGCCGCCGGTTCCCGGGTCCGCTACGCCTCGGCCGACGTGCGCGACGCGTCTCAACTCGGCGCTCTACTCGACAGCGTGCGAGTCGAATTCGGACCGATTACGGGGATGGTGCATGGTGCCGGAGTATTGGCCGACGCGCCTTTGCACAAAAAGACCCTCGATGGATTCGACCGTGTCTTCGAGACGAAGGTCGGCGGTCTATGCGCGCTGCTGGACGCGACGGCCACCGATGCACTGAAGCTTGTATGCCTGTTCTCCTCGGTGGCGGCGCGCAGTGGCAACGTTGGTCAAAGTGATTACGCCATGGCCAACGAGATACTCAACAAGGTGGCCTTAGCGGAACAGGCCCGGCGCGGCCCGGGCTGTCTTGTCCGGGCGTTGGGGTGGGGACCATGGGACTCGGGTATGGTTACCCCCGGCCTCAAGGCGATGTTCGAATCCCGAGGCATTTCATTGATCCCGCTTACGGACGGCGCACGGGCATTCGTTTCGGACGTTATGGATGCACAGACCGATAGTCCCGAGGTGACCCTCGGAGACGGCGTATTGGCAGGCGGTGCGATGCCCGCCGAGGGCCGGATCGCGCGCGTGGTTGCCCACGTGACGCGCCAGCCCTATCTGCTCGATCACCGCGTCCAGGGCAAGGTCGTGCTCGCCGTCGTGCAAGTGCTGGAATGGTTTGTGCGAATGGCCGAAGCATTGCGGCCCGGGCAACGCGTGGATCGCGTTCTCGACCTCAGGGTGCTGCGCGGCGTGACGTTGCACGATTTCGAGCAGCAGGGTGACCCGATGCTGGTGCGCTGCGCGCCGACGGAAGATCAGCTGGATCGACTGACGTGCACGTTATCCGATAGCTCAGAACCAGCTGCCTACTACTCCGCGACGGTCGAGATGTGTTCGGGCGCAACCATTGCACCGGCCAGCCCGACGGCGCCAATCGGCGGTCGTCAGCTGAACCGCGACACCTGCTACAACAGCGACGCACTCTTCCACGGCCCCGCATTTCAGGTCATCCAGAACGTGGACTGCCAGGCTTCGAGCGCGACGGCATCCTTGTACGGTCTGACGACGGCAGGCTGGCTGGGCGAAGGCTGGGCTACGGATCCAGCAGCGCTCGACGGCTGTCTCCAACTCGCATTGGTATGGAGCTTTGAACAACTGGGCCGCAAAGTGCTGCCACTACGAGTGGGTGAGGTCGTGCGTTATCGAGCCGGTGCGCTGGGCGAGGAACTGCGATGTGTGCTCTCCAATGGTGACGCCAAGAACAACCGGGCCGTCTGCGACTTAGACCTTGTCGACGCGGATAATCAGCTGGTTGTCAGCATCAAACGACTCGAGTTGTACCCCTACGGCGCCTGATTCAACGATGCCGTGGAGTCGTCGTGAAGTTTGAGCCCGTTGCCATCGTTGGCCAGGGCTGTGTCCTTCCCGGCGGTCTGAACCCCGATGCGTTGTGGAAGACCGTCCACGAGGGTCGTGACGTGCTCGGCTCAGCTGAGCCGGGTTATTGGGGTGTGTCGGCTGCGCACGTCCTGGGAGACCAAAAGGATGCACCCTACTTCGACCACACGTGGTCTGATCGCGGCGGGCACGTGCGCGGCTTTGACGAGGTTTTCGATCCCCGTGGTTTCCTGCTTGGGGCTGAAGAGTTCGACGGTCTCGATCCGCTGTACCTATGGGCCGTCGAGGCCGCCCGCCAGGCTCTTGAAAGCGCCGGCTGGCACCCCGGTGAAGTCCCGGGCTCAGCCGGGCTCGTTCTCGGCAACTTGAGTTACCCGACGAAGACCATGACCGACCTGGCCGAAAAGGTTTGGCGTGGTAGCGAGCACAGGATCGATTGGCGCAATCGCTTTATGTCCGGGTTGCCGGCTCATCTCATTTCAAACGCGCTGGGATTGACTGCTGGCGCCACAGCCCTCGACGCCGCCTGCGCCTCCTCCCTGTACGCAATCAAGCTGGCATGCGATCGACTCCAAGACCGCACCGCGGATGTGATGGTGGCGGGAGGCGTCAACGGTGCCAGCAACTTACTGCTACACATTGGCTTCAGTGCGCTGCAGGCGTTGAGCCGTACCGGACAGTCGCGACCCTTCCACAGCGGCGCGGACGGTTTGGTACCGGCCGAAGGCGCGGCCTTCCTGGTTCTCAGGAGGCTGGAAGACGCGGTTGCCGACGACAGCACCATACTGGGCGTCATTCGGGCGGTCGGGCTCAGCAATGATGGCCGAGGACACGGACTGCTCGTACCATCGCAGGAGGGCCAAGAGCGATCGATGCGGCTCGCTTATGAAATGGCCGAGCTTGAGCCGCGGGATATCTCACTCATCGAGTGCCATGCCACTGGAACCTCGCGTGGCGACCTGACCGAACTGATGAGCATGTCACGCATCTTCGATGGCATGGCGAACATACCCATCGGATCACTGAAATCCAATCTGGGACATTCCATCACGGCGTCCGGGGCCGCAGGAGCCATCAAGGTGCTCGCTGCGATGCGTGCGGGCATTCGTCCCCCGACACTGCACGTCGACGAGCCGTTGCCCTTCATAGCCGATTCCCCGTTCCGCCTACTCACCGAAGCTGAACCCTGGGTATGCAGCGGACCGCGCCGCGCCGCGATCAATAACTTTGGTTTCGGCGGCAACAACGCTCACCTTCTACTCGAGGAATGGATCGAGCCTGCCGACAAGCACAAAGGCCAGCTGAGATGGCCGGTAACCAGGCCTCAAACCGACGGTGACATCGTGGTCGTGGGGCTCAGCATGTTAGTGGGCGAGGTGCACGACACCGCCTCGGTCGCAGACCATTTGATGAAATGCCAACCGATTTTTTGCCACGACGGCAGCGACATCCCCAGAGCTCGGATGGCCGAGGTCTGCCTCGATATCACTCAGACACGTTTCCCCCCAAGCGATCTCAAGCAGACGCAGCCCCAGCAACTCGCCCTTCTCAGTGCGGCCATCACCATCGAAGAGCTGATCAAAGGTCTGCCACCGGACACGACGAGCGTCATGGTCGGGATGGGTTGCGACGCTGAGGTGGCACGATTCGGGGTGCGCTGGCGATTGGCCGACGAGATCGACGACCCTGATCAACTGTCGAAAGCGCGCGATGGCGTCGTGCAAGGATTGACCGCCGCCGGAGTGGTTGGCGCCATGCCGAACATTGTGGCCAACCGCCTGAACAGCCAGTTTGACCTGCGTGGGCCTAGCTTCACAGTCTCCAGAGAAGAACTCTCCGGCACTACGGCGCTGGAGCTGGCAGCGCGAGCATTGCGTCGCGGCGAGATCGACGCGGCGGTTGTCGGTGCGGTGGACCTCAGTTGCGAACCGGTACACGAAGCGGCCGCACGGGCACTACTCGGATCAGAAGAGCAGACGCCTGCTGACGCCGCTGTCGTGTTGGTCCTCAAACGCGCCGATGACGCGCGTCGTGACGGCGATACGGTTCTCGCCACGCTGCCCGCAGATCAGAACGCACAAGGTGAGTGCCTGCACTTAGGGACTGCGCCCGGCGCGTTGAATGTCTCGCCGCTACTCGGCCACGCCCATGCGGCATCGGGACTGCTTCATGTCGCCGCCGGCGTGCTGTACGGCCTTCTTGGTGTGTGGCCAGATGGCACACCGTGGACATCTGACGAGCGGACAGTTGTCATCGAGCTCAAGGCGTTAGCCGGCCAGGAGCAACAAATCGTGCTGGTGCCACCGGCGGCCAAGCAACGCGACGCCGATGAGCTCAGCGCTGTGTTCGCCCCAGCCACCCGATCCCAAGCGGGGAAGCCCGCGCGGTTGTATTTTCCAGCTCACCTGCCTGACGTTCGGCTACCCAAAGGCGTTTTAGCTCCACGTGCTTCAACGTCAATCCAGGTATCCGCTGGGGCTGCCGATAGCGATGATGCACCGCCGGTGCCAATCCGCGCGGACGATGCGGGACACCTGACCACCACTTCTCACCCGGAGCAGCGCATGACAACAGACCTGCCGGTTCCGCCGGCTTTGCCCAAAGCCGCGGAGGCATTAGCGCGGGTGCCGCTGGGCGCAGAATTGGTCGCGCAGATACCGCCTGAGCCGCTGACGATCGGTTATGGATTAGTCCCTCAAACAGCCCCTCAGGCGGACCATCAAACAGCCCGCGATACGACCGCTCAAGCAGGCGTTCGCAACGGTGTTGGCGCTACCGCGGCACTGCCGCCGAAACCGCATGTTGCACCGACGAATGATCTGAAAGCATTGGTCCACAACGGAGTCGACAGTGGCGCCTACCGGGCGATCCAACCAGCCCGGCCCGTCGACAAAGATCTGCCGAAACCGACAGTCAAGCGCACGCCGGTGGGCCTCACCCTCGATAAGGACGGCCTGCGTGTACACGCCTCGGGCAAGATTTCGGACATCTACGGTCCGGCCTTCACCGTGCAAGACAATTACCGGCGACAGATACGGATGCCCGAACCCCCGCTGTTGCTGGCGGACCGCCTGCTTGGCATCGACGCCGAGCCGGGGACGGCCGGTACGGGAACACTGTGGACCGAAACGGACGTCACCGCCGACGCATGGTGGCTTCATCAGGGTCGGATGCCGGCCGGAATCATGATTGAAGCCGGACAGGCCGATCTGATGCTCATCTCCTGGATGGGTGCGGATTTTGCCAACAAAGGCGATCGGGTATATCGCCTGCTGGGCTGCGAAGTGACCTACCTGGGTGGCTTGCCTGAGATCGGCGACACCCTGCGATTCGATATCCACGTGGACGGCCACGCGCGCCAAGGCGACATCCGCATGTTCTTCTTCCACTACGACTGCACGATCGACGGTGTCGAGCGGATGTCCATACGAAACGGTCAGGCCGGGTTCTTCTCCGATGAAGAACTGGCTGCTTCGGGCGGGATCCTTTGGCGCCCAGAGGATGAGACTGTCAGCGGACCCATGGAATCGACGCCGTCGCAAACGGCGCGCACCTCATTGCAGCGCGCCGATCTGGATGCGATAGCGGCAGGACAGATCTGGCACACGTTTGGCTCCGGCTACGAGCGCGCGGCCAGCCACACCCGCACGCCGAGCATCTCAAGCGGCGACATGCTTTTCGTCGACGAGGTGACCCACCTCGATTTCTCCGGCGGGCCGTGGGGCCGGGGTTATCTGCGTGCCGTTGCGCATGTGAACCCCGAGACTTGGTACTTCGCTGGTCATTTCAAGAACGACCCCTGCATGCCCGGCACGCTCATGTACGAGGCAACGATGCAGACGATGGCTATCTACATGACCGCGCTTGGCATGACGTTGGAATGCGACGGGTGGCGCTTTGAACCCGTGCCGTTCGAGACCTACAAATTGCGCTGCCGTGGGCAGGTCACGCCACAATCACGCGAGCTGGTCTACGAGGTGTTCGTCCGTGAGGTCATTGCCGGACCCGAGCCCATGCTGTTCGCCGATCTGCTTTGTACCGTCGACGGATTACCGGCCTTCCACTGCCGGCGGATGGGACTGCAACTCACACCCGGCTGGCCGATGGATCTGGGCGTGAAAGAGCTGGCAGGTTATGTCGAGCCCAAAGCCGTCGCCAAAGCCAAAGGAATCACTTTCGACTACAAAGCGATGCTTGCATGCGCTATCGCTAAGCCATCCCTGGCGGTTGGCCCCCTCTATGAGAAGTTCGATTCTTACCGCAGGGTTCCGAGATTGCCAGGTCCGCCGTACCACTTCATGTCTCGGGTCACCGAAGTGGTCGGCGAACTCGGCGTCGTGAAGTCTGGCGCGGGGGTTGTCGCGGAGTACGACGTGCCTAGCGACGCCTGGTATTTCGCTGAGAATAAGGCGTCGAACGGGAAACAGACCATGCCGAATGCGGTCCTCATGGAGATCGCTCTACAGCCCTGCGGCTGGCTGGGCGCCTACGTAGGTTGTCCGCTGGACTACGACGTGGACCTCTACTTCCGTAACCTCGATGGAACCGGCATACAGCACCGCGAGATCACACCCCCGATCGGCACATTGCGCATCAAGGCCACGCTGAAGAGCTACGCCCAGGCGGGCGGAACCATCATCGTGAGCTTCGACGGCGAAATCTCCGCAGACGAAGGAATCATCTACACCTTCGACACAGTGTTCGGATACTTTCGCCGCGAAGCGTTGCAGCAGCAGGTGGGGCTCCCGGTCACCGAGGAGCAGCGGGCTTTGGTGGAGCTTGCCTGCAGTGCGCCTGTTATCGACCTGCGCGCCCGGCTGGAGGAATTCTTCGGTTCAGGGGCTCGGCTGGCCGACCCAATGCTGCTGATGATCGACCGAGTGACAGGTCGTTGGCCCACCGACGGCGCTGCTGGTCTGGGCCGGTGGCGTGCCGTCAAGGATGTCGATCCCGACGAGTGGTTCTTCAAGGCCCACTTCTACCGGGATCCCGTGCAGCCCGGATCGTTGGGCATCGAGATGCTGCTCCAACTCATCCAGTTCGCGATGCTCGATCTCGGGCTGGGCACAGAGGTGGGACCGTCCGCGCGCTTCGAGCCGGTGGCGCTCCACGAAGCGATCACCTGGCGATACCGCGGTCAGATCGTGCCGACGAACAAGCAGATCACGGCGCAAGTGGAGATCACCCGCATCGAGCGCAATGACGAAGGCATTCTGGCTGTAGCCGAAGCCTCCCTGTGGCTCGATGGGAAGCGGATCTATAGCGCGAGCAACCTCGGTATGCGCATCACATGCGATACACCGGACGGTCAATCTCCGGTCCATACCGACTCGTCCTCGACGTCTTTCGTATCTTCCGGGGTTTCGGGTACCCCGGCTACCCCGGCTACCACGGTGGTGGAGACGACCATCGATCCCGCCCGGGACACCTGGATCGCCGATCACTGCCCGTCGTATGTAATCCCTTCTCTGCCAATGATGTCGGTGTTGGACCTGTTCGCGCAGGCGGCCAGTAAGGCCGTGGGCCCGGTCAAAGTGGTCGAGATCGCCGATCTGTGGCTGGACCGCTGGGTCATCGTCGATTCGCTGACGCGGCTGCGGGTGGTGGTTAAACCGGTTGAGCCGGGACGCTTCGAGGGCCGTTTGGAGGTGTGGCGAGACGCTCCAAGGGCGGAGTTGTCACGCTGGGAGACGCACGCGCAGGCCGTAATCGTCACGGCGGACCACTACGTGGGTGAACCGACGACTCCAGCCCCGTTGCGGGACACGGTTCCCTTTGCCAACCCGTACGACGGGACGGTGTTTCACGGGCCAGCTTTCGTGACTCTGATGGATGGCGGCCGGATAGGTCGCAATGGTTCATCCGGGACGCTCGCGGTCGAACGGTGCCAGGTACCCGCGGGCCACCAACAGCCCGGACTCCTCGACGGTGCGCTGCATATCGTGCCCCACGCTGCGATGAGCGTGTGGACTACGGACGGTTCGGACGTCAGCTCATACTTGGACGCTGCGGACCCGACCGTCGGGTTTCCGCGGCGGGTAATTTGGGCGCGGTTCTACAGCGACGCCCCCATCGAGGGGACGGTGGACGTCGAAACTCGGTTTGCCGGGTTTGACGACGCCGATAGCCGCTTGCCGATCGTCGATCTATGGTTCAGCGTCGCCGGCAAGCCCTGGGCCTACATCCGCCTTGTCGAATCCCTGCTCGACAAGGGACCTCTCGCTCAGGGCAGCGGCCGGAGGCGACGCGCATTCGTGGGCGAGCGGCGGGCGGTGCCGGAGATGTCGTTGAGCGATCGGTTGGGCCATGGGATTGTCACGCTCGATTCCGCGCGCGCGGCCACGCAAGAGTGGTTCAAAGGCACCTTGCGCGCGGTATACGACACTGACAGCCAAGGCGATTCGCTGATTGCCGACATCGCAACCAAAGAAGCTGTCGCGGACGCCGCTCACGGCGCAATACACCCATCACAGGTTCACGTCGTAAACAGACAGGTGAGCTGTCAAGCGCTGCCGCTGGAGCGAATCTCCGTCGCGATCGAGCACACAACACAGGGTGCATATCGTGCGAGCGCGTCGTTGCAGACGGACTGGCAGTCAGTGCGCAGTTGGTCGGACTACAGGCTAGGACTGCAGCCTGGCGGGTTCGGGGATCTCCTGCACTGGGGCTTGCTGTCGCGCTACGTCAGACACGTCATCGTCACGGATCCAGCCGCGATGGCGGCGATTCGGGGGCGTCCCGCACTGCTGCTGGGCAACCACCAAGTGCAGATCGAGTCGCTTTTGGGCACGTCAATCGCCTCGTGGCTGACCGGAACACAGGTCGTGACGATCGCCCATGCCAAACATGAAACCCGTTGGATCGGTCATCTTTTGCGGCTTCTTGACGTCGCGGCAGGCTGCAAGCTGGACAACATTCGATACTTCGACCAGCAGAACCCGCAGCAGTTCCTCAGCCTGATCGACGGAATCAAGGGCGATGCCGCCGCCCGCGGGGTGTCAACCATGGTGCATGCCGACGGAACTCGATACGTCCGCTCCGGCCAACGCGTCGAGAGGTTGACCTCCACGCTTTTGGACATGGCGATCCAGATGTCAATGCCAATCGTGCCGATGTACTTCGCCGGAGGCTTGCCCGAGGAGGCATTGGATCAAAAGCTTGAGGTGCCTTATCGCCATGCCGCGCAGGACTATATCTTCGGTCCGCCGATCATGCCCGACGAGCTGACCGCCTGGCCCTACGTCGACCGTCGACGCCGCGTCATGGACGCCATCAACGCACTGGCCCCATACAGCGATGCGCCGCACGAGCCGAACTATGCTGTGGAGAAACGGATTGCTGCTGCCGCACCCGGTGCGTCCCCCCTGGAATCCATATGGGTTTGTATCGAGGACGCGCTGGATGCTCTTCCGGTGGACTGGCGAAACACGATCAGTAGCGCCGACTGGACCGCGGCCCGAACAACCCAGCGCGACGCCGCCGGTACCGGTCAGTCGCTTTGATGGCTGTGGTGATGGTGGCCACCTGTCGGCTCGGGGGAGCCGCCCATCATTCGCAGCATCGGCATTCCCCCGGTGGTGAAGAACCGGACAAGCAGTAGTGCCGCGATGACGATGAAGGCGATGTTAAGCCAGGTGGTGTAGTTCCAAGAGATGGCCGTCTCCATGACCTTGGTGCTGCGCTGGGTCGGTATGAGATTTACTGTGCCGAAAAGCAATTCGACCAGATAGCCGGCGGCCACCATCGCGGCATACAGGGTGCCCAAGAGGATCAGCATCATCTTGGTGCCGTAGTACTTGCGGTAGATATTCAAGATCGGAATTATCAACAGGTCGGCGAAGATAAACGCGATCACGCCACCGAAGCTGATGCCGCCGTTCCAGAGCACTGCGGCCAGTGGCACGTTGCCGATCGAGCAGACA
>Ga0075021_10000539_pt1 | contig 19922 bp, 15 predicted proteins | sample ColStrG_CSR_2012_FD_72749 | JGI IMG/M metagenome (GOLD analysis project Ga0075021, IMG submission 72749) | Freshwater sediment microbial communities in response to fracking from Pennsylvania, USA - Cold Stream Run_MetaG_CSR_2012 | ecosystem: Environmental > Aquatic > Freshwater > Creek >...
CCGCCATGTTCACCGCCAACCGCCACACCACACGTGTCTCCGCAGAGCCATTTCCTTCCGCAAAATTCACCATTTCTTCGCCTTTCCCTACCCGACCGCGCCTCTTTGACTCCTTGGCTCCTCGACTCCTTAGCTCCCAGCCATTTCGTTCCGTAAAATTCACCGTTTCTTCGCCTCTATCCGCGCGCCGTGTGAGAAGATAGCTTTATCTTGCAGAAAGTGCGTCTCCTAATAGTTGACGATGACGCTGCGGACAGAAGGCAACTCAAGATGCTTGCCTCCGGTTTGGGCTACGAAGTCGTCGAAGCGGAGAATGGCGCGCAAGCCTTGGAGGCGCTAGACGCCGAATCCTTTTCGGTGATGATCACCGATCTTCGGATGCCGCGAATGGATGGGCTGGAGTTGATCCGCCACTTAAAGGCCGAGGGCACGCTGCCCCCCACCCTCGTCCTTACCGCCTATGGAAGCGTGGAACTTGCCGTGGCCACGGTCCATGAACTCGGCGTCTTCTGGTTTCTGGAAAAACCAGTGGACGCGCAAACTCTGGAATTGCTGGTGGACCGCGCTTCCACCCACGGCCGCCTGCAAAGCGAGGTTCACGAACTGCGCCGCGAGTTGACCTTCCATGGCGCGCTGGGCGAAATGGTGGGGCAATCGGAAGGCATGCGCAAGCTCTTTGCCATGCTGCGGCAAGTGGCGCCCACCACGGCGGCTGTCTTGATTACCGGTGAAAGCGGCACCGGCAAGGAACTGGTGGCGCGCGCGATTCACACTCTGAGCAAGCGCAGCAACTATCCTTTTGTTGCGGTGAATTGCGCGGCCCTGCCGGAAACGCTCATCGAAAGCGAACTGTTCGGCCATGAGAAAGGTTCGTTTACGGGCGCAGTGGAGAGGCGCACCGGTTGCATTGAGATGGCCGAGTGCGGCACGCTATTTCTGGACGAAATCGCCGAGATGCCGGTGTCTATGCAGGCCAAACTGCTGCGCGTGTTGGAAGACTTCAAATACCGCCGCATTGGCGGCAAACAAGAACTGAAAGCGGACGTGCGCATTGTGGCGGCCACCAATCGCGATCCCAAGGCCGCCATCGCCGAAGGCAGGCTGCGGGAAGATCTGTTTTACCGCCTGGGAGTGTTCCATATCAAGTTGCCGCCTTTGCGCGAGCGGTTGGACGACATCCCCGTCCTCGCCGCAGCTTTAATCGAGCGTCTCAATGCCAAGCACGGCACCAAGGTAGCCGGCATTGATCGCGCGGTGTTGGCGCAACTCAAGGCGCGCGATTGGCATGGCAACATCCGAGAGTTTCGAAATGCCTTGGAGCGCGCGGTGATTCTGGCTGGCGACGGCTTGTTGGGCACCGAACATTTTGTCGAGGCCCCACGCCCGGCAGCTCGCACGGGGGACTCCAACCTGGATATCCGCGTTGGGCTGACCATTGATGAGGCCGAACAGGCCCTGATCCAGGCCACTCTCCAGCAAACCGCCAACAACAAAACCCGCGCCGCCGGCATTCTGGGCATCAGCGCTAAAACGCTGCACGTGAAGCTGAAGCAATACAGCCTCGAGTCTGAAGAAACACCCGCCCCGGTAGAATAGCTGGCCCTCCGGAATCGAGGTGAAAATAATCATGCCGTCAAAGGCCAGCGTCACACGGCTATTGAAGCGCTGCTCCAGATAGCGAACCGCTTGCCGCCGGACGTCGGGTTGAAATTTCCCGGCAAAGTGCCGGGCCGTTACGAAAAGTATCACCGCTGCGATTCGCGCGGCAACACCGGTTGCAATGAGCAAGCGTTTTGCTGCCTTAGACATAGGGCCGCCAATACTCTATGGACGCAAACTTGCACTAAGTGTTTGCAGGATGCGCGCTTCGAGCAGCCATCCGCGAAAGGATCAAAACCAAAATGCTTGAAACGATTGTCGTCATCTTGGTAGTGCTTTGGCTTCTCGGTATGGTGACATCCTACACAATGGGTGGATTATTGCACGTCCTGCTGGTGATCGCGCTAGTGGTTGTATTGATTCGCGTCATCCAAGGCCGCAGGCCTATTTAGAGATTTTGCAGGGTCAGCCGGCGAACAGTCAGTCTCCCTCAGGCCGTCTGACCCATTTTTTACTGACTTTTAAAAGGAGGTTCATGAATGAACTGGGATCAGATTGAAGGAAATTGGAAACAATTCAGCGGCAAGCTGAAAGAGAAATGGGGCAAACTGACCGATGACGACTTAACGCTCATCGGCGGTAAGAAAGACCAACTGGTTGGGCGCATACAAGAGCGCTATGGCATCAAGAAGGAGGAAGCTGAAAAGCAGCTCGACGAGTTTTACAAGACACACTCGGACCTGCTGATCGCCAAGTCCAAGACTGTGTAGCGAAGCAGTGGGGCCGTGTTACCGGCCCCACTCTCTTTAAACGGTGTATTTGCCCGCCGTCAACATCTGCCTGGCAATCTGCCGGCTTAGAGCCACGGTATTTACTGGTTCATACTTGCCGAGGCGCCGGAGAATCGCTACTTGAGTGCGCAGCATATCGCCTTCAGCTACCGCCGCAATCACTTTCCGCGCGGAATTTTCTACAATCTGCATGGCTTTGGCCGCGTAGTACTTCGTCATGGCGATGGCATTCTTAGCAGAGGATTGACCGTCGCGCGAAATCAGTTTTTCCGCGCGCAGCAAACTCGATTCGAGCGCGAAAACTTCAATGATGGTATCCGCTAGCGCACCCATGATTTCCTGCTGGTCTTGCAGGTCTGTCATGTGCTTTTGCGAGGCGGCGCCCGCCGCAAACAGGCTCAGCTTCTTCGCGCTTTCCAGCATTTTGCGTTCGGCCGCCAGCGGCCCTTCGAGTTCTTCGCTCGCGCTAGGACCTTCCATCACTTCGTCCATGATGCGCTTGATGGCGGGAAGCAGCGGCAGTTGTCCCGCCACCGCGCGTTTCATCAACCAACCCGTAATGATGAGCCGGTTGATTTCGTTGGTCCCTTCGAAGATGCGGTTGATGCGCGCATCGCGGTACGCGGGAGTGGCCGGATATTCTTCCACATAGCCAAAGCCGCCGTAGATCTGGACCACGTGATCCACCACCATATCGAGCATCTCCGATCCCCACACCTTGAGAATGGAGCACTCAACCGCGTACTCTTCAATGCGTTTCTGAATCTCCTTGGACGCGCCGGGCGCGTGCGCATCCACATCCGCCAAAGCGGCGTCGATCATGCCGATGGTGCGGCAACTGAGCGACTCGCCCACGTAGATGCCGGTGGCGCAATCGGCCAGCTTTTCCTGGATCAGGCCAAACTCGGAGATCGATTTGCCGAAAGCTTTGCGGTCCTTGGCATACTGCAAGCCATGGTGGAATGAGTTGCGCGCTCCGCCCACCGCGGCCGCGCCGAGTTTGAAACGGCCGATATTCAAGATGTTGAAGGCGATGTGATGTCCCTTCCCAATCTCGCCCAAGAGATTTTCCGCAGGCACGCGGCAATCGTTCAAGATAAGAGGGCAGGTGGAAGAGCCGCGGATGCCCAGCTTGTGCTCTTCCTTACCGACGGACAAACCAGGCGCCGTTCGTTCAACCAGAAAGGCTGAAAACTTCTCGCCGTCGATCTTCGCGAATACCGTGTAGAGGTCCGCGAAACCGCAGTTGCTGATCCACATCTTCTCGCCATTCAAAATGTATTCTTTGCCGTCGGCGGAAAGCGTCGCTTTGGTGCGGATGTTCATCGCATCGGAACCGGACGTGGCTTCCGAAAGGGCGTAAGCGGCCACCCATTCGCCAGTGGCGAGTTTTGGCAAATACTGCTTCTTTTGTTTATCGGTGCCATACCAGACCAGCGGCAGCGTGCCGATGCCGCAGTGCGCTGAAAAAGCCACCGAGAAACTGGCGTTCTTGCTCAGCGATTCGGCCACCAGCGCTGAGGTAGTTTTGTCGAGTTCCAGGCCGCCATAAGCCTCGGGAATGTCTACAGCCAGCAAACCCAATTCACCGGCCTTGCGAATCAGCGCCCTGGTGACTTTGAAATTCTTCTCTTCAATATCGGCTGCGGCGGGCAGAACTTCGTTAGTTGCGAATTCGGTCGCCGTCTTGGCCGTACTGATTTGCTCCGGCGTGAAGTCTTCTGGAGTGAAGACTTCATCCGCCTGAATCGCCTCAATGAGAAAGCTGCCGCCTTTGGCCGCTTTCACTTTTGTCTCAACGCTCGTTACCATGCTTTGCCTCTCTTGTGTCAGTTCAGTCTTTCAAAAATTCCCGCCGCGCCCATGCCGCCGCCCACGCACATCGTAACCATTCCGTAACGCGCTTTGCGGCGTTCCATCTCGCGCAGCAATGTAGCCGTCAATTTCGCGCCGGTACAACCCAGCGGATGGCCCAGCGCGATGGCCCCGCCATTCACATTCACTTTTTCGCGATCGATGCCGAGTGTCTTGATCACCGCCAGCGACTGTGCGGCGAAGGCTTCGTTCAACTCGAACAAATCGATTTGATCGAGCGTCAGGCCAGCCATTTTGAGCGCTTTCGGGATAGCGTACACCGGCCCGATGCCCATTTCCTCCGGCAGGCAACCGGCATACGCGAATGAAAGATAGCGCACCAAAGGCTTCAAGCCGAGCGCCGCCGCCCTCTCCTCCGACATGACGATGGCCGCCGCCGCGCCGTCCGACGTTTGCGATGAGTTGCCCGCCGTCACCACGCCCTTTACATGAAACGCCGGTTTCAGCCCGGCCAATGCTTCGAGTGAAGTATCGGCGCGCGGGCCTTCATCGCTCTTAAACTGCGTCTCGCTGGTTTTGAGCTTCGATTTTTCATCGGGCACCGTCAAAGTGACGGGCACCGCAACAATTTCATCGTCAAACTTGCCGGCGGCTTGCGCGGCCAGCGCCTTTTGGTGACTGGCCAACGCGAATTGATCCGCCTCTTCGCGAGTCACCCCGTAATGTTTGGCCACGCGCTCGGCCGTCAATCCCATAGACGTGTAGGTGCCCGGATAATTCTCTTCGAGCCACGGATTCATGGATGGCTTGTTGCCCGCCATGGGAACCATTGACATTGATTCGGCTCCGCCTGCCACAATCACCTCCGCGCCGCCGGCACGAATACGATCCGCCGCTAGCGCGATCGATTGCAGGCCCGACGCGCAAAACCTGTTCACCGTGAACGCCGCCGATTCAATGGGCAAGCCCGCGCGCAATGCGGCAATGCGCGCCACGTTCATCCCCTGTTCGCCTTCGGGCATCGCGCAGCCGATGATTACATCTTCGATCTCTTTCGGGTCGAGTTGCGGCACGCGTGCCAGCGCGCCTTTGATGGCGATGGCGGCCAGATCGTCGGGCCGCGTGGAACGCAAGGCGCCCTTCGGCGCTTTCCCGACAGCCGTGCGGACGGCGCTCACAATCACAGCGTTTTTCATGGTTAGTTCCTTAGTGGCTTGCCGGTCTTCAAGGTGTGCGCAATGCGTTCAGCCGTTTTCTTCTCGCCGCAGAGCGACAAGAACGATTGGCGCTCCAGGTCGAGAAAATACTGTTCGCTGACAGGCGTGCCCGGAGTCAGCTTACCGCCGCATAAAACATTCGCCACATGGTTCGCCACTTTCGCATCGTGATCGCTGATGTATTCACCCTCGCGCATCAGGCGAACTCCCATTTTCAGCGTAGCCAGAATGTTCACGCCAGGCGCGGGAATATCGGTGCGCGGCAGCGGCGCGGCGTAGCCGGCAGCGGCGAGTTCGCGCGCGCGCGCCTTGGCGTCCAGCAGCACGCGCTCGCGATTCATGCTGATGAGGTCGCCGGGCACGAGATATCCCAGCGCGCGAGCCTCTGCCGCCGAGGTGGAAACCTTCGCCATGGCGATACTTTCGAAATTCCGCCGTAACGCCTCAAGCAACTCCACCGATTCGTTGCGTCCACCCTCGCGCAAAGCGGCAGCGGCGTCAATCGCGCGCAGAGCCATTTCTTTGCAGCCGCCGCCGCCCGGAACCAGGCCCACGCCAGTCTCAACCAAACCCATGTACAGCTCGGCATGCGGCTGGCGCGCCGCGGCGTGTAGCGAAATCTCGCACCCGCCGCCCAGGCACATCCCAAACGGCGCCGCCACCACCGGCTTCGGGCAGAACTTGATGGCCTGCGTCATTTTCTGAAAAGCTTTGATGGCGGAGTCGACCTCATCCCAATCCTGCTCCTGAATGGCCAACAGCAACTGCATCACGTTGGCGCCTACTGAGAAGTTATCGCTGTCGTTCGAAATCACAAAGGCATCAAATTGGTTGAGCGCCTCGCTGCCCGGCTTCAACGTTTGCGTCAACAAAGAGACAATATCGCCGCCGATGGCGTTCATCTTCGAATGGAATTCGATGCAAGCCACGCCATCGCCCAGATCGATCAACGAAGCGCCGGCATTCTTCTTCACAACTCCGTGGGCTTGCTTGAGAACCCCGACCGTCGAAACTCCGTCAACCGCCGGCAGCGGTTTGTATGCGCCGCTGGTTGGATCGAAGAAGCGCGCGCCCTCATACCAACTGCCGTGGCCGCTTTGCAGCAGCTTCTCCACCGCGGGGGCGAGCGTCATGCCGCCCGCCTTCATTTTTTCGGCTGTGGCGGCAACTCCCGCCGCATCCCACATTTCAAACGGGCCCATCTCCCAGTTGAAGCCATTCTTCATGGCTTCATCGATGCCGATAATGTCATCGGAGATTTCGGGCACCCGATAAGCCGCATAATTCCAGAGTTCCGGCAGCACCTGCCAGTAGAACGCCGCCGCGCGGTCTTTCTTTGGGTCGTTCGCCAGCACCATGCGCAAACGCTCGGCCAGCGAGTCGACGCTTTTTGTCAGTTCAAGCGAGGGGAATTTCGCGCGCGTGGAAGGCCGATATTCGAGCGTCTTCCAATCCAGGCCCAGCCTCTCTTCCTCGCCGCCCGCGCCTTTGACCTTCTTGTAGAAGCCTTGGCCCGTCTTGTCGCCGAGCCATTTCCGCTCTATCATCTGCCCAATAAAAGGCGGCGGCGCAACATCGGGCCGTTCATCTTTCACGCGTTCAAAGAAATTCTTGGCGACGTGCGCGAGCACGTCAATGCCAACCATGTCGCTGAGCCGGAACGTTCCCGACTTGGGCCAACCTAGCGTAGCGCCGGTGAGCGCGTCCACTTCCTCAATTGACAGATCCATCGCTTGCATGACACGCAGCGCGTTCATCATGGCGAACGTTCCAATCCGGTTGGCGATGAAGTTGGGCGTATCCTTCGCGGTGACGACTGCTTTGCCCAGCCGCCGGTCGACAAAATGCTCTACCGCTGCGATGGCGGCGGGATCGGCATCGGGCGTTGGAATGATTTCGAGCAGCCGCATATAACGCGGCGGATTGAAGAAGTGCGTCCCAAACCAGTGCTTCTTGAAAGCGGCGTTCATGCCCTCGGCGATTTGCGAGACAGGCAAGCCGCTGGTGTTGGTTGTAACGATCGCGTCCGCGCGCCGGACCTTATCGACCTTGGCCAGCAGAGCACGTTTAATTTCCAGATTCTCGGCGACCGCCTCAACGATCCAATCGCAATCGCGCAGCAGTTCCAAATGATCTTCAAAATTGCCGGTCTGAATAAAACGCGCGGCGGCGGGATCGAAAAACGCCGCCGGCTTCGATTTCTTCAACCCTTCCAGCGCAGCGTTGACAACAGCGTTGCGGACCGGAGCGTTCGGCGCAGCAATATCCAACAAAACCACCGGAATACCGGCATTGGCAAAGTGCGCGGCGATGCGCGATCCCATATTGCCCGCGCCTAAAACACCGGCTTTGCGAATGAGGTATGGGCTGGCGGACATGGCGCGGGCAGTAGGTTTTTCTAAGGTCTCGGCGATCATGGCCGCAATTCTCCGTTTAGAAGTCTGGGTGAAATCTGAATGGGATCAAAATCGGGTATACGTAGTTTGGCGCTCCGGCGGTTCGCCAAGCCTTGCGTTAAAGTTTGAGCGAACTCGGCGGCCACTTGTTCCGCCGTAAGCGGCCCGCCCGGTTCGAACCAGTTGGCCAGTGAATGAATGGCCCCGGCAACCGAAAACGCCGCCAGCCTGACGTTACACCGGCGGATGGAACCATCCGCGATGCCTTGTTCTAAGAAGGAACGCAAGCTGTCGTCTATTTTGCGCTTTTCGGCGCGCACTTCCACCTGGGCTTTGGCCGATAATTCGCGGTCGTCTTGCCGCACCAGAAACCGCCCGAAATCGCGCGCCACAATCACTGTATAAGTCTGGATGAAACCGGTCACCTTTTCCAAGCCGCTGCCCGCGTGCGCGCGAATCCTTTCCAGGCTTTGCTGAGTCAGGGCGATCCCCCGCCGGTAGCACTCCAGGTAAATCTCTTCTTTGTTGTGAAAGTAGTAGTAGAGGGCGGGCTTTGTGATCTTCAGACCCTCCGCCACATCGTCCAGCGAAGTCTGGCGATAGCCTTTTTCGATAAACATCCGCACGGCGGTTTGCAGGACAGCTTCCCTCTTACCGTTCGGGTTGCGGCGCCGGTCGGCGAAGGCGGACGCGATTCGTTTCCGGCCGGCTATTGACAGAGGCACTCCCTCTTGATATCTTACTCATCGGTAAGAAAAATGCAAGAGGCGATTTTTCCGGCGTGATGGCTTTACTCGTTTTCAGCTATGCTGAACCCCCGCATTTCTCTTGGATTGAGATGGTGCTGCTAGGGGCTTTCGCCGCGGTTTCGCTCGGCGGTTTCCAATTGCGCTTCGGGCAAGTGCTGGCGCGCATTCGCGCCTCCAAAAAAGACCCGAATTTCGCGCTCGGCAACCTGGGGAGAAGAATTTGGGACTTTTTCTGGGAAGTTTTGTGCCAGGCGAAGGTGATTGCGCAACGTCCTTTGCCCGGTTTGGCGCACGCTTTAGTCTTTTGGGGTTTTTGCGCTTTCGCCCTTGTTTCGCTCAATCATTTCGCTTCTGCCTTTGGCCTGGGCTTTCTTTCGCCCAACGGCTTTTTCGGCCGCATCTATTTTGCGTTCGCGGCGGTGTTTGCCTTGCTGGTGGCGGTTTCCATCTTGGGCCTGTTTATCCGGCGCTTTTTTGTGCGGCCTATCTGGCTCGGCGGCAAAGTCTCTTATGAATCCGGCTTCATCGCCTTTCTCATCTTCCTGCTGATAGTTACCTATTTAGGCGGGTTTTTTGTGCCCGAAACCGGAGCGGCGGCTAAGACACTGTGGTGGCTCCACTCACTTGCCATTCTCATCTTTCTCCCGCTCATCCCTCACACGAAACACCTTCATCTAGTACTGAGCCCGCTCACGGTTTTCCTTTCGCGAGGACAGTTCAGCGCCATTCCCAAACTGGAGGGAGACGAAGATTTCGGCTTAGTCAAGGGCACTGACTTGACGCAGTTAGTCTCCTTGCAAGCCTATTCTTGCGTGGAGTGCGGACGCTGCACCGAGCACTGTCCGGCCGCTAATACCGGAAAAGAGCTGAATCCCAAGGAAATCATTCTGGGCGTCCGCAGCTATCTGAACGAACTTGGACCGAAATCGGAAGAGCCGCTGCTCGGAAAATTCAATTCGCAAGAGGCCGCTTTTCAATGCACGACCTGCGGATCGTGCGAATTCCAATGCCCGGTTGGCATTGAGCATCTGCCCATCATCATCGGACTGCGGCGCGGCAGCGTAAACATTGGAACCTGGGAGGACGATTACGGCACCAAACTCTTTCTCGCCATGGAGAAGAACGGCAACGCGCTGGGCCTTTCGAGCAATGAGCGCAGCAAGTTTATCCAGAAACAACAATTCCCCACTTTCGACGGCACGCAAGAGTATTGCTTGTGGCTAGGATGCATGGGGGGCTACGATCCGCAAGGCCGCGACATCATCTCCTCTTTCGCGCAAGTGATGAATCACCTGGGCACAACCTTCGGCGTCCTTAAGAAAGAGAAGTGTACCGGCGACCCCGCCCGCCGGCTGGGCAACGATCTGGTATTCCAGCAGCTCGCCGAAGAAAATCTGGAAAATCTCAAGCAGAGCAAAGTGACGAAAATTGTTTCCATCTGCCCTCACTGTGTGAGGACGATCTCTGTAGATTGGAAAGATTTCGGCGCACCCCCCGAAATCGAGCATCACAGCGAATTCATGGCGCGGCACAAAGACAAACTGCCGCGGAGCAATGGCCCGGATGTTGTCTTCCACGACCCCTGCTATTTAGGCCGTTACCGCAACGTGTACGACGAACCCCGCGAAGTGATCGCCCTTTCCGGCAAGGTGCTCGAACCGGAACGGACACGTGAACGAAGCTTTTGCTGCGGGGCCGGTGGCGGGTTGGCGTTTCTGGGAGAAGAGAAGGGCGAACGAGTCAGCCATGCGCGCGCCGAAGAGCTTGCCGCTACGGGCGCCGCGGTAGTGGGCGCGGCTTGCCCGTTCTGCAACACGATGTTGCGCGACGCGCTAGCCGCTACTTCAAGTACGCCGCCGCAGTTGCTCGATATTGCGCAGATCGCCGCCAGATCATTACCGCAATGAGCACGGAACTGCCGCTAGCGCGCGCCTACCACTGGGAAAGAGTCCGGCCGCAAGAGGTACTGCTCACTCAGCCCATCAATGGCGTAGCGCGCGATTTCACCTGGGCGCAAACCATGGACGAAGCGCGGCGGGTAGCGAATCATCTGATCGACAAGAATTGGCCGCCTGGGTCGCACATCGTCATTTATTCGAAGAACTGCTGCTGGTGGATCATGGCGGAGCTTGCTATCTGGATGGCGGGCCACGTCACGGTTCCCATCTATTCCTCTTTGACGGGGCATGCCGCACGCCAGCTTTTTGAACATTGCGAGCCAGTGGCCTGTTTCGTTGGCGCGCTCGACACTGCCGAACCGCCGGAAGGGGCGATCCCCGCGAACATCTACTTAATTCGGTTTCCCAACGCGGTTGCCTCCAACACCGCGAGCTGGGAAGAGATAGTGTCCAGCACAGAGCCTTTGGCGGCGAACCCGGAGCGCCAGCCTAACGACATCGCCACCATCATTTACACTTCTGGCACGACTGGATCACCCAAAGGCGCCATGCACCGCTTCAGCGCGTTTCCATACCTTGCCGAAACTGTGTCGCAGGTGTCGGGCGAAACGCGCCAGCGCGCGCTCTCATACCTGCCATTGGCGCACATCGCCGAGCGCGGCCTTGCTGAGACAACTGCTCTCTACTTCTCTTGGCACTTGTTCTTCAACGAAAGCGTGGCAACGTTTCTGACGGATCTTAAGCGAGCGCGGCCCACCGTGTTCTTCTCCGTCCCGCGGCTATACGCCAAATTTCAGCAAAAGGTGTTTGAAAAGATTTCGCGCGAAAGGCTGGAGCGCCTGCAAAGAATTCCGCTCATGAAAACGCCGGCGGGCAAATACATCATCCGCGGCATGGGTCTGGGCGAAACGTTGTTCGCGGCGTCAGGGTCGGCGGCCCTGCCCTCAGAGCTTCTTGCTTGGTTTCGCTCGCTCGGCCTACCGCTGACCGAAGGATACGGCACGACTGAGACCGGCATCACACACACCGCGCCCAACGGCGAAAGCCGCCCGGGCTACGCGGGCAAAGAAGGGCCGAGTGTCGAAACTCGCATCTCCGATAACGGCGAGATCCTGGTCCGCAGCCCCATGAATATGATTGGCTATTACAAGAACTCCGAAGCCACCCGCCAAATATTTACGGAAGATGGTTTCATCCGCACCGGCGATCTGGGCCAGCGGAGCGCCGATGGCTGGCTGAAGATCACCGGCAGAATTAAAGAGCAATTCAAAACCGCCAAAGGGAAATACGTCTCGCCCGCGGCTCTTGAAAATCTACTTGCAACTCATCCGGCAGTCGAGAACTGCCTCGTTCTTGGAGCGGGATTCGCCGCTCCCTGCGCGGTTGCCGTTTTAACGCGCGAGGCATGGCAAGAAGCATCGACGGAGGCCGGCCGTGCGGCGCTCGACAGATCGTTCGAGGAATTACTGGAATCGGTAAACGAAAAAGTCGAATCACACGAGCATCTCGCGTTCATCGCTCTGGTAAGCGATCATTGGACGATTGAGAGCGGCTTCATCACTCCTACGCTCAAGCTGAAACGTGGTGCGCTGGAGGCGTTTTATGCATCCCGGCTGCCGGCCTGGATGGAGCGAGGCGCCCGCGTACTATGGCCGTGATATAACAACTGCGGAGCGGTGTTGCCGCCGTCGAGCCATAATGCGTCCTATTCTCACAGTTCTCTTTTCTCTCTCAAGCATTTTCGCAGCAGCGCCCGGCGGGTTAGACCTCTACACCAAGAACTGCGCCCGTTGCCATGAATTGCTGCCGCCTTTGCAGACACGCGCGCTGATGAAAGACATGACTCCGGAATATATTTTCCGCGCACTCACCACCGGCGCCATGCGCAAGATGGGAGGGGATCTGAGCGAAGAAGACCGCACGACCCTGGCCGAATTCCTCTCCGAAAAGAAGCTGAATCCCGGATTAGTGAGCCGTGGCGCGTGCGCGGCCAATACGCCAAATACTTTGACGGGTCCGCAGTGGAACGGCTGGGGCACCGATTTAGAGAACAGCAGATTTCAAAAGGATGCGGGCCTCGCGCCCGGTCAAGTCTCGAAATTGAAACTAGCCTGGGCGTTCGGATTCCCGGGAGACTTTTCCAGCTATTCTCAGCCGGCTGTTGTGGGAAAGCGAATCTTTGCCGGTAGCCCGATGGGGGTTGTCTACGCGCTCGATGCGCTCAGCGGCTGCACATATTGGACATTCGATGCCGGGGCCGGTGTCCGCAGCGCGATTACCATCGGGCCAGACAATGTTGCCTATTTTGGAGATGTCCACGCCAATGTTTATGCGCTGAATGCTTTGAGCGGCAAGCAAATTTGGAAGACGCAAGTGGAAAACTATCCCTCGGCCCGTGTAACAGGCGCGCCGAAGCTCTATCAAGGCCATCTGTATATTCCGGTCGCTTCGCGCGACGAATGGTTTTCGGCTGACGCCGCCTTCGAGTGCTGCAAGTTTCGCGGCAGCGTAGTCGCACTGAACGCCAAGACGGGCAAACAAGAGTGGAAGACGTTCACGATTGCCGAGGCCGCCAAACCACTGGCGAAAAAGAAAGGCACGCAGACGTGGGGACCATCCGGTGCGGGTGTTTGGAACTCGCCAACAATCGACGTGAAAAAAGAGGTGCTCTATGTTGGAACGGGAGACAGTTACTCCGATCCCCCAGCGCCCATGAGTGACTCGATCCTGGCGCTGTCACTCAGCGACGGAAAGATCGTTTGGTCGCGGCAGCTCACGCAGAACGATATCTTCAATGGAAATTGCATGCAACAGAATCAAAGCACCTGCCCGGAGAAACCGGGCCCGGATGCCGACTTCGCCGCTTCGCCGATTCTCCACGCCATGGCCGATGGGCGGCGCATCTTGCTGGCGGGTCAAAAATCCGGCATCCTGCATGCGCTCGATCCGGACCAAGATGGTAAAGTGCTGTGGCAGACGAAACTCGGCAAAGGTGGAACACTCGGCGGAATTCAGTGGGGACCCGCAGCCGACAACGATACCGCCTACGCAGCAATCTCCGACCTGGCACTCATGCCGGCGCCGGAGGGCGTGATTCCCGATCCCAAGGTGGGAGGCGGACTCCACGCGGTGCAAATTGCCACAGGCGAGAAGCTCTGGAGCGTGATGCCGGCGGGACCTTGCGAGAAACATCGTTGCAGCCCCGCGCAATCGGCAGCGATTACGGCCATACCCGGCGCCGTGTTTTCCGGCTCGCTTGACGGGCATATCCGCGCTTATGCCAGCAAAGACGGCGCGATACTTTGGGATTTCGACACAGCAAAGGATTTCGATACCGTGAACAAAGTGGCGGCCAAAGGCGGATCGCTCGATGGGCCTGGTCCGGTAGTGGTGGGCGGCATGCTCCTGGTCAATTCCGGCTATGCGTTTTTTAACGGCATGCCCGGCAATGTGCTGCTGGCGTTCACGGCGCAGTAGTGCGGCTTGGATAACCTTGAGAATAGAGATTGATGCTCAAGCGCGTTCTCATCCCATTCCGTCACGCTAAGAAAGTAGTCCCGTATGCCGACGCCGCACGCGCCGGCGGCGCCGACCCCGTAACCGCCAGCGTTGAGAATAAGCTCTCGCTCGATGGCTTTGACGGATTACTGCTCACGGGCGGTACCGACGTTAACCCCGCGCGTTTCGCCGTTGTTCCCCGCCCCGAGACCGATCCACCAGACGACCCGCGCGACGAGGCTGAACTGGCCCTCATCCACCAAGCCATCGAACGCGATATCCCCATCTTCGGCATCTGCCGCGGCTTGCAGGTCTTGAACGTTTATCACGGCGGAACGCTGGTGCAACACATTGAAGCCACCGCGCGGCACGACCCGGAGAAGGACGATCATTCCGGACCCGCCCATGAGGTGGAATTCATACCCGAAAGCAAACTGGCGCAGATCGCCGCCGCGCCCACATGGCAGGTGAATTCACGCCACCATCAGGCTGTTCTAAAGCTCGGCCAGAACCTGCACGTTTCCGCGCGCGATCTGGAAGATGGCACCGTGGAAGGCATTGAGCGGCACGATAGGCGCTTCGTGGTCGCCGTGCAGTGGCACCCCGAAGACCAGACGAAGAAGCACCCGGAGCAACTGCGGCTATTCGAAAGCTTTGCTTCGATGCTTTAGGCGCTTTTTAGTTCGACGATCACAACCTCGGGCGGGCAGTGGAAACGCACCGGAACGGAAGAACAGCCTACGCCCGATGTCGTATATCCCCGCATATCGGCATGCCTCCAAAGGCCGTACGAGAACTCTTTCGGGCAGTGCGAATTGTGCTTCACCGAGCCGATCACCGGCAGGCGGATTTGCCCCGCATGCGTGTGGCCGCTTAAATATAGATCCACCCCATGTGCCGCGGCCTTTTGATAAACCTCCGGCGCATGCGCCAGCAATATCTTAAACGCCTCGCGCGGCACGCCCTCCAGCGCCTGGTCAAGATCGTCGCAGCGATAGTCGAACGGGTCATCCAGCCCGGCAACCCAAAGCGAATCGCCGCCGCGCCGAATCTCGATATGTTCGTTCACCAGCATGCGCACGCCGAGTTCTTCCATACCGATGGCGATTTCAGCGGCATCGTGGTTGCCTAAGATGCCCAGAATTCCGTGCCGGGCGGAAATGGCCTCCACTACTTGGCGCATGCGAGGATAGACTTCCGCGCTGGGGCCACGGTCTTCAAAGCGGTAGTCGCCCGTAAACACGCATAGATCTGGCCTCAGTCCCCGCAATACCGCGGCTAGAGCTTCGGCTAAGCCATCCACGCCGTCAATGTGGAAATCGGATAAGTGCAGCAAGCGGAAGCCGTCGAAAGCCGGCGGCAGGTTGGGATAGCTTAAAGTGATCTTCCGAATCGCATGACTTAAGGAATTGCGCCGCCCGACACCGTAGAGGCCAGCGGCTTGCAAACCAAACGTCAGCGCGGGCCGCATGATTCGGTTATCGAAAAAGCGAAAAACCCTCCCGTGCCGGTACGTGTGGCCAAGCTGGGCAAAATGCTCTTCCACCGCGATCCGGGGTTTGAGCCGCTCGGTAAGCGCAACGCGCGCTTCGGTGCGCTCTTCGAGTATGCTACTGATCATTACGTTCTTAGTATCGGCCAGAAAAGCAAAACACCCCAGCAGCTCCACGCTACTGGGGTGTCGAAACTAGGATAACAGCCTACTACTTCCGGCGAAAACGCAGCAAGCCGAGCACGGCCAAGCCACCACCTAACAGGCTCACCGAAACCGGCTCTGGAGCATAGGCAACGAGGATAGGATGGCTGTTTCCACCCAACCCAACCGAATTGTTGGCCTGGCCATCATACTCCGATTGTGCGGTAGTACTGTAGCTTGATGTAAGAGTGAAATGGCCCAAGTCTAATATGCCCGAAAACGAACCGATCGTCGCTGCATCGTTGTACGTATAGCGGATATCAAAGAGACCGCCACCAACCAGCCCGAATGCATTGTCATTCGGCCCCTGGCCCAAAGCGGGAGGCGCCGATACGCTGCGAGTCAGGCTTGAGGTGATATTGAACCCGAAGTTCGACGCCATAGAAAGAGTCTGGCCAGTAACCGTCAAAGGCTGGCTCCCAAAATTGAAGCCATAAATCGTACCGAAGTAGGCACCGGTAGTTGTCATCTGCTCAGACGACAGCGACACATCGTAAACGTAAACGCCGCCAACTTGCGAAAACAGCGTAGTGATTACGTCCGCCTTCGCGCAATTTGCACCGGCGATTACCATGGCGGCAGCGCTAAGCGCAGTAAGTAAAGATCTTTTCATTCCTTCAAATTCCTCCGTGAGCGTCTTTCAAAAGTTTCCATTAAGCTCGTCTCTCGACACAAATCAAAGCCCATGATCCCTGCCGAAAGATTTAGAACTGAGCCATGTAAAAGAGTGTAGAATATTCCGGGCAGTAAATCAACCCAGAAATTCGTCGTGGTACTAGCGCTTACACCTTTGGTACTAATGCGACGTTGGCCAAGCGTTGAGTGTGACTATCCGACAACCAAGTTGATCTACTAGGTTTGACCGCCGGTCGGCTTAGCTACACTAATCTATCGGCGCAATATGAGGAGATCAATTCAGGGTTAACGAATGAAAACACTAAACTTCAATGTTCGCGAGAGATGGCCAATTTGCCTTGGCGCGGTCCTGGTACTGGCGGCGACGCTGTCGGCCCAAACCGCCGCTAAGCCGGAACCAGATGTACTGGAATTCATTGACGGCGAGCGGTTAATTGGCCATATGGTGGGCGCCGCAGGCGGGTCTGTGACCTTCCATAGCGATGCCGCCGGAGACGTGACCGTCGATTGGGCGAAAGTGAAGAGTCTGAAATCGTCCAGCAAGTTTGCCATCGCTGAGAAAGGCGTGGTGCTGGATAAACACGCCGACTTGGCCACGGTTCCCCAGGGCACTGTATCGCTGAGCGATCAAAAGCTGGCGGTTGATCCGGGTACCGGCGCAACGCCGGCGTTAATTCCAGTCGCCGACGCCGCCAATGTGGTACCTCAGCCAAGCTTCCTGAACGCCTTTAAGACCCCAAAATTCAACCAAGAGTGGCGCGGGTCGGCGGGCCTCGGCATCGATGTGGTCTCGGCTACGCAGAAGAGCCGCAACATCACGGCGGGCGTTTCGCTGCAGCGCGTTGTCTCCGGCGAAAGCTGGATCAGCCCCCGCTACAAGACGCTCGTTGACTTCAATTTGGCCGATAGCCAACTTTCGCAGACCGGCAAGCCTACCATCAAAACCGATCTGATTCACGGCGACATTGAGCATGACATCTTCCTCTCAAAGAGGCTTTTCGCCTTTGTTTCAGCGGACTTTTTGCACAGCCTTTCGCAAGGGATGAAACTGCAACAGACTTATGGCGGCGGTCTTGGCTACGTGGTTTTGCGCGATGAACACCAGGAACTGGATGTGAAAGCATCGTTGGCGTATATCCGCCAGTCGTTTGAGGACATCATCCTGGCGAATGGCACGTCTGTGCCTGTTCCAGGCAAAAGCCTGATTGGCGCGACCATCGGTGAAACGTACAGCCGCAGCTTCCAGGGCGGGATCGCGCTGCACGAGGGATTTACGTTTATTCCCGCGTTTAATGACAGCAACGCTTATACGTCAAATGCGTTCGTAAACCTTTCGATACCCGTGCATAAACGCCTCTCCATCATCCTTGGTGGCATTGACGCTTATGTCAACGAGCCACCGGCTGGATTCAAGAAAAACTCGTTTGAATTCATCACGCAGCTCGCGTACAAGATCAACTAATTTAACAACAGCCTTCCGGCAAGTCAAAGAGATTCGGCCTCGCCAGGTTCGTGAGATCCTGGTTGAGGTCGTTTCGCTTGACGCAGAATGAATCGTTGGGGCAGCTCGTCGCGGGCCTGGAAGAGCCCGTCATCGTGCTGTGCAACGAGTCGGGCATTTTTTCCTCTTGGCATCCGGCGGTTCTTAAGCAATTCGGCTACACGGCTCAGGAGTTTATGGGGCACGGGATGGAATTGCTGGAAGCCTCGGCCGATTCCGTGTTTCGCGAGCGCGAGTTGCGCGAGGCGCAAAGCAATGGGCGTTTTCGCGAAGTGCGCTGCCTGAAACGGAAAGACGGAACCCGCCTTCAGGTCGAATTGGTGACGATGGCGCTGCACGGCTCCGCTGGCAAGCTCGCGGGTTTTGGGCGGGTTTTGCGCGACATCTCAGCCTTAAGGCTGGCGCAGGAAGACGCGGCCACTTTGGCCGGCGCGGTGAATCGTTCCAACATCCTGGTCCGCAGCCTGGATGGAACGATCCTGAATTGGGCGGGCGGTTGTGAGCGCCTCTATGGCTGGACCGAGGCTGAGGCGCGCGGCCTGAAAGCTCACGATCTGCTGAGGACTCGATTCCCTGTGCCCCTTGGGCAGATCACCCAGGAACTGCTGGACAAAGGAAGCTGGCAGGGCGAGCTCTTTCAGCAGCATAAAGACGGCCGGCCGTTATTGATTTCCGCCGATTGGGTGACGCTGCCGGTGGAGGGTACCGGCGCGCCGCGGGTGATTTGCACGCACACCGACATTACCCCGCGGCGTGAAATGGAGTTGAAGCTCGAAGCCGGAAACGAACGATACAAGCGAATCGCCGCCGAGTTGGAACGTTCCAATGAGGAGTTGGAGGAATTCGCGCGCATTGCATCGCACGATCTAAGCGCGCCCATCACTACCGCGCGCTGGCTTACCGATCTGCTGGCGACGCGTCACGCCCGGCAGTTAGACGAAGAAGGCGCGCACTGCCTGCGCCAGATCTCATCGAGCCTGGAGCGCATGTCCGACCTGATTGAAGCCGTGTTAGCCCATGCATTGGCGGGCAAGAACGCGATATCGTCGCAGGAGGGGGCTGACGCCAATGCGGCCCTGAGCGCCGCTAGCGAGAACCTCAGGCGCGATATAGCAACGACCGGCGCGACCATAGAAAACTCGCCGCTTCCTAAACTCGCGATTCAGCCGCAGCCGCTGACCCAGTTGTTCCAGAATCTTTTGTCGAATGCCATTAAGTACCGCCGGCCTGGAGTGCCGCCGCGGGTTGAGGTCAGCGCGGCGCGCCAAGCGGACCAGTGGACGATTGAAATTCGCGACAACGGCTTAGGGATTGAAAAAGACTGGTTCGAACGAATTTTTCTGCCGCTGCAGCGCCGCCATGGGGCGCAAATCAAGGGAAGCGGCATTGGTTTGGCCACTTGCAAGAAAATCGTCTCGCGGGCCGGCGGCGAAATCTGGGTGGAATCGGATTTGGGCCGCGGCTCGGCATTCTATTTCAGCCTGCCGTCATCCGGCGAAGAGCACCCGCCGCCGAAATAAAGTTGCGGCGACCCCGCCAGTCAATGCGCAATAATACTCTTATTATAGGGGCGGGGCATCTTCTAGTAACGGAGCCGAAACTGGCGAATGCATTCTATGGAACCAAGCATTCAAAACGCGGTGCGATCTAAACTGCTTTTTGCGGACGATCATCAACTGGTGCTCGATGCTCTCTCGCTCATGGCCTCGCCCCACTTCGAGGTGCAAACCGCGGACACGCTCCGGGGGTTTGAGGAGACCGTGGACCGCTTTCAACCGGATGTGGCGGTGCTGGACGTGCGCATGCCGGACGGCGACGGCTTTGAAGTGGCCCGGCGGGTTTTGGCAAGGCATCCATCGCTGAAACTGATGTTTCTGTCGATGTATACCGAAACCGCCTTTATGAAACGCGCTTTGGACATGGGCGCTAAGGCCTATCTGTCAAAGCGCGCTCCGATGGACGAATTGCTGACTGCGATCCGGACGGTTTTGAGCGGCGGGAAATACTCAGGCTCAACGATTCAAACCGAACCGGATTTGCCGAAGGACGCCGCGCTTACCGAGCGGCAAATCGAAGTCCTGCGGCTGATATCGCAAGGTTGTTCCGCCAAGGAAATCGCCAGCCGG
>Ga0075021_10000540_pt1 | contig 19904 bp, 20 predicted proteins | sample ColStrG_CSR_2012_FD_72749 | JGI IMG/M metagenome (GOLD analysis project Ga0075021, IMG submission 72749) | Freshwater sediment microbial communities in response to fracking from Pennsylvania, USA - Cold Stream Run_MetaG_CSR_2012 | ecosystem: Environmental > Aquatic > Freshwater > Creek >...
GCGCGCACGCGGCCTTCATTTCTCGTCCTGCGCGCCTTGACGCCCTGGCGGATCCAGACTTCTTCGGCGGCAAGCTTCTTATCGAACTTAGCGTTCTCCACTGCCTCGGCATCGAGCGCCGCCTGCTTGAGTTCGAGATACGTCTGATAATTACCCGGCCAGCTCGTGAGCCTGCCCCGGTCGAGATCGACAATTCGCGTCGCCAGTTTTTGAAGCAGCATGCGGTCATGGGTCACGAAGAGCAAGGCGCCGTTGAAGGTGAGCAGAAATTCTTCAAGCCAGGCAATGGCATCGATGTCCAGATGGTTCGTGGGCTCATCCAGAAGCAAAAGGTCCGGCTCGCTTGCCAACGCCTTCGCAAGCAGGACCCTGCGCTTGAGTCCGCCTGAGAGTTCCGAGAACTCCGCGTCCTCGGGAAGTTGAAGCCGAGAGAGGATGGTGTCCACGCGCTGCTGCATCTGCCAACCGCCGGCGGCCTCGAACTTGTGCTGCACGTCCTCCAGCTCCGCCATCAGCTTCTCGCTGTGGTCATGGGCCAGCTTGGCGCTCACGTGATGATACTCCGCAAGCAACTTTCCCTGCTCGCCGAACGCGCTCGATACAACATCGAACACGCTGCCCTGCACGTCGTGCGGCACTTCCTGCGTTAAAAGCGTGATGCGCACGCCCTGCTGGAATACGATTTTGCCGTGATCCGGCTTCACCTCGTTGGTGATCAGCTTCATGATGGTGGATTTGCCCGTGCCGTTCCTGCCCACGAGGCAGACGCGCTCTCCCTTGTCAATGGAGAGATCTACTCCTTCGAGCAACAGCGGACCGCCGAAACTGACCTTTACTTCTTGTAAACTGACTAATGCCATGCTATACCCCGATCATATTTTACCATTTTCGCCTGCACAATGTACTCCGAGGCCGATTGAATTGCAACCGAAATCATGGCCCTGAATGAGCCCGGTATGGTTGCTGATGTAAAAATAACCGACTGAATTTGCTGAATCAATAGCCGGGCCTTTCCTCAGGGGGAATAAAAACCGCAATGGGCAATTACTCAAGAAAATAAGCCCCTATCAGGCAAAAGATGTTATACTTGTCGTCATAATCGTATGCAAGCATTCGCCAATAGTAAATCTAAGAGAAATTAAAAGGAGGATCATATGTTGTGGACAATCGCTGTGGTACTGATAATTCTGTGGCTGCTGGGGTTGGTGAGCAGTTACACGATGGGCGGGTTCATCCATATCTTGCTTGTGATCGCCATTGTCGTGGTTTTAGTCAGGGTCATTCAGGGCAAAAAAGTCCTTTAGCCGGACCAATACGGACAAGTCTCACTATGCGTGTATGAGGGGATCGCAGCATAGCCAATTTCTGAAGGACCATTGAAAAACAACGCTTCCGCTATGTCCTTGAGCGCATTGATGAGGAAGGAGGAGTTTGTCCATGAATGAGCAGAGTAGTTCTCAGCGGGGATTCCGTTTCCTCATCAGCGCGGCTGCGCTCGTTATCATCATCATGGGCATCAACCAGGCGCAGTCGGTCCTGGTGTCGTTCCTCTTCGCCGTTTTCCTCGCTATGCTCGGGACGCCGCCGGTACTCTGGCTCGAACGGAAGCGCATCCCCTCCATCGTGTCGGTATTGATCGTGGTGGCAGGCATGATCATTGTGTTGCTGATCGTCGGCGGTTTTGTAGGCACGTCCCTCAATAACTTTCTCGATGCCCTGCCTTCCTATCAACAACGCATACAGGAGCAAGTCTCGGAACTCAAGGCGCTGCTTGCAACCAAAGGCATCCGGCTCACGGATAAGATGCTGCTCGAGTATACCAATCCGGGCGCGGTGATGAAGCTGATTATTAACATGCTCGGAGGGTTGGGCTCCGCGCTCTCGAACATGGTCCTGATCCTGCTTACGGTAACATTCATCTTGCTCGAAGCCTCCAGCTTCCCGGTCAAGCTCCGCGCCGTGCTCGGCGATCCTGATCAGGTGTTTCCCCAGTTCACGAGGTTCGTTGATGATATTAAGCGCTATATGATCATTAAGACGCTGATCAGCCTGTGTGCGGGTGTTTTGATCGGGATCTGGCTCTCCATCCTCGGAGTGGATGCTCCCATTCTCTGGGGTTTTCTGGCCTTTCTGCTCCACTATGTGCCCAATGTCGGCTTTATTATCGCGGCGATCCCCGCGGTTCTTCTCACCCTTATCCAACTCGGGATCGGCAGTGCAGCGCTTACCGCTGCCGGATATCTGATGGTTAGTTTCATACTCGGCAACGTGATAGAACCGAGGCTCATGGGGCGGAGACTCGGCCTGTCCACCCTGGTCGTATTTCTCTCGTTGATCTTTTGGGGGAGTCTGCTGGGTTTGATCGGGGTGGTTCTGTGCATACCGTTTACCATGACGCTGAAATTCGCATGCGAGAATAATAAGAGCACGCAATGGATCGCGGTATTGCTCGGGTCCGAGGTGTCCTCGGAAAGCATTCCACCAGCGGCGGAAAAAGGAACCGATCCGAAAATTTAACATTTACATTTGAGTATGTCTGAGTTGTTGCGGAAAATGTTCTTAAGGAGGAACGAACATGACGGGAAAAACACATGATAAAGAACTGGATGCCCTGAAGGCAGACATCGCGAGCCTGCGCGAAGAGATCGCCGGACTCGTTGCCAGCATGAAAAAATCCGCCGGGAGTCATGTTGAGCAACCGCACGCAGCAAACCAACAGGAAGGCGCCACCCAGAGCGAGGAAGGCAATGGCGTATGGGTGGACCTGTTAAAGAAGTTTGACTCATCAAAGATACAGGGTGAAAAAGTCGTCAGGGACCTGTCCGCGGAGGTAGAGCGGCACCCGCTGGCCAGTATTATGGCCGCATTCGGCCTCGGCTATATCATCGCCAAACTGTGGTACCGGGAGAACAAACAGTGAAGATACTAACGATACTCCTCGATATTGCGACGGCCTTTCTGCGTTTGCTGGAAGCGGAAGGGAGAATGCTGAGAAGAGCGGTGATGAACGTGGGATGGGCGCTTGCCTGTATCGTCGTTGCCTTTCTCTTGGTCTTGGCCGCCGCGGGCTTTCTGCTGGCGGGTATATACCAGTACCTTGTTGCGCAGATGTCTCCTGCGGCCGCGTTGCTCTTCGTGTCGCTCCTTGCCTTCGTACTCGCGCTGATTTTCGTGGGCATCGCAAAGTGGCGGACCGCTGACCCGAAATGAGCTGCGCGTGTCTTCGCGGGGGCATTGTTTAATCGTTCCATCGGAATGAGTATTCTGTAATTTGTAAAGGATGGTACCTCATGAATGCTCCGGATCGAAACAAACGTTTTATGCTGATCGTGGACAATAATGTCGATGATCGTTTTCAGATGGGCATGCTCCTCAAGCAGTGCGGATATACTATTTTCACGGCTACGAGCGTTCAAAAGGCGCTGGAGATCATGAACGTGACCCCTCCGGTCGCTGTCTTCGCTGATGCCGGCGCGGCCGGCACAGCCATTCTCGCCGAAATTAAGAAAAACCCGCAATTTTCGGATATCCAACTCATCCTTTTGTCAACCCCACCCAATGCGATACTGGAAGGACGAGCACAACGAGGGGAGTTTGCCGGTTTTCTCAGGAAACCGGTCGATATAGAAAAACTTATTCTGGTCGTGGAGTCGGTTATCGCGAATGAGCCGCGACGGAAGATCAGAGTGACCACTGCTTTGCGTGCGGAGTTGATAGGAGAGCTTGGCCCTGCATACGGGTTGGTCACTTCCCTTTCCGAGACCGGGATGTTTTTCCGAACCCTCGATCCCTACCCCGTGCATTCTCGCCTCATGATAAATTTTGATATCAAGGGCAGGCTTATTACCGTGGAAGCGGAAGTCGTTTATACGTGTACTCTTGATGAGGGGCCGTTTAAAGAGCCGGGCATGGGAATAAAGTTTGTGAAGGTGAACCCCGATGAACAGGATATCATCAAAGCGTTCGTTCGAGAAGAGGTTGGAAAACATATTGTGCGGTAAGGAGCTCTTTTGAAATCCGTTGCACTTGAAGATTTTCATAGAGTCTGCTACAAATAGAGATAGGCTATGAGAGCGAGGGGTTTATGGCTGATAAAATAGAAAAAAGTCCACCTGCCGTAGGTTCACAAGAAGCATATGCCGAAAAAAGACGGGAAGAACGATACAAAGTTCCCGATGCCAGTAAACAGTATATCAAGCTGCGGGTTAAAACCGTCAACGGGTTCGTGCCCGCTGTTCTTGGCAACTTCAGCCGCAGCGGCATTCTGTTTGAGTGTCCCGTGGCATTCAGCCGGGGAGATCATACCGAGTGTGCCATAGCGATTTCCCTGGTGCTTGAACGTGAAATAACCTTCGGTATAGAAGTCAAGTACTGCTACGAAGACCATGGTTCTTTTATTATGGGAGCTGCTATTGATACTATTGCGGATCAGAACTGGTTTGATGCGTTTGTCGAGGTGCATGAGCTGATCGTGACGCGCAAGGGTTCCGTATAACGGCCTCCTTAGCCGGGAGCGCATTCATGTTCGGGTAAAAAAGAGGTTTTGTGAACACGAAGAATGTATCGCTGATTGCGGTTTTGTTGTTGCTGTTCACTGTTGCCCTTCATTCGGCGGCTGCCGCGCCCCCGGATGTCGGCGTCGTGCTCCTTCACGGCAAATGGGCCACTCTGCCGACCCATGTTGCAGATCTCGCGCGGGTCCTCTCGTCCAAGGGTTTCAAGGTCGTTACTCCCCAAATGCCCTGGGCACAATCCCGCGAGTATGATGTTGACTATCCCGCGGCGCTCTCCGAGATCGACGCGGCTGTCAAGTCTCTTCGGGACCAGGGGGCAAAACGCATTGTTGTCGCAGGGCATAGTTTCGGCGCGAACGCAGCGCTTGCCTACGCTGGATCAGGCCGGGAAATCGATGCCATTATAGCGATTGCTCCCGGCCATACCCCGGACCGGGGCCGCTTTCGGGCAGTCGTGGCTGAAAGCGTTGAAAAGGCCCGACAGATGATTGCCGACAACAAGGGCGACGAGATGTCCTCTTTTGGTGATACTAACCAGGGGAGAACGAAGAGCATTCGAACCACGCCGAAGAACTATTTTTCCTATTTCGATCCGGAAGGGTTAGGGGCAATGCCGAAAAGCGCGGCAACGATCCGGAAACCGACCCCGTTCCTCTGGATCGTCGAAAACCAAAGCCCCCTGGTCAAAGCAGGTGAGCATTACGCGTTCAATAAGGCGCCGAAACATCCCGGCAGCAAATACCTGGTAGTAACGGGCGATCATACTGACATGCCTTCTACTGCGTCGAGCCAGATCGTTGATTGGCTCTTGTCGTTAGGATTCTGAGGCACATAACATGATTGGTACTTCCTGGACTTTGCAGCCCTGCTGAAATAGATTGAATAACATGTTGCAATCTGAACTTGTGCATCAGATTATGTGAGGAGCAATTAATGAAAACGCCAATTGGGGCGCTTATTTTTTTAAAACACATGAAATCCAAATCTCGGCTTTTGGCGCTTATGCTTTGTGCCTTTCTCGCCTCGGGGTGCGGCAACGCAACCGGGATCACGTGGCACTCCTACATTCATAATCCGTCTGGTCAAATTCATTTCAGTCTTTATTTCGCAAACTATAAAAGAGGACTCTTCTTCGGCTCCTGCGGTCCATCCACACGTTCACTCCAATGGGAATACCATATTGAGTTGAAAGGTGTCGGACCAATCTATACCAAAGAGACCATCGAGCTAAAGGACGGCGACTTTCACCCAATGCTCTTAGAATCCGGCTCCATCCTGGTTGACCAAGACAAGCGCACAGCAAAAATAGATATCGCCGTGATTCAGAACTCAAAAGTTCAGCAGTTTATACACAATGGGACATACAGGATGCAAAAGGAGCCTTAACAATGCTACCCTGCTGAGTACTACTGAGAGAGAGGAGAGAATGAATAAGATAATGATGCCCACCTTATTTTTCATGACCTTTGCCGCGGTTTTTGGTTCGACTGCGAGCGCTGCGGAGCAGGACAAACCCTTGACCGTGCAGTTCTTGTCCCATGGAAGGACCATTCATGGACTGCTCTGGGGAAAAGGCCACTATGGAGTGGTGCTTTCACATGGAGCGATCTATGACGCCGCGAGTTGGGCCGCGTTGGCACCTGATATCGCACAAAACAACATGACGGCATTGGCGCTCGAAGAGGTTGAGCCGGATGACATTCTTGCAGCGCACGCCTTTCTCCGGGATACATACGGAATAAAAGCAATCGCGCTGATCGGAGCAAGCGCAGGCGGAAGCACGGCCCTGTCTGCCATGGAACGAGCACCAAAGCAGTGGGACCAACTAATCCTGTTGTCCAGCGCAGGAGACGTAGCCGGGCTCGGAACAGCTCCTAAGCTTTTTACGGCAAGCGAGGGAGAAGGCATGGCTGAAACAGCGAAGCAGATGGCAAAGGACTCGCCGGGTACGCAGAATGACGTGCTTATCGTAAAGGGTTCTGCTCATGCGCAGGCTATCTTTCGGACCTCAGAGGGACCACGTCTTAAGAAAGCCATTCTGGAGCGCCTTCTGAGTCGCGCGAAATATGTGCAGTGAGGGCGTGGTCTCAGTTTTGAGAAAGTTGCTAGTTCCCCCGCATTATTCTGTTGTGCCAACCGATTCGACATACCTTGACATCTACATGCAGCAGGCATATATTCGTGTATGATACTGTGAGTGGTTTGGCATGTTGATTGCTAAACTCGATAACACCGGAATTTGGTGCTTATCGGGGCGGTTTCCGTCCCTATAATAACTTGTTAGCTAGGAGTTAAATAATGAAGCTCATCACACTAGCGGCTCTTTTGTTTATTGCACCTGCCCTCTATGCTGCAGAAGTTCTTGATATAGAATTCAAGGACAGTGGTGGCAAGCTTTATAACACGACTACTCTTTCAAAAGACATCACATTGCATTATGGGCGAGCATTTGCAGCTATCGACATGAAAGTGCTGCTCATCCAAACGCCGACCTTATCTCATAAAAAATACCAGGTCCAAAATACAAATCTAGACGCACTCGGGCACGAGACTGAAGAACTGCAAGTTATTTTTATTACTGCTTGTACTCAGCAGGAATATCTTCATGGTTATCATACATCGGTTGAAACTGCCAAAAGGTTGTCATCAGCCAAGCATCCTTTTCGCGTACGTCTCTTAAATTCAAAAGGTGTGGTGTTGAAAGATTCATCGTTTCCTGTCTCAACTAATGAATTGCGAAGGTGGTTAAAGCAAAAGAAAGATAAGTTTTAACGACTCGCGTCGAGAGGGCCGCTAAAAGACGCGCCTCTCATGCGCTCGTTATCTTAAAGCTGAGCGAGTGCTCATTATTAAAGGAGTAAATGAATTATGTGGCAAACCATAAGAGAAAACAGGAGCTCAATTACAATCTCTTTTATTATCGCAATTATTATATTCTATTTACAGCCTATCTTGGACTACATAGGAACTGGAATCGTAAAAATTATCCTTGGTATCAGTAGTAAGTTCTCAAGATATATATATCAGTTGGCTGCTCAAAATGATCCCAACCTTATTTCTGATTATGTTACGTCATTGATCTTCTTCTTGTTTGTTTGGATTGTAATGGGAGAATTCATAGAAATATGGCAGGGCATGAGAAAGTTGGAAGAAAAAACAGCAGAATTTAAAGGTAAATTGAGTGGGGCTCATGCAGGAGCTAATGAAAAAGAGCTAACTATCGAGGAAGAATTGACCAAGATAGAGACATCGATGAGAAAAGATAAATTTAAATTAAAGTTGATATCGTCTGTTGGGGTAATCGTATTCTTGTCTATTTTGTCTAAGCAAGGGATTAACTCAGCAGTCAATTCCATGAACGTCTCATTTCAAAATGAGCTAACGGTTTTATCTGTCCATTTAAGCGATACTGACATCAAGAAATTGAGAGCGAATTGGGTTCAAATGAAATCCGCCGACGATTACCGGAAAATCATATCTGAGATTGCTGATTGTCATAAGAAGTTTGATGCAAAACAGTAACTGATAACGAAGCGTTCCACGCCGACCGCTTCGCGGCGTGTGAACTCGTCGTGAACCACAAGGATAAATTTTCTTTAAAAATGGAGAAATACCAATGGCAATGAAAGTTGAAATCAAGGACAACAAACTTTATATCGCAATTGACCTGGAAACTCCGACTCCGTCGGCATCCGGCAAAACCCTTGTTGTTGCAAGCACGAGGGGAAATATTGTCACTACCGCCAAAGTAAACGACAAGCCTGTTATCATCGGTCTGAATGCCTATATCAAACCCTAACCCGGACAAGCCGGAATTGTAAAATGCAAAGTGCAAAATGCATAAAAACAGATGCGCAAATATAGCCGTTTCATCCCGTATTGATGGCACTTTTATGATCTTGATATTAATATTCTATTCAGTTTGAGAAAAATTTAATTCCTTAGTAACTGAGGGGCAGGGAGTGAGGAGGACGGCAGACGTATGAAGATCTTACTAATTACTAAAATAAAAATCGCAGCCCTCATCATTCTCTTAGCCCTCGCAGGCTGCGCTTTTGCCGGAGACCTCAAGCCCTTTACCACGGACGGGTGCAGCGACTTCCCGAATGGAACGCCGAAGCATCAGGACTTGTGGCTTACTTGCTGCATACAGCACGACCTTGCGTATTGGATGGGCGGCACGTATAAAGAACGTTTGGAGGCGGACAAGGAACTCAAGGCATGTGTAGAAAAGGTGGGGGAGCCCGCAATCGCGAAACTGATGCTGGCCGGTGTCCGGGTAGGCGGCACCCCGTTTTTGCCGACTTCGTTCAGGTGGGGATATGGCTGGCCGTATCTCCGGGGTTACAAGGCGCTCACGAAAGAGGAGCTGGAGCTGGTTAATAAAATGCTGAGCGGGAATAAGGAGGAATAGTATATATATGAAGCTTACGCGGACATATGGCCTGATGGGCCTTGCTGTTTTAAGCCTTGCTGTCTTCGGCTGCGCGTCCATTAAAATTCCTGCTCCGGATATTCCTGTTAAACCCATGACGGAGCCTGTTGTTGAGGACTCCACGATCAATGTGCCGATCAGCGTCTCAGCAAGCTCCTTGGCAAACAATATTAAGCAGATGTTATCCAGGAACAAAAAACTGAACCAACTGAGCAAGGACACTAATATAGAAGGAATGATTCAGGGAGTTCTGAAAGGCCAAGCGCCTACAGTCGATGCCGACGTATTGAACAACGTATACGTGCGGCTGGCAATAGGGAAGGCATGGGACGCTCTGCAGGCGCCTATTCGACTGAATTACAAACTCTCGCTCCTGCTGAATCCCCAAACAATCCAGGTCTCTCCACCGAGCACAAAGGCCGATACGATGACCGTTGTGGTCGGTGTTGTTGCCAAACCGAAACTTATTTCCGGCGATACGCCGCAAACGAGCGCTTTGCCGCTGCCGAATGTATCAATGGCGCCTGCGTTGCTCGCAAGCGGATTTCATATTGTGGTGGATAACGAGCTGTCTTTTGATTTCATCAGCGATGAGCTTACGAGAAAATTGGAAGGCAAAGAGTATCCCGTGAGCGGTAATACCATTATCATTCAAAAGGTGCGGGTATATGGCTCCGGCGATTCACTCATCCTTGAGGTGCGGGTAAAAGGGACTGCGGACGGCACGATCTATTTGATCGGGAAGCCGGTATACGATGAGTCTACGCGGACTGTTTCCGTACAAAATCTGGATTATACTGTTGAGACAAAGCATGTCCTGGTAAAGACCGCGGACTGGCTGCTTCACTCCAAGGTGCGCGACAATTTGGCGGGCCAGGCAACATGGTTTATCGGAGATAAAATCGATGCGGCAAAAGACATGCTCTCGGATGCGCTGAACCGCAAACTGAACCAATATGTAAGCATCACGGGAAAGGTACAGAACGTACGGGCTGTTGCCGTGGGGACGACTAATACTTCTTTAAAGGCCGTGCTTATCGCGGATGGGATTGTCTCGGTCAGTGTGTTATAGCGCATTGCGTCATTAATTTCTTTCCATTTGCAATTCGCCCCTCCTTGCCAAGGAGGGGTTGGGGAGGTGGTTTTAGCCCCGTCCCTTTTCGTTCATTGATGTGTCGGGATATCCTTCATAATCTGGCCCTTGATGTAATTTCTGAGCAGTTCCCGGTCCGTTGCCGAAATCTCCGTGAACTTCATGGCCATGCCCGGCTCCTTGAACATGCCGGGGTTCATGGTGATGCTGCGCAGCACCACTGCCTTGACCTTGACCGGAATCGAGCGGATGATGATGGTTACCAGAAGCACGGCGCCGGTCGGCCGTGGGCTCAACGTGCGTACGAAGATTCCGTCTTCCGAAAGGGCCGTGACATAATCCGTGCCGATTCCCGCGGGACCGCCCACTCTGGCCGGCAGCAACGTGCGCAGCCGAATGTGCTTCCGCGGCGTCTTTTCCGTTGCCTGCTGGATCGCGCTATAGAGCGCGCCCGGGTCCACCGGTTTTTTGAGAAAGGCCGCGCACCCGGACACGCGGCAAAGCTCTTCCTTCTTCGGGTCATCGAGGGCCGTATGAATAATGACCGGCATCGTCTTGGTGTCGGGGTCATGCCGGGTGCGGATCAGCAGTTCCAAGCCCGACATCTGCGGCAAGGCAAGCTCGGTGATCATCAGGATCGGTCTCGCAGCTTCGATGATCTTGAGCGCATCCTCACCCGAGTTCGCAATATACACATCGTACTCCAGCCGCTGGAGGAGCAGGCCCGTGGTGAACAGGTCGCGGACGTATCCGTCCACGAGAAGAGCAAAACTTGCTTTCCGGTCCGGGACCGCGTTGCCGTGCCCATTGACAGCCTGCTCAACCACTGATGGTCTCCCTCCTCTGAAAACTGATGCTATCATTGTTCGGTCTTCTAGTCAAGGATACACAAAGAAAATCCCTCTTCCTGTTTTGACCTTTCCGTCGAAACCGAAGAGGGGCCCTGTCATCTTTTACCGTAAAGCAGCTTTGATCATGCCGCCTTTTCATCGTTGTTCATAAGCGCTCTTTTGTGCTTAAAGAAAAACTCCTTGAGTGAAATCGGTTTCCTGCCGAGGACCTTCTCCACGTCCGGGCTCACAACATCGCCTGCGCCCTTTGACCAGGTCTTCATCAGCCGGACCAGGTCCTCGGCCAGCCATTCCGGCATGCCGCTCTTGACCATGGCGTCCCGTGCAGTATCATAGGACACGGGAATGTACGCAATCTTCCGTCCGATGACCTCACGCACAATGTCCGCAATCCTGCCATAGGTCACGGCCTCGGGGCCGGTGAGCGTATAGGTCTTGCCTGCATGGCCGTCCTCAATGAGGGTCCTCATTGCCACGGCTGCTATGTCCGCTAGCGAGATGGGGCTGATCCGGGCATCGCCCAAGGGTGAATAGATGGCACTGTCGCTCTTGATCGTGTTGATGTTGGCCAGCAAATTCTCCATGAAGAAGTGCGGCCGAAGCAGGGTATAGGCAATTCCAGATTTTTTGATGTACTCCTCTATGTCCGCATGCTGGCGCAGCAGGCCCACGGGAGAATCAGGAGCTGTGCCGAGGGCGGCAAGTTTCACGATGCGCTTTAGCCCCGCTTTTTTTGCCGCATCTACAAAGGCCTTCTGCTGTTTCACCATGTCCGGGGACGCAGGTGAAACCAGGTAGGCCCGCTCAATGCCCTCGAGTGCGTGCTCCAGAGAGACGGGGTCAACGAAATCGCCGATCACGACTTCGGCCTTTCCCTTCTGCACAAGGGCCGCTTTTGCCGGCGTGTGGACCATCACCCGGAAGTCTTTTCCGGTGGTTGCGAGCTGGTCTACGAGCAGCAGCCCGGTATTTCCTGTTGCTCCGGTTATGAGTATGGTTGGTTTCATGGGCGCCTCCTTATTTGGAAAAGACAGCAATGCTACTCTTTTTTCAATGGTAGCACCGCCGCAACAGGGTGTCAATGCGGACATCTCTGCTGGGGCGCATTCCCGCCGTCCCCTGCTAATTGTGCTAAAATTTAATCAGGAGTATGGATGACGCGTCCTAACAAGGAGTCGCTTGGTCCTGATTTATAGGCTGTCTCGGAAAGGTTTTGGAGTATCTAAAGTATGCTAAAATAGAACTGCAGTATGGTTGATGGATTCGCAAAAAGTAAAAGGTGTCACCCCGAACCCCTCGTGTGTCATTCCGAAGGAACGAAGCGACTGAGGAATCTTGCTCTGGGCAGGCTCCGAGAGGGGTCTTTCAACCTCCTGGGAAAATAAGATTTCTCGCTTCGCTCGAAATGACAAAAAGAGCGCTTCGGACTTTTTACGAGATCATCAAGGTTAATTCTTAGTAAGATTTTTTAGGGAGTGATCTTTATATATGAAAAAGAACCTGACCCATAAAATTCTTGAAGCCCACCTGCTGGAAGGCAAGCTCGTTCCCGGCACGGAGATCGCCATCAGGATCGACCACACGCTGCTGCAGGACGCGACAGGGACGATCGCCATGCTGGAGTTCGAGGCCTTGGGGCTTGAGCGCGTCAAGGCGGAGCTCGCTGCGCAGTATGTGGATCACAACCTCCTTCAGACCGACAGCAAGAACGCGGATGATCATAAATTTCTCCAGACCGCCGCTGCCCGGTACGGTATCCATTTCAGCAAGCCGGGCAACGGCGTGTCGCACCAGGTTCATATGGAGCGCTTCGGCGTTCCGGGCAAAACGCTTCTCGGCGCGGATAGCCACACGCCGGGCGCCGCGGGCATATCCATGCTCGGCATCGGCGCGGGCGGTCTTGACGTGGCCCTTGCCATGGCCGGGTATCCCTACCATCTCCCATGTCCCAAAGTATTCGGCGTCAAGCTCTTGGGAAAGCTGCCGGACTGGGTGAGCGCTAAGGACGTGATACTCGAAATGCTGCGGCGCTACGATGTCAAAGGCTGTGTGGGCAAGATCATCGAGTATTACGGACCAGGGGTAAAAGCCCTTTCCGCCACAGACCGCGAGACTATCGGCAATATGGGCGCTGAGACGGGCGCGACAACATCCATCTTCCCTTCCGATGAACGGACGCGGGAATATTTGATTGCCCAGAGACGGGGAGATGCCTGGACGGAGCTTTTTGCGGATGAGGGCGCGGAGTATGATGAATACGCGGAGATAGACCTCTCGAAACTGGAGCCGCTGATTGCCAAGCCGTCGTCACCCGGAAGCGTGGTCACAGTGCGTGAAGCAGCGGGCATCAAGGTGGACCAAGTGATCGTGGGCAGCAGCGTGAACTCATCGTTTCGTGATCTCATGGTAACCGCGAAGATTCTCGAAGGACGGCATGTTCACCCCGAAGTTAATTTCCATGTGAACCCAGGTAGCCGCCAGGTCCTCGAAAACATCGCCAAGGCGGAGGGTTTCATGGCGTTCCTCTCATCCGGCGTGCGCTTGCATGAGCCGGGTTGCCAGGGATGCATCGGCATGGGCCAGGCGCCGGGGACCGGAGAGGTGAGCCTCAGGACGTTTCCGCGCAACTTCCCCGGCAGGTCCGGGACCAAGGACGACAAAGTGTACCTCTGTTCTCCTGAGACTGCCGTGGCGGCGGGTTTGAAGGGGGTCATCACGGATCCGCGGGACCTTGCAAAAGAAATGGAGTATCCGAAGATAGAAGATCCGAAAAAATATAAGATCGACGAACAATCGCTCGTATTCCCGTCGCAAGAGTTGATGAAGACCATTGTGGCGCGGGGACCGAACATCAAGCCCCTGCCCGAGCTTGCGCCTCTTCCTGATACGTTCGAGGCGGAGGTCGTGCTCAAGGTAGGGGACAACATCTCGACGGACGCGATCATGCCGGCAGGCAACAAGGTGCTGCCGCTTCGCTCGAACATCCAGGCGATCAGCGAGCATGTGTTCGAGCAGGTCGATCCTGACTTTGCCGCGACATGCAGGGCAAAAGGAACGGTGATCGTGATCGGCGGCGAGAATTACGGCCAGGGGTCGAGCCGCGAGCATGCGGCGCTCGCGCCGCGCTATCTCGGGGTGCGCGCGAAGATCGTAAAAAGCTTTGCCCGCATCCACAAGTCCAACCTCTGCAACTTCGGCATCCTCCCGCTTACGTTCAAGGACCCGAACGACTATGAACTCATGAGCAAGGGCAAGAAGGTGGCGCTGCGCGATGTGCGCACGCGGATCGAGCGCGGCGACAAAGAGATCCCGGTCGAGGTAGAAGGGCGAATTGTTTTCACGGTCTTGGACGTTTCCGAACGGCAGCGAAAGCATTTGTTGGCAGGCGGGACGCTGAATTTTGTGAAGCAGGAATTGTCACAAGGAGCATAAACAGAAAAAAATAATTTAGACACGGAAGATGCGGATTAACCTTATGATAAAAGCGGATAAATTCTAAAGCGGTGTATTTACTTATTGGGTGGACCGCTTATCAAGAAAAAATCCGCTGTTATCCGACTCTTATCCGATTTGATCCGCCTGTGCCCAGCGCTTACGAGTGTGCGCGTAGCCTGCTCTTGCGGAGACGCGGCCATAAACGAGTGCAGGGTGTGTCAAATGCTGTTCTTATATAGAAGGAGCTTACCATGTCAGACACCACAAAGAATATCGGTCTTCGGGGTGTGAAGGTAGCGGACACGAAAATCAGCAGCGTGGACGGGGAGAACGGAATCCTGATCTACCGTGGCTACCGCATCGAAGAGCTTGCGGAACGCTCGACGTTCGAGGAGACGGCCTATCTGCTTCTGTATGACGATCTTCCTACCGAGGGCCAACTTAAGGAATTCAAGAGCAAACTTGTTGCGGCGAGGGAGGTCCCCGCGTTCCTCTTCGACAGCTTCATGCGTTTGCCGAAGACGGCCCAGCCCATGGACGTGCTTCAGGCATCCATCCCGCTGCTCGGTACGGCTGATCCCGAACTCTATACCGAATCGCGGGAGGCAAATATAAACAAGGCAATCCGACTGATCGCACACGTACCCGCTGTGATAGCAGCCTGGCACCGGATACGGAATGGCAAGGAGCCGGTTTTGCCTGATAATGCGATGTCCCATGCCGCGAATTTCCTGCAGCAGCTCATGGGCGCGAAGCCTGACGCCGAGACTGCACGCGATCTTGACACGGCCCTGGTGCTGCATGCCGATCATTCGTTCAATGCGTCCACGTTCGCGTGCCGCGAGGTCGTGTCCACGCAGGCGCACATGTATGCGGGAGTCGCGGCAGGCGTAGGCGCGCTTTCCGGCAGCCTGCACGGCGGCGCGAATGCGCAGGTGATGAAGATGCTGCTGTCGATCCAGAACGAGAAGGACCTTGCCGGATGGGTGAGAAAGCAGTTGGACAGCGGCCAAAAGATCATGGGCATGGGCCACGCGGTATACAAAACCATGGACCCGCGGGCCCGGTTCCTGAAAGAGATGTGCTTCAGGCTCGGGAAAAAGCTTGGGCAGGAACATTGGTGCCGCATGTCGACCCAGATCGAAGAGACCGCTGTCACGGAATTCGAGAAGCGCGGCAAGACGACGATCAAGCCGAACGTGGATTTTTACAGCGCGGCCGTGTACCACATGATGGGCATTCCGCACGATATCATGACGCCAGTCTTTGCCGTATCGCGGATCGCGGGATGGACCGCGCACATCATCGAAGAAAAATTCGGCGACGCCCAGGGGAAGCCGGCGCTCTATCGGCCTTCATCGGATTACACAGGCCAGTACTGCGGCAAGACAGGCTGCGTGTATACGCCGGTGGAACAGAGAAAGGCATGAAAAGCGGGAAGGTATGAAGGTATGAAGGTATGAAGGTGGGAAGGTAAGAAAATAAACGAAGAATCACAGGAGGACGTTGATGGCATCCAAAAAAAAAGCTGCAAAAAAGCGCCGGATAAAGAAAAAGGCAACTCGCCCTAAACCGAGGCGCTCAGTGTCCTCAAAGCAGGGGGTGAAAAAAATGAACGTGCGCGCTCTGAAAGCAGTGAGCTCGTTGAAAAAAATACAATCGATCAATCCCTATACCGAGGAGGTGATGGAAGAATTCACCCTCCTTTCCAAACGAGAGGTCAGCGAAGAAATCTCTCGTTCGAGGAAAGCGTTTTCCGCGTGGCGGGCCGTGCCAATCACTGATCGGGCGAGATACATTAAACAATTGGGTAATCAACTGCGGGCCGAGAAACGGACGTATGCGGAGCTGATGACAAAAGAGATGGGCAAGCCCCTTCGGGAGTCGCTGGGAGAGATTGAAAAATGCGCGGGGCTGTGCGACTATTATGCCGAGCATGGCCCAAAGTTTCTGGAGACCGAGCACATTAAAACCGAGGCGCTCAAGAGCTATGTAACGTTCGAGCCCTTGGGCATCGTGCTCGCGATCATGCCCTGGAACTTTCCCTTCTGGCAGGCCTTGCGATTCGGCATCCCGGCTGTCATTGCCGGGAACGTCGTGGTCCTGAAGCACGCATCCAATGTGCCCCAAACAGCCGTTGCCATCGAGGATGCGTTCAAAAAGGCGGGGTTCCCGGACCATGTGTTCAAGACGCTGCTGATCGACTCGAAGGAAGCGCTGAATCTTATCGATGAAGACAAGGTAGATGCCGTGTCGCTGACGGGCAGTAATAAGGCCGGGGAAGAGGTCGGCGCCCATGCGGGAGGGAAGGTCAAGAAGGTGGTGCTTGAGTTGGGCGGCTCCGATCCCTTCATCGTGCTTGATGATGCGGACATTGCGAAGGCCGGAAGGATGGCTGTCAACGCCCGTGTGATCAACACCGGCCAGAGCTGCATCGCGGCAAAGCGCTTCATCGTGATGGAGAAGGTTGCCGAAGAGTTCAAAAAACATTTTACGGCCCAGCTCAAAGAACTGAAGATGGGAGACCCCATGGACGAGTCTACGGACATCGGCACGGTCGCGAAGCCGGACATTCTCCGTTCGCTCAAAGAGCAGCTCAGAGACGCAAAGGCCAAAGGCGCTGAAGTGGTGCAAGCGGAGCATTCCTTCAAGAAAGGACTTTTCTTTGCGCCCTGCGCAGTATATAATCCGACGAAGAATATGAAGGTCCTGACCGAAGAGGTCTTCGGCCCGATCGCGCCGATCATCATCGTGAAAGATGAGGACGAGGCAATCAAAGTTGCCAACGACACGGAGTTCGGCCTCGGCGCATCCATCTGGAGCAGGAACCACGCACGCGCGGAGAAACTCGCGACAAAGCTGGAAGCGGGGACCATCGCCATCAACGACATGGTAAAATCCGACGCGCGTCTGCCCTTCGGCGGTATAAAAAAATCCGGGTTCGGCAGGGAACTGTCGCATTACGGGCTGAAGGAGTTTGTGAACGTCAAGAGCGTGCTGGTGAGAGAGTAGCTAAATAAAAAGCACCAAGCTCCAAGCGCCAAATGACAAATAAATTCCAATATCGAATAATCAAAGGGTTTGGAATTTAGAAATTGTTATTTGGTGATTATTTGGGATTTGGTGCTTGAAATTTGGAATTTAGGAATCATTAACGACATTCCGAGAAAGGCCCAATAGTCCATGAAAGCATCCGATCTGTTTGTGAAGCAGCTCGAAGAAGAGGGAGTGGAATATATTTTCGGTCTGCCGGGCGAGGAAAACCTGGACTTTCTCGAATCCCTCCGTACCTCGTCGATCAAGGTGATCATTACACGTCATGAGCAGTCCGCGGCATTCATGGCCGCGACCTATGGCCGGCTTACCGGAAAAGCCGGTGTTTGTTTCTCGACATTAGGCCCCGGCGCCACGAACCTCGTGACCGGCGTGGCCCACGCGCAGCTCATCGGCGCGCCGCTCGTTTCCATATCCGGTCAAAAGCCGGTCAGAGAGAACCATCAGGCCCGTTTTCAGCTCATTGACATCGTGAGCCTGATGAGGCCGATCACCAAGAACTCGGTATCCATCATCGATCCGGGCGCTATCCCTACGGTTGTGCGAAATGCCTTCAAGCTGGCACAGGCGGAACGGCCGGGCGCGGTGCACGTGGAACTGCCGGAAGACGTTGCGGGGAGCCAAACCGATTCGCGGGTGCAGAAGCGGGGATACACGCGAAGGCCGGCGCCGGATTTGAAAGCGCTTACCCGGGCGGCAGAGCTGATCAACAAGGCCAAGCATCCTCTGGTCCTCATTGCGGCCGGGGCGAACAGGCACCTGGTCAACCGGGAGCTGACGCAGTTCATCGAGCATACGGGCATCTACGCGGCGCACACGCAGATGGGGAAGGGCGTTCTTTCCGACGAATCGCAATACAGTCTTTTCGCCGCGGGTATCCATCGGCGCGATTATGTGAATTGCGGGATCGAGCAGGCCGATGTGATCATCACGATCGGATACACGATCGTTGAATATCCGCCGTACGTCTGGAACCAAAACCTCGGCAAGAAGATCATTCATATCGACTTCACCGAAGCAGAGGTGGACAAATACTATGATCCGGACGTCGACCTCGTCGGCGATATTGCCGGCTCTCTTCGGCAACTCGGGGAAATGATCACGCGCCGGAAAAGTGATGAAATGTTCAAGGGCATGCGGGAGTTCCTGGACCGGAAACTGTCGTTCAATTTTAAAAAGCAGTATCCGTTGACCCCGCAGGAGGTCGTGTGGCACGTGCGTGAGGCGCTGTCGCACGAGGACATCCTGTGCCTGGACAACGGCATCTATAAGTTGTGGTTCTCCCGGCTCTATCGGACCTATAGACCCAACACGTTGTTGCTGGACAACGCGCTCGCGACCATGGGCGCCGGCCTTCCCGCGGGCATCATGGCCAAGATGCTCATGCCGGACCGCAACGTGCTGGCAATAGCAGGAGACAGCGGCTTCATGATGAATTCACGCGAGCTTGAGACCGCCCTGCGGTATAATATCCCCCTGGTCATCCTGGTCCTGAACGATAACGCCTTCGGGTTCATCAAGTGGGAACAGCAGAGCAAGGGTTTCCCGAGTTTCGCCCTCGATTATTCGAACCCGGATTTTGTAAAATATGCGGAGAGCTACGGCGCGGTGGGCATGAAGGTGAAGGACGGAGACGATCTGTCGCAACTCCTGCGCAAGGCGTTTTTGCTCAAGAAAACCGTGCTGATCGAGTGCCCGATCGACTATTCGGTCAACTACGAGACGTTCTCACAGGAGCTTGGAGATGTTGGGTGCGACAGATGAGCAGGCGGCTGCACGAAGGCAATAAAGTTCAGACAAGACAACGGTGACAGAAAACCGGATATTACGGGATCAACTCAAAGGCCGCCTTCGGTTTACCGACGGGGAGCGAAAGACCATAGCAGAGATCGGTAAGCGGTTAGGAAAGGGAAGTAGCGAACATCTGCAGGTGATCACAAAAAACTGTTTGTATCATACATGTTATGGTATGGTTTTCACTGAGTAGCTTCTGCCTGTATTCGTTATAGTTTTATTCTTAGAAACACATAAAATCACAACCGGAATTCAATACCGTTATATCCATGCAATACCCGATCGACATGCCCATTCATCATTATTGACAGCGTCCTGAATCAGGCATATATTCATCACAGATAATTTCTTTCAAATGCATACCGTTCCATAGTTTTTTTAGTGAATCTTGAAAAGGCATATAGTATTAGATGCCTTTCCCAACAGAGGAAATTGTCAAAAGCATATAATGTTATATGCATCAGAAGCATCTATTAATAGATGTTTGTATCTAATATTAGATGCCTGAGCCTAATGGCTCAACACCTTGTTATCCGGACATAAATGAATAAACTAAAAGCATTTTTTTGGTCGATCATTCAAAGTTTCACCACCATCCTAATTTTTTATTTAGTCTGGTTAGTGCGAACGCCAGCCTATTCTTTTATTGCGGCTTTAACTTTTCTGGTTCCTTATTATGCATTATGGCTTGCGATTCTAATCGTATCGTTAACATTGAATGGGAAGGC